>Ga0209040_10000604_pt1 | contig 27864 bp, 23 predicted proteins | sample BogFormECP12_OM3_FD_188240 | JGI IMG/M metagenome (GOLD analysis project Ga0209040, IMG submission 188240) | Bog forest soil microbial communities from Calvert Island, British Columbia, Canada - ECP12_OM3 (SPAdes) (version 2) | ecosystem: Environmental > Aquatic > Freshwater > Wetlands > Bog ... | reverse complement strand
CGGCTCAAGCGCAAATGCAGCGCCGTGTTGAAATTCTGCATCGAGCGCTGCAACTGGGGCGCATGGCGTGCATCAGCGACCGATGCGGCCGATGCGAGGCGCGCGTGGGCGCGCAGCAAGGCATCGCGCTGGCTTTCCAGAAAAGCAGTGCCCTGCGGCGTAATGGCATAAAGCTTCTTGCCGCCGCTGTCCTGGGCGAGCGTCGCATGGCCGGTCTGTTGAAGCGAGGCCAGCGTCGGATAGATGACGCCCGCACTCGGCGAGTACTCGCCGCCGGCGAGTTCAGCGATTGCCTTGATGAAGTCGTAGCCGTAGCGCGCGCGCGTGCGCAACAGCTCGAGCATGACGAGTCGTAGATCCCCTGGTTCGAGCAAGCGATCCCGGCGGCCTCGAGCACCGCGGCCTCGGCGCTCCTCAACCATGATGTTGGGCTTCCCGATCGGCAGACATCGCCGTTCCTGGTCGTCTGTAAGCCATCAAAGATATATCGAAGCAATGCCTTAGGCAAAAAAGAATGCGTCCGGCGTGACCCTCGTCAATCCAATCAATTGACACTGAATAGAAATGCGAATTATTCTCATTTCTATTAACGAGCTTGATCATCGAGATTGTTCCCATGAGGCTTCACGCGCGGGCTGCAATTGCACTATGCGTCGCGACAGCGCTCGCGATGCAAGCCGCACGCGCGGCCGAGCTGCCGGCATCGGACGATGCGGGCTCCGACGAGCCGCTGCCGCCGATCCTCGTCACCGCGGACCGGCCAGATCGTTGGCTGCTCGACAAAAGTCATGCACTGGATGAGTCGCGCGATCGGGATCTGTTGCCGAAATTCGGTGCGAGCCTGTTTCAAATCGATCAAGAGGCCCTCGAGGCGCTGGCGCAGGGCAAGAACACGTCGCTCGACAAAGTGCTGCTGCAGGCCCCCGGCGTTTCCTACGATTCGGCGGTCAGCAATCCAGATTTTCACGTGCGCAACGAATATGCCAACGTCCAGTACCGAATCAATGGCATCCAGTTGCCGGACGGGGTCTCGGGACTCGGACCTGTGCTCGAGACCGGATTCGTCGGCAACCTGAATCTGCTCGACGGCGCGTTGCCGGCCCAATACGGGCTGCGAACCGCGGGCGTCGTCGACATCACGGCAAAGGCAAACTTCGAACGCGGCGGGAACCTCGACATCTACGCCGGCAGCTGGGATACGGTTTCACCGAGCGTCGAGTTCGGCGGCAGCTCAGGGCAGACGCAATACTTCGTGACCGCCCGTTACCTTCAGAGCGATCAAGGTATCGAGAATTCGATGCCGACCGCGGACCCGATCCACGACCAGACCGCACAGAGCAAGTTTTTCGGCTACAGCTCGACGATGCTCGGGGACACTGACCGCCTGAGCGTGATCGCCGGCGCCTCGGTCGGCCGTTTTCAAATTCCGGATCTCGTCGGCCTCGCACCGCTCGGGAATTTTGGTCCGAGCGTCCTATCCTCGACGCGGCTCGATGACAACGAAAACGACCGCCTAATCTTCGGAGTGCTCGCGCTTCAGACGAAGCACGGCAGCCTCGATACGCTGCTGTCGATCTACTCGCGCTACGCGTCCGTGCGCTTCACGCCCGACGTCTACGACGATTTGGTATTCAACAATGTCGCCTCGAGCGTCGTCCGACAAAGTCTCGCGAGCGGGCTGCAATTCGATGCGGCCGAGCGCATCGGCGACGCCCAGGTGCTGCGCGCCGGGTTCGTCTTCGGCGTCGAACAAACGCGAGTCGACGATCTGGCGACCGTGCTGCCGCTCGGGATCGACGGCACGCCCCTGCCCGAACCGCTCACGATCAACGACGCCGATGCGAAGCGCAGCTGGAATGCCGGCGCGTATCTGCAGGACGAATGGAGGATCGGGTCGGCGCTCACGCTCAACGTCGGCCTGCGCTTCGACGAACTCGAGCAGTTCGTGTCCGCGTCCCAGTGGAGCCCGCGCGCTGCCCTCGTCTATATACCGCTCGCCGACACGAGTCTTCATGCCGGTGCATCGCGCTACTTCACCCCGCCGATGCAGGCGCAGGCGACGCCGAGCAAGCTCGCGCTGTTTCAAAACACCACGCAACGGCCCGCCATTGCGCGCGCCGATCCCGTTCTACCCGAGCGCGCCGATTATTTCGACGTCGGCGTCGATACGCGCCTGCGTCAGCGCTTGTCGATCGGCATCGATGCTTATTACAAGCGCGCGACCGATCTGCTCGACGACGGGCAATTCGGGCAGGCGGTCGTTCTCGAGCAGTTCAATCACGGGCGCGGGTTCAGCCGCGGAGTCGAGCTCAAGCTGAATTTCGAGCAGGATGGGCTGCGCGCTTATGCGAATGCTTCGCATGAGCTGACCGAGGCGCAGAACCTCGTCTCCAACCAATATCTGTTCACGAATCCGGCGGAATTCGCCTACCTAGTGAATCACTACGCCTACACGAGCGACGCTCAGACCGTCAGCGCATCGATGGGCAGCTCGTATCGCTGGCGAGGGCTGCTCGCGAGCATCGACGGCTTCTACGGCAGCGGTCTGCGCACGGGGTTTGCGAACCTCGGACATGTGCCCGGTTACACGCAGTGGAACCTCGCGATCGCGCAGGAATTCGACCCCTGGCAGGACCGCAGGCCATTGACGCTGCGCGTCAGCATCGTCAATGCGTTCGACCGCAGCTATCTGCTGCGCAGCGGCACCGGCGTCGGCGAATTCGCGCCCCAGTACGGACCACGCCGCGGCGTGTTTCTCGGGCTCACTCAGGAATTCTAGCTGCGCGCGAGCTTGCCCGCCGGCGAATTGGCTTACTTCTTGATAGGCAGGTTCTTCTGATCCAACAGCACGACCAGAACCGCAAAACCCCAGAGTACGATCAGTTCGATCCAGGCGAGCTTACCCATGTGTTCACCTTTTTGCCGTGATTTGGAGGCCGGTATCGTAACAACAAGCGCAGCGCGCTTGGCAATAGTGGCATCTACGTAGAGCGGCAATGCCGGTCGTCGAAGGACCTAGATGTCCAAATTCGATACGTGCAGCGCGTTCTTTTCGATGAACTCGCGCCGCGGCTCGACCGCGTCGCCCATGAGTGTCGTGAAAATGTCGTCGGCTGCGACCGCATCCTCGATGCGCACTTGCAGCAGACGGCGGCTTTCGGGGTTGATCGTCGTGTCCCAGAGCTGGCTCGCATTCATTTCGCCGAGGCCCTTGTAGCGCTGAATGCTCTGGCCCTTCTTGGCTTGATCGAACAGCCAGTTGATCGCGACCTTGAAGCTCGCGATCTCCTGGCGTTCGTCGCCGCGCACGATGTAGGCGCCGGGCCCGATGAGATCGGCCAAGGTCTGTGCGAGCTCGGCGATTCGCCGGTATTCGGCCGAATGGAAGAATTCGCGCGGGATGTGCTTTTCGGACGTGAGCCCGTGTTCGATGCGCTGCAGGGCGATGCGCTGCCCGCCTGTGCCCAGCGGCTCGACGATGACCCGGTAGCGGCGCGAGACGTCGTCGAGCGAATTGAGGCGCTGATCGAGCTTGCGGCACCAATCGCGCAATGCATCGAGAGAATCGAAGGAGGCGGTCGTGAGCTCGGGCAGATACAGCAGCTGCTCGAGAAAGCGCTCGTCATAGCGCCGCGCCCAACGCTTCACGATATTCTGAATCTCGACGTACTTGCGCGCGAGCGATTCCAGTCCGAGGCCCGACATCGCCGGCGCATCGGCATTGACGTGCAACGCGGCGCCGTCGATTGCCGTGGAGAGCAGCAGCGCGTTGAGCTCGAGATCGTCCTTGACGTAGTGTTCCTGCTTGCCCTTCTTGATCTTATAGAGCGGCGGCTGCGCGATGTAGACGTGACCGCGCTCGATGAGTATCGGCATTTGGCGGTAAAAGAACGTGAGCAGCAGCGTGCGGATATGCGAGCCGTCGACATCCGCGTCGGTCATGATGATGATGCGGTGGTAGCGCAGTTTTTCGACATCGAAGTCGTCGCGCCCGATGCCGCATCCGAGCGCCGTGATCAGCGTGCCGACCTCGGCCGAGGCGAGCATCTTGTCGAAGCGCGCTTTTTCGACGTTGAGGATTTTTCCCTTGAGGGGCAGGATCGCCTGGGTGCGCCGATCGCGGCCTTGCTTCGCGGAACCGCCCGCCGAATCGCCTTCGACGAGAAACATTTCCGAGAGCGCCGGATCCTTTTCCTGGCAATCGGCGAGCTTGCCGGGCAGCCCCGCGATATCGAGAGCGCCCTTGCGGCGCGTCATCTCGCGCGCCTTGCGCGCGGCCTCGCGCGCGTGGGCCGCTTCGAGTGTCTTGTTGACGATCGCGCGCGCCTCTTGGGGATGCTCGAGCAGGAATTCCTCGAGGCGTTGCGCGACCGCCGATTCCACGACCGCCTTGACCTCGGAGGACACCAACTTGTCCTTGGTCTGCGAGGAGAACTTCGGATCGGGCAGCTTCACGGAGAGGATCGCGGTCAAGCCCTCGCGGCAGTCATCGCCGGTCGTCGCGATTTTTTCCTTCTTCGCGGCGAGTTCCTTTTCGATGTAGTTGTTGAGCGTGCGCGTCAGGGCGGCGCGATAGCCCGCGAGATGCGTGCCGCCGTCTTTCTGCGGAATGTTGTTCGTGTAGCAGAACATGCTCTCGGTATACGAGTCGTTCCACTGCATCGCGACTTCGACCTGCGTATTGCCGTCGCGCACTTGAAACCACAGCACGGTATCGTGCACCGGAGTCTTGCTGCGATTCAGATGCTGCACGAACGCTTTGAGGCCGCCTTCGAACTGAAAGACTTCGGACTTCTCGTCGCGCTCATCAACGAGCTCGATGCGCACACCGGAATTCAAAAACGACAATTCGCGCAGACGCTTCGCGAGCGTGTCGTAGTTGAAGGAAATGTTCGTGAAGATCTGCGAGCTTGGCTTGAAGCGCAGCGTCGTGCCGCGCTCATTCGTGTCGGCAATCGCGGCGAGCGGCGCGACCGGTTCCCCGAGGTGGTATTCCTGGCGGTGCAGCTTGCCGTCGCGGCGGATATTGAGTTCGAGGAAATCGGAGAGCGCGTTGACGACCGAGACGCCGACGCCATGCAGGCCGCCTGAAACCTTGTACGAGATATCGTCGAATTTTCCCCCGGAGTGCAGCACGGTCATGATGACTTCGGCGGCGGAGCGGCCCTCCTCGACGTGGATGTCCACCGGGATACCGCGACCATTGTCGGAAACGGTCACCGACTCATCGGCATGGATCGTCACCACGACGCGGTCGCAATGGCCCGCAAGTGCCTCGTCGATCGCATTGTCGACGACTTCGAAAACCATGTGGTGCAGGCCGCTGCCGTCATCGGTGTCGCCGATATACATGCCGGGTCGCTTTCGGACCGCGTCGAGACCCTTTAAGACCTTGATTTTGCTGGAATCGTAAACGTCATTCGCCGACATAAGAGATCCTGTCTGGTAGCCGCTCATTCTAGCAGTTTTTGAACCCAAAAACGAATTCAATACCTCAAAATAAATCTTCGAAATCAGTCACTTGGAGGGATGCTCGTGACTGAGGCCGAGGCATAGGCATAGGGCTGCCGGATCGACTGTTCCACGTGGAACGCCTCAGATGGCGCGCAGTCGGGCGTCCTCGATGCGGTACCGGCGCCCCGGGGTACCCAAGGCCGTGAAGTCCTCTTGTAGGGTTGTGACGATCAATTGATCGAACTGCCGAGAGACCTCTTCGATCAGCTGTCGGAGATGTGCTTGATCGAGTTCTGCTGCCGGATCATCGAGAAGCAAGCTCGGGCGCGGCTCCGAATCTGCAGGGAACAATTGGAGCTGCCCGATCAGCAATGCCGCTGCGAGCAGCTTCTGCTGTCCACGGGAAATATGATCCTTCGCACCGATGCCATCGAGTTGAATGGTCAACTCCGCTCGATGCGGCCCCACCTGGGTACTACCCCGCTCGTGATCTGCCGACCAACTTTGCTGGAGCGCCTCGGAGAAATCGAGATGCCGCGGCCAACCGGCCCGATAGCCCAGCGCGAGTTCCCGATTGAGGAGGCTGCGCGTGAGTCCCTGGACTTGTTCGCTGAGGCGCGCCACATAGCGAAGCCGGGCATCCGTGATTTCCTGCCCATAGCGCACCAATTCCATATCCCAGACGCAAACCAGGGACCTGGCCTGTCGAGCCTTGAGCGCCGCGTTTCGCTGACGCAATATTTGCGCATAGCGCTGCCAGTTCGCAACGAAGCTTGGTTCCACGTGGAACACGCCCCAGTCAAGATAGCGGCGGCGCCAACTCGGTCCCTCCTCGATGAGTTTATGGACTTCCGGGTCAATGATCTGAACCGGCAGCAACAGCGCGAGATCCGCCAATGATCCCGCGGCCGCGCCTGCGATTCGCGCTCGCATACCGTCGGCCGTTCCCTCAACGCCAAGCGGCACGCATCGATCCCCGATGTCCACCTCTCCGAAGACGACAAAGCGCTCGGCACCGCGGCGAATCAAATGCTCCAAGCGCCGCGTTCGGAACGAGCGTCCACGACCCAACACATAGATCGCCTCCAGCAGGCTCGTCTTGCCCGATGCATTCGGACCGCTGATCAGCGTAAATCGGCTATCGAGCGTGATTTCGACCGACTGCAAGCAGCGCAGGTCCGTTACCTGCAGTCGGCCGAGCGCCATCGACGCTAAAGCCTCATCGGCATGACGACGTAGCGCGAGGAGGTCGCACCGGGCGAGCGAATCAGGCAGCTGCTATTGCTGTCGGTCAAGCCCAGCTCGACCTCGGCCCCATCGATGGCGGCCAGGGCATCGAGCAAGTAATTGACGTTGAATCCGACCTCGAGATCCGCACCCTCATAACCGACCTCGATTTCTTCTTCTGCCTCTTCCTGCTCCGGATTATGCGCTTGCACCGTAATCAAATTCTTCTTCACGGTGATTCGAATCCCGCGATATTTCTCGTTCGACAAAATCGATGTGCGTTGCAGCGCTTGCCGCAATAGGTCGCGATCCGCTTTGATCGCCGCTGGCGGCGCGGCTGGGATGACGCGCGAATATTCCGGAAAACGCCCGTCAATTAGCTTCGAAGTGAAGCGAACATCGCCGATCTGCGCTCGAATGTGATTGGTTCCGATCGCCAGCTCGGTGTCCCCGTCGGGCGTCAGGATGCGCTGCAGCTCCAAGACGCCTTTGCGCGGCACGATGACCTGTTGCGCCGACTTTGCCTTGCCCGCGAGCTGCGCCTCGCAGAGCGCAAGCCGATGGCCGTCGGTCGCGACCGCGCGCAACGAAGACCCGTCGATCTCGAGCAGCATGCCGTTGAGGTAATAACGCACGTCCTGCTGCGCCATCGAGAAATTCGTCTTCTCGAGCAAGCGCAGTAGATCCTTGCGCGCCACAGACACGCTCTGCTGCGCATTGATGTCATCGACGATTGGAAATTCCGTCGCCGGCAGCGTCGACAAACTGAAACGACTGCGTCCCGCCTTGATGACGAGCTTTTCGCCCTCGACGCTTAAGGATACACCGAGCTTCTCCGGCAGCGCCCGCAGAATGTCGAGCAGCTTCCTGCCCGGTACGGTGATGTCTCCGGCCTGCTGGATGCTGATCTCGGTGGTCGATGCCACGAGTTCGACTTCCAGATCCGTCGCGGTGATCGCGAGCTTCCCGTCGCGAGCCGTCAGCAGCACATTCGCAAGCACCGGCATCGTCTGTCGTCGCTCCACGACCCCGATCACGGCTTGCAAAGGCGCGAGTAATTTTTCTCGTTCCGCACTCAATTTCATGGCTTTGTCCATCCATCCAATCTTAGATTTAAATTCTTGATATAGATTACTACTATGATTAATGAGCACCGTTCAAGGCGGGGATAAGCCCAATTTATTCAAATTAATCATTTACTTGAAAACTCAATAAACCCCCGTAGGGTGGCTCATCTGCCTGTGCATAAAGCCGCTGGCGCTGTGGATAGAATCGTCCCCAGAATCATCCACAGCTTATTCACCGCTAACCCGCCAGGGTTCTCAACAGGTTCATATAATCTTCGCCGATGCGTCGTTCCGTTTCCCGCAACTCCTTGATTCGACGGCAGGCATGCAGCACGGTCGTGTGATCTCGACCCCCGAAGGCATCGCCGATCTCCGGCAGGCTGTGATTCGTCAATTCCTTCGCCAACGCCATCGCGACCTGCCTCGGCCGCGCGATCGATCGGCTGCGCCGCTTCGAGAGCAAATCGGCGATGCGGATCTTGTAGTACTCCGCGACCGTCTTCTGGATATTTTCCACGGTCACGAGCTTTTCCTGGAGCGCGAGTAAATCGCGCAACGCATCTTTCGCAAACTCCAAGGTGATCGCACGCCCGGTGAAATGCGAGGTCGCGACGACTCGCCGCAGCGCACCCTCGAGTTCGCGCACGTTCGAGCGGATGCGCTTGGCGATGAAGAATGCGACCTCCTCCGGCAGGTCGACATTCGACAGCGAAGCCTTGCTCATGAGAATCGCCACGCAAGTCTCGAGTTCGGGCGGTTCGATCGCAACGGTGAGGCCCCAGCCGAAGCGCGATTTCAAGCGCTCCTCCAATCCGTCGACTTCCTTCGGATAGCGGTCGCAGGTCAGGATCACCTGTTGCTGGCTCTCGAGCAGCGCGTTGAAGGTATGAAAAAACTCCTCCTGCGAACGCTCTTTGCCCGCGAAAAACTGAATGTCGTCGATCAATAGCGCATCGAGCGACCGATAGGCGGTCTTGAAATCGTTGATCGTATTGTGCTGCAAGGCCTTGACCATATCGCCGACAAATCGCTCGCTGTGGACATAGGCGAGCCTGGCGTCGGAGTTACGCTCTCTGAGTCGGTTCGCGACCGCGTGCATCAAGTGCGTCTTGCCGAGACCGACACCGCCGTAGATGAACAGCGGGTTGTACGCCTTGCCGGGATTTCCCGCGACTTGTATCGCCGCGGCCTTCGCCAGTTGATTGCTCTTGCCTTCGACGAAAGTCTCGAACGTGAAATCCGCATTGATGCGGCTGCCGAGAACCGTCGGCGCAAGTCGCGGCGGCCGCGCCACCGGTTTCACCGCGCCCTCGCCCGCGGTGCCGTTCACCGGCGCAGGCGCTGCCGGCACGCCCGAGCGCGTGCCGACGTCGAGCACGAGTTCGGGGGCAAGCCCCTCGGCGAGCGCCCGGATCAACTCCTTGATGCGCGGCAGTGAATTTGCGCTGAGCCATTCGATGACATAACGATTCGGCGCAAGCAAACGCAATTCCCCATCGCGCTCGATCGACTGCAACGGCCGTACCCAGGTATTGAACTGTTGCTCCGGGAGTTCGCTCTCGAGCACGCGCAGACAGCGATTCCATAGCGTCTCCGACAAGAGCGCACTCCCTAGACAATCTCAAGGTTTGGGGTCAACCGAACGAAAGGGCAAGAAGTCTAGCCCCAACTTGACAAAGCGTCTATTGACACGTCCGGACATGCTCAGTACCCTTGCCGCCTTTCGCATAAGTCGCGCGACTTTGCATTCTTCTTTGCCGGCATTATTGCTATGAAACGTACATTCAATCCCAGTAATTTGCACCGCGCCCGTACCCATGGCTTTCGCGCCCGCATGGCCACGAAAGCCGGCCGCCGATTGTTGGCTCGGCGCCGTGCAAAGGGCCGCAAGCGCCTCTGTCCTTAAGTCCGCGCCTCAACGGTCCCGGACGATCCGTAAACTGAGGTTCGAGCCGAGCAGGCGCCTGCACCAGCCGGCCGAGTTTCGCGAAGTTCGAACGCGTGGACGGCGGCTGAGCGACACCCTATTTAGTTTATCAGTGCTGGCCAATCATGAAACTCATCCGCGCTTGGGGCTCGCCATCGCCACCCGAACCTTCGGCAGCGCGGTCGCCCGCAACCGCATCAAGCGCATCGCGCGCGAGTCCTTTCGCTTGAACCAGCACATGCTTCCCGCGGTCGATGTCATGGTCTCGGCCCGCGATGCTGCGCGCGCTGCGACCGCAAACGATTTGCGCGCGAGCCTCGCCGAGCACTGGAAGTCGATCGCGAGGCGGCGGTAGCCCCATGCGTCACGTTCTGATGTGGATCATTCGCGGCTACCAATTGGTATTGAGCCCGATGCTGGGCCCGCGCTGCCGCTATTACCCGAGTTGCTCCTGTTACACGCACACCGCGATCGAACGCTACGGCGCCCTGCGCGGCACTTGGTTGGGCTTGTGCCGCATCTTGCGCTGCCACCCGTTCGCATCCGGCGGCTATGACCCGGTGCCGGAAAAGAGATCGATCAATGCCTAACATCCGCGTACTCCTGTGGTCGGTGCTCGCCGTCGTTCTGTTCTTGAATTACGAAGCGTGGATGCACGACTACGAGCCGATCGATCAATCGCCCCAAGCGGCGGCGCCACAAGCTGCGGCCCCCGGCAGTTCCGCGAGCAGCGCAGCGCGCGCCCCGTCGTCGAACTTCGCTGATTCGGTCCCGAACGCGGCGCCGGCGTCTGCGGCGAGCCCGCTCGCTGCCCCGGCCCCGGCCGCCGGCGCACTCGTCGGAGCGTCGGCGCCTGCGGGCGGGGGCCCCGAGAGCAGCTTGCAGCCGAACGCTGCGCCGAGCGCCACGCCGCTGCTGCGAGTCAAAACCGATGTTCTCGATATCGGGATCAATCTGAAGGGCGGCGAATTGGACGAGGCCGATCTGCCGGCCTATCCCTTGCGCAAGGACACGCCCAATGTGCCGGTGCGTTTGCTCGACCAATCCGCTGCGGATTCCCTCTATTTGCTGCAAACCGGGCTCACCGCCGAGGGCAGCGAAGCGGCGCCGAATCACCTCGCAACTTGGGAGTCCGCCGCGCCGTCCTACGCACTCGCGCCGGGCGCCGCGGAATTGCGCGTGCCCCTGAGCTGGACCGATGGCCACGGACTGAAGGTCACGAAAACCTTTGTGTTCAAACGCGGCCTGTATTCGATCGAGCTCCACTACGATATCGAAAACGACGGCGCGGCCGAGCGAAAGCTCGCGTCTTATTCGCGCCTCCTGCGCCACTGGGAACCGGCCAAGCGCTCGTATTTCGATGTCGAGACCTATTCGTTCAAGGGTCCGGCGCTCTACGACGGCGCCAAATCGATCGATCTGAAGGTCGAGGATGCGGAGCAGTCCAAGTATTTGCAGACCGTCACCAACGGCTGGATCGCGTCGCTGCAACATCACTTCGTTGCCGCGGTCGTGCCGACGCCCAACCAGCCGTTCGTGTTTCAGCTGCAGGTCAGCGGCAAGGAATATTTGCTGAGCGCGACCGGACCTGTGTTCACGGTGGCGCCGGGCAGCGAGGTCCACGTCGCCGAAAACCTGTTCGTCGGCCCGAAACTGCAAACGCAGCTCGCGGCGATCGGGCCGAAACTGGAGCGCACCGCGGACTATGGCAAGCTCACGGTGATCGCGGAGCCCCTGTTCGACTTGCTCGGTTGGGTCGACGGCAAGATCGGCAATTGGGGCTGGTCGATCATCGTCGTGACCGCGCTGATCAAGCTGATCTTCTATCCCTTGAGCCAGGCGAGCGGCCGATCGATGGCCAAGATGCGTGCGGTGAGTCCGCGCATGAAGCAGATTCAGGATACCTTCAAGGACGACAAGGAAAAGCTCGGTCGCGCGATGATGGAGCTCTACAAGAAGGAGAAGATCAATCCACTCGCGGGCTGTCTGCCGATGATCGTGCAAATCCCGTTTTTCATTTCGTTTTATTGGGTGCTGCTCGAGAGCGTCGAGATGCGCCAGGCGCCGTTCCTGCTGTGGGTCAATGACCTGTCGGCGCGCGACCCGTATTTCGTATTGCCGCTGCTCATGGGCGCCGCGATGTTCGCCCAATTCAAGCTGAATCCCGCGCCGCCCGACCCGATGCAGGCGAAGATCATGCAGTTCATGCCGCTCGTGATGACGGCGATGATGGCATGGTTCCCCTCGGGGCTCGTGCTCTATTGGTTGACCAATACGGTGCTGTCGATCGCGCAGCAGTGGCGCATCAATCAAGTCGTGCAAGTCGAGGCGAACAAGAAGCGCTCTTGAGCTAGTCGCATGAGCAGGGCGGACACCATCGTCGCGATCGCGAGCGCCGTCGGGCGCAGTGCCGTCGGCATCGTGCGCATCTCCGGGCCCGAGGTCCCGCGCATCGCCGCGGAAATTCTGGGGAAGCTGCCCGCAGCCCGCGTCGCGACCCGCTCGCGCTTCCGCGCTGCCGACGGCGGCAGCCTCGATGAGGGACTCGCGCTCTACTTCGAGGCTCCGGCCTCCTTCACCGGCGAACACGTTCTTGAACTGCAGGGGCACGGCGGAGCGGTCGTGCTCGAGCTGCTGGTCGCGCGGCTGCTCGAGCTGGGCTGCCGCGCGGCTCGCCCCGGCGAATTCAGCGAGCGGGCGTTCCTCAACGGCAAGCTCGACCTCGCGCAGGCCGAGGCCGTCGCCGATCTGATCGACGCGGGCACTTCGGCCGCCGCACGCGCGGCTGTGCGATCCTTGCAAGGCGAATTCTCCGCGCGCGTGCAGGCGTTGCAGGCGCTGCTGACGCGGCTGCGGGTCGCCGTCGAGGCGGCGATCGACTTCCCCGAAGAGGACATCGATGTAGTGAGTCACGCGGCGCAGGGCGGCGGCATCGCGCAGCTCTACGAGGCGTTCGACGCACTGCTCGCCGCCGCCAGGCAAGGCGCGATGTTGCGCGATGGCCTGCAGGTCGTGATCGCCGGAAAACCGAATGCCGGCAAATCGAGTCTGCTCAACCGACTCGTCGGCGACGAGGTCGCGATCGTCACCGATCTGCCGGGTACGACCCGCGACGTGCTGCGTCACGCGATTGCGCTCGACGGCGTGCCGATCCATTTGATCGATACGGCGGGACTGCGCAGCGCGCGGGACGCGGTCGAGGCGGAAGGCGTGCGGCGCGCGACGCGCGAGATCGGGCGCGCCGATCACGTCCTCTATGTCGTCGATGCCGCCAATCCGAGCGAGTCCTCGCCGCCCGCATTGGCCGAACAGCTCGCGACGCTGCCCGCGGGCGTCCCGGTCACGATACTTTTCAACAAGATCGACCTGCTCGCGCGCAGCGCCGCTTGCACGGCGCCCGCTTGCGCGGCGCCCGCGATCAACGAGCAGACGAGGCCGGATCAGCTCTTCTTGAGCGCTCGCACGGGTCAGGGCATCGAGGGCTTGAAATCCCATTTGAAGGAAATCGCCGGACTCGTCGAAGGCGCAGCCGGCGCGCTGTCCGCTCGCGGCCGCCACATCGACGCCTTGCAGCGCGCGCGCGCGCTCACCGAGAGGGCCGCCGAGGCGTACGCCGATCGCCGATCGCCGGAGTTGTTTGCCGACGATTTGCGCCTGGCGCAACAGGCCGTGGGCGAGATTACTGGCGAGTTCGGCAGCGACGACCTGCTCGGGGAGATCTTCAGCAGCTTTTGCATCGGAAAGTGAGTGGGGGGCGGCAAACCGCGGAGGCGAAGCATCCGCGAGGTCGCAGTGGGCGATCCTCCCGGGCGCTCAATCGCGACCGGGCATGAGCGCGGGCGCAATCTAGTACTCGGCGCTTGCGCGCCTCGCCCCTGAAGGGGCCGCCCTGCGGGCGTTCAAGTCGGCCGGACGGCCGACTTAGTGCGACTGCACTCCGGTCTCGCCGTGCTCGAGCTCCGACAGCGTGTCGCCGTCGGTCGAAGCAGCCCAACGAGTCGATATAATGAGTCCCAAGAGCACGGTCAGCGTGACGAAGGTCGTGGCGAGCGGAAAACGCCAAAATAGCCACAACATCGTCGTTGCGGACGTCAACAACATCGCGATCAAAAAGACGACATTGACGCGCGCGTAACTCGACTTTTTCATGCCAACTTCCCCGAAATGAGCACTACGACACAGTTTTTTTATCGAGATTCGGTTATAGCAGATCGCGCCGTCGCAGCCTATATGTAAAACTCGTAATAATAATAGGGTGATTCCCTCAGGAGGCCGGCTGCTGCCGCATCGGCCGGCTACAGCAGCATCGTCTCTCGACGCCAATGCCGCGCCGTGAGCAGCGCGAGAATCAGCGCGACGGCGAGCGAGGCGCCTGCGGAGACCAGCAGATCGGTACCGGAGACCGGTTCTGCCTTGAGCACGCTGGTCATCAACAAGTGTTGGCTCAAGGATGGGATGAACATCAATGAACCCTTTGTTTTCAAAGAATAAATGCTCGCGAAGGCGATGGGCAGCGTCGGGATCAGCAGCACGCTCGTGAGGTAGGTCTGCGCCTCGCGATAGGTGCGGGTGAACGAGGCGACGAAGGTCATCAGCGCGGCGCCGAGCGGCACGAACGGCAGGCAGATCGCAAACAGCTTGAGGGCCGTGCCCGCACCCAGGTTGGCGCTCATGCCGAGACGCTCGAGCGGCACGAACCGAAACACGACGACGAAGGCGCACAGACTGATGCCCAAGGAGAGGCACATGTAGGCGCAGGTCGCCAGAATCTTGCCGCCGACGAGGGCACTCCTCTGCACCGGCAGGCTTAGCAGGGCCTCGAGCGAGCCGCGCTCGCGCTCGCCGGCGGTCGAATCGATCGCAAGATAGAGTCCGCCCATGAGCAGCGCGAACAGCACGAAATAGGTCATGAAGCCCAAGATCGCGACGGCCCTGCCGGTCGGCGTCGCAACGTCGAGGTCATGGACCGCGACCGGCACGGCAAGCAGCGGATTGACGCCGCGCACCTGCAGGCGCTGTTGGGCAATCGCGCTGCCGTAGTTCGAGAGCAGCGCGCGTGCGCGATCCACGTTCTTGCGCTGCTGCGAATCGGCACTGTCGGCAACGACGAGCACGGGCGCAGGCAAGGCGGACTCGAAGCGCGCGGGGTATTCGGGCGGCACGATGACGATCACGGGTTCCCGGCCGCTGCGCACCGCGGCCTTCGCGTCCTCCTCGCTCAAGGCCGCAGCCTTCAGCGTGACGTCGTGCGATTTCAAATACCGCACGAGCCCGGGCGCGAGCTCGCTGCCCGAAATCGTCAGCTGCGGCGCACTGTCGGCCTCGAAGCTGTTCTGATCCAGCATGCGCGTGACCATCGCGCCGAACAGCAACGGTCCGAACAAGGGTCCGAACAGCAGCGCAGAGATCAGCGTGCGCCGATCGCGCAGGTTCTCGATGAACTCCTTGGCGAATACGATGATGAGCGCGCGCATCACTGCACACCCGCGTCCTGCCCGAGCACCCGGAGGAACGCCTGCTCCAAGCTCGCGGCGCCGGTGCGCTCGCGTATCGCCGCCGGTGCATCGTCGGCGAGCAACAGCCCGCCGCCGATGATGACGACACGGTCGCAAAGAGCGGCGACCTCCTGCATCACATGCGAGGAAAACAGGATGCAGTGCCCTTGAGCGCGCAATCCCTGCAGCATCTCGCGTAGCTTGCGTATCGCCATGACGTCGAGCCCATTGGTCGGTTCGTCGAGCACGAGGTTCTCGGGTTCGTGCACGAGCGCTCGCGCCAAAGCCGTCTTGATGCGCTGACCCTGCGAAAAGCCTTTGACTCGCCGATCCATGAAGCCCTGCATCTCGAGCGAGTGCGCGAGCTCCTCGCAGCGCCGCGCGATCCGCTTGGCTCCAATGCCCTGCAGAGAGCCGAAGTACGCGATGTTCTCGCGTGCGGTCAGATTGCCGTAGAGGCCCGTCGCATGCGGCAGCACGCCGAGCTTCGCGCGCGCCGTCGAGGTTTCGCCTTGGACGTCGATTCCATCGATGGCGGCGTGGCCGGAATCCGGTGCGATGACCCCGTAGATCATGCGCAGACAGGTCGATTTCCCGGCGCCGTTGGCGCCCAGCAGGCCGGTGATCTCGCCGTTGCGAGCGGTGAAGGAGACGTCTTTGACGGCTTCGACGCTGCCGAAACGCTTGTGGAGCGCGCGCGCCTCGATCATGGCGAAGGTCCCGAGGGTCGGACGAAGAATGGCGGCGGCACATGGCGCGCAAGGCAGGCCGCATCGATGCGTTCGGGCTGATCGGCGTCGAGAAACGCCGCCATCAATTGCGGCACGCACCCCGTCGCGAGTTGCCCGTGGCCTTCGCCGGCGAGCACCAGGTGTCGATGGCGCGTGAGGAGGCGCGCGGCCGCCTCGGCCGTCGCCGGCGGGGTCACCGGATCGGCTTCGCCCGACAGCAGCAAGCTGGGAATGTCGCTCTGCAGCGGTGCATGCAGATCGGCGTCGACCGGCCCTCGCGGCCAGAGCGCGCAAATGGCGCGCAGCGCATCGAGTTGGTCGGACCCCTGATAGGTGTCGGCAACGCGCGCCGGATCGAGGTCTTCGCGCGAAAAGAACGGGACGTCTTCGCTGCAGACGACGCTGTTCTGCATGCCGCTCGCGAGCTGATCGCTGATCTGCCCGGCCATCATCAGCGCCTGCGCCGCGAGCGGCGCAAGTCGGCCCGCGGCCGCCTCGTGTATCAGCGTTGGCAAAAGCGCGGCCTGTGCGCCGCTATAGGACATGAAGCGCAGGCTGGCATTGAGCAGGCTGCGATCGAATTCCAGCGATTGTGGCAGCCCGCTCGAGGGATCGTCGAGCGTCAAGGACAAACGGCCCGGTCCGAACCGCGCGCGCAGGCTGGCAAGCTCCCGCGGCAGGTCGGGATAAGCCGCGGCGCAATCGCGGGTCTCCTCGCAGCGCGCGACGATGAGCAGCAGCGCGCGCTCGGCGTCGAGCGGCGTGTCGGGCCCGATCGGGCGCACGGGGTCGGTAACGCCGTCGAGAATCACGGCATGCACGGATTGGGGGTATCGGCGCATGTAGAGCTCGACCATGCGCGTCCCGTAGGAGGCGCCGTAGAGATCGATCAGCCCATAGCCGAGCGCGCGGCGCACCTCGTCCAAGTCTCGGACCGCGACGCTGCTCGTGTAATTGCGTACGCCGGGCCCGAGCTTCGCGAGGCAATCGGCGGTCGCCTGGCGGATCTGCGGCAGTTCGGCGGCGGTCTCGTTCCAGTCATCGGGGTATGCGCAGCGCAGCGCCGAGGATCTTCCCGTGCCGCGCTGATCGAGCATGACGATGTCGTGATTACGGTTGATGCGTGCCAAGGCGGGGGCGACGCTCGCGTAGAGGTCGATCGCGCTCTGACCCGGACCCCCCGCCAGCAGGAACAGCGGCGCCTCGGTGCTGCGCCGATTGAGGGCCGCGACCAGCGCGACGGTCAAGTCGATCGTGGGCCCATGCGGATCGGCCCGATCGAGCGGAACCGCGATGACGGCGCAGCGCGCGGCTTGAGAGCCCAGATGCAGCGGGTGCTCTAGGCGGCATTCGCTGAAGGTCGGCGGCGCAGCAGTGAGCGCCCCGGCCGCAGACGCCCACAAGCCGAAGACCGTGAGAGCCTTCCCAAGGATTCGCATTCGACGCTCCGATATCTGCAATAGTATGGCGATTCGCTACCCGCTCCCGCCCTCGAATTGGTAGATTTGCGCCATGAGCACCATTCGAGAAGACGATGTGATCGAGAGCGTCGCGGACGCCCTGCAATACATTTCTTACTATCACACGCCGGATTTCATCCGTGCAATGGGCCGAGCCTATGCGCTCGAACAAAGTGCGGCCGCGCGCGATGCAATCGCCCAGATTCTCACGAATTCGCGCATGTGCGCCGAAGGCCACCGGCCGATTTGCCAGGACACCGGCATCGTCGTCGTGTTCGTCAAGGTCGGGATGGGAGTTCGCTGGGACTCGACGCGCGATCTCGAGGCGCTGATCAACGAGGGCGTGCGGCGCGCCTATCTCGATCCCGCCAACAAACTGCGCGCCTCGATCGTCGCTGACCCCGCATTCAAACGGGCCAATACCCGCGACAACACGCCGGCGGTCATTCACTGCGAATTCTGCCCGGGCGAGCAGCTCGAGATCACGGTGGCGGCCAAGGGCGGCGGATCGGAAAACAAATCGATGTTCGCGATGTTGAATCCTTCCGACTCGGTGGCGGATTGGGTTTTGGAGGTGGTCCCCGAGATGGGCGCCGGTTGGTGTCCGCCGGGCATGCTCGGCGTCGGCATCGGCGGAAGCGCCGAGAAGGCGATGCTGCTCGCGAAGAAATCCCTGATGCAACCGATCGACATCGCCGACCTCATCGCGCGCGGGCCGAAGTCCAAACTCGAAGAATTGCGATTGGAGATCTACCAGCGCGTCAACGAACTCGGGATCGGCGCACAAGGACTCGGCGGATTGACCACCGTGCTCGACGTCAAAGTGCTCGATTATCCGACGCATGCCGCGTCCCTGCCGGTGGCCGTGATTCCGAACTGCGCTGCGACGCGCCACGTGCATTTCACGTTGGATGGATCGGGACCGGCGCGCCTCGAGCCGCCGAATCTCGATCTGTGGCCCGACGTGCACTGGAGCGCGGACAAAGCCGCGCGACGCATCGAGCTCGACGGGCTCACGCGTGCCGAGATCGGGACCTGGAAGCCCGGCGAGCGCCTGCTGCTGTCGGGCAAACTGTTGACGGGGCGCGATGCGGCCCACAAGCGCATCTGCGCGCTGCTCGATGCCGGCGAGCCGCTCCCCGACGGTCTCGATTTCAAGGGCCGCCTCATTTATTACGTGGGACCGGTCGATCCGGTCGGCAGCGAAATCGTGGGACCCGCGGGCCCGACGACCGCGAATCGCATGGACCGCTTTACCGAAACGATGCTCGGCAAGGCCGGCCTGCTCGCAATGGTCGGCAAGGCCGAACGCGGACCCGACACCGTGGAGTCGATCCGCAAATACCGATCCGCCTACCTCATCGCGGTCGGCGGCGCGGCGTTTCTGGTCTCGAATGCGATTCGCGCGAGCCGCGTCGTCGCGTTTCCCGAACTCGGCATGGAGGCGGTCTATGAGTTCGAGGTGCGCAACATGCCGGTCACGGTCGCGGTCAGCGCGGCCGGCGAGTCCGTGCACGAGAGCGGACCCAAGGCCTGGCGCGGCAAGTTCGCGGGGATTGCGCTCAACGTCGAATAGCCCGGGGCACGTAAGCCCGGGGCACGCGGCCCCGCGGGCCGCGCCGTATCGGCGTCGCCGGCGGCGCTGCTGGCGCTTTGAGCGCCTCCGGGTTAAAGTACGCGGCTCGCTAAAATATCCATTGGATTCAACGCCATGCGCTTCGCCAAAGCTTTCGATGTGATCGTGATCGGCGGCGGACATGCCGGCACCGAAGCGGCATTGGCGGCCGCGCGCATGGGCGCCCGCACGCTGCTGCTCACGCATAACATCGAGACGCTCGGCCAAATGAGCTGCAATCCGGCGGTCGGCGGCATCGGCAAAGGCCATTTGGTCAAGGAAATCGACGCGCTCGGCGGTGCGATGGCGCTCGCGACCGATCGCGCCGGCATCCAATTTCGCACCCTCAATGCGAGCAAGGGGCCTGCGGTGCGCGCGACCCGCGCGCAAGCCGACCGGCAACTCTACAAGCGCGCGATTCGAGCCCGGCTCGAATCGCAGGACAATCTCGCGTTGTTCCAGCAAGAGGTCGCGGATCTGCTCGTCGAGGGCGATCGCGTCGTTGCCTGCGTGACCCAGAGCGGCATCGAGTTTCGCGCCGCCGCGATTGTTCTGACCGTCGGTACCTTTCTCGGCGGGAAGATTCATGTCGGGCTCGAGAGCCATGCGGGCGGCCGAGCCGGCGATCCGCCGTCGAACCGCCTCGCGGCGCGCTTGCGCGAATTGCCGCTGCGGGTCGGCCGCCTCAAAACCGGTACGCCGCCGCGCATCGACGGCCGGACGATCGATTTCTCGAATCTGCGCGAACAGCACAGTGACGTACCAAGGCCGGTGTTCTCTTACCTTGGCTCTCGTGCAAGCCACCCCGAGCAGCGGCCTTGTCACATCACGGCGACCAACGAGCGAACCCACGACATCATCCGGCGCGCGAGCGAGCGCTCACCGATGTTCACCGGACGCATCGAAGGGATCGGGCCGCGCTATTGTCCGTCGGTCGAGGACAAGGTCGTGCGCTACGCCGACAAGCTTTCGCACCAGATCTTCGTCGAACCCGAGGGACTCGACACTCACGAAATCTATCCGAACGGCATATCCACGAGCCTGCCCTTCGACGTGCAGTGCGAGTTCGTGCGCACGATCGCCGGATTCGAGCGCGCGCACATCACGCGACCCGGATACGCGATCGAATATGACTTCTTCGATCCGCGCGACTTGAAACGCAGCTTGGAAAGCAAATTCCTCCCGGGCTTGTTCCTCGCCGGACAAATCAACGGCACGACCGGTTATGAGGAGGCCGCGGCCCAGGGTTTGCTCGCCGGCGCGAATGCCGCGCTGCAAGCGCGCGGGCAGGGCCCCTGGTGCCCGAAGCGCAGCGAGGCCTATATCGGCGTGCTCGTCGACGATTTGATCACGCGCGGTGCGCCCGAGCCGTACCGCATGTTCACGAGCCGCGCCGAATACCGGCTGTCCTTGCGCGAGGACAACGCCGACATGCGCTTGACGGCGCAGGGGCGCGCGCTTGGGCTAGTCGACGATGCGCGCTGGGCATTCTTCGAACGCAAGCGCGCCGCCGTCGAATCCGAGGTCGCGCGCCTCGAGGCCCTCGTCGTGCATCCCGGCGATGTCGACGCCGCGCTGCTCGCGAAGCTCGGGGCTCCCATGGCGCGCGAGGTCCACGCGATGGCGCTGTTGCGCCGCCCCGAAATCAGCTACGACGATCTCGATGCGGGATTGCCGGCAAGCGAATCGACGGCTGCGGATTGGCGCGCCGAGGAACGCATCGCCGAACAGGTCAAGCAGCAGGTCGATGTCCAGGCCAAGTACGCCGGATACTTGCAGCGCCAGATCGACGAGATCGATCGCCGGCAGCGCAACGAGGAGCTGCTGTTGCCGGCGGATATCAATTACGGCGAGGTCAGCGGCCTCTCGAACGAGGCCCGTCAGCGTCTCGGCGACGTGCGCCCGGAGACGCTCGGTCAAGCGGGCCGCATTCCGGGCATCACGCCGGCAGCTGTATCGCTGTTGTTGGTACATTTGAAGAAGCGCGACCGCGCGGCGTGAGGGCGCCCGCTCATTGATCCGTCTGAGCATCGCATCATGGCGAATTTCTACAACTTCCCGATCGACGCGATCGATGGGCGCAAGGGCTTGCTCGAGTCACTGCGCGGCAAGGTCACGCTCGTCGTCAATGTCGCGAGCCGCTGCGGCTACACGCCGCAATACGCGGGCTTGGAAAGCCTTTATCGAGAGCTCAAGGAGCAGAATTTCACGGTGCTCGGCGTCCCCTGCAATCAATTTGGGGGCCAGGAGCCGGGCACGCCCACGGAGATCCAAGCGTTTTGCAGCGCGAATTACGGCGTGAGCTTTCCCTTGACCGCGAAGCTCGAGGTCAACGGCGCGCATCGCGATCCGCTCTATGCCTGGCTCACGTCGAAGGACAACGGCTTTCCGGGCGACATTGCCTGGAACTTCGAGAAATTCCTGATCGACGGCGCCGGTCGCATCGTCGCTCGATATCCATCGGGAACGAAGCCGCGCGACGCGGGGCTGCTGCAGGATCTCGCGCAGCTGATTTGAGCGCCAATCGATCGCCGCGACGATCAGCGGATCGCGGTCAAGAACTCCGCGGCCGTCTCGAGGTAGGCTTCGCGGTCGTGCAATTGCCGAAATTCGCGGCCCTCGTCGCCCGCGAGCAGATACCACGCGGCCGTGCCGTGGCTGCGCAGCCGGTAGACGAGGTCTTGAGCTTGGCTCGCCGTGACGAACGGATCGTTGGCGCCATGCACGACCAGCACGGGCCGCGAAATCCGATCCGCATTCACGAGCGGCGAGAGGTGCCGCAGATACTCGCGCAGATCCGGATCGCGTTCGTCGCCGTATTCGCGGCGCAGTGCATCCTGCCGGAAGGTCTGTGCGCCGCCGAGCATGCCGACGAAATCGGCAACACCCGCCATGTCGATGGCACCGCGCAATCGCTCGCTGAAATTGACCAGGGCATCGAGCGCGAGATATCCGCCGTACGATTCGCCCGCGATGACGACGTGCTCGGCATCGAACGCGCTTTGCGCTCGCAAATACACGAGCAAGGCGCCGATGTCCTTGACGGCGTCCCCGCGCAAGCGGCCTAAATTGAGCGCCGCGTAGCTCTTGCCGTAGCCGCTTGCGCCACGCAGGTTGGGCGCGACGACCGCAAACCCGAGTTCGCCGACCAGATATTGAATCCAGGGATCGAACCCCGGGCGAAATTGCGCGTGTTCGGCGCCGCGCAGCAAGATCAAGACCGGATGCGGGCCCGCAGTCGCCGGTTCGTAAATGAATACGGGAATTTCCCGCGGCCGCAATCCGTCGCGCTCGAAGCTCGGAAAGCTCGTGGAGCGCGGCATCGCGAATTTGGCGAGATCGAGCGCGCCGGCTTCGCTCGTCGTCCAGGCTTCGACGCGATTGGTCGCGAGGTCGAGGACATAGGCATCGCCGGGCTGGGCCGTCGCGCCGAAGCTGAACGCGAGGCGTTTGCCCTGCGGGTCGAAATGCAAGGAGCTCAATGAGCCCTGCGCGGGCAGCCGCGGCGGCGTCAAATCCTGATGCTGGGCGAGGTCCTGCAGATTGAGCCTGTCGAATCCATCCTCGTTGCTGATGTAGGCGAGATATCGGCCGTCGCCCGACAACGCCACCTCCTCGATATCCCCGGCGATGTGCCCCGAAATCAGCGCTCTTTGCGCATTGAAAAAATTCACGAATCGCAGCTGGGCGAATTCGCTGTCGCGATCCGAAACGACATAGGCGCCCTGGCCGTCGCGCGCGAACTTCGCCGCCAAAATGCGGCTCTTCGAGGCCGACGGGTCCAATTCGCGTTTTTCGCCGCGCTCGATGTCGACGAGAAATAAGTGCGATTCCTCGCTCGACACCAGCTTCAGCGCGAGCAGCTTGCTGTCATCCGGCGACCAGTCGAGCGCAGTCCAAGCGGCCCCGTCGCCCGCCAAAACCAGGCGGGGCAGTGCGCCGGATTCAGGCTCGATGATGTTGATGTCCAGAGACTTGCCGTCGCGCGCTGTGCTGGAAAAGGCGATCGCGCGACCCGAGTTTGACCAAAGCGCGGCGCTGTTCGCGGACTTGCCGTCGGTCAACCGTTTCGCCGACGGCTCCCCGAGCCGGCGATAAAACAGCTGAAATCGCTCGTCGCCGGCCGCATCCTCGAGAAAAAAATAGCTGCTGTGCGCGGGGTCGGGGCAGAAAGCGCCGCCCTCGACCGCTTGCCGCTCGAAAGTCAGTTGGCGGCGCGCGCCGCCGGCGCGCTCGACGAGGTGCAACTGCGTGGTGTCGCCAAAGCGCGTCGCGACCAGCAGCTGGCCTTGGGGCGACCAGCCGAGCGCGGCCGCCTCGCGCGCACTCAAGTAGGCTTCGATGGATCGCGCGGTGTCCGGCGCAATCGGCGGCACATCGTCGAACAGCAGCGAGCCGCGCTCGTAGCGCTGCAGGCCGCTCGCCGCGGCCCACGGCATTGAGACGACACACAAGAGGACCGCAGGAAAAAATCGCGTCATTGTTCCTATGTTCGCATACCGCGAGGATAATGGAACGATGCAAGTCTTCGAGCATCTTCTGAAATCCTACGACATCGGCGATGAGCTCGACGAGATCGCGAGCGCGGATCCAGCCGCCTATTTGCGCCGCTGCTTCGCCGAGGCGCTGGCCGCACCGCGCCTATCGGAGCGCCGCTTGCAGCAGGTGGTCGTCTGCGCGCTCGTCGTCGACGCAGTGGTGCACGATCGCGACTACGAGGGCTTGGAGCCGGAACTCATCGCCGACTGGCGCATGCACTACGGTCAGGTGTTGGCGCAGTTCAAACCCGCGGCGATCCGGGCATTGCAGCGTGGGCAGGGGCCGGACTCGCCGCTCACGGGCACGGACGCGACCGCAGAGCTCGCCGAACTCGAGCGCCGTTTGGCGGCGGATTGAATGAACGGCGCGTCGGATCCGCGGTTTAGGTCCGTCGGCGAGGGCGTCTACTCGGTCGACACCGAATTCGTGCGGCCACAGTTGGACGCAAGCCACTTGATCGTCGAGGGCGGTCGCGGCGCATTCGTCGATACCGGCACTGATCATTCGGTGCCGAATTTGCTTGCCGCGCTGCAGGCCGTGGGGCTTGCCGTTGATGCGGTCGACTACATCCTGTTGACGCATATTCATCTCGATCACGCCGGCGGCGTCGGCCGTCTGGCCGAGGCCTTGCCGCGCGCCAAGGTCGTGGTGCATCCGCGCGGCGCGGCTCACTTGCGCGATCCGTCCAAATTGATTGCCGCGACCAAGGCCGTTTACGGCGAGGCCGCCTACGATAAATTTTACGGCGAAATGCGCGCCGTGGCCGCCGACCGAATCGTCGCCGTCGAAGACGCAGAGCGCCGCCGCCTCGGACGCCGCACGCTCGAGTTCATGTATACCCCGGGGCACGCGCTCCACCATTTGTGCATCGTCGATCGCGATGCCGGCGCGGTGTTTGCGGGCGACACCTTCGGTGTGAGCTATCGGGAGTTCGACACGGCCGCAGGCGAGTTCGTGTTCGCGGCGACGACGCCGAGCCAATTCGATCCCGCACAGCTGCATGCGTCGGTCGACCGGATCATCCAATTGCGGCCGAAGGCCGCGTACCTCACGCATTACAGCCGCGTCGTCGAGATCGCCCGTTTGGGCGCGGACTTGCACGCCGACATCGATGCCTACGTCGCGATTGCCGGGCGCTGCGCCGAGGCGCCGGAACGCGCGAACCGGATCGCCGCCGAGCTTTTCGATCACCTGTCGGCGCGGCTCGACACCCACGGATTTCCGAGCGATGCCGCGCTCCGCCACGAGCTGCTCGACGGCGATGTGCGGCTCAATACCGCCGGGCTCGATGCATGGCTGTCGCGCACCGCACGCTAGGCGCCGCCGCGAGCTGCGCAGGCCCCGTAGTGCTGCTGGCGCTGAGCGCCTGCAGCGTAGTCCCGCCCGCGCCCGCGCCCGCGCCCGCGCTCGCCCAAGCGCCGCCCGCGGCTGCGCTCGCGAGCGCGCCGGACCCCTCGGTCGCGTGGCGCAGCCTGATCGTCGTGCCGTTCGGCAGCGAGCGGCAGAGTCTGCAATCTTCGCTGCACGAGGTCTGGTTCTTCCGCGACGATGCGGACGCAGGCGGCAAATTCGACGCCGAGGCCTGCTATTCGTCCGACAGCGCCGCGCCGCGATTCGTCGGCCGCGTAGCGGATCACTATTTTCTTTGTTTTCGTAATGACCGGTTGAATCGCATCCAAGCTGTCGTGACCCTGCCGAACGAGGCCGCAGCGGACCAGTTCCGGCAATTTTGCGATGCCGGGCTCAAAGAGGCCCGGCCGACGGCCGACAGTGCGCTCACCTGCGAGGGCCAGGGTGGCGGCGCCGCGTTCCGGGCACGCCTCGAGCCCGCAGCCGAGGACTCGGAATCCGAGCTCTCGATCGTCGTGACCGCCGCCGCCCTGCCCGATTGATCGGCGCTGATCTTAAAGGCGCGTCGTTTTGATAAACTCGAAGCGCGCCGCTTCAGCGCGTCAACCAGATCCGCCGCAGGAGTTCACGATGCCAATTCCTACGTCTCCGGGCGCGACATTTCGCGCTGCACTGGAGATTGAACGGCCGCTGCAGGTCGTGGGTGCGATAACCGCCTATGCGGCTCGATTGGCCGAGGCCACCGGGTTCAGGGCGCTCTACCTTTCCGGCGGCGGGGTCGCCGCGAATTCGCTCGGCTTCCCGGATCTCGGCATCAGCAGCATGGATGACGTGTTGATCGACATTCGGCGCATCACCGATGCATCCGTCCTGCCCTTGCTCGTCGACGCGGATACCGGTTGGGGCGGCGCGCTGAACATCGCGCGCACCGTGCGCTCGTTCGTCAAGGCCGGCGCCGCCGGGCTGCACATCGAGGATCAAGTGCAGGCGAAGCGCTGCGGCCACCTTCCCGGCAAGGAAATCGTCCCGCAGCAGGAAATGGTCGACCGCATCAAGGCGGCGGTCGACGCCCGCAGCGACGAGGCATTCGTGATCATGGCGCGCACCGACGCGCTCGCCAGCGAGGGAATCGACCGCGCGATCGAGCGCTCCGTCGCCTGCGTCGAGGCCGGCGCCGACATGATTTTCCCCGAGGCCATGACGGAACTCGCGATGTACCAGCGCTTCAAGGCGGCGGTCAAGGTGCCGGTGCTCGCGAACATCACGGAGTTCGGCAAGACTCCGCTCTATACGACGTCGGAACTGGGCTCGGCCGGCGTCGACATCGTTTTATACTGCTGCTCGGCCTATCGGGCGATGAATGCGGCCGCTCTCAAGACTTTTGAGGCAATCCGCCGCGACGGGACCCAGCGCAACGTGCTCGAGATCATGCAATCGCGGGCGGACCTCTATAAATATCTGGATTACGACTCCTACCAAAAGAAGCTGGGGCCATCATGAGCGATACACCGACTCCCGATCCGACTCTCAAGCCCAAGAAATCCGTGACCTTGTCCGGCGTGGTTGCCGGCAACACGGCGCTGTGCACGGTCGGGCGCACGGGCAACGATTTGAGCTACCGCGGCTACGATATCCTGGAGATCGCCGATACTTGCGAGTTCGAGGAAATCGCCTACTTGCTGATCCACGGGGCGCTGCCGAACCAGAGCACGCTCGCGCGCTACAAGGAAAAACTCCGGACCCTGCGCGCGCTGCCCGGTATCGTGCGCACCGTGCTCGAGGCGATCGGTCCGACGACGCACCCCATGGACGTATTGCGCACGGCCGTCTCGGCGCTCGGCTGCGCGTTCCCGGAGAAGGACGACCACGGGGCCGCCGGTGCGCGCGACATCGCCGATCGCCTGATCGCCTCGCAAAGCTCGATGCTCGCGTATTGGTATCACTTCAGCCAACACGGCCGGCGCATCGAGGTCGAGACCGACGATGAAACCGTCGGCGGCCATTTTCTGCACCTGCTGCATCAGCGAGTCCCGTCCGCCTCCTGGGTGCGCGCGATGCACACTTCGCTGATCCTCTACGCCGAACACGAGTTCAATGCCTCGACGTTCGCGGCGAGGGTCATCGCGGGCACCGGCTCGGACCTGTACTCGTCCGTCACGGGCGCGATCGGCGCGCTACGCGGGCCGAAGCACGGCGGCGCCAACGAGGTCGCGTTCGAGATCCAACAGCGCTACGCGGATCCGTCCGAAGCCGAGGCCGACATTCGGCGCCGCGTCGGCGAGAAAGAGGTCATCATCGGATTCGGCCATCCGGTCTACACGATCGCCGATCCGCGCAATCAAGTCATCAAGCGCGTTGCGCGCCGCCTCGCCGAGGAAACCGGGGACACGAGTCATTTCGAGGTCGCCGAGCGCATCGAGACCGTGATGTGGGACATCAAGAAGCTGTTCCCGAATCTCGATTGGTTCTCGGCGGTTTCTTATGCGGCGATGGACGTGCCGACCGCGATGTTCACGCCCTTATTCGTGATCGCGCGCACGAGCGGTTGGAGCGCGCACGTGATCGAGCAGCGCGCCGACGGAAAAATCATTCGCCCGACCGCAAATTACATCGGCCCCGACCACCAAACCTTCACTCCGCTCGTGAACCGAGTCTAAGAGCCCATGCAACACGCAGACCCGAAAGCCGCGCAGCGCCCCGCGGCGGACCAAGTCCTGCAAGACATCGCCGACTACGTTTTGTCCTACGAGATCCGCTCGCCGGACGCCTACGACACCGCGTACTACTGTCTCATGGACACGCTCGCCTGCGGGTTTCTCGCGCTGCAATACCCGGCCTGCACGAAATTGCTCGGCCCCGTCGTGCCGGGCGCGACGATGGCGCAAGGGGCGCGCGTGCCCGGCACGAGCTACGAGCTCGACCCCGTCATGGGCGCATTCAACATTGGCGCGATTGTTAGATGGCTGGATTTCAACGATACCTGGCTCGCCGCCGAGTGG
>Ga0209040_10000601_pt1 | contig 27903 bp, 26 predicted proteins | sample BogFormECP12_OM3_FD_188240 | JGI IMG/M metagenome (GOLD analysis project Ga0209040, IMG submission 188240) | Bog forest soil microbial communities from Calvert Island, British Columbia, Canada - ECP12_OM3 (SPAdes) (version 2) | ecosystem: Environmental > Aquatic > Freshwater > Wetlands > Bog ... | reverse complement strand
GCAATCAAGGCGCTGACCTACCCGGCGACCGCGTACACACAAGGTTTTGTGCCGCCGGGTGCGATCAACTGGAACGACGCCGACGACAACAACGCCTTCCATGCCAAGCAGATCGTGATGGATCTCGACGGCACGATCTCGACCGAGGTCGCGGTGCTGTCGCAAGGAAAGAAGGACGACTACGACGATATCGTCACGATGGGCCTAGCGCTAAGCAATGAGGGCAAGCCGGTGCCGGCCCAGGCGAACAGCGGCACCGGCCTGATCCCCAAGGGCGCGAAGAACGTGGAGGTGGCGAAGGACTTTCTCAAATATTTTATTCAGCCGAAGGTCAATAACGAGTGGCTGAAGACCGGCCTCGGGCGGAACATTCCGTGCATGCCCTCGGTAGCAAAGAATGACCCATGGTGGTCCGCTGACCCGCACCGGGATGCTTACGTCAAGCAAGGCGTATTAGGGCCGACAGTGCCTGCGTTCTGGGTGTACAACCCGGCCTATGCCCAGGTCCAGAACGAGCACGTCTGGAGCGTCGGCTGGGTCGACATCATGAAGGAAGGGATGGCGCCGCAAGCGGCGGCGGAGAAGGCGTTCAAACGGATCGAGGAGATCTTTGCGAAATACCCGATCGCGCAGGGTTGAGAGGGATCACAGAAGCGGCGCCGGACTAAACGAGACGACGAAAATGCGCCCGCCTCGAAGCGCGGGCGAGCAGGGAAGGAGACGGCGATGAGCAAGCTGAGCCGACGTTCGGTGCTTCGCAGTTCCTTAGGCCTTGCGGCGGCTGGGACGTTGACGCGACCCTATCTCGTCAAAGCCGCGGCGACGACCGCGACGGTGTGGTGGGTCCAGGGGTTTGCGCCGGAAGAGGATGTGGCGATCAAAAAGATCTTCGCCGATTACGAGAAGGGGAGCGGCAACGCGATCGACTACACGATCATCCCTTATGCGCCGATGCGCCAGAAAATCGTCTCGGCGGTGACGAGCGGGGTCCTCCCCGATCTGTTCCAGAACAACCCGGCCGAGATCATTGCGCTCTACGCTTGGAACGACAAACTGGTAGACGTGAGCGACGTGGTCGAGACGCAGAAATCGCGATACAACGAAACCGCGCTGCTCACCGCCTATTGCTACAACAGCGTCGAAAAGAAGCGCGGCTACTACGGCGTGCCCTATACCTCTGCGGTACGGCCCAACCATATCTGGCGGCCGCTGGTCGAGAAGGCCGGCTACACAATGGAGGACCTGCCGAGAACCTGGGATGCTTTCTACGATTTCTTCAAGGAGGTGCAGAAGAAGCTGCGAGCGCAAGGCGAGCGCAAGGTCTATGGCCTCGGCTTCCAGATGAACACCACCGGCAACGACTGCAACGCGCTGTTCGACTATTTCCTGATCGCTCACGGCGGGCGGGACATCGTCACCGAGGACGGCAAATTGCACCTCGATGACCCGGAGGTGCGCGAGGCGGTGCTCAAGACGCTGACCTATCCGGCCACGGCCTACAAGGAAGGATTTGTGCCGCCGGGTGCGATCAACTGGAACGACGCCGACGACAACAACGCCTTCCACGCCAAGCAGATCGTCATGGATCTCGACGGCACGATCTCGACCGAGGTCGCGGTCATTCACAAGGAACAGGACTACAACGACATCGTCACGATGGGCCTGGCGTTCAGCAACGACGGCAAGCCGGTGCCGAGCCAGGCCCCGTCCCTCTGCGGCCTGATACCAAAAGGAGCGAAGAATGTCGAAGTGGCAAAGGACTTCCTCAAATACCTGATCCAGCCGCAGGTTCTCAACGAGTTCCTGAAAACCGGGCTCGGCCGCAATATTCCGTGCATGCCGATGATCGTGAAGGACGACCCGTGGTGGCTCGACCCCAAAGACCCGCACCGGGTGGCTTATGTCAACCAGGGCCTGCTCGGCCCGACCCTATCGACGTTCTGGACCTTCAATCCGGCCTATGCCCAGGTCCAGAACGAGCATGTCTGGCCCACGGGCTGGGCCGACATCACGACCGGCGGCATGACCCCTCAGGCTGCGGCGGAGAAGGCGTTTAAACGGGTCGAGGAGATCTTCGCAAAATACCCGATCGCTCAGGGTTGAGAGGGACGGCACGCAACAAGTTCTTGCAGCCGGGCGCGTAGCGGTCAATCGGCCGCCCCGGCCGCTCGGGCGCCGCCGCCTGCGCGGCTCGGATTTCAGGTGGGCGATCGCCTTTGTCGTACCCTATGCGGCGGTGTTTCTGGCCTTCGTTATCTACCCGTTTGGCTATGCGCTGTGGATGGCGAGCACGCCGTCGCTTTACGCCGACCTGATCGCAGATCCGTCCTACCTGCCGACAGTGGTCAATACGTTGCTCTTCGTCGGTCTCGGCGTGAACATGAAGATGTTCTTGGCGTTGCTGCTGTCCGGTTTTTTCATGCGCCGACGCTGGTGGATCAGGGCTCTGCTGGCTGTCTATATTTTGCCGTGGGCGATCGCGGCGGCACAAGCCTGCGTCTCGTTCCATTGGATGCTGATCGGCGAGCAGGGTTTGGTCGATGGCGTATTGTCGGCGCTGTTCGGCATTGACGGCCCAATTTGGTTCAATCACCGCTGGCTCGGCCTCGGATCGAACATTATCGCGTATATCTGGAAATGGATGCCGTTCTGGACCGTGATTTTCCTTGCCGCGCGGATGAAGATTCCCCAAGACATCTATGACTCGGCGGAGGTTGACGGAGCGACCGGCTCCCGCCGCTTCGTCCATGTCACCTTCCCGCTCCTGGCGAACCTCTATCTCCTGTGCACGCTGCTCTCCACCCTCTGGACAGTCGGCGACTTCACGACCGTCTATCTTGTGTCGGGTGGGGGACCAGGGGGCCACACGGAAGTGCTGGCGACGCTCGGCTTCCACTACGCCTTCGATGCCGCCAAGCCGGCCCTTGGCGTCGCAGCGGTGATGTCGGCCCTCCCGGTGCTGATCCCGGTTGTGCTCGTATTGATGCGCAGGCTCCAGACGAGCGAGGTGGAGTTGTGAGCATCGCGCCGACTTCCGGCCGGCCGGCGCGCCGGCGCTACCGTCTCCGACGAGTTCTCACCGAAGCGGGCTCGATGATGCTCGGCGTCGTCATCCTGATCTGGTCGCTGGGGCCCGTCTACAACATGCTGCTGATCGCGCTCGATCCTGAAGAAGGTGAAATCGAGTTCGACGGCAATCTCTGGCCCCCTGAGCCGTCGCTTGAGGGCTTCCGCGCGGTCGTGACGCAGGAGGCGCGGTATCTTGAGAATTTCTGGCAGCAGTTTGGCAACAGCCTCTACATCGGTCTGCTGACGATGGTTCTGACGGTTCTGATCGGCTCGCTGGCCAGCTTCGCCGTGAGCCGGATGCGGCTCAGCAAGGGCTCGCTGCTCACCAACACCGCGCTCCTGACCTACGCGATCCCCGCATCCTTCCTGATAGTCCCATACTATCGGATCATGCACGCCTACGGGCTCTCGAACAACCTCTGGGCGGTCATCGCGGCGCAGGTGGCGTTCGCGATCCCGTTCGCGATCCTGATCCTGCAGCTATACGCGAGCATGATACCGATTGAACTTGACGACGCGGCCCGGATCGACGGCGCCTCCGCCGTTCAAGTGTATCTGCGGATCTATCTGCCCCTGATGACCCCGGCGCTGGCGGTCGTCGCCGTTTACGCTCTGCTGCTCGCCTGGAACGACTATTTGTATCCGTCCGTGCTGCTCTCGCCGCGAAACATGACTGTTGCGGTGACGCAGGGGCAATTGTTCAGCGACACCGACGCCCCGTGGAACGCGATGATGGCTGCCGCCATCCTTTATGTGCTGCCGCCGATTGCGCTGTTGTTTGCCCTCCGCCGCTACATCGCGGCGGGTCTGACTGTGGGTGACGCCAAGGGATAGAGCGCCCTCACGTAAACGTGCGTGGTTCCGGTGGCGAGGCAGCGATAAGCATTTGACGAGGCGAAGTGTCGCTCTATAGTAGAGTGGGAGACGATAACCAGAGCGCGCTCGCGATGGCTTCGCGGCGCCAGCAGGGAAGGAGATCGAGATGACCCCTCTGACGCGGCGTTCGGTGCTTCGCAGCTCCGTCGCATTTGGCGCGGCCGGTGCCCTTGCGCGTCCCTATCTCGCCAACGCCGCGGCAACGACCGCAGAGGTTTGGTGGGTTCAGGGCTTCGCCAAAGAAGAGGATACCTCCCTCAAGAGGATGGTCGACGATTACGAAAAGGTGAGCGGCAACAAGATCGATCTCAGCATCATTCCGTTCGCACCACTGCGCCAGAAGTCGATCGCAGCGATTGAGAGCGGCATCGTCCCTGATATTATGAATACTCCGGATCTCGAGTTCGCTCCGCTGCATTCTTGGGACGACAAATTCCTCGACGTTAGCGACATCGTCGAAACCCAGAAAAAAGACTTTACCCCGATCGCGATCGAATCCTCCTTTCTTTACAACGGCGTCACCAAAAAGCGCGGCTATACGGTGGTGCCGTTACGGATCACCGGCTGGCCGTTTCACATATGGCGGCCGCTGGTTGAGAAGGCGGGCTATAAGATCTCGGATCTGCCGAATACCTGGGACGCTTTCCTCGACTTCTTCATGCCGGTGCAGGATAAATTGCGCGCCGACGGGATGCGCAACATCTACGCTTACGGCTATCAGCTGACCGCCAACGGCGTCGACCCGATCGCCACCTACAACGCGTTCCTGATCGCCTATGGCGGCAAGAACCTCGTATCCTCGGATGGCAGGCTCAATACCGGAGACGCGCAGGTACGCGCGGCAGCAGCCAAGGCAATTGAGAAGCTGACTACTCCGTTCAAGAAAGGCTATGTGCCGCCGGGTGTCGTCAATTGGAACGACGCCGACGACAACAATGCCTTTCACGCCAAGCTGATGGTGATGGATTTCGACGGCACGATCTCGACCGAGGTCGCGATTTACGACAAGAAAGAGGATTACGACGCCATCGAAACCCGCGGCCTGCCGCTAAGCAATGACGGCAAGCCGCTGACCGCCCAAATCATCACCGATGGCGCCGTCATTCCGAAGGGGGCAAAAAACGTCGCCGCAGCCAAGGAATTTCTGAAGTATTGGATCCAGCCAAAGGTGCTGAACGAGTGGCTGAAGGGTGGGCTCGGCCGCTTTATGCTGCCGATACCCGAACTGGTGCAGAGCGACCCGTTCTGGCTCAAAGAAGACCCGCACCGTAAGGCTTACGCCGAGCTGACCTTGCTCGGCCCGCAGATGCCGATCTATGAAGTCTACAACCCGGCCATCGCCCAAGTGAACTCCGAGCATCTTTTCAGTGTGGCCATGTTCGATGTCATGAACAACGGGATGGCGGCCGACCAGGCGATCGACAAGGCATTCAAGCGGGCCGAAGAGATCTTCGCGAAATATCCCATCCAGCAGGCCTGAGAGGCGCGCATGACCACTGCATCGGCTATCGAGTTCGCCGGCCCGACAGTCCGCCGGCAATCGCTGTGGCGCTATTGGCGCGGCGGCCTGCAGGGCTCTGAGTTTACTTGGGCCGTCGCGTTCGTCGTGCCCTATATCGCGGTGTTCCTGGCATTCGTGATTTACCCCGCCTTCTACGGGTTGTGGATGGGTAGCAACCCGTCATTGTACACCGAGGTGTTCTCCGACCCGATCTATCTGAACACCGTGGTCAACACCATGGTTTTTTTGGCCTTTGGAGTAAACGTAAAGCTGTTTCTGGCGCTGATGCTGTCCGGCTTTTTCATGCGCCCGGGCTGGTGGACGAAGGCTCTGCTGCTGATCTTCGTACTACCGTGGGCAGTGCCGGCGTTGCCGACCTTTATCTCGATCCACTGGATGCTGAACGGCGAGTGGGGGCTGGTCAACAACGCGCTCTATATTCTGTTCGGTGTCGACGGACCATCCTGGCTCAATTCGCGCTGGCTCGCCCTGGGTTCGGCGATCTTTTCCCATGTCTGGAAATGGACTCCGTTCTGGACCGTGATCTTGCTCGCCGGAAGGATGTCGATCCCGCAAGAGATCTATGACGCCGCCAAAGTCGACGGCGCGACTGGGTTGCGCAGGTTCCTCCACGTCACCTTCCCGTTGCTCGCCAACCTCTATCTGGTGCTGACCCTGCTCGCGACGATCTTTTTGCTCGGCGACTTTAACTCGGTCTATTTCGTGACCGGCGGCGGCCCGGCCAACTCAACACATCTTCTGGCGACGCTCGGCGTCGTTCGCGACATGCTGGAGCTTGGCAAGCCGCAGCTCGGTGTCGCTGCAGTCATGTCGGCGCTGCCGTTGCTGATCCCGCTGGTCATCATCCTGATGCGCAAGCTCAAGACTTCGGAGGCGCAGCTGTGACCACGGTAACGCTAGACGCAAGGCCGACATCACACGCGGCAAGGCCGGCCGAGCGGATGCGGCGCACCGCCCGCCGCTGGCGCTATTTGACCAATGCCGGGGCCGCCGTGCTCAGTGCCGTGATTTTGCTGTGGACGCTGACGCCGCTCTACAACATGGTGATGGTGTCCCTCGAGGCCGAGGGCGACGTGGCGGTGACGCATATCTGGCCACCGGAGCCGTCGGCCGCGAGCTTCTGGGTAGTCGTGACCGAAGGCCATTGGTACCTGGAGGCTTTCTGGCACCAGTTCGGCAACAGCGTGTTTCTGGCCGGGATGGTGACGCTGTTGGTGTTGGTGATCGGCTCGTTGACCAGCTTCTCGATCGGCCGGATGCGCCTCCGCAACGGCTGGGTCATCACCAACGCGGCGCTGCTGACTTATGTGATCCCGGCGTCGTTCCTCGCGATCCCATTTTACCTGATCATGAATCGCTATGGTTTGCAGAACAACCCGTGGTCGGTGATTTCGGTGTTGGTGACCTTCGCCACGCCCTACGCGATTTTCATCTTCCAGGAATATAGTCGAAGCATTCCGCTCGAGCTCGACGAGTCGGCGCGGATCGACGGCGCCTCGCCGATTCAGATCTATTTGCGCATCTACCTGCCGCTGATGGCGCCGGCGCTAGTCGCGGTCGGCACCTATGCGCTGTTGTTGGCGTGGAACGAATACCTCTACCAGTTCCTGCTGCTGTCGAACGAACGGAGCATGACCGTCGCGGTAGCGCTCGGCAAATTCCTCAACAGCGACGTCGCACCCTGGAACTACATGATGGCGACCGCGATAATCTACGCCTTGCCGCCGCTCGCCACCTATTACATCTTCCGCAACCGCATGTCTTCCGGCCTGACGATGGGCGGCGTCAAGGGCTGAACCGGACGGGCGGGCTCTCACTTTGTAACACGCCCGTCACCGCTGCTGTTCGGCTGAGCAAACACCGAGGTCCGGCTGCGGGTGGCGGGCGGATGGCGAGAAGAACGGGTCAAAACGGGTCGAGCTCGGTATCCCAGTAGAGATAGTCGCGCCAGCTCTCGTGGAGGTAGTTCGGCGGGAACGCTCGGCCGTTCTCCTGCAGCATATAGGTTGTCGGCTGGACCGGGCGGTGCCGCGGATACATCCTGCTCTCCCGCGGCAGGCGGTTGCCCTTCCACAGATTGCAGGTGGCGCAGGCGGTCACGACATTGGTCCAAATGGTGCGGCCGCCGCGGGAGCGCGGCACCAGGTGATCGAAGGTCAGCTCGTGCGATGGGTAAGGCTCGCCGCAATACTGGCAGCTAAACCGATCGCGCAGAAAGACGTTGAAGCGGGTGAACGCCGGGTGGCGGGCGGCGGGCACGTACTCCTTCAACGAGACGACGCTCGGCAGCTGCATCTCCAAGGACGGGCTGCGCACCCGGACATCGTAGTGATCGATGATGTTGACGCGATCGAGGAATACCGCCTTGATCGCATCCTGCCATGACCACAGTGACAGCGGAAAATAGCTCAGCGGCCGAAAATCCGCGTTCAGCACCAAAGCCGGGCAATTGTCCAGACTAACCGTCACGAAACACCCGTCCCGCTAACAGACGCTCGCGGGCCGGCATAGCACGCGATTGTGACGGCTTGATAACGAATTCACCTCCCAAGGGCAAGTTGGGAGCAAGATTTCGCGACGAGTACTGGAGTCACCGGGTCGGGACCGGCTTTTCCCCGTGATAGTCGTAGAAACCGCGGCTCGCCTTGCGCCCGAGCCAGCCGGCCTCAACATATTTGACGAGCAGCGGGCAGGGCCGATACTTGCTGTCGGCGAGCCCCTCGTAGAGCACCTGCATGACTGACAGACAGGTGTCGAGCCCAATGAAATCGGCAAGCTCGAGGGGCCCCATCGGGTGATTGGCGCCGAGCTTCATCGCCGTGTCGATCGCCTCGACCGAGCCGACGCCCTCGTATAGGGTATAGACCGCCTCGTTGATCATCGGCAGCAGGATGCGGTTGACGATAAAGGCCGGGAAGTCCTCGGCCGCGACCGGGGTCTTGCCGAGCTTCAAGGCGAGCTCGCGCGTCACCGCAAAGGTGTCTTCGTCGGTGGCGATGCCGCGAATCAGCTCGACCAACGTCATCACCGGCACCGGATTCATGAAGTGCATGCCGATGAACTTGCCGGGCCGGTCAGTCGAGGAGGCCAGCCGGGTAATCGAGATCGACGAGGTGTTGGTGGCGATCAGCGCATCGGGCTTCAGTGTCGGGATCAGTTTCTTGAAAATTTCGCGCTTCACCTCCTCCTTCTCGGTTGCCGCCTCGATCACCATGCCGCAATCGGCGAAGAGCGCGTAATCAAGGCCCATGTGGATGCGTCCGAGCGCCGCATCCTTGTCTTCCTCGCGGATCTTCCCTCGGGCGACCTGGCGCGACAGGTTGCGGTCGATGGCTTCTCGGCTGCGCTGCAGTGCCTCGTCATTGATGTCGGTCACCACCACATCGATACCGACGAGCGCGCAAACATGGGCAATGCCGCCGCCCATCTGCCCGGCGCCGATCACGCCGATGCGGCGCAGCCGGTCGAGCGAAACCGGGCCCGCGCTCACTGGCGGCGCTCGATCTCGTCGGCGAGCTCCGGAAGGATCTTGAACAAATCGCCGACCAGGCCGTAATCGGCAATCTGGAATATCGGCGCTTCCTCGTCTTTGTTTATCGCGACAATGACTTTCGAATCCTTCATTCCGGCGAGGTGCTGAATGGCGCCAGAAATACCGACTGCGATGTAAAGTTCGGGCGCGACGATTTTGCCGGTCTGGCCGACCTGGTAGTCATTCGGGACAAAACCGGCGTCGACAGCAGCGCGTGAGGCCCCGACCGCGGCTCCGAGCTTATCGGCGACCGCTTCCAAAAGATGGAAATTCTCTCCGGATTGCATGCCCCGACCGCCCGAGATGACGATCCGCGCGCTGGTCAGCTCGGGTCGCTCCGATTTCGACAGCTCCGCTCCGACAAATTCCGAGAGCCCGGTCGCACCCGTCGGCGCGACCGGCTCGATCGGTGCCGAGCCCCCTGCCGCCTCGACCGGCGGGAACGCGGTCCCGCGCACCGTGATGACCTTGACCGGGTCGTTGGATTGCACCGTCGCCAGCGCATTGCCGGCGTAGATCGGGCGCACGAAAGTGTCGGGCGAAACAACGGCGCTGATGTCCGACACCTGCATCACATCGAGCAGAGCCGCGACCCTCGGCATCAAATTCTTGCCGGAGGTCGTCGCCGTAGCCAGCAGATGGAAATAATTCTCGGCGAGTTCGACGACGAGCGGCGCCACATTCTCGGCGAGCCCATGCTCGTACGCGGCATCGTCGGCGAGCAACACCTTCCTCGCTCCGGCGATCTTGGCGGCGGCTTCGGCAACGGCGCGGCAATCCTTGCCGGCCACCAGGATGTCGACCTCGAGGGCTGCGATCTCGTTTGCGGCGGCAACCGCGTTGAGGGTCGCGGACTTCAACGCCCTATTGTCATGTTCGGCGACGACCAGAGCAGCCATCAGATCACCCGCGCCTCTGTCTTCAATTTGTCAACGAGTTCGGCGACCGAACCGACCTTCCGGCCGCCTTGGCGCTTTGCCGGCTCCTCGACCCTGAGAACGACGAGGCGCGGCGATACGTCTACCCCGAGCGCCTCGGGCGTCGTCGTCGCGATCGGCTTCTTTTTCGCCCTCATGATATTGGGCAGCGAGGCGTAGCGCGGCTCGTTGAGCCGTAAATCCGTGGTAATGACCGCCGGCAATTTGATCGAGATGGTTTCGAGCCCGCCATCGACCTCGCGCGTGACCTCGGCGTGGCCGTCGCTGATCTTGACCTTCGAGGCGAAGGTCGCCTGCGGCCAGCCGAGCAGAGCGGACAACATCTGGCCGGTCTGATTGCAGTCGTCGTCGATCGCCTGCTTGCCGATGATAACGATCTCGGGAGTTTCCTGCAGGATCAGGGCTTTCAACAGCTTGGCGACGGCGAGCGGCTGCAATTCGGCATCGGTCTGCACTAGGATGCCGCGATCGGCGCCCATCGCCAGCGCGGTACGGATCGTCTCCTGGCACTGCGCAACACCGAGGGACACCACGATGATCTCGCTGACGATCCCGGCCTCGCGTAATCGCAGCCCCTCCTCGACGGCGATCTCGTCGAACGGGTTCATCGACATCTTTACGTTGGCGGTCTCGACCCCGGTCTTGTCCGCCTTGACGCGGATCTTGACGTTGTAGTCGATGACCCGCTTGACCGCGACCAGCGCTTTCATCTCGTCCTCGCCGTTGCGCCGGCGGCACGCATGATCCCGCCGGCGGGATCATGATTTGTGCACGCGCCCAAGGCGAAGGCAAGGCCCTCCTCTGTCGTGCGATGCCTCATGTAAAATCGCCTGATCGAGATACGCCTTGCCGGTCGGGATGGTAGCCGCCCACCCACAACCAAAAATTGTTCCGACGATCGCCTGTCGCTGCATCAGCAGCGGGTCTGCAGCGGAAGCTCTTCTTGAAGTTGAAACGCCGTCTCGGCTCGACGCTCCCTATCCACGCAAAAGTAATGATACAATACGAGTTAGGCAATTTTTGGATGGTGATTGCTCAGCGATTGGCGCCGGGACGCCACAGCACGTCGCGTGCGCCGCCATCGTTGACCCGCCGGCCGAGAACGAAGAGGTGGTCCGAGAGGCGGTTCAGGTATTTGAGCGCCTCGGGGTTTACGGACTCGGTCCGGGCGAGCTCGCTGACCAGGCGCTCGGCCCGCCGCGTTACCGTGCGAGCGAGATGGAGGTGGGCGGCGGCCGGCGTCCCGCCCGGCAGGATAAACGAGTCGAGCGGCCGCAGCGCCGCGTTTATCGTGTCGATCTCGCGTTCGAGGCGCTCGACCTGGGGCGCGGTGATGCGCAGTGCTCCAGCCGCGCGTCTGCCCTCTTCCGGGGTGCACAGGTCGGCGCCGAGGTCGAAGAGGTCGTTCTGAATGCGGCCGAGCATTTCGTCTGCCGCCGGATCGGCATGCAGCCGGGCGATTCCGATCGCCGCATTTGCTTCGTCGACGGTGCCATAGGCGGCGACGCGCAATGCGTGCTTAGGGACGCGCGTACCGTCGCCGAGCGAGGTCTCGCCGGCATCACCGCCGCGCGTATAGATCCGAGTCAGTCGAACCATCTTCGAAGGAAGCGCCTAAGGGGCTAATGCCGGGCCAGCAGCATCAGCATTGCCAGCAGCACCAATGCCAAAGCCTGCATGATGACGCGCGATTGCATCAGCTTGTTCGAGCGGCGCGGGTCGCCGCCGCGCAGCAAGGTCGCGACGCCGAAGCCGAGCACGGTCAAGGTGCCGAGCATCGCCAGGACCAGCAAAATTGTCAGAAAAACGGTCATTCGGGGAATATGGGTCCTTCAGCCGGCCGGGGCCAGAGGTCATTCTCAGCGGCTCGGCGGGGTCAATCCCGTGGCGGCCTAGGAAAAAAGTGCAGGAATTACTGGCCGATCGCCTATTCTGATGCGATCCGTCGCGCTTCCGAGGACGTCCGGCAATGCACAAGGCAATTTACCGATTTGCACTCGCGGTCGGTGCGGCGCTGATGGCTACCGGATGCGCGAATTCCGCGACAGCGGTTTCCGGAAAGGAAGACATTCTCGAAAGCGCAGGGTTCGTGCCAAAGATGGCCAATAGTGAAGCGCGGATGGCGAGCCTGAAATCGCTGCCGCCCAACCAGTTCATGGCGAGAACCATCAACGGCAGACCGAGCTATCTCTATGCCGATCCAGTGGTGTGCGGATGCGTCTATATCGGCGATCAGAAGACCTACGAGCAGTACCGGCAGAAAATGGCGGCACGGCAAACCGCGACGGACCAGCAGATCCGCGCGATCCTGAGCACCGCACCGCTGCCCGGCGAAGAGGGCCTCCTGTAGGGGCCGGCCAGGCGCGCTAAGCGCGTTTACCTTCCCGCATCAGAGGCGTAGACTATATATGTAGGCGGGTCGCGGCTCTCTCGTGACCGGAGGCCGTTGAGCGCGCTGCCACGAGTGGCCCGCGGTCCTCGAACCCAAGGTTCGGGAGAAACGGTCATGACCATACGAAATCCGGTCGAATGGGGAGTGGATCAGTTTCGGCACGCGGCCCTGGCCTTTGAATCGGCAGGCCGGGTTGGGCGCCGGACACTCGACACCCTGCACTCGCCGCCGCCGGCCGTCCGCCGGATCGCGGTTGGCGATCTCGGCCACATTCTCGCCAGGGGTCTCGATGACTTCATGGCGTTTCGGACCGACGTCATCTTCGTCTGCATCATCTACCCGCTTGTCGGGCTCGTGCTGGCGCGGTTGGCGTTCGGCTATTACATGCTGCCGCTAATATTTCCGCTCGCCTCCGGCTTTGCGCTGGTCGGGCCGTTCGCGGCAGTGGGCCTCTACGAAATGAGCCGCCGCCGCGAGGCGGGCATGGCGGCTGGCTGGGCCGACGCGCTCGCAGTAGTGCGCTCGCCCTCTTTTGGAGCAATCGTGCTCCTCGGCCTGGCGCTGATGGCGATATTTCTGCTGTGGTTGCTCGCGGCCTGGGCGATCTACATGGGCACGCTCGGCCCCGAACCACCGACCTCAGTCACCTCATTCCTCCGCGACGTGTTCACCACGGATGCCGGCTGGGCGATGATTGCTATCGGTGTGAGCGTCGGTTTCCTCTTCGCCTTGCTGGCGCTGGCGATCAGCGTGGTGTCGTTTCCGCTGCTGCTCGATCGGGAGGTCGGGGTCGATACCGCCGTCCTGACGTCGGTCCGTGCCGTGATCGCCAACCGGGGGCCCATGGCTGCCTGGGGGCTGATCGTCGCCGGTGGCTTGTTGATCGCGTCGATACCCTTTTTTCTCGGTCTGGTCATCGTCATGCCGGTGCTCGGGCACGCAACCTGGCACCTTTACCGCCAGATCGTGCAACGCTGATTCCGACGCGCAGACGATTTCCTCAAGCAACGGCGATCCGGGACGGTGTCGTTCGTCGCCATAAACCGCAGGACATTCCTGCATAGCTGAGCTACAGTAAGCGCAGAACTCTGGCAGGGAGGGCACGTAGTCGGGCTAAGGCGCTCGACCGAGAAGCGCCTAGCCGACGTCTGGTCCGAGGGAGGGCCCAATGGGAGGTAAGGGGCTTACGCGGCGTACCGTGCTGAGGAATGCGGCGCTCCTGACGACTGGGTTGGCGGCGCCCCTTGTTCGCGGCGCTTACGCGGCGGGGCAAGCGGTTCCCAGCGGCAGCATGGTACTGGCTTGGCACACCAATATCGCGCCGCGCTGGCTGGACCCGTTGCAGCACGACGGGGGAGCGACCCCGGATAATTTCCTGAACGTGGTGCAGGACGGGTTGATCAAGAACTTTCGCGAGAAGCTCTACGATCACTTGGCGCTCGCCGAGCATTTCGAATTTGCCGAAGATGCGAAGAGCGCCACGTTTCGGCTGCGGCCGGGCCTCAAATTCCACAACGGTGAGGCGGTCACGCCGGAAGACGTCAAATGGAGCTACGAGCATTACCATGGCGCCTGGGCCACGGTATTGCACGACAGGACCGATGGTGTGGAGATCCCTGACGACCGCACCGTCCGGTTCAATTTCAAAGAACCGTTTCTCGATTTTCCGCGATTGATCGGCACCGCGAATGTCTGCGGCGCCGGCTGGGTGGTGCCGGCGAAATACTACCAGGAGGTCGGGCAGGAAGGATTTGTCAAAAAGCCGATCGGTGCCGGCCCCTATAAGCTCGTCGCGCAGGAACCGGGAACAAAGCTCGAATTCGAGGCCTTCGAAGACTACTACCGGCCGGTTCACATTAAGAAATTCACGATCGTCAGCTCGACCGACCCGGCGACGCGCGTTGCGATGCTCGAACGCGGCGAGGCGGACATCATCTACTTCATTCCCGGCGAGCTTGTCGCGCGGGTTCAGAACGATGCGAAGACGATGCTGGCGCCAGTGGTCTCGGGCAATTGGTGGCTGCAATTCCCCGGATTTGAGGATCCCAAGAACCCGTTCCACGACAAGCGGGTGCGCGAGGCGGTGAGCCTTGCCATCGACCGCGACGCGATGAACCAGGCCGAATGCGCCGGGCTCGGCAGGGTGGACGGCAATTGGATTAATGACGACGTCGAATATGCGATCGAATGGCCCAAATGGGACCACAATGTCGCCAAGGCCAAGAAATTAATGGCCGACGCGGGCTATCCCAACGGTTTCAACATCGATTGGCTGACCCCTGCACCACCCTATTATTCGCGGGGTGAGCGCATTCTCTCGCAGCTTCAGGCGATCGGTATCCGCGGCAAGATGCAGACCTTAGAGCGTGCCGTCTACACGAAGCGGCGGCAGGGCGGGCTGAAGGAGTGGCCCGGGATCAACATCATGCTAACCGGCGCCCGTATCGGCGCGAGCTGGGCCAATTGGTATGAAGCTGAGTTCAAATGCGGCGGTTTCCTCTCCGCCGATGCGTTCTGCGTCAAGGACCTCGACGTCAAGTACGACCAATACCTGGCTTCTGACAAACCTGCCGCGCGCAAGGCTCTTGCCCAGGAGATCCAGAAGGGAATTCTCGAGAACTACTACTTTGTCCCGGTGTTCCGCCACGCGTTCATGAACGCGATCGGGCCGCGCATCAAGGCCGCCAAATGGCAGGACGTGTTCCCGAGCTACATCAGCACCGGCTACGCCTATCCGTGGGAAGACATTCAGCTGAAGGCATAATGCGCGGGCACGGAGACGGATGATGCTGACGCGACGCGGGGTACTGAGAACAGCGGCGTTCATGACGGCCGCTGTCGCGGCCCCGTTCGCGCGCAGCGCCCGTGCTGCGGAGACAGTCGTTCCCAAAGGCAAAATCGTACTGGCCTGGCACACCAATATCACTGCACGTTGGCTCGACCCGCAGCAGCACGACGGCACTGCAAGCCCGGACAATTTCCTGATGGCGCTGCAAGATGCGCTGATCAAGAACTTTCGTGAGGACCACTACGATCATCCGGCCTTGTCGGAGGGCTTCGATCTCGCCGAAGACGCCAAAAGCGCCACCTTTCGGCTGCGAGGCGGGGTCAAATTCCACGACGGCACGCCGGTCAGCCCGGCGGATGTGAAGTGGAGCTACGAGCACTACCGGGGCGCCTGGGGCGAGGTGCTGCACGAGAACACCCAGGGGGTGGAGATCGTCGACGACCGTACGGTTCGCTTCCACTTCAACACCCCGTTTCTCGATTTCCCGATCCTGCTCGGCACCGGGAATGTCAGCGGTGCCGGTTGGGTGGTCCCGGCCAAATATTACGAACAGGTGGGTCAGGACGGCTATCTGAACAAGCCGATCGGCGCGGGTCCGTACAAGCTCGTCTCACAGCAGCCGGGGGTACGGCTCGAGTTCGAGGCGTTCGACGAGTATTACCGCCCGGTGCACGCAAAACAGCTCTCGATGGTCAGCGTGCCCGAGGCGGCGACGCGCATCGCGATGCTCGAGCGCGGTGAAGCGGACATTATCTACAACGTGCCCGGTGAACTCATCGACCGGGTCAAGAGCACCCCCGGACTGATGCTGGCACCGGTGGTTTCGGCGAATTTTTGGCTCGAATTCCCCGGCTTTCAGGACCCGAAAAGCCCGTTTCACGACAAGCGGGTACGCCAGGCGGTAAGCCTCGCGATCGACCGCGATGCGATAAACCAGGCCGAATGCGACGGGTTGGGGACGGTCGACGGCAACTGGATCAACGACGATGTCGAATACGGTCTGCCGTGGCCGAAATGGCAGCACGATGTTGGCAAGGCCAAGCAGTTGATGGCAGAAGCCGGTCACCCCAACGGCTTCATTGTCAACTGGCTGACGCCCGTCCCGAACTATTACTCGCGCGGTGAGCGCATTGTCTCGCAGCTGCAGACTATCGGCATCCGCGCCAGGCTGCAGACGATGGAGCGCGGCGTCTTTCTGAAATGGTTGCAGGCCGGGCTCAAGGAATGGCCAGGTGTGCAGATCATCCTGAACGCGGCGCGCGTCGGGGGTGCGTGGTCCAACTGGTACGATTCCTTTATGCGCTGCGGCGGTTTCAACGGCAAAGACCGCAACTGCGTGCCCGAGCTCGACACGAAGTTCACCCAGTATCTTGCCTCCGTCGATCGCGGCGAGCGGCAAAAATTGGCCGAGGAAATCCAGCGCGAGATCCTCGAAAACTACTATTTTGTTCCGGTGTTCCGTCACGCGGCGATGCAGGCGATCGGACCGCGCATTGCCGCTGTGAAATGGCAGGACGTGTTCCCGACGGTGACAACCGCCTACGCCTATCCGTGGGAAGACATTCAGCTGAAGGCCTAGCGTGGTTGGATTGCTGTTCGATAAGGAGGAAAGAATGAAGAAGGCGACGTTGACACGTCGCAAGGTGCTGAGCACCGCGGCATTGGCGGGGAGCGCGCTCGCTGTGCCGTTCGTCCGCGGCTCTGGCGCGGCGGCCACAGTCGTTCCCAAGGGCCAGATGGTGCTGGCGTGGCACACCAATATCACCTCGCGCTGGCTCGACCCGCAGCAGCACGATGGCACAGCCAGCCCCGACAATTTCCTGATGGCGCTGCACGACGGGCTGATCAAGAACTTCCGCGAGGTGCGTTACGACCATCCAGCGCTCGCCGAGAGTTACGATTCTGTCGAAGACGCCAAGAGCGCGACCTTCCACCTGCGGCCGGGGACCAAGTTTCACGACGGCTCGCCGATCACGCCCGAGGACGTCAAGTGGAGCTACGAGCATTATCACGGCGCCTGGGGTGAAGTTCTTCATGAGAGAACCCAGGGTGTCGAGATTGTCGACGACCACACGGTCCGCTTTCATTTCAAGGAGCCATTCCTCGATTTTCCGATCCTGCTCGGCACCGGCAATGTCAGCGGCGCCGGCTGGGCCGTCCCGGCCAAATATTACGAAAAGGTCGGGCAGGACGGGTTTCTCCAGAAGCCGGTCGGCGCCGGGCCCTACAGGCTGGTGTCGCAAGAGCCTGGCGTGAGGCTCGAATTCGAAGCGTTCGACGATTACTACCGTCCGGTGCACGTCAAGCGGTTCACGATGGTCAGCGTGCCGGAGGCGGCGACGCGCATCGCAATGCTCGAGCGCGGCGAAGCAGACATTGTGTACTTCATACCCGGCGAGCTGATCGACCGCGTCAAGAGCAATCCCAAGCTGACATTGGCGCCGGTGGTCTCCGGCAATTGGTGGCTCGAATTCCCCGGTTTTCAAGATCCCAAGAGCCCGTTCCACGACAAGCGCGTTCGCCAGGCGATAAGCCTCGCGATCGACCGCGACGCAATCAACCAGGCCGAATGCGACGGGATGGGGGTGGTCGACGGCAACTGGATAAACAACGACGTCGAATACGGCCTGGAATGGCCGAAATGGGAACACAATGTCGCCAAGGCCAAGCAGTTGATGGCGGAGGCCGGCTTTCCCAATGGCTTTAATGTCAATTGGGTCACCCCGGTGCCGAATTATTATTCGCGCGGCGAGCGCGTCGTCGCGCAGCTTCAGAGCATCGGCATACGCTCGAAGCTCCAAGTCATGGAGCGCGGGGTCTTTCTGAAGCGGCTGCAGGGTGGGATGACGGAGTGGCCCGGGGTCCAAATCATCATGAACGCCGCCCGTGTCGGTGGCACCTGGTCGAACTGGTACGACTCGTTCATGCGCTGCGGCGGCTTCAACGGTAAGGACCGCAATTGCGTGCCGGCGCTCGACGACAAGTTCAACAAGTATCTCACATCGACCGACCGCAACGAACGGAAGAACCTGGCCACCGAAATCCAGCGGGAGATCCTCGATAATTACTACTTCGTCCCGGTGTTCCGCCATGCCTTCGTCAATGCCTTCGGACCGCGTCTCGCCGCGAAGAAGTGGCAGGACATCTTCCCGACGAACCTCACCAGCGGCTACGCCTATCCGTGGGAAGATCTAGAGCTGACGGAGATCGCGGCATCGGAGAAGTGAACGCATCAGGGAAGAGGCAGACGAGAAGTGAAATACCCGGTTCGTCCTTTGCTCTCTCTGCTCGCAGCCGGAGGGTGGGGATGAGGGGCAGCAGGCGATGGGTCTCGAGAGTTTAAAGGAGCGGCGATGGGCCAGTTCATGATCCGGCGGATCCTCTACGCGGTCGTCACTCTGTTCATTCTGAGCCTGACGATTTTTACGGTGGTCAGACTGACGGGCGACCCGGTGACGTTGCTGGCAGAGCCCGGCGCACGGGCCGAGGATCTCGATCGGGTGCGCACCGAGTGGGGGCTCGACCGCCCGTGGCCTGTGCAGTACCTCGCTTTTGTCAAGAACGTTTTTACCGGGGACCTCGGCAAGTCGTTCAACTATCAAATGCCGGTGAGCACCCTCTATTTTCAGCGCTTGCCGAACTCCTTGGAATTGGCGCTTGCCGCGACGCTTATTTCTTTTTTCATCGGCATCCCGGCCGGCATCATCTCGGCCGTGCGCGTCAACAGTTGGTGGGACAGTTTTGGCAAGATCGTCGCGTTGCTTGGCTTGTCGATCCCCGGCTTCTGGCTGGGGCTGGTGATGATCCTGACCTTCTCGGTGTGGCTTCGATGGCTGCCGACGAGCGGCCAAGGCAGCTGGCAGCATTTGATCATGCCGGCGGTGGCGCTGGGCTGGTACTTTGCCGCCTCGCTGTTGCGCCTGACCCGCTCGAGCATGCTCGAAGTATTGCGCAGCGAATACGTCAAGCTGGCGCGTCTGAAGGGTCTGCCCGGCTACGTCGTGCTGGCCGTGCACGCGTTCAAGAACGCGCTGATACCGGTGTTGACCTTGGCCGGCGTCAATCTCGTCGTGATGATCAACGCGGCGGTGATCATCGAGGTGATCTTTGCCTGGCCCGGAATCGGCCGGCTGCTCTACGAGGGGATCTTCCAGCGCGATTTCCCGCTGGTGCAGGGCATTGTCATGGAGGCTGGGATCATGATCGTTCTGGTCAATCTGATCGTCGACCTCCTCTACGCCTATATCGATCCCCGCATCCGCTTGACAAAATAGGTGCGCCATGGTGTCCACGATCGACGAGACGAGTGTCACTGCGGTAGCGGTCGCTCCCCGGGAGTTTGCCAGTGTCGGGGGCCGCTCAATCAGGTGGGCGCGGCAATTGCCGGTGCTGCCGCTGGCCATCCTGGTGCCATTCGTCTTCATGGCGCTGTTCGCCGATTTCATCGCTCCCTACGACCCAACCGAGCCGATACCGGGGGCGAAGATCTTCGAGCCGCCGTTCTGGATGCAGGGCGGCAGCGTGCATGCTCTCCTCGGAACCGATTTTCAATCCCGCGACGTATTGAGCCGGCTGATCTTCGGCGCCCGGGTGTCGCTGATCGTCGGGGTGACGGGAACCATCGTCGCCGGCGGCATCGGCACCGCTATGGGGATTCTCGCGGGCTATCTCGGCGGATGGGTGGACCAGGTGATCATGCGGCTGACCGACGCCTGGCTCGCCTTGCCCGGCCTGGTCTTTGCCATCTTTCTGGCGACAATGGTGGGTCCCAGCATGTGGAATATCGTCATCATTCTCGGGCTCGTGTATTGGACGCGTTATGCCCGCGTCATCCGCGGCGAAGTGTTGAGCCTGCGCGAGCGCGAGTACGTCAAATTGGCGGAGATTGCCGGCGGCTCGCGGACCCGGGTCATCTTGCGCCACATCCTGCCTAATGTGATGAACTCGACGATGGTGCTGGCCAGCCTGACGATCGGGGTGGTGATCATTGCCGAAGCTTCGCTGAGCTTTCTCGGGGTGGGTGTGCCGCCGCCGGAGCCCGCATGGGGCTCGATGCTGGCCGACGGCCGATCGATGCTGATGGTCGGTGATTGGTGGCTGACCGTCTTTCCCGGTCTCGGCATCCTGCTCGTCGTGCTCGCGACGCAGCTGCTCGGAGATTGGCTCCGGGTCCGGCTCGACCCGCAATTGCGCAACATGTAGACCCGGAAGGTACCACGATGGCCCCCCTGCTTCGGGTCTCCGAACTGCAGACCTACTACTTCTCGTTCGGCGGGTCCCGCGTGGTCAAAGCTGTCGACCGGGTCAGCTTCACGTTGAACGAAGGCGAGACGATCGGTCTCGTCGGCGAGTCGGGCTGCGGCAAGACCACGACCTGCTTGTCGGTCGTCGGTCTGCTTCCCCCCGCGGCGCGGATTGTCGGGGGCAGCATAGAATTCGCCGGAGAGGAGCTGACCGAGAAGCGGCCGCGCGAGATGCGCCGCATCCGCGGCCGGCAGATCGCGATGATCCTGCAGGACCCGATGGCCTCGCTGAACCCGCTCTTCAGCATCTACCGGCAGGTCGCCGAACCGGCTTATTACCATCGAGCGATCCGCGGCCGCGCACTGCGGCAGCGGGTGCAGGAGCTGTTGCGGGCGGTGCGCATCCCCTCGCCGGCGACGCGGATGCGCGAGTACCCCCACCAGATGAGCGGCGGCATGCGCCAGCGTGTCGTCGGCGCGATTGCCATGGCAGGCGGCCCGAAGCTGATCATTGCCGACGAGCCGACGACCAATCTCGATGTGACCATCCAGGCGCAATACTTGGACGTGCTGAAGGACATCCAGCAGGAGAGCGGCGTCGCGCTGATCTTCGTTACCCACAATCTCGGGATCGTCGCCAAAATGTGCGACAAGATGGCCGTGATGTATGCCGGCAAGATCCTAGAGCAGGGTGCCGTGCGCGACCTGTTCCGGGCTCCGAAGCATCCCTACACGCGGGCCTTGCTGGGCGCGATGCCAAAGCTCGGAAGCAAGGAGCCGCTTTACGCGATCCCGGGTCAGCCCCCCAATCTCGCCCAGCTCGGTCCCGGCTGCGCATTTCGTGCGCGTTGCGCCCATGCCCTGCCGCAATGCGCGACGCGAGCGCCCGAAGATCGCCCTGTCGCTCCGCATTGGACGGCAAAATGCTGGCTCGTCGATGAGCGAGCAAAGGAAGAGTATGTCAGCGCCATTGCTTGAGCTGCAAAACCTGCAAAAATACTTTCCGGTCAGCACGGGAGTGCTGTTGCGGCGAAAGATTGGTTGGGTTAAGGCGGTGGACGGGCTGGATATTACGATCCACCCGGGAGAGACACTAGGGCTGATTGGCGAATCCGGGTGCGGCAAGACGACGACTTCCAAGCTGATACTGCTGCAGGAAACCCCCACCGCCGGAACAATTCGGTTCGACGGCGAGGACATTGCCGCCCTCGAGGGTCAAGAACTGATGCGCTATCGGCGCGAGGTGCAGGTCGTTTTCCAAGACCCCTACAGCTCGCTCAGTCCGCGCATGCGGGTCGGCGACATCATCGCCGAGCCGTTGGAGATCCACACCAACCTCTCGCGTCAAGAGCTCGAACACCGCGTAGCGGAAGTGCTCGAACTCGTCGGGCTTCAGCCGGAGGTGGCGCGGCTGTTCCCGCACGAGTTCAGCGGCGGGCAGCGGCAGCGGATCGCGATCGCGCGGGCGCTGGCGACAAATACTCGGCTCATCGTGCTGGACGAGCCGGTTTCGGCCCTGGATGTCTCAATCCGTGCGCAAATCATGAACCAGCTCGAGCATCTCCAGCAGACGCTCGGGGTAAGCTATCTCTTCATCGGCCACGATCTGGCCACCGTGGCGCATATCAGCGACCGCATTGCGGTCATGTATCTCGGTCAGATCGTCGAACTCGCCGACAGCCTCGAATTATGCACAAAGCCGCTCCATCCCTACACTCAAGCACTGTTTTCCGCCGCCCTGCCGTCGCATCCCGACCAAAGGCACGAGAAGCTGGCGATTTCCGGCGAGGTCCCGAGCGCGCTCGATCCGCCCCCGGGCTGCCGCTTCCATCCGCGGTGTCCCTACGCTATGCCACGCTGCTCACGCGAGGCGCCCGTCCGTAACGAGGTCGCCCCGCAACACACCGTCGCCTGCCATCTCTACTAAGCGGAGCCGCCGGAAGAGGGCAACCTTCACAGCCCGCTCGTGACGCGGATTTGCCGCAACCGCTCGGCGATCCGTCGGGTGACTGTCGGGAACGGATCTTGATCCAGCATGCGCGCGACCCCCTTCGCATATGCCGAGCAAAGCAGAAGAGCCGGTCTCGCCAAGTCGGGATCGCGTTGCGCCCGCTCGCAGAGGTCGACCAGCAACGCCATCTCCTTTTTTGGCACCCAGCGCGCCAGCTTTTCTAGATCACTTGGCGCCACGGGCAGGTCGGGACCAGCGGCTGGTCCGCCGATGGTCGATCGCGGCGATACGGACAATGCGCCAGCTTCGGACGATTTCGGCTTCATCATGCACTCACTACCGCGAAAGCGCCGCCCCGGCCAACGCAATTGAGGGCCGGGGAACGGGGCTCTAAGGCCGCGATGGTTGCTTGGATTACACGCGCTTTTTGCGGGGGTGGCGAATAAAATGTCGATCTTGCGTTCAACATTTCGGACCAGGCTCTCGCATCCATCACACAGCATAGCTGGGGATTGCAAATTCCTCAACTCTTATCAACGAACATCTTCTAGACTACGAATGAGCCGACGATGGCGGCAATGTTGAACGTCCCGGAACTGGACGCGATCGCCTTTAAGCATAAACGTTTGCTGTGGGATTACGGGACGAGCCGTGAAGAATGGATGATAATAAGATATTAACCGAATACTGGGTATCAGCTTCACCGGCAGCTCACGAAAGATGGTCGCGAGCTGTGGCTGATAAGCCCGGGAACTCCTGCATTCGGCGGTGAATTGCCGCGCGGCTAGCGATCACGGGATGGCGGTTTCCATATCAGGGGTTGTCTCGGCGAGACAAATCTCGAGACCGACTGTCGAGGGACGTCGGTGAAGCCATTGATGCGGCTTCTGCCAGTATTTTTTCGGCGAAGATGCTGCGCCGAAGCCCGACTGCTCCAAAGTACGCTCGAAAATATCGGCGAGGGCTTGAGCGTCTTCGACAGCCAGGGTCGGTTGATCGCATGGAACTCCCGTTTCTGCGAACTGCTCGAATTGCCGCCGGACCTAACGGTCGGCGCGCCGCTTCGCGACATTCTGATGCTTCAGGCGGTCCGCGGCGATTTCGGTCGCGACGACCCCTCAGGCGAGGTCGTCAAGCGTCTCGAGTGGTTCTATCGCAATGTGCCGACAACAAAGGAGCGCATGACCCCGAGCGGACGCGTCCTGCAGATCCGCCGCCGCGCTATGCCCGACGGTGCCGTCGTTTCGGTTTACTCGGACATCACGGACCTCCAAGCATCCGAACGGAAATTGATCCAGGCCCGCAGCCAGGCTGAGATGGCAAATCGCGCGAAGAGCGAATTTCTGGCCAATATGAGCCATGAACTGCGCACCCCGCTCAATGCTATCATCGGGTTCTCCGAGATCATCGCACATGAGCTCTTCGGGCCGATGGGCAACAAAAGATACTTAGAGTATATGAAGGACATCCACAAGAGTAGTCTTCATTTGTTGTCGATCATCAACGATGTACTCGACATGTCGAAAATTGAGGCAGGGAAACTCGAACTCTCAAAAGAACAGTTGCGCATCCAAAGTGTGATCGTCGAAGTCATCCGCATGATGCGCGAGCGGGCCGAAAGCCGCGGCATCGAGCTGGTGACAAATTTGTCGAAGGAGGAGGTCGAAATTTGGGCCGACGAGCGCGCAATGAAGCAAATATTTCTTAACCTCCTGTCCAATGCGATAAAATTCTCCAGGAATGGCGATAAAGTCTGCATTCGCGTCGTGGCAGATCGGCCCGATCTCGCCGTTGTTGAATTCGAGGATCACGGGATCGGGATGAACGAGGAAGAGCAGGAACGCGCCCTGCTGCCGTTCGGACAAGCAAAACCGTCGACCACCCGCAACTATGGCGGCACAGGCCTGGGCCTGCCGATTACAAAGGGTCTGATCGAAGCGCATGGCGGAAAACTCGCGATCGAAAGCCGCACGGGTCATGGGACCATCGTGCGCGTCTCTCTGCCGACCGAGCGAATGCCTTTGATGGCGGGCGCTTGACGGCGGATCCTCAATCCGCCGCCGACGCTGCGGGATCCGGCCGAAGCACGCGAAACAGCAGGATCCCCGGAAGGGTAACGGCGGTTATGATCGCCATGGTTTGGAAACAGCCGGTGTAAGCGGCAAAAATCGCGAAGTTCAAAGCTTCGGATGGCGAGCTTGCGCTTGCCGCGGACGGATCGTAGGCGGGCAAGGAATTGGTTTGAATTCTTGCCTGCAGCAGAGCCGTCATGACTGCAACACCTGTCGCGCAGCCGAGTTGCCGCAAAAGGCTGTATACGCCGGCGGCGTCGGTCCGCAGTTCCGCGCCGAGGGTCGAAAAGGCGAGTGTGCTGAGCGGGGTGAACAGCAGCCCGACCCCGACCCCTTGGATCGCGCTCGCCAACGCCAACCAGATCTGGCCGCCATCAGCCGGCACTTGCGACATCAGGACGAGCGCACCGGCGGTGATGATCAGTCCGCTCCCGATCAACGCCCGGTGATCGATCTTGTCGATCAGGTAACCGACAGCCAGCATCGTCGCCATCGTCCCGATGCCGCGCGGCGACAGGGCCAAGCCGGCCTGCGTCGCATCATAGCCCAAGGGTCCCTGGCTCAACGCCGGCAAAAACACAATGGTCGTGAACAGGAGCGCGCCGACCAGAAAATTGTAAAACACCGCAGCCGTAAAATTGAGGTTGCGAAACACCTGAAACTTGAAAAGGGTAAACTGCGACCGAACACTGCGTATGGCGATCGCCGTCAGAGCGAGGGCCGCAACAGCGGCCTCGGCCACCGTCTCAGCGGAAAACGGCCAAGTCTGGCCGATGCTGCGCTCGAGCGCCAATTGCAGAGATCCCACCCCGACGATCAGCAGCACGAGGCCGATGCTGTCGATGGGGGTCCTGGCGGTCGGCTCGACCGCCGTCGGCACCTGACCAAGACCCAAAATCGCGATCAATCCGAGGGGAAAATTCAAAGCGAAAATCCATCGCCATGAAGTCAGGTCGGCGATGACGCCGCCGAGAACGGGCCCGAGAATCGGGCCGGCCATGATCGTCGCTCCCCAGATGGCTAGCATTCTGCCGTGGTCGTGCCGAGGATAGATATCGAGAAGGATGGCTTGCGCCAGAGGTTGGACAACCCCAGCTGCGGTGCCCTGAACGAGACGGAACTGGATCAGCACGCTCGCCGACGGCGCAACCGAACAAAGCGCCGAGGCGATGACGAAGAGGCCAATCGAGCCGATAAAAAGCGGCCGTGCGCCATAGCGGCGGCGCAACCACCCGGTGAGGGTGGCCATGATCGCAGAAGCGCAGAGATAGCTCGTCATTATCCAGGAGCCGAGCTCGATGCCGCCGCCCAGACTTTGTTCGATGTGGGGCAGAGCTACATTGGCGATCGTCGCGTCGAAGGCCTGCATCGCAGTCGCGATCATCAACGCGATGGCCACCTGTCGCCGGCCCGAACTCGATAGGATGCCTGCCTCGACGTTCATTCGGCTCCGCGCTCGCCAACCCGCTGATTGGAGCTGTAAGGACGACCCCACGCGCTCGCGCAAACGCGCGACCCCGCCACGCTCGGGGATGAGGAATGGCGATGCTAAACTGGCCGGATCTATCGGCTCAGCGGTCTGCCGTTCCCAATACTAGCCACCGCTCCTTCATCGATAAATTGGCGTACACTGGCTCGAGGACTGTTACGCAGCTACTCTAAATAAGTCAACGGCAGTTCGCAAAAAACTAATACAAATTGAGGTACATTGTTGAAATTTGATTTGATGGACAAAGGAGACGTCAGACGAATAGGAGTTCATACGCTGTTAATCTGCGATGGATAAAGTCGGTGATCTCCGGAAAATTGTCCGGATATTGCGCTGCGAGGATTTCGTGAACCGCCTGACGATGCTGGTTACCGCCGAGGGAGCATGGATGCTCGAGGACAGCGCCGAGTTTCGCGCAGCTTTGGGGGATCCTGAACCCGACTACGATTCCGCTGCCTTCGCCGTCAAGAACCTTGGCTTTATTAGATTTCAAGTGCTTGATAATTCAATAATCGAAATCGATCTGCATCCCCAGAATGTCGAGATTCCCGCCCTGCTGGCCGTGCAGCAGCAGCTTTTGTTGTCTCAAATCAAGCTGTTTCGCATAAAATACTTTGACGTTAGCTGGAAGTCTGAAATCATATGCTCTACCGAATTGGCTGTGGCGCGCCTCTCCGAATTGTGCTCCCCGAAATTCGCGCCGGCGGCCAAAGATAATTTTCTTGTCGAGCCTCAGGACTACTTAAAGCTTTTCGAATCCGAACAGGGTCCGCTTCAGTTGATGGCTCAGAAGTGGAGAATGTCGTTCGGCCATTTCGATCCCAGCGTGATTTCCTTTGCGATCAAAAAGGATCTGCTGTCGCGTCTGATCATCGTTGGGGTCAAGCCGCGGGGGGCCGAACCGATATTCCGCTTCATCGGAGATGGCCACACCAATTGGCTCGACGGCAATTACCATTTGCACGCCATCGGCGAGAAAGTAGAAGACCAACCCGATAAAAACTACGGGCAATGGGTGTCCCAATTTTATAAGAGCGTGGCGAGTACCGGCCAGCCGCGTTACGACTATGTGACCGCGGCGATAGAACGGCCGCCCGGCACCTTTACGACGCGTTATGAGAGATTGCTGCTGCCGTGGAAGACCCCCTCCGACGAGGTGCTTGTGACTCTGTCATCCCGGGGTCTGCGGGGGGATGCCGGCGTGAAACCGTCGCTCACCGAGCCGGGCAACTCCTTGGCGAGGTATTCGGCGATGTCCTCGTAAGCTTCGCTCTGGGACAGGTAGGCGAGGACGACATCGAGGTCGCCCCAGGGCGAGGCGGGATAATAAATGCTGTGGCTGGCATGCTTGTAGCCGTAGCCGGCGCTCACGCCCTTTGCAACGAGCACCGGCGCGACGAGCGCGATAGCCCAATCCACCGGCCAACGCGACACCGCATAGGCTCGACCTAGCCGAGCCAGCAGATGAGACAGCCGGAGTCCACGAAAGTCTGGCCGAATCCAATGTGATCCGGCGCAAAACACGACCCCGCCGATCCATCCGGCGGCCGGCGCAGTCACCTTGCAAAGCTGACCTTCATCGTGACCCGCGTAGAACATCAAACGGGCCTCTTCTGCCAAACTCGTTTCCGGCCAGTAATAGATCCGTCCGGCTTGCGTTAACACGACTTCTCCCACGTCGTTTTCGCCGGAGATCCAATAGGAGTTCGCCGGCGACAAATCGCAATACGCCGGATTGAACATGTTGACCAGTTTGAACCAGTTGCCGTGGGCAACTTCCCGCTCATTAAAATACAGCAGCTCGCCGAAATCGTGGCGCAGACGCAAACGAATACCCATCTGCCGCGCCGCCTTGTCGCCTTCAAGGAGAAATCGGGAAAGGAGGCGCGCCGGACCGTGCTTGACCGTCAACGCATCCGGTAAGCGCAGATTGTTTTCCGGGACAATGTTGGGGTAGATCAGCGTCATGTTCTCTCCTCGCGGCGGTGGTGTCTCAACGCTCTGAAGGTCGCTTGCCTTTTTGGGCCATTA
>Ga0209040_10000600_pt1 | contig 27904 bp, 26 predicted proteins | sample BogFormECP12_OM3_FD_188240 | JGI IMG/M metagenome (GOLD analysis project Ga0209040, IMG submission 188240) | Bog forest soil microbial communities from Calvert Island, British Columbia, Canada - ECP12_OM3 (SPAdes) (version 2) | ecosystem: Environmental > Aquatic > Freshwater > Wetlands > Bog ... | reverse complement strand
GAGACGCCGCTTCTCGACCTCGTCCGAGCCGGGATCGAGAACGACTTCGAACGCGTAGTCTTTCCAGAGTATCCCGAGTTGCTTGAGGTAAAACGTGTCTTGGAGCGCGAAGGCGCGCGCTTTGCGTCGCTGTCGGGTTCCGGGTCAACCTCGTACGGAGTGTTCGCCTCGGGCGAAGAAGCGCAGGATGTCGCCGCGCGCATGAAGGCAGCAGGACACGCGGCGGTGGCGACGACAACATTGACGCGGAACGAGTACTGGCGGCAGATGTTGGCGGAAGGTCCGCTCCAGGCATAGGGGTCCTTCGACTCGCGGCTCCAAGGCGAGCCGCTCGCTCAGGATGACATCCTGAGAAGTGACAGATTTTAGCTGCCGCTAACGGTCAGCGGTCATTAGCGGCTTTACTGGGCGGTCGACTAATGGTAGGTCAAGTGCCTTTGGAGCACTTTGTCTAGGTTCGAATCCTAGCCGCCCAGCCAGAGAATTAGTGGCTAGTGGTCAGTTGATAGTGGATAGAACATCAAGTGATGCAAGCTATGAGTCATCGCGAAGGGCGAATAGCGAACAGCGGTTTCAAGACCCAGCAGTAACTCAACCAGGTTAAGCGGGGTATTTGATTCGATGGAAACGGCAGCAAAAGCAGGCGCAGTTCATCCGGTGATTGGAACTGGCGACGGCACAGCGACGGTCGCGCCGCAGTCGGACAAGAAGCTCCACGCGGGCGGTGATCCCAAGGCTGACCGCAAACCGGTGCGGGCGCGACAGGATGACCGGTGGAAGATATTCTCCGGCACCGCGAACGACGCGCTGTCCAGAGAGATTTGCGATTTCCTGGGTATGCCGCTGGGCCAAACGCACATCGCCAAGTTCTCCGACGGCGAGACGTATGTGCAGATCATGGAGAACGTGCGTGGAGCCGACGTCTTCCTGGTGCAGCCGACCTGCGATCCGGTTGACTTGCACCTGATGCAGTTGCTGCTGCTGATTGATGCGCTGAAACGCGCTTCGGCGCGCCGCATCACGGTGGTGATTCCGTACTTTGGATACGCCCGGCAGGACCGCAAGGACAAGCCCCGGGTCCCGATTTCGTCGAAGCTGGTGGCGGACCTGTTGACGACAGCGGGGGCCGATCGGGCGTTGGTGGTCGACTTGCACGCGCCGCAGATCCAGGGGTTCTTCAACATCCCGGTGGACCATCTGTTCGCGTCCCCGGTGCTGGTGGATTACTTCCGGAAGAAGCAGTTTCCGGAGCTGACGGTGGTTTCGCCCGACGCGGGCGGCGTGGAGCGCGCGCGCTTCTTCGCCAAGAAAATGGAGTCGGCGCTGGCCATCGTGGACAAGCGCCGCGTGGAAATGGATGAGACCGAGGTGATGCACGTCATCGGTGACGTAAAAGCTCGCACCTGTCTCATCCTGGATGACATTGTTGATACCGCCGGTACTCTGGTGAAGACTTGCCAGGCACTGCTGGAAGCGGGTGCTCGCGAGGTTTATGCCTGCGCCACCCATCCAGTACTTTCGGGACCGGCGATTGAGAGGATTTCGCAATCGGGGTTGGCCGAAGTGGTGGTGACCAACACGATCCCGCTGACAGAAGCGGCGCGCAACGAGCCCAAGATCAAAGTGCTGTCGATCGCGGGCCTGATTGGGCGCGCCATTCAGTCGATTCATGAAGAGACTTCGGTCAGCAGACTGTTTTTGTAAAGGACTAAATCATGGCTACAGCAACCGCAGACAACAATGTAGAGGCCAAGCCGCGGCGGAGCGGCACTAAGAATGATGCGCGCCGCGTTCGCAGAAGCGGCATGGTTCCGGCCGTGGTGTATGGCGCTGGACAACAGTCCGAGACCATCGCGGTGGATCCCAAGCAGATCAGGCGGATCCTGAACTCGGAGTCGGGACACAACTCGATTTTCGATCTCAGCTTAGACGGTAATGCCGCCAAAGTGATGATCGTGGATTGGCAGTACGAGCCCATCAAAGGCGCCCTGCTGCACGTGGACCTGAAGCGCATTGCGATGGATAAGGCGTTGCAAGTTAGCGTGCCTATTCTGCTCAAGGGCGAAGCGCCCGGAGTCAAAGTGCAGGGTGGAATTATGGAGCAGTTGCTGCGCGAAGTCGAGATTGAGTGCTTGCCGGGTGACATTCCAGGCCACATCGATGCCGACGTCAGCAACCTTATGTTCGGCCAGGTGATTCGCGTGTCCGACCTGCCGCACGACGACAAGGTGAAATTCGTCACCGACGAGAACCAGCCGGTGGCACACGTGGTTGCAGTAAAGGAAGTTGTGGAAGCTGCTCCCGCGGTCGAGGGCGTCGAAGCAGCGGCCACTGCTGCCGAGCCCGAAGTCATCAAGAAGGGCAAGCAGGAGACCGAAGGCGAGCCTGCCGAAGGCGAAAAGGCAGAGAAGTCCGAAAAGGGCGAAAAGGCAGAGAAGTCCGAGAAGAAGAAGTAGGCGTTGTGAAGCTGATCGTCGGGCTCGGCAATCCGGGCATCGAATACCAGTTCACACCGCACAACATGGGTTTCCTTGCGGTGGACCGCATCGCGGAGCAATGCGGCGTGCGGGTAAACAACCGCAATTGTCGCGCGCAGACCGCACGCACCCGCATCGCCGAGCAGGAAGTGGTGCTGGCCAAGCCGGAAACCTACATGAACCTGAGTGGCACTGCGGTCCGCGATTTGGCGCGCGAGTACGAGGCGCAACCGGAACGAGATCTGGTGCTGCTCTACGACGAAATGGATTTGCCGCTGGGCACTTTGCGGATCCGGCCACGCGGCCGCTCCGCGGGACACAACGGCGTGGAATCGGTGATTGACGCGCTGGGCACGCAGGAAATCATGCGTGTGCGGATGGGAATTGCTCCCGATTATCCCGTGGGCGATGGCGCGAAATACGTGCTGTCGCAGTTCAAGAAGTCGCAGTATCCGATGATTGATGAAGTGCTGGACACGTCGGCTGAGGCGGTAAGAGTCATTCTCGCGGAAGGCGTGCAAGCGGCGATGAACCGCTTCAATCGCAGGCCCGAAGAGGCAACTAGCGACTAGCAACTAGCCGTTAGCTGACAAAACAAGACATGCGCTAGTTGCTAATTGCTAGTTACTAGTTGCTGGGAGAACAGAATGCAACGTACTTATGAATTGATGTTCATCGTCCGGCCGGACATGCTGGAAGAGGACCAGGACAAGCTGATCTCGAATGTCGAGACCCAGGTGGGCAATGCGGGCGGCTCCGTGAAGAGCGTGGAGCGCATGGGCAAGCGGCGTCTGGCCTACACCGTGCGCAAGTTCCAGGACGGCATTTACATCCTGATGGTGTTGGAAGGCGAAGGCGCCATGGTAAAGGAAGTGGAGCGCCGCCTGCGCGTGACCGAGCCGGTGATTAAGTTCATCACCGTGCGAGTGGATGAGGAGCAGAAGCGGCTGGCCAAAATAAAGGCCATTCGCGACACCAAGGTCCGCGGTAAGGGACGGCAAGCAGCTGCGGCTGCGGCCGCTGCCGAAGCTGCAGGCTCGGGGGAGGCCGACACACCGCCCGAGCAAGGATCGCCATCGGGAACCGAGCCGACACCAGTCAGCGTCTAATGCACCGTGCCTGCTCGTCCGGCACCAGCGCCGCCGACGCGACTGAGACAGCCAGCGGGGAGGGAAGGATATGACCATCGACGAACGCTTGGATCGGTTGGTAGAACGCCACGAAGCCTTGTCTCAATCCGTGGAGCTGCTCACCAAGGACGTCCGTGAGCTGGGACATAGTGTCGGGGAGCTTGGTAAGTATGTAGGCGAGATTGCCGAAGGCACGGCCCGCCTGTTGCACGTCGCTCAAATTCATGAGCACCGTATTACCCGTTTGGAAGGCGGAGAGTAGCCGCAATAAGGACCTTGGATGGGTCCCGAAGGAGAATCATGGCAGACGAATCTATCAAGACGGCGGTCCCCGAAAACGGCGCCGCGACTACTGATGGTCCGGCGGCACGCCCGGAAGGCGGACCGCGCGAGGGTGGACCACGCGGACCGCGTCCCGGCGGACGGCCAGGCGCCGGCCCTGGCGGCCCACGCGAAGGCGGGCGCAAGTTCTTTCGCCGTAAGAAGGTTTGCAAGTTTTGCGTCGAAAAGATCGATGGCATCAACTACAAGGACGTGCGCCTGCTTTCTCAGTTCGTTTCGGAGGCTGGCAAGATCGTGCCGCGGCGTTTGACCGGCGTGTGCACGCCCCACCAGCGCCGCTTGGCGGACGCCATCAAGCAGGCGCGCAACATCGCGCTGATACCGTTTGGCGGACGGTAAAAAGCAATTGTCAGTTGCCGGTAGGCAGTTGCCAGTGCGGAAGCGCTGGGTAGGCGTGAGTAGCGATGCATTAGCCGGCGTGCAGCATTCAACGCGCACAAAAATTTCGATGGAGTTTCCAAATGGAAGTTATTCTGAAAGAAGATGTAGCTAAGCTTGGCTCTCGCGGTGACGTAATCAAAGTGGCCGAGGGCTACGGCCGCAATTATCTCCTCCCGAAAAAGCTCGCCATTGAAGCGACGCCCGCCAACCGGGCTGTCATCGAGCAAATGAAAGCGGCTGCCGTGCGCCGCGTCGCTCGCGAAAAAGGCGATGCCGAGAAGCTGGCGGAACTGCTGGCTGGTGTCTCACTCAGCTTCACCCGCAAATCGGGCGAGCACGATCAGCTCTTTGGCTCGGTTACCTCCGCCGACATCGCGCGTGAGCTCGAGCACAAGAGTTTCAACATCGATCGCCGCAAGATCCATCTCGACGAGCCGCTGAAGCACGTCGGTGAGTTTACTGTCCCTATCCGGCTGCACAAGGACGTAACCGTGCCGGTGAAGGTAGTTATCAACAAGGACTCGGCGACCGAAGAGGCTCCGGCTGAAGAAGCAAGCGCCGAAGCATAGAAGCGTTTACCAGATGCGGCGCACGCCGTAATGATCGAACACAGGATCGCCGCTGATGATGGGCCAGCCCGTGGCCTGCGCCTGTGCCACCAGCATGCGATCGAACGGGTCGCGATGGTGCAGCGGCAACAGGCCAGCGCGGATCGCGTGCTTGGAGTCAATGTGCAACTCAGTGAAGCCTTGAGTCTCCAGCATGTGCGCCCAACTCGCGAGCAATGGCTCTACCCTGAGTTTCCCAATATTGGTTTTGATCGCAAGCTCCCACGGCACTACGGTGGAGACGACGACGGAATCCATCTTATTGTCGAACACGTTGCGTGCCCTTGCCGGCAATCGGTTTGACCCGTCCAGCCACCATCGCAGCGCATGGGTGTCGGTCAGAGCGATCATTCATAGCCCCAGTCGCGCAGTTCCTCATCGGTAAGCGGATCGAAGGCATCCGGTGCAGACCAAAGCTCCCCCTTGAACATATCAGGTATGCGCTTCTTTGCCGCGCTGTCGATGGGCACCAGCTTGGCGACCGGTTTCTTGCCGCGCGTGATGACAACATCCCTCCCCTTCTCCGCTTCTTTGATCAGCCGCGAGAGGTTGGTCTTGGCCTGATGGACGGTGTAACTCATTAGCTAAGTCTACTTAGCTAACCGGAGATGGTCAATCCCCGGCTCCAAATTGGCAGCAAAGGCGCTCTGCCCACGGGGTCGCATTTGCAACATGCATGGTGCAAGAGCAATTCCCTTTTGCCCGCCGATCTCGGAACCGAGATCGTGCTTCCCACGTAAGTACTAAGTGAGCGTCTATAATGGCCGCTCACGGTTTCTGCTAGCGCCCGTCTATGTAGTTGCAGGCACAAGAATTGGCTTGCTAATTGCACACTAGGTAGAAACCAGCATGCCGGCCGAAGCGGTAGCAGTTCCTCTCACGGTTGGCCCGGGGCTCCGCCCTCCTCAGACGTGGCGAGCGGCGGAAGAGACGTCCTCTACTCCCTCCGATCGAGGGTCGATGGTTGGGCAGGCCCAGAGCCGCATGAACGACACGGAGCTGATACGGGAAGCTCAACGTGGCAATGCCGCCGCGTTCGAGGAGTTGGTGCGCCAGTACGATAGCGCCGTACTCCGCCTGGCCTACCACCTGACACGCTCCGAGCAGGACGCGCAGGACATCTACCAGGAAGCCTTTCTCAAAGCGTACCGGAACATTAACAACTTCCGTTTTGAGTGCTCGTTTTATACCTGGATCTACCGCATCGTCACCAACTTGTGTCTTGATCTTTTGCGCAAGCGGCAGGTGCGGAAGGAAGACTCAGGCATTACGGCCGACTCGGAAGGCGGCACTTACGACATGCTGGACCAGGTTGCCGATGTACGCTCCGGTGCCAGTCCGGAGCGTGATCTCATGCGGCGCGAGTTGGGTGCGCGGATCGCGAAGGCTTTAACCAAGTTAACTCCGCGCGAGCGCATGGTTTTTGAGATGAAACATTACCAGGGGCTGAAGCTGCGGACGATTGGCGAGATTTTGAACACCACGGAAGAGACCGCGAAGAACACGCTGTTTCGCGGGACGCAGAAGCTGCGGGCGGCGCTGAAGGATATGCGTTGAGGAAAGTGGTTAGTGACTGGTGGTTAGTGGCTAGTAATGAGCAAATGCTAAATGCTCTCTGCGAAGGAACGGATTAAGGGGCAAGAGCCATGAATTGTGAATGGGTGCAACAAAACATCACGCTGTATCTGTATAACGAGCTCGCCGATGACGCGCGTCACGAGCTGGAGCAGCACATTGCGCGCTGCAAGGTCTGCGCCGCCGAGGTCTCCGAGCAGCAGGAGTTCCAGGTGCAGATGGGCGCGCTGCCGGTAGAGGAGCCTTCGGCGAGCTTTCTGGCGGCGGCTCGTATGCGGCTGCAGGAGGCCCTTGAAACTGCCGAGCAGAAACGCGCCTGGTACCACCGGTTTGCCTTCGATCCCAGCGCATGGCTGCGCCAGTTACGGTTTTCGCCGGCGCTGGCCTCGCTCATCTTTCTGGTGGGCTTCGGCGGCGGCATCGGCGCCATGTACAGCGCAATGGGCAAGGGCGGCCCGACTGTAATCAGTAAACCAAGGACGGAAGAAGCTTCCATTGGCGGCATCACCTCCATCGAGAAAGAGCCCGGCACTAACAACGTGAAGGTTCAGTACGACACCCGGCTTCCAGCTTCCGTGGAGGGGTCCGTCTCCGATCCCAAAGTTCAAGACCTGCTGCTTTACGCGGCCAAGAGCAACGAGAACTCCGGTGTCCGCCTGAATTCGGTGGACGCGCTGACCAGCAAGGCCAGTGATCCCCGGGTCCGCGAGACACTGACCTACGCGCTCCGCTACGATAGCAACCCGGGTGTGCGCCTGATGGCGCTCGACGGTCTGGGTCCGTATGTGAAGGACGACATCCGGGTCCGCAATGCGGTGCTGGAAGCGCTGCTGAACGACAGCAACCTTGGGGTGCGCAGCGGCGCTCTTCATGCGCTTAATCCAGTGCGTGCCGACAGCAGTGTGCGCATGGCGCTGCAGCAGTTGTCGAAGGAAGATCCCAGCGAGTACATCCGCACCGAGTGTCAGCGTATGCTGGCCTCGATGCCCAGCATTGACTAGGAATTGCTTAGAAACGTGCCCGAATTGTTCGCTCCCGGAAATGAGGAAAGGTTGACTCAGGGTTTTTGGAATGCGGCGATGGCAACAACACAATCTCGTGTTCTTGCTTGTAAACATGCCGTCGACAGTAGCAGGTGGAAGTTAACGATCGCGATTCTTGCAGTAGCTGTTGCCGTTCCGCTATGCGCGCAACAGTCGCGGATCTATCGAGAGGGAAATGCGTGGATCGAGGAGACTACCGGCAGCATGACTCCGGGGCGCGAAGTCCGGGTCAACACGGACATGGGTTCCGTGCAGGTGCAAGGCAATTCGCCGCAGGTGACGTACGTGATTCGCAAGCGCTCGTTCGCCGCTAGCGAAGAGGCAGCGCGCCGGCAGTTCGAGCAGTTACGTATTTCCGTGGTCAAGAGTGCCGATCGTTGTGCCATTGAAGGCCGGCTCCTGGGCAAGAACATGAACCGCTTCGACGCCGAATTCGTTGTGCAGGTGCCGCGAGAGCTGGAACTGGTGCGAGTGGAGACGCGCAGCGGCGCCCTTAATTTGAATTCGCTCACTGCGACTATTCTAGCCACAACGGGTGGTGGCGCCGTGAAACTCGACGACCTCTCCGGCCCGGTCAAGATTGCCTCCGGAGGCGGCGCGGTTGAGGGCGGCAACCTGGGCGCTGACTTCACGCTCGCCAGCGGCGGTGGCGACGTTCACATCAACAATATTGGTGGGCAAGCGCGGGTAACTCTGGGCGGTGGCAAAGTGTATATAGGCACCGTCAAGAGCTCGACCATCCAAACCGGCGCAGGCGGTATCGAGGTCCGTAAGTGTAGCGGTGACCTGCGCGTCAGCACCGCCGGAGGCAACCTCAACTTCGGTGATGTAAGCGGCACAGTTCGTGCCGATACCGGTGGGGGCAGCGTACGTCTTGCCAGCGCGGACGGACGCGTCCAGATTTCCACCGGCGGCGGCAGCGTGGAGCTATACAACCTAGGCCAGGGCGCGCAGGTAGAAACCGGAGCCGGCCCAATCACGGTTGAGTTCGTAAGCAATCATGGAGCGTTTGCCGATTCGTCGCTGCATACCGCGGCCGGTGACGTGGCGGTTTGTCTCCCGTCCAACCTGCCAGTCACGGTGCATGCGTCGTCCGACATGACAAATGGCAAGGGAATCGTTTCAGACTTCCCCGGGCTGAAGATCACCAGCAGCGGCGACTACGGCCCCAAGGCGATGTATGCCGAAGGGGCGTTGAACGGCGGAGGTCCGATGTTGCGAGTTCGCACGACCATCGGGCAGATCAATTTTCGGCGGTGTCACTAGAAGACAGGGTTGGAGATTTCTATGTGCAGACTTACCAGTAGAAGACTAGGGTTGGTAGTTGTAATGATCGCAGCGGTGACTGCACTTGCTACGGCTGAGCCGAGTGCTGCCGGTTGGCCCGATCAGCGTTCCTATCTGGGCGTTCACATTGATCAGGTCACGCCGCAGACGGTTTCGGCACTGAAGCTACCGGAGCCCGGCGGAGCGCTTATCACTTACATTGACCAGGATGGCCCAGCCTGCCGCGCTGGGCTGAAGAACAATGACGTTGTAATCGAATTCAACGGCACCAAGGTCCAGAGCCCCGACCAACTGCAAGAGATGATTCACAGCACCGCAGCGGGCAAGACGGTGAACCTGACGGTGTTCCGAGATGGTCAGAAGAAGTACATCAATGTGACCCTCGGAGCACGGCCCAATGCGGTTGCGCACGCCCAAGGATTCGTGGCTCCGCGTCCACCGGTTGCTTTTACCGCACCGACAATGGCCTCTCCGGCGTTCCCCGACATCGATGTTCCGTCGTTTGTCGCGTTGGCATCTCGAAACGGGCTTGTGGTTGAAAGCCTGTGCCCGCAACTGTCCGACTACTTCGGCGTTCCACATGGTCAGGGCGTGCTGGTGCGGTCGGTGGAAAAAGGCAGTCCCGCCGATGCCGCTGGCCTGAAGGCAGGCGACGTGATCGTGAAGGTGAATAACGAACCGGTGCATGACATGGCCGACTGGCGCAGGGCCATGCGCGGTCGTGCCGGCAAGATCCCCATCGCGGTCGTGCGCGATAAGCATGAACAGACCATCATGATCAACGTTGCTTCGTCCGGCGACACATCCCGTTTGCAAGATCAGGATTGGAGTGACTTTAACGGTCAGATGCAGGCCTTTCAGCAGGAAATGGAGAAGCTGCTTCCTGAAATTGAGCCCAGCAAGACCGAAATGCTGGCAACCATGAAGCCGAGCCAACAAGAGTTGGACCAGATGCGTGACGACATCCAACAGTCGATGAAACCGAACCAGGAAGACATCGAGGAAATGCAGAAGCAAATTCAGAAGTCGGTGCCGTCACGGAAAGAGCTCGAGAAGACGCAAAAGCAGATCCAAAAGTCTATGAAACTGAAGCAGAAGGACATCGAGAAGATGACGCACGAGATCGTGCAGTCGATGCCCAGCCAGCAGCAACTTGACGAAATGCGCCGCGACATAGACGAGTCCATGAAGAGCTGGACCCCGCAGTTTCAGCAACAAATGGAGCAACTAAAGAAGCAGATGGAACAGCAGAAGCTCGACCTCCAGCAGATGTTGAAGGGCTTCGACACTGAGCGCGAGTTTTGAAAACCATTGTGACTCAGTTCGAGGAGCCGCTCCTGCGACCTTGGCGTTGCCGGTTCCGATTTCACTTCCTGAAATAGTAGGTAAAACTTGCGCTGATATACGACTTTAGCGGGACGCCAACTACGCGCTCGAAGGGCGACGGATCGTTGGGAAGCGCGAGCACTTCCGTCGTCTGACCGGTGTAGCCTTTCGCGATCAGAAAGTTAGCCGCGATGGACATAGTTTCCTCACGTAAGGGCTTCAGCACCGCTCCACGCAACTCAGTTACTGGCACTCCAGTGAAGCCATCGCCGAGAGGCTTGGCCCTGACATACTCGAACTCACCGCGCACCCACAAGCCAAAGGGCAGATGTTTGTACGATCCGACCGCATCCCAGATGAATCGCGGGGCCTCGGGAATCGGCTCGCCCGTCTGGGCGTCGCGCGCGTCGGCTTGCGCGTAGGAGATGTAGATCGCGCCATAAGTGAAGTTTCTTTGCGCCGACACCGTCAGAACCTTATTCACGGAAGGGCCAACGACTTCCTGCAAACCGGTATCGGGATCGATCTTGGCCAACTCCTGCGAGTTGGAGATACGACGCAGCGTGACATAAAACTGCGTCTGCTTGAATACCTTGGAGAACACGAGCTGATACGCGCGCGAAGGCGCGAGCAAGGTTGGTATGCTGGCGCCGTTGCCGATGCGGGGGTCCTCGGTGTGAAACGCCTCGCCGTAACTGAAGGCCACTGTCGGGAGATACCAGCGGTCAGGAGGAAGCACCGTAAACGTCCCCTTCGGCAGTGTCAACGTGGCAAGCCGGTTGAAGGAATTCTGCGGGTTGATGAGGTCCTGGTTGTCCATCCATACCTCTTCCTGACGAACGCCCAGGTTGTAATGAAAGTATTTTCCGATCGGACCGTCGACGGAGATAAAGGGTTCAACAAAAGACAGAGTCAGGTTATTGCTGGTCACAGGTTGGAAGACGCCCTGGTTGTCGGCATGCTTTAGGTCCAGATTGCGTGGCGCGTCGCGCCGCAGATCAACGCCCGCCAGCAGCGCAAGCCAGCGACGAACGCTCTGGATGTACATGGCTTCGCCGCCGAAGATGTTGCGAGTTTCGCTCTGCTGAATGAGCCCGTCTCCGAAATTGGAGCGCAGGGTGAGGGCGTAGTTGCGATAGAAGCCAGAGAAGGAGAACTGTCTCTGCTCGCTAAGCTTCCAGTTGTCAGTGACCACAGCGAGAAACGTACGAGTAGTGTCTAGCTGGCGATTGTCAATCGTATCCCCGGGAACCGGAACGCTGATTGGAATCAATCCCGGGATATAAGAGAATCCGTAGTAGCCGATGCCGAATAGCGTCAGCTGATGGTTGCCAAGATTGAACTGGCGCAGTCCATTGAGCTTGTATTGCTGACGATGCTCCAATCGCTCGAGGAATCCGTTGCCAAAGGATAGCTCGGCCGCAAGCCAGGCATTGGTCTCAGGTTTTTTGGGATTCCAGCCGGCCATGAGGTCGAGGTCGCGATAATCTCCGGTGAGTTGAACAAAGCTGGGAGCTCGCCATCGGGGAACGTAAGAAGCCGCCAGGTCAACCGAATTGTTTCCTTCACGGACGTTGAAGGCCCCGCCATCGACGGTGACCGCTTCGATGATTGGCGGGATCAGGAAATTGGGGTCGGCATAGCCGTTGCCGTGAGCGTTGGCGGGAAGGTTGTTCGGGTAGAGGAAGTTGCCGATCTGAAAGAACTGAGCAATCGGTTCGCCATGATCGCCAGCGACACCTGGCGCAAAATACTGCGGCGCTTTGATTCCTCCTGAGGCAGTCTCGATGGGCAGGCCCGGGATCGAGATGGGCGCGCCGGGACGTCCCGGATTCGCGTCCAGCACCTGGTCGTGGATAACGACAGTTTGAGCCGGATCGGGGGTCAGGGTCGACGGCGACGATGCTACAACCGTAACCGACTGCTGCACGGAGACAATCTGCGCGAATTGTAGCGTCACCTCCTGGGACTGAGCGGTACCAACGCCGACCGTGACATTTATCGCTACAAACGATGGAGACTCAGCAGTGAGCTGATATTGCCCTGGATCCACGCCCTTGAAACTGAAGTTGCTTTGCGCATCACTGGCGCTTTCGCGAATGACCGCCCCGCCGGCATTCAGGAGTTTTACCTTGGCGCCGGCAACGGGCGCGCCCCGCGGATCCAGGACGCGCCCTTCAAGCGCGAAAGACTCTGCCTTCGTTACGGTCCATGCTAGGCAAACAATGGCAACGGTCAAGATCGTAATGCGGATTCTCACCGGTCCCCCATCGTCGCCGCTATCTTAAGATGCCTGGATGGGCCGGAAGCTTCGCCAGGGTTGTCCGCGCCTGGTCCGAGCCCAGGGTATTTAGCTCAGCAGCTTGCCGCAAATATCGTTCCGCAGTGGGCTTGTCTCCCGTTTTCAGCGCGATCTCGCCGGCATGACGGAACATCGTCGCGTTGCGAATCCCCACGGCCAGCGCCATCTCCATCTGCTTGCGCGCCTCAGCGTATTGACCGTTACTGTAAAGCGCCCACGCGTAGGCATCAAGGGTGAAGGTGTCGTGCCGTCGCGCGATCTCGCGTCTGGCGACGTCCAGAGCTTTCGCCGGTTCGTTGGCGTGGTCGGCATAGTAAAAGATGAGCGCGTGGTTCGAGTTGTCGCCCCGGTTGGTCTCCAACAGTGACTTGTGCTCGAACTCCGCGAACGCCTTCTTCTCTTCGCCGGTCCGGCCTGCCAACTGCAGCGCCTCTGCCAGATCGTATAGGTTTTCGGCGTGCGGCGCGGCCTCGTAACGCTGCCGGAGCAGCTCGACGGCCTCACCATAGCGCTTCTGCTGAATTCTCACTTTGGCAAGGTTGCCGAGAGCGTAGTGGTGTCCCAGAAACATGACCAGCGCCTGGCGCAAAAGCTTCTCGGATTTGTCGACATTTCCGATGGCGAAGTTGAGGTGTGCCATCTGCGTCAGTATCCAGGCTCCATCTTCCGCTTGCGTCGGAGGAGTCGACTGGAGGGCCATATTCATCAGATCGAGAGAGCCTTCAATGTCACCGAAAAGTTCACGCAGATAGGCGGCGCGAGTCACTCCGGGCAAATTTCCGGTGCGCAGATCGAGCATCCGCTGGCATGCTGTTTCGGCGTCTTTGTAGTTGCCGAGTTCCACGTTGGCATCGGTCAGAAATCCATAGACCATCACGTCGTCAGGCATTCTTTTGTTGAGTTCCGTAGCCTCCTGCAGTGCCGTCGCAAACTCATGCTTGCCCAGCAGCAGCCACACGTGAATACGCTCTCCGTCGAAGTTGGCGGGAGAAATTTCAAAGGACTTCTGCAGGGCCAGTTCGACTTGAGCGTAGAAATTGACTGTCGCCGATCGTTGGATTTGCCTGCAGGTAATGCGGTGCCGCATCTGGGCAGGCACGACCGGCTCCGTCTACGAACTCAATACGCTCCACATGTCGCGGCGGATTTGTGATGGGAAAGAATTTTGCGTTCGATTGTTGCGGGAAGGTTACTTCTGCGGAGCAAATCTAAATCGGTATTCTGGCACGCACCATTTCTTCCCAGGGCATCTGGCCGAAAATGCAACCAGCACTGGTTAAGAAAAATCCCCGCCCCAGTTTTGCAGGGACGGGGGAGTTGTCACCGCACAGAATTGTTACCGCGCATGGTCTCTGATTACAAACGGAGTGACTACTGCCGGGGGAACGTTGTTACCGGCCTGCAGTGGCCTTGCGCCGCTAGTGAGGGAAAGCGACAAAGCCGCTGTTAATGGGCGCCGTGCCGTAGAAGCCGACTAGCACACCCAAGTCGTTGATACCGTTGACGACGGTGGTTCCGATGCCGTTCGGATCATCGATGGTCTGGAACCCGCCCTTGCTGGTCCACACAAAGCCGTGGGTGTTGCCGCCTGCGTCCATGTAGTCACCAACGACCTGTCCCTTGTTGTTCAGTCCAAGGGCTTGCGTGAAGGTGCTACCAGGAGCATCCAGCGTCACCAGCAGGCCGAAGTTCAGCAGGAAGCCGTGGTTTACGCCGGCGCTGTCGATGTAGAACCCGCTGATTTGCTGCGAGTTGTTGATGCCGGTGGCCTGCGCTCCGCCGACGGCCGCAGGAATAAAGATTGTCTGAAAAACCCCTCCCCCCAATTCGTTATAGACATAGGGAGTGTCGGGGGTTGAGTTGTTCTGGCTCATGCTGTAGTAGCCTGATGCCTGGCCCACATCGTTCTGGCCTAGCAGTTGGTTGAAGGCGGTTCCCGGATAATCGACTGTGGCAAACGTGCCGTTGATATCGGTGAAACCGTGAGTGTTGCCGCCGTTGTCAACGTAAAAGCCATCCGTAGTGCCGCCGTTGTTGATGCCGATGACCTGCGTCATCATGGAGTTCGGGTAATTCTCGGTGGCGAAGCCAACAGGCAACTTGAGTTGGAATCCCGAGTTCTGAGCGAAATTGTGGTAGCCGGCGATCCGCAGGCCATTGTTAATGCCAAGTAACTGGGTGAACGTATCGTTAGGATAGTTGACGGTCTGGAAACTATAGCTAGTCTGCGCCCACATCGAGGTGCAGAGCAGAAGGGTTACAGCGAGGGCGAAAGTAATAGCGAAGTGTTTCATTGTAAGTTCTCCTCTTATGTTTGCGGCAAAGCCGGAAACTGATTTTTGGTGCCGAACGGTTATGCAGATATTTCGAACAACTGCAGCCGCCTTCATTTACATATGTGACATTCGCGTCCGGATTCCCTCATGCAGAACGACAATTTTTTGCTTGGCGACGGACGAGTCGAGACGCCATGGCTCTGCGGTATATAATCCTGCCCAGAATCGTCGCGTGACGAACGGTTCCTGGTCGTTTTCAGGTCAACGGCGTTTGCACGCGGGAAGTTTTCGGCGATCGGGGCGTCAACGGGGCATGAATCATCTGCAAGGAGCCCCACGGAAAAGTTGCAAGTCAAGGAAACCCAGATGTCGCCCGACAGGCAGGACGTGACAATGCTGCTCCAGCAATGGAGGGGTGGCAGCCACGAGGCTCTTGACCAGTTGATGCCGATCGTCTACGACGAGCTTCGCCGGCTTTCCGCGCGATGCTTGCAGTCAGAAAGGCCCGGCCATACGTTGCGCGCGACGGCTTTGGTCCACGAGGCCTATCTGCGACTGATGGACGCCGACATCGGATGGCAGGACCGAGCGCACTTCTATGCCGTGGCCGCCCGAATAGTGCGCCGCATTCTGGTGGAATATGCGAGGACACGCAGTCGCCAGAAACGCGGCAGCGGGCAAGAGGCGATTCCCCTGGATGAGGCGTTAGTAGTTGGGCCAGAAGCCGCATCGATTGTTTTGGACCTGGACGAGGCGCTGCAACGGCTGGCCGTGCTGGATTCGCGCAAGAGTGAAATTATCCAACTGCTATTCTTCGGCGGCCTGACCTACGATGAAACCGCGGCCGCGCTCGACATCTCTTCCGCCACCGTCCACCGCGAATTGAAATTGGCCAAAGCCTGGCTGCACCGGGAACTGGCGCAGAGCCAGTCGTAGGGGAGACTACGACATGGACCCTGCCGATCATTGGCGCCGGATCGAAGAGTTGTTCCATGCTGCCCTCGATCTTGAGCCGCAAACCCGTTCTGCGTTTCTTCAGCAAGCCTGCGGTCCGAACACCGAGTTACTGAAAGAGCTTGAGTCGCTTCTGGAGTCTGCCGGGAAACCATTGAACTTCCTGCCCGAGGCCGTGGTCGAAGTGGCGCATGGGATGTCGGTGGAAAATCGCCAGGGGGTGGGCGCGACTACCGGCGTTCAGCCGACGCGCTACAAAACTACGATTGCTGCGGGCATTCAGTTGGCGCACTACAAAATAATGTCCCTGCTCGGAGCCGGAGGCATGGGCGAGGTTTACCTGGCCGAGGACACGCGACTCAGACGCAAGCTTGCCCTCAAAATGCTTGCGCCGGAACTGACTGGCGATGAGCATGGCTTGCGCCGCTTCGAGCAGGAAGCGCACGCGGCTTCCGCTCTGAATCACCCCAACATTCTTACAGTTTATGAATTCGGGCAGGCTGATGGGCTGCATTTTATCGCTTCTGAATTTGTGGAAGGCGTGACCCTTCGCCAGAAAGTGGCGAGTGGCAGGCTTGAGTTGAATAGCACGATTGATATTGCAATACAGATTGCGAGCGCCTTGGGCGCGGCCCATGCCTGTGGAATTGTTCATCGTGATATCAAACCGGAGAATGTGATTGTTAGGACCGACGGGATCGTTAAAGTCCTCGATTTCGGCATCGCCAAGTTAAGTCGGCGGCGTGCCGGACAAGCAGTTCGTCGAACCGCAACAGCCGTGGCGCTCTCCACCACCGAACCCGGATTGGTGAGGGGCACGCCTAAATACATGTCTCCCGAGCAGGCGCGAGGAATCGTGGTGGACGCGCGCAGCGACATTTTCAGTCTGGGATCGGTGATCTATGAAATGGTCACCGGAAGAGCGGCCTTTGAAGGTGAGACGGCGAGCGATGTGATCGCTGAAATCCTGAAGGTAGAGCCGGTACACCCGGCAGAGTTTGCTCCGGAGGTGCCGGCTGAAATCGAGCGTATCATCGGCAAAGCTCTGCGTAAGGACCGCGAAACCCGCTACCAATCGGTTGCAGACATGCTGGTTGACCTCCAGGACTACAAGAAAGAGGCGGAGTTCCAAGCTAAACTGCAAGGGCCCCCCCGGGCGCAACTGGAGAAATTAGAACCGGGTCGGAGAACGCCGGTGCGCGCGTGGACACTCCCTTCAGGCCGGATTTCTTCGCTGCGGAGTTCGTGGCTATGGCCGATCGCTCTCCTGTTGATTGGTCTCTTCGTGGCTGGCTATTTCCTGTCAAGAAAACCGTATACTCCGCCCGCATCGAAGGGGACGCGCAGTCTGGCAATTCTTCCGTTTCGCAATCTTAACGGAGACCCGCAGACCGATTTCCTCGGATTCTCACTGGCGGATGAGATCATCACCAAACTTGACTATGTCAATGCGCTTACCGTTCGTCCGTCGTCTTCGGTCGACAAGTATCGCAATCAAGTCATCGACCCCAAGAAAGTTGCGGCTGACCTGAACGTGGACACGCTGCTCACCGGCAGCTTCATTAAAGACGGCGATGATCTGAGGATCACCGCCCAATTGGTCGACGTAAAGCCGGACAAGATTCTCTGGCGAGAAGCCATCGATCTGAAGTACGACAAACTGCTGACGGTGCAGGACCGGGTTGTGAAGCAGATTGTCAAGCAATTGGAGTTGAACCTTTCGCCGGCGGAAGCAGCGAATCTAAAAGCCGAAAAACCGATCAACGCAGCCTCTTACGAAGACTACCTTCGGGGAATCGATCTCTACTCGCTGAATGAGTTTGCAGCAGCCATCCAAATGCTGGAGAGGGCCACGGCACTTGAACCGACCTATGCGCCGGCATGGGCGCATCTGGGGCGAGCCTACACGACCAACGCGTCGCTGCAGTTCGGGGGACGAGAGGGCTACGGCAAAGCACAGGCTGCCTATGAGAAGGCGATCGCATTAAATCCTGCCTTGGTTGAGCCGCGAATTTATATGGCCAACCTGTTAACCGACACGGGGAGAGTGGAGCAGGCCGTGCCCTTGCTGCGATCGGTTCTGAAGGATAGTCCCAATAACGCGGAGGCACACTGGGAGCTTGGCTATGCCTACCGGTTTGCCGGTATGTTGAAGGAATCCGTGGCGGAGTGTGAAAAAGCGCGCCAGAATAACCCTGAGGTCAAAATAAGCAGCTCTGCTATTAATGGTTATCTCTACCTGGGAGAGTATGAAAAATTTCTGCAGAGCCTGCCGGCCAATGATTCGGCTTACATCCAGTTCTACCGCGGCTTTGCTGAGTACTATATGAACCATCGCGACAAGGCGGCTGGCGACTTCGATGGCGCTTTTGAAAAGAATTCGTCTTTGCTTCCTGTGAATGTGGGAAAAGCACTCAGTTATTCGATCAGACATGATAATGCCCGCGGTCTGAAGCTCCTGCAGCAAACAGAAGACAAGATTGAAGAGCGTGGCGTAAGCGATGCTGAAGGCCTTTACAAGGTTGCGCAAGCCTATGCGGTTTTGGGTGACAAGGTTTCCGCCCTGCACATGCTTCGGCATAGCATCGGCGGCGGATTCTTTTGTTATCCCTACTTCGAGCGCGATCCTATGTTGCAAAGTCTTCGCAGCGAACCAGAATTCCAGGCGCTTATGAACCAGGCACGCCAGCGGCGCGAACAATTCAAGGCCACGTTCTTTTGACAGCCTGTGGAACAGCTAACCTGGGCCGGTTCTTGCCACGCGCTCTTCCGAGGGTCGAGGCGACCGAGCCGAACAGTGGAGGAAAGCGAGAGTGGATCTACGACGAATTCCCGGCAAGTTTTCGGGGCCCGCACGCTCACTTAACCTCATTATCATCTATTTCCTGAGTTGCGCATTCTTGCCATCAATTGAGGCGCAGTCCTGCGGCTCGCAGGGTGTCGCGGTGCAAGTGCTCGGCTCTGGAGGGCCGGAGTTGCAGGACAAGCGGGCCTCGAGCAGCTATCTCGTGTGGGAAGACGGGCGAGCGCGGGTACTTGTAGATGCGGGGGGAGGAAGTGCCCTTCGATTCGGAGAGAGTGGGGCGCAAATGTCGGACCTTGATGTAATTTTGTTCACCCACTTTCACGTCGATCATAGCGCCGACTTTCCAGCGCTGATCAAGTCGTCCTGGTTCGAAGACCGCAAACGCCCTCTGCCAATCTATGGTCCGGAGGGAAATGACTTTATGCCGTCTACGATCCAATTTGTATCCGATTTCTTCGGGGAGAAGCAGGGCGCCTATCGCTATCTCAGTGAGCTATTGGTTCAGGGAGAGGAAGGCAGTTACAAAATGCAGCCGCACAACGTAGTGGGGAGTGCAAGACCCGTAGCTGCGTTTCGTAGCGGCGATCTTGCCGTGTATTCGGTGCACGTTGTTCATGGAGGAGTTCCGGCCTTGGCATGGCGCGTAGAAGTGGGCGGCAAACTGATCGCGTTTAGCGGAGATACGAATGGCGAAGGTGAAGGACTTCCGCGATTGGCAGCCAACGCAGATTTGTTCGTGGCGCACAATGCCGTGCCAGAAGGCGCCGTCGGAATTGAGAGGAACCTGCACATGCCTCCGTCGGTGATTGGGCAAATCGCCGCCGACGCCCATGTCAAGCGCCTGGTTTTGTCTCATCGCATGCTGCGGACTTTGGGCAAGGAGAATCAGACTCTATCTGAAATCAAGAAACGATATTCAGGCCCGGTGGACTTTGCCAATGATCTCGATTGCTTCCCCGTGAGATAGTGCGCGCCGGGTGGCCCAACTATCAACCCGAAGGTGTCCAGTCCGATCCGTTTGGGTGTATAGTATTTCGAACCTGGGATGACGACAGGGTAGTCCCATCTTAAGAGCGGGGTGGATACGGTATGGGACAGGAAGGTCTCCTGGATCGGCGGCGCTTCTCGGCTTTGCTCGCTTCGGTTGGCGGATATGCGGCTGCGAGCCGCATGTTTGGCGGGTGGGACTTTCTTCCTGCGCTCATGCCATCGGCCTGGGCGGCGGATAAAGCGATCGCTCCCGAGTTGGTGAGTTATCCACAGAAGACCGACCTCATTTTGCTGACGGACCGTCCGCCGCAGTTGGAAACGCCGCTGCATTATTTCCAGTCAGACCTGACGCCCAACGATGCGTTCTTTGTCCGCTGGCATCTGGCGGGCATCCCCACTTCGGTTGACACCAGGACCTTCCGGCTGGCAGTCACGGGCCGCGTCAAGAAGCCGCTCAGCCTGTCATTACACGATTTACAAAGCAGGTTCGAACCGGTGTCAGTGGTGGCACTGTGCCAGTGCGCCGGAAATGGGCGCAGCCTGTTCGAGCCGCCTGTCCCCGGCGGGCAGTGGGGACTTGGTGCGATGAGCAATGCGCGCTGGAAAGGGGTTCGCCTGAAAGATGTGCTGGACGCGGCAGGAGTCATGGAGGGCAACATACAAGTCGGCCTGCGCGGGTTGGATGTCGCGCCCTGGCCCCAAACCCCGCGCTTTGAAAAGTCGCTGCCCATCGACCGCGCACGCGATGGCGAGGTGCTCATCGCCTACGAAATGAATGGTGCGCCCCTGCCGATGCTCAACGGATTTCCCATACGACTGGTAGTCCCCGGCTGGTTTGCGACGTATTGGGTCAAGTCGCTCACGGCAATTTCGGTGCTCGATCAGCCGCTCAAGACATTCTGGATGGATACAGCCTACCGAATTCCTGACAATCCCGGCGCGGAGGAAACTCCCCAGCACCTGGCGGCGACAACAGTGCCCATCACTCGGATGCTGGTGCATTCAATTTTTGTGAAGCCGGCGCCGAACGAACAACTGAGGGCCGGGCAGAGCTACACGCTGGAAGGCGTGGCCAACGATGGCGGCTCGGGTATTAGCAAGGTTGAGGTCTCCATGGACGACGGAAAAACGTGGAGCGCCGCGAGCCTGGGTGACGATCTCGGAAAGTACTCCTGGCGCAGGTGGCGTGCCCAGTGGACGCCACCTGCGGCCGGCAACTATCGCCTGCTGGTGCGGGCCGTTGCCAACGACGGTCAACAGCAGGTTACTGCCCAGTGGAACCGCAGCGGCTATCAGCGAGACGTGATCGAGAACGTCGACGTGGTGGTGGTGTGAGACGCCAATGACGAAGCGAACGCATGCTGGTTTCGTTGTTTGCCTGTTGGCGCTGGCCATGGGGCTGTTGACGGCCGCCGCTGCACAACAGCCGGGTAACGGCACATCACCTAAGGCCGCTAAAGCTGCAAAGAATCCTGTGCAGGAAATTAGCCTGCCGCAATATCCGCCGGAGCTCCCGTCGGGTCCAAATTTCGATGTCTTCCAGAAACAGTGCCTGTTGTGCCACTCGGCACGCTACGTTACCATGCAGCCCCGCTTCTCACGCACTGTGTGGGAGAAGGAAGTGAAGAAGATGGTTGACGTTTACGGCGCCCCGATCTCCGCTCCCGAACAAGTGCAGATCGTCGAGTACCTTGTTGCCATCAAGGGGCTGACAGAAAGCAAGTAAGCATGGAACGGTAGAATGCCTCGAAGGTGCCGCCGGCATCTGGCTGCGGCAAGACAAGGCGCCCATCTTCAAGTACTTCGCAGCTTGCCTATGAATGAGGGATAGGGCCCATGAGTGCGCTCGCAGCTTCTGGGCAAAGCTTGCCTGGAGCACTGGGTAAATCACGCCTAACAGTCTCAATGCCCGAGCAAGCAGGGAAGCCGGATGTCGGTACTTTTTTCGTATCCCACCTGCTATCAGGTACGTTGTGATAAATTGCCCTTTCAAGCCAGAGATCAAGTTTCGGATGCCGGGTTCAGCGGATCCCACGACGATCCAGGCCGAGGTGTCTCCCGCATGTCCATTCCAGACTTGTCTCATCCAAGAGTTGGGCTGGCTGTAACTGATGACCTCCCGGCTGAGATGATGCCGGTTACCGCCTCATCCCCCCGCCAGAAGTCAGCAACGACGCTTTGCGTGGTGATGTTTTCCACGACCATGTTTCTGAGCGCATTCCTGCTCTTCTCCGTGGAGCCAATGGTCGCCAAGATGGTTTTGCCGCTCCTGGGCGGTACTCCCGCGGTGTGGAACACTTGCCTTGTGTTCTTTCAAGCCGTGCTGCTGGCTGGGTATGTCTACGCCCATGTATCGGCAGGATTGCTCAGTCAACGGCGACAGATGGTCGTGCATTTGTCTGTTCTGCTCGTAGCCTTGATGGTGCTGCCCCTCCAACTTCCTCGGGCATGGGCGCCGCCGGTCCTGCACAATCCTGCGCTTTGGTTGCTGGCGTTGCTCTCAGTTTCAGTTGGTTTGCCGTTCTTCGTACTTTCCGCCAGCACTCCGATCCTGCAGAAGTGGTTCTCTCATTCGGGCGATCCAGCGGCGAGCGACCCCTATTTCCTATACGTCGCGAGTAATGCTGGGAGTATGGCTGGTTTGTTGAGCTATCCCTTCGTGCTGGAGCCGACGCTGCACCTGACTACACAGCGGCGGATGTGGAGCTATGGTTATGTTCTGTTGCTTCTGCTAGCTTGCAGCTGTATCGCCGTCGTCTGGCGCGGTGCGCAACACCTGACGCAACCAGCGCAGAAAACGGGCGAGGATGAGACACGGCTGGATGAGATGGGTGAGGACTCTCGTCCCGTCATGAAGAGGCGACTGCGCTGGGTTATCCTAGCCTTCGTTCCTGCCAGTTTGACGCTGGGGGTCACGACGGCGCTTACCACCGACATGCCGGCAATTCCCCTGTTCTGGGTACTGCCGCTTGCGGTATATCTGCTCAGTTTTGTTCTCGTCTTTGCGCGCAAACGCGTGCTTTCGCACGAGTGGATGGTCCGAAGACTCCCGCTTCTGATTCTCGCCGCGACTTTCCCGATTGTGTCGGGAGCGAGGCTGCCGATCATGGTATGGATCCCGCTGGACCTGCTCGCCCTGTTCGGCGTATCCATGGTTTGTCACGGCGAACTGGCACGCGACCGTCCAGCCCCGAAGCATCTCACGGAATTTTATCTCTGGATTTCGCTCGGAGGAGTACTGGGCGGGACATTCAACGCTCTGATTGCCCCAGTGATCTTCAATTCGGTGGTTGAGTTTCCGCTGATCCTGGTGCTGGCCACGTTGCTGCATCCACCGATTGACGTCAAGGAGAACACTCCGCGAGCCCGATGGCTGGACCTGCTATTGCCGATCATCCTGGGACTAGTGCTAGTAAGCATCATTTTGACTTTGGAGGCTTTCGGCCGGAAGCCGGTGCTCTGGATGAGTATCCTTATCTTCGGCTTCTCCTTAGAGTGGTGCCTGTCATTTAGTCGGCGCCCCTTTCGGTTTGCCGCAGGCCTGACCGTCATATTCCTCGCCGGCACCTTATACACGGGTTCGTATGGCCACGTACTGCATACGGAGCGCAGTTTTTTCGGAGTGTACCGGGTAACAGACGACGACGAGAGGCAATTACGGCGGTTGTCCCATGGAGGGACCATCCATGGTATCCAAAGCTTGGACCCAGCAAGAGCCAAGGAGCCGCTGGCATATTACACCAAAGCTGGCCCCATAGGTCAGGTATTCGACGCTTTTTCGGGAAGTGCTGAAACCAACCAAGTCGCTATTGTTGGCCTTGGCGCTGGCGCCATGGCATGTTATGTAACTCCACAGCAGCAGTTGACCTATTACGAGATTGATCCCGTCGTGGAACGAATCGCCAGGGACCCCAAGTACTTCACCTTCCTCCGAGATTGCAATCCGCAAGTTCCGGTTGTGCTGGGTGATGCCCGGCTCTCGCTGCGGGAGGCCCCGGACCATCACTACGGCATCGTCATCATCGATGCTTTCAGCGGGGACGCCATTCCGGCGCATTTGCTGACTCGAGAGGCATTGCGGCTTTATCTCAGGAAACTCACGCCAAATGGAATCGTGGTCTTCCACATAAGCAATAACTATCTCGATCTTCAGCCGGTGGTTTCGACTCTTGCAGCAGATGCCGGCTTAGCCAGCCTGACGGAGCGGGATACGCGCATCAGTGAAGCCCAGACGAAAAACGGCACCTTCCCATCTGTTTGGGTAGTCGTTGGACGCAATGCAAAAGACTTCGGCAAGCTGGCCGATGATCCAAGATGGGAGGTGTCGGCTGGCAAACCGGGATCGCAGGTGTGGACAGACGACTTTTCGAGCGTGATACGGGTGTTTAAGTGGAATTGATTGACCGCCCTGGGGCGGACGCGTGAGGCGCTGAATTGTGGGCACCACTGTTAGTTCCATTTTGGGAACCCGTAACAATTCTTTACCAAAATTCCTGTGACACTTTTTGCGTTTCTTGCGTTCATTCTTGTGGCCCGGCTGTAGCCGGTGCCATGAGCTGTCACTGGGCATTCGCCTGGCTGACTGCTAACTGCTGCTTTCTCCGCAGCAAATGCATCTCATCCAGCCGTGCCTGTTCGCGTCGCTGTTGCATCAGCCGATAGTCACGCAGTTGCGCGTCGCGTAGCGTCTCCAGTACCTCACGATTACGGCGTTGTTGCTGGAAAAGCGACCTCTGCTCCGTAATCGCAGATTCGATTTCGTGCAGTTGCTCCTGGATGAGCCGTTGCCTTTGCTCCAGTGCATACAGGCGAGCCATGGCGAAGTGAATTTCTACTGCCGGCGTTGGCTGTTGCTGCAAGGCCAGCTTGGTTTCCTCCTGGAGATTCAGAGCGGCCTGCCGTATTTGTTGCTGTTCGTGAAGCAACGCCGTACGGCGCGCCAGCAGCGTCTGCAAGCGCAGCAGTTCGCGATCTTCCAAGCTTTGCCGGAAGCGCAATACGGCTTCGAGAGTGAAGTGAAAAGCCATGTTCAGCGGGAGAGCGAGTTCAGACGGGCGACGGTGTCAGCGAAGGGGGCGCTCTCTTGAGGAGTCTGGCGAAGGAAGGCCTGGAGTTCGGGGAGCACTGCGACGGCGCCGTCGAGCACCGGGTCAGCGCCTTTGCTGTAGGCGCCAATACGGACCAGGTCTTCGGACTTGGCATACGCTGACAGCAAGGCGCGCAACTGATGGCTCTTGGTCAGGTGTTCCCGCGATACCACCGAAGGCATCAGCCGGCTGAGACTGTCGAGAACGGAGATCGGCGGATAGTGGTTCTGTGCAGCCAGACGCCGGTCGAGCACGATGTGTCCATCGACCAGGGAGCGTAGGGCATCAACCAGGGGATCCTGTTGATCGTCGCCTTCCATCAGCACAGTGTAGAAGGCAGTAATACTTCCCGAGGCAAACCGTCCAGCGCGTTCCACCAGCCGGGCAAGCATGCTGAACACCGATGGCGTGTACGCCTTCGCCGTAGGAGGTTCTCCTGCCGCCAACCCGATCTCCCGTTGGGCCATGGCGAAGCGGGTAAGTGAGTCCACCACCAGCAGGACATTGTGGCCCTCCTGGCAGAAGTACTCTGCGATGCTGGTAGCAGCCAGGGCTGCGCGGATACGCAACAGCGGCGACTGATCGGAAGTGGAGACGACAGCGACGGAGCGCCGGCGTCCCTGCTCACCTAGTCCGTCGAGAAATTCGCCTACTTCACGGCCACGTTCGCCCACCAGCGCCAGCACAGTCAGGTCGGCCGCGGTGCCACGCGCCATCATGCCGATCAAGGTGCTCTTGCCGACGCCACTGCCGCCGAAGATACCCAGCCGTTGTCCCCGTCCGCAGGTGAGGAAAGCGTCAATGGCACGGACTCCGCAACCCAGAGGCTCGCGAATGGGCAGACGATTAAGGGCAGACGGCGCGGCGCCGTCGAGCGCACAGCGGCGGCGCGCAACGTAGGGACCAAGTCCATCGAGCGATTGTCCGGCCCCGTCGATTACTCGCCCCAGCAGGTCGTCTCCCACCGCCAGCGATGGCCGCTCACCCCGCGCGGAGATGGCATCGCCATAGCGAATGCCGCTGGGTTTCTCCAGAGGCATAGTCAGCACCGTGCTGCCCCGAAAGCCGACCACCTCGCCGGCATAGATATGCCCGCCAGAATCGCGGATCTCACAGCACTCGCCCAGGCAACACGGCGGTCCTGCTGACTCCACCAGATTGCCTACTACTTGCGTCACCCGCCCCTGCCATAAGACGACCCGCCGTCCTTCCAACTGGCTGAAGTAGGGTATGAGAGCGCCCCCCGTCATGGTTGGGTCCCCAGGCGCTCACGCAGAAGATCGAAGAAGCCGTTCTCGATTTCCTGCAGTTGGCTGTCGAGGCTGATCTCGCTGCTTCCCGCCTCGGCCTGCAACACGCAATGATCTCCTGCCAGTGTGGTGTCAACAACCACCTCGACAGTTCGTTGTCCCTGGCAACGCTGCTCGCAGAAATTGCGCCACGTCTCCGCCGATTCTGCTGACGTCCGCAGTACCACGTGAGTGCCGGCCTGCATCTGGTCGAGCGCCACCCGTACTACTCCTGCCAGGAGCATGGGATCCATCTGCGCCTCACGATGCAGCACCTTGCGCGCGATGGCCAGCGCCAGCCGCACCACCTCGGTTTCCACCCGGTGGAAGTATTCGTCCCGCCGGGTTTCAAAGTCCTGCACAGCGGAGAAAACCGCCGCGCGCTCCTGCTCGATCGCCTGCGCCGCCGCTTCCTGCGCCTTCGCCTCACCCTGGCTGAATCCTTCCGCCCGCGCCGCTTCCACAGCGGCTGCCAGCTCCTGCTGCATGGCCAGTTCGCGCGCCTTCTGGGCGGCTTCGCTGGCGGCAGCGTCCGATGCTTCCCGGCGGAAGCCGTGATACGGAATCGCTGGGTACTGGAAGCTCTGCACCTGGCTTTGAGAGTGCGGGACCCAAACGCGACTAGACGATGTACTCATCGCCACTCTCCTGCTTGAGAATGATCTTGCCTTCAGCTTCCAGTTTGCGGGCCACGGCCACCGCCTCCTGTTGCGCCTTGTTGACCTCGCGCGCGCGCACCGGCCCCATCACTTCCATGTCTTCCTTCAGCATTTCAAAGGCGCGGGCGGAAATCGCCTTCATCAGATGGTTGCGCAGCTCTTCGGACGCCCCTTTTAACGCCAGGGTCAGGACTTTCTTGTCGAGCCGGGCCACTAATTCGCGGATGCCACTCTCCGGCACTCCCAGCAGATCGTCGAAGGTAAACATCAGGTTGCGGATGTTCACGGCCAGCTTGGCATCCTCCGATTCGATCTCATCCAGCATCGACTTCATGACTCCAGGCTCCAGCCGGTTCATCAAGTCAGCCGCGCTCTTGAAGCCCGGGTAGGCGCGCCGGTTCTGCTCGCCCAGCCGTTGCAGCCGCTTGTGCAAAACCAGCGAAACCTTCTCCGCCATTTCAGGAGAGAAATTGCGCAGCAAGGCAAGCCGCTTCACTGCGTCCACCCGCACTGACTCCGGCAGCTTCATCAGCAGGGCCGAGGCAGGTTTCGGTTCGAGGTAGGCGAGGATCAGGGCAATCGTCTGGGGCTGCTCGTCTTCCAGGAAACGCGCCAGCTCCTGCGGGTCGGCCTTCTGCAGGAAGTCCAACTGGCTCGAGTTGAGGTCCTGGGCGCGGCTCACCTGCTCTAGCAGCGCCTTGGCGCCCTCCCCGCCGAAGGCCTTTACCAGCAAGTTACGCGCGTAGGCATCGCCGCCCTGCGCCAGGTAATCCTGGGTCAGGCTCAGCCGGTAGTATTCCTCCAGGACCTCGGCAGCGATCTCGGGCTTCACCCCGTTCAACTCGGCGATCTCTCGAGTCAAGCGTTGCACCTGCGCCTGGCTGAGATTCTTATAAACGGAAGTCGCCGCGTCCTCGCCCAACAATACCAGCAGTACCGCTGCCTTGCGCAGTCCGCTCATGGCCGTTGTGGATTCGGGAAGGTTCACTCCGAGCTTCCCTCCCGCAGCCAGTTCTGCACCAGTCGTGAGGCGCTTGCCGGTTCGGTCTTTACCTTCTCCACCAGATGGTTCTTGAGCACGGTCAGCTTCTTCAGCGATCCATCACCGTCCAGGGCCGCCGCCCCAAGAATGTCCTCCAGGGACTCGGGTTGGGGAGCGGACGTGAGTGGTGGCGCGCCGGCTGGTTCCGCGATGGCATGCCGGCTCGCCACGCGCAATGGCAGTTCGCGCAACACGGTCATCAGCTGTTTCTTGACGGGACGCAGGAGCAGTATGTACACGCTGCCAAACAGGCAGGCCAGGGCCAGATAGCGGAACACCCACGACCAGTTCCGCAGACTGTGCTGCACCCGTTCCATCCAGGTCAGGGGA
>Ga0209040_10000599_pt1 | contig 27910 bp, 26 predicted proteins | sample BogFormECP12_OM3_FD_188240 | JGI IMG/M metagenome (GOLD analysis project Ga0209040, IMG submission 188240) | Bog forest soil microbial communities from Calvert Island, British Columbia, Canada - ECP12_OM3 (SPAdes) (version 2) | ecosystem: Environmental > Aquatic > Freshwater > Wetlands > Bog ... | reverse complement strand
CGGATAGCGGCGAGAACCTGATCGATCCGGTCCTTGTCGCCTTGCAGGCTCACCTTCACCGTTCCGTCCGGGTTGTTTCGGGCGGAGCCGGCGAGATTGAATATGATCGCCTCCTTCTGGATCATGGCCCGGAAGCCGACCTTCTGGATCGCCTCGCCGGTGACAGTGGCCGTAGTGGCTTGTTGCTGAGCGCTGGCGGCGCCGGCGATCAACAAGGCGATTGCGCTTGCGAGAACCGCGGCAAGCAGCAGGGCAACACAATATCCGGCCGTCCTCATACCGCTCTCCTTCTGATTACGGATTGGTTGGCTTCCCTTGCCGTCGCCGGACGCGTCCTGGAGACGTTGGGAAGCGAGAAAGCGGGGTCCAGTTCTCCCTCGCCCCGCTTTGCGGGGAGAGGGTTGGGGTGAGGGGCGAGGCAGTGCCGCGCGGCTCGAACTCGCCTGCCGCTCAACCTAACCTTCTCCCCGCGAGCGGGGAGAAGGGACGACGCCAGCGAACTTGGCAAGTCCGAGGTTGAGCGCCCTCGAAGTCGCGGCGGCGGCCTCGTCCTTACGGGCGAGAGCGCGCTTTTCGATCAGGAACCAGGAGAGGGCGGCGACGGCGATGGTGATCAGGGCGGCGAGGGCGATCAACGCGACGAGCCCTATGCCGGGAAAAAGGAATGCCAGGGTCTGCTGGATCGGGAAGGCGTAGATATAGACCCCGTAGGAAAAGTCGCCCCAGCCGTTGAACGCGCGGATGCGTCCCTTCGGGATGTAGGCGAGATGGAGGACAAGGGGCGCGAGCAGAAGCACATAGGCGACGAAAAACACGGACTTGTCGAAAGACGCGAGGGCGAGGCAGGCGAGCGCCGCGAACAGAAGGCCGCGGCCCATCGGAACATGATCGCGCCACAGATAGAGGGTCGAGCCGGCGAGGAACATGAACACCCGGATGTCCGCCGCGTTGAATGTGGTGGCGAAGAAGCGGCCCTCGAGGATCAGGCCCAGAAACACGACCGTGGCGGGCGGCGCGAGGACGGTCAGCGCCCTCACCCTGATCGCCGGCGTGAGCGCGAAGACGAACCATCCCGCGGCGAGATAGAGGTAGAGTCTGAATTCGATCGGCAGCGTCCACAGCGAGCCGTTGAATTCGCCCTTGCGCGGCATGGTTTCGAACACGCCCGGCAGCGAATAGCGCACGCCGCCGAGGACCGTCGCGCATTTGGCGAAATACTCCCAGGTCTTCGGGGCGCTGAAATAATCGGCGAGCGGCAGCGTGGTCAGCGCCGGCGCGAGGCCGAAGACGGTCAGCGCGAGCATAACCCAGAGCGCGGGATAGATGCGTAGCGCCCGCGCCCAAAGGTAGGCGATCAGGCTCCCCCGGTTGATGAGGCTCGCGGTAACGAGAAAGCCGCTGGCGACAAAGAAGACGTCGACCGCCATCTCGGCCAGCGAGAAGCCGAGATGGTCGAAGACAAACTCGCGGCTCGAGGGAAGTCCGAGCACCGCGACGCTATGGCCGAAGAGGACCGACAGCGCCGCCAGGAAGCGGATGAGGTTGAAATTGTTGTCCCGCCCGACGGCGTAGTCGGAAAGTCGCACTCAGCGCTCCTCGCCCTCATCCGGCGCCATAGCCCGTCGAAAGACGGGCGTCTTCGACGCCCTGTGGCGCCACCTTCTCCCGCAGGCCGGAGAAGGGAACGCGCCCCCCTCTCCCGCATAGCCCGTCGAGAGACGGGCGTCTTTCGACGCCCTTTGCGGGAGAGGGTTGGGGTGAGGGCGACCGCTCGGCCATCATTCGGCGGCGCGGACCGGCCGCTCCGGCTGGGCCAGGCGCTGCGCCTTCAGGAGATCCGCGACCATGAACGCCATTTCGATCGACTGCTCCGCGTTGAGCCTCGGATCGCAATAGGTGTGATAGCGGTCTCGCAGGTCCATCTCGGAGATCGCGCGCGCGCCGCCGGTGCACTCGGTCACGTTCTTGCCGGTCATCTCCAGATGGACGCCGCCCGCGTGAACGCCCTCTGCGCGGCAGACGGCGAAGAAGCTCCTGACCTCCTGGGCGATGCGCTCGGTCGGCCGGGTCTTGTAGCCGGTCGAGGTCTTGACCGTGTTGCCGTGCATCGGGTCGCAGACCCAGAGCAGTGTGCGGCCCTCGCGCCTTGCGGCGCGAAGCAGCGGCGGCAGCGCGGCCTCGATCCTGTCGGCGCCGAACCGGCAGATCAGCGACAGGCGGCCTGGCTCCTTTTCCGGATCGAGAATCTCGATCAGACGCAAGAGATCGCCGGGGCTCAGCGTCGGGCCGCATTTGAGGCCGATCGGGTTCTTCACCCCGCGGCAATATTCGATATGCGCGCCGCCGATCTGGCGGGTGCGGTCGCCGATCCAGACCAGGTGGCCCGAGGTCGCGTAATAGTCGCCCGAGGTCGAATCGAGCCGGGTCATCGCCTGTTCGTAGCCGAGCAGCAGCGCCTCGTGCGAGGTGTAGAAGTCGGTCGCGCGCAACTCCGGATGGGCCTCGGCGTCGAGCCCGATGGCGCGCATGAAGCCGAGAGTCTCGGTGATCCGGTCGGCGACGCCCTGATAGCGCTCGGACTGCGGGCTATCCTTGACGAAGCCCAGCATCCAGCGATGGGCGTTCTCGAGATTGGCGTAGCCGCCGGTGGCGAAAGCGCGGAGAAGATTCAGCGTCGCCGCCGACTGGCGGTAGGCTTCGAGCTGGCGGCGAGGGTCCGGCTCGCGCGCTTCCAGGGTGAATTCGATATCGTTGACGATGTCGCCGCGATAGGCGGGCAGCGAGACGCCATCGATCGTCTCGAAATCCGAGGAGCGGGGCTTGGCGAACTGGCCGGCGACGCGGCCGACCTTGACGATCGGGGAAGCGGCCGCGAACGTCATGACGACGGCCATCTGCAGGAAGACGCGGAAGAAATCGCGGATATTGTCGGCCGAATGCTCGCCGAAGCTCTCGGCGCAGTCGCCGCCCTGAAGCAGGAAGGCTTGGCCGGCGGCGGCGCTGCCAAGCGCGCGCTTGAGTTTCCGCGCCTCGCCGGCGAACACGAGCGGGGGATAGCCCGCGAGCTGACGCTCGGCCTCGGCCAGCGCGGCGAGGTCCTTATAGACCGGCGCCTGCTCGACCGGCTTCGTCCGCCAGCTGTCGGGGGTCCAACGTTGGTTCGCCATTCGATGCGCCTTGGGCCTTTTCCGGAAGCGGCCTTTTGACCGGAAAGCGGTCTTTATACAAGCCGAACCCTAACGGCGATATGCCGTTTTTCGGCGCAGGCTCACGTTTATTTCAAAGATCGGGCGCATGTTCTTGGTCGCGCGGCGGCGCCCGACGTGCCACGATATCGGCTCTAGCCTCGATTCCCCGCTTGACCGCCGTCTCTTCCATAGCCGCGCTGCTCCTCTCCGTGCTTCTGCTGATCGGCGGCAACGCGCTGATCGGCGTGACCACGCCGTTGCGGGCGCGCCTCGACGGATTCCCCGACCTGGTCGTCGGGCTTCTCGGGTCCGCCTATTTCGCCGGAATGCTGGCTGGAACCCTGGTCGCCCCTGCGATCATCCGGCGCGGCGGCCACATCCGCGCCTTCGCGGCTTTCGTTTCGCTGGCGATTGTCTCCGTCGTTCTCATGCCGGTGATCCCCTGGCCCATCGCGTGGCTGATCTTTCGCGCGCTCTTGGGCTTCGTCTTCGCCGGCCTCTATGCCGTCATCGAAGCCTGGATCAACGCCAAGGCGACCAACGCCAATCGCGGGGCGCTCTACGCGCTCTACCAGATCGCCAATTTCAGCGCCTCCGCGACTGGCCAAATGGCCCTGCAGCCCCTGGGGCCCGGCGGCTTTTCAGTCTTCGCCGTTGCGGCGGCGCTTCTTGCTCTCGCGATCGTTCCGATGGCGATGACCAGCGTCGATCCGCCCGCCCAGCCGCGCAGCGTCCGCCCGCGGCTCCTGTGGCTCATCCGGGCCGCGCCGGTCTCGTGCCTTGGCGTTCTTGCCGCCGGGGCGGCGAACGGGGCTTCGTTTGCAATGGGTCCCGTCTTCGCCGTCGAGATTGGAATGTCGCCCGACCGGGCGCCCCTTTTCACCTCGGCGATCGTGGTCGGATCGGCGCTCGGCGTCTTTCCGGTCGGCGTGATCTCCGACCGATTGGACCGGCGCCTCGTCATGGCCGTCGTCATGATCGCGGGAGCGGCGATCGAGGTCATGCTGAGCCGGCTGACCGCCCCCGGGATGGCGCTCATTGCGCTCGGATTTCTGGTCGGCCTCACCACCTACTCGCTCTACACGCTCGCCGTCTCTTTCGCCAACGACGGGGCCTCGCCGCACGACATGATCTTCATCTCGGTGGGGCTGTTGTTCATCTATTGCGTCGCGGCGATCCCGGCGCCCGCGATCGCGTCGCTGCTGATGAAGGCCTTTGGCCCGCAGGCGCTATTCTTGCAAAACGCATATGTCCATATGGCTGTCGCGGCGTTCGCGCTCTGGAGCCTCGTCACCCAGCCGGGGAAGCGGAAGCAGGTTCTAAGAACCTAGTCCTTGACGACCGAAATATCCGGCGCGGAAGGGTGTTTCATCCCGACGACGTGATACCCGGCGTCGACATGGTGGACTTCGCCGGTCACCGCCCTCGACATGGGCGACAGGAGGTAGACCGCGCTTCCCCCGACGTCGTCGATCGTGATCAGGCGGCGCAAGGGCGAATTATATTCGTTCCATCGCAGAATATAGCGCAAGTCGCCGATTCCGGAGGCCGCGAGCGTCTTGATCGGGCCGGCGGAGAGGGCGTTGACCCGTATGCCTTTTTCGCCGAGGTCGGCGGCCAGGTAACGCACGCTCGCCTCAAGGGCGGCTTTGGCGACGCCCATCACATTGTAGTGGGGCATCCATTTCTCCGCTCCATAATAGGTCAGGGTCAGGAGCGAGCCGCCGTTGGGCATCAGCTTCTCGGCCCGCTGGGCGATCGCGGTGAAGGAATAGCACGAGATGGCGAGCGACTTGGTGAAATTGTCCTCGGTCGTGTCGATATAGCGGCCGGTCAGCTGGTCCTTGTCGGCGAAGGCGATGCAATGGACGACGAAATCGAGCGCGCCCCAATGGCTTGCCGCCTCGTCGAAGACCGCGTCGATAGTTGCGCCATCGCTGACGTCGCAATGGCCGAGGACCTTCGCGCCCAGTTCCTGCGCGAGCGGGCGGACCCTCTTTTCCAGCGCCTCGCCCTGGTAGGTGAAAGCCAGGTCCGCTCCGGCGGCGCGGGCGGCCTTGGCGATGCCCCAGGCAATCGAACGGTTGTTCGCTACGCCGAGGATGACTCCTCGCATCCCCCGCATCACGCCGGATTCGGCGCTGACCAAGCTGCTTTGCTCCATTAATGCCTCGCTGCGCCGCCGAATCGGAAAGTAAACGCAACGCCGGACGGCGTTTGGCCCTCCCTTAGCCTTGCCCGGAGCGCATGGGAAGCCAGCGCCGATCCTTCATCCGTAACAAAATTGCTCACACAAGCTTGTGGAGGAGTTTCGCGGGCGCGTTCGGTCTCAGCTCGAGCGGGGGTCGTACGGCTTGTGGTCGCGCCATTTGCGCATCAGCTCGGTTAATTCGCCGTCCGCCGATTCCGGGAGGACGATCCGGACCGTCGCGAGGAGATCGCCGGCCGCCTGTTCGCCCGTGGCAGGAAGGCCCTTTCCGCGCAGCCGCAGCACCCGTCCCCCGCTCATGCCCGGCGCAATCGACATTTCGACCTCGCCGCCGAGCGTCGGCACGCGCACCTTCCCTCCCAGGACCGCTTCATAGAGTGTGATCGGCAGGTCGAGCCTGAGATCGCGCCCCTCGGCTTTGAAGAGCGGATGGGGCGCGTAGCGGATCGTCACGATCACGTCGCCGGCTGGCCCGCCCCGATGGCCCGGATGCCCCTGGCCGCGCAACCGGATCGACTTTCCTTCCTCGATGCCCGCCGGGACCGCAGCGTCCAGTGTCCTGCCGGTCGGAAGGGCGACGCGAACCGAACCGCCGTGAGCAACAGTCGTGAGCGGCACAGCGATGGTCACCGCGATGTCTTCGCCGCCCTGAGCCTGGGGCCTGGCGCGGGTCCTCGACCGCCCGGCGGAGCCGAACAGTTCCGAAAGAATGTCCGGGTCGATCCCGCCGCTCTCCGCCGAAAACCCGCCGCTACCGAAGTCGAAGCCGAAATGGCGAAAATCGGCGCCCGCGCCCGGCCGGCCGGCGCCGAACCCTTCGAATTGCGGGGCGCGCGGCTTGCCCTCGGCGTCGATCTCGCCACGGTCGAAGGCGGCGCGCTTCTTGTCGTCGCCGAGAATTTCGTATGCCGAACCGACTTCCGCGAAGCGCTCCTTCGCCCTCGGCTCCTTGCTCTGGTCGGGGTGGTATTTCTTGGCGAGCTTTCGGAACGCCGATTTGATGTCGGAGGCGCTGGCGGTCTTCGACACCCCAAGAACGTCATACGGATTGCGCATCATGAGCCCATTCTTCGACGACCGCCTTAATCGAAGCGCGGCCGCCTATGTCTCCCAAGACTATTTGGGACCTTGGCGTCCGGCATGCAAGGGAGGTGGGCCGAGCCCCTTCTCCGCTCGCCGAATCGCATTGCTTCAGTCCGGGCAGGCTCCCGCAGCCGGGCGCGGTTGTCGACCCCGATCATGGCATCTATACGATTGCGATCGGCCACGAGCGCAGGGTCTGCGTTTCCGATCCGTCGCAAAGGAGCAGGATCGCCTTGAACGGCTTAAGATCCAGTGATTTCGCCGAAGCTGACGATCCGATCGCCCTGTTTCAGCTTTGGCTGGAAGAGGCCGCCGCAACCGAGATCAACGATCCGGAGGCGATGACGCTGTCCACGGTGGACGAGGACGGTCTGCCCGACGCCCGGATGATCTTATGCAAGGGCGTGGGTCCCGACGGCCTCGTGTTCTATTCCAACGTGGAAAGCGCCAAGGGCCGGGAACTCGCCGCGCGGCCGAAAGCCGCGGCGCTATTTCACTGGAAATCGCTGCGTCGCCAGGCGCGGTTTCGAGGTTCGGTGACCGAAGTCTCGGATGCGGAAGCCGACGCCTATTTCGCGACGCGTCCGCGGGGAAGCCGTATCGGCGCCTGGGCGAGTCAGCAGTCGCGCCCACTCGAATCGCGGGCGGCGCTGGAGGCGGCGGTCGAGGCCTATGCGCAACGGTTCAGGGACGGCGACATTCCGCGGCCTGCCTATTGGCGGGGATATCGAATGACGCCGGTCGAGATCGAATTCTGGAGCGACGGCGCCTTTCGCCTGCATGATCGCATCGTGTTCAGGCGAACGGCGCCCGGTTCCCCCTGGCGAAAGGAACGTCTCTATCCGTGACCTCGAGCGGCGCCACCCGTCTGGCCGCGGATGACCGGCTCTACCCAGAGCGCCCGATTCTCGCGGTCTCGGTCGCGGTGTTTCGGGATGGCCTAGTCCTCGTCGGGCGTCGGGCGCGGGAGCCCATGATTGGACGCTTTACTCTGCCCGGAGGCGTCGTCGAGCTCGGCGAAACCCTGGCCGAAGCGGTCGCTCGGGAGCTGTTCGAGGAAGTCGGCGTGGAGGCCAAGATCGTCGCATTCAACCGGCATGTCGAACCCATTTTTCGGGACGGCGATCGCATCTTGACGCATTTCGTGGTCGCCTCCTTCGTCGCGCGGTGGACGCGAGGCGAAGCGCGGGTCAGCGAGGAAATGGACGCGGTCGCGTGGATCGACCCTTCGGCATCTGCGTCCCTTGCGGCAACGCCGAGGCTCGCCGAAATCCTCAAGACCGCGCACCGGATCGAGCGCGAGCTGGCATGATGCGGGCGCCTCTCGCAACCTTGGGCGTAGCGGCGCTCCTTGCGGCGAGCGCGGGCGCGGCCGAAACCTCTGCGCCCAAACCCGCGCCCCCGTCGAGCGCCGCGCCCGCGCCCAATTCGGCGCCGGCCCCCCAAGGCCAGCCGGCGCCTGCGCCTCCGCCCGCGGCGGAGCGTCCGCCTCCCTATGAGCCCCAGCTCCTTCGACTGGCGGAAATGGCCGGGGCGCTCGCCTATCTGCGCAATCTCTGCGGCGCCGGCGATGGGGACAAGTTCCGCGTCAGGATGGCGGAGCTCATCGAAGCGGAAGGGGTCAGCGAGGCCCGTCGTGATCTCCTGGCCGGAGCGTACAATCGAGGCTTTCGAGACTACCAGACGACCTATCGCGCCTGCACGCCGGCTGCGACGGCGGTCATCGACCACTACCTCAGCGAGACGGCGCGGCTCGCTGCGGAAGTCGCGGGGCGCTACGGCGGCTGAGCCGGCGCCGGCTCGATCCTAAGCCTTGATGAAGTCGACAAAGGCGCGGAGCGGCGCCGGCAGGTGGCGACGACCAGGATAGTAGAGGAAAGGTCCTGAGAAGTTTTGCTGCCATGGTGTCAGGACAGGCTCCAGCGCGCCGCTGTCGAGATGCGGGCGCAGCCACTCTTCAAAGAGATAGACGATTCCAAGGCCGGCGACGGCCGCGTTGACCACGAGATCCATCGCCGCGCCGGGCCGCACCACGAGCGGTCCGACAGGGTCGATCCGCACCACTTCCCCGTCGCGCTCGAACTCCCAGGGCGGCGACGCGCCGCTCTCGAACTGCCCGCGGAGGCAGGCGTGGGCGAGCAGGTCGCGCGGGTGCTCCGGCCGTCCTCGCTGGTCGAGATAGAAGGGCGCCGCGGCCGCGACGAAGCGCTGGACCCGCGGGCCGATCGGGACCGCGATCATGTCCTGCTCGAGCCGCTCATCGTAACGAGCCCCGGCGTCGCAGCCGGCGGCCAGCACATCGACGAAGACGTCTTCGACGATGACCTCCAGCCGGATGTCAGGATAGGCCTTCAGGAAGGGCGCCACGATCGACGGCAGCACCAGACGCGCAACCGTTGCAGGCACGTTGAGCCTGAGCGTTCCAGCCGGCCGGTCGCGAAATGCGTTGACGACGTCGAGCGCCGCCTCCACTTCGCCGAGCGCCGGCGTCAGCCGCTCCAGCAGACGGGCACCCGCCTCGGTTGGCGCGATGCTGCGGGTGGTGCGATTCAGGAGCCGCACGCCGAGCTTCCCCTCGAGGCGCCGCACCGCCTCGCTGAGGCTGGAAGCCGAGACGCCGCAGAGCCGTGCGGCGTCACGAAATCCATGGGCTCGCGCCACCGTCGAGAAGGCGGAGAGATCGTTCAGGTCCGCTGCCATTGTCCTCAAATCCGCACAGCCTGTTCCGATTGGATAGGATTGTGATGCGAATGGGTGAGGTCAATATGTCGCGGAGTTCAAAGCTTGGGAGATTGTCCATGACAGACATCACCGCGATCGACATCACCGCCGCCGGCTCGTTCGTGCTCGGCGGCCGCACCGTCAATCGAATGGGCTACGGCGCGATGCAGCTCGCCGGGCCCGGCGTGTTCGGGCCGCCCAGGGATCGCGCTGCCGCGCTCACGGTGCTGCGCGAGGTGGTGGCGAGCGGGGTCAATCACATCGACACCAGCGACTTCTATGGCCCCCATGTTACCAATCAGCTGATCCGCGAGGCGCTCTACCCTTATCCGGACAATCTCGTGATCGTGACCAAAGTCGGCGCCGTCCGGGGCGAGGACGCCTCGTGGAACCCGGCGATCGCGCCGGCAGACCTTACCCGCGCCGTCCACGACAACCTGCGGAACCTCGGCGTCGACGCTCTCGACGTCGTCAACCTGCGGCTCATGGGGCGGATTCACGGACCCAGCGAAGGATCGCTCGAGGAGCCGTTTGCCGCGCTGGCGGAGCTCAAAAAACAAGGCCTGATCCGCCATCTCGGATTGAGCAACGTCACGTCCGCTCAGGTCGCCGAGGCGCGCGGCATCGCCGAGGTGGTCTGCGTGCAGAACATGTACAACGTGGTCCATCGGGAGGACGACGCCCTGATCGACCAGCTTGAGGACATGGGCATCGCCTACGTGCCCTTCTTCCCCCTCGGCGGCTTCACGCCGCTGCAGTCCTCGACGCTCTTGGACGTGGCGCGCGGCATCGGCGCGACGCCGATGCAGGCGGCGCTCGCCTGGCTCCTTCGCCGCGCGCCCAACATTCTGCTGATCCCCGGCACCTCCTCGCTCCATCACCTGCGCGAGAATCTTAGGGCCGCGGAGCTCAGGCTGTCGGACGAGGCGATGGCGAGGCTCGATGCAATCGTTGAAAAGAATGCTCACTGAGCACCGCTGCTGACTCGAGCGCTTTTTCGTTCAAGTCGAGCCGTAATTGCGAGGAGCGAAGCGACGAAGCAATCCAGGCGATCGAAGGGCTGCGGCGGTGGCCCCTGGATTGCTTCGCTTCGCTCGCAATGACGATCGTGCTTCGAATTGATCGGAATGCGCTCTAGCTTCGCGTCCCCGCCATGAACGCCGTGAACGCCGCGCGGGCCTCCCCCGACGCGAGCGCGGCGGCGAAGGCCTGGATTTCCTCCTCCATCCGGGCCTTCAACGCGGCCGGGTCGCCGCGCAGGAGCCGGCGCGTCGTCAGGAGCGCAGAGCGCGGCTTGGCGGCGAGCGCCGCCGCCTTGCTCATCGCATGGGCGAGGAGCGCCGACTCCGGCACAAGCGCGTTGACGAGTCCGAGTTCGCGCGCGGTCTCGGCGTCGAAAGGCTCGGCGAGCAGCAGGAACTCCGACGCCCTGGCGAGCCCGAATCGCAAGGGGGCGAGCAGCGAGGAGCCGGCCTCCGGAACGAGGCCCAGATTGACGAAAGGCATGTGGAAGCGCGCGTCCGGTGAGGCGTAGACCAGGTCGCAATGGAAGCAGAGCGTCGCGCCAACTCCCACCGCCAGCCCCTGGACGGCGGCGACCAGCGGCTTTTCGAAGCGCGCCAGCCTGCTGGTGAACCGCCAGGCAGGAGCGTCATGCATATCGCGCGACCCGGCGGCGCCGGTCGCGAGCGCAAGGAAATCGCCGATGTCGTTGCCGGCGGTGAAATCCCCGCCGTTGCCGCTGAGAACGAGCGCGCCGACGTTCGGATCGCGTTCGGCCTCGTCGAAGGTCTCGATCAACGATTCGTACATCTCGCTGGTGATCGCGTTCTTCTTTTCCGGCCGGTCGAAGGCCGCCGCCATGACGGACCCGTCGCGCCTGACTTCGATTCCCTGCGTCATGCGCTGTCCGCCAGAATGGCTTCATGGGCCTGCTGCGACGCGGCGCCCGCCGCGATGGCGCGCGCGAGGCCCGGCGCCACGGGAAGCAGTTTCTCTGCGAAGAAACGGGCGAGACCCACGCGCGCAAGCTCGCCGCCGTTCCCCTGGGCGGCGAGCGCCTTGGCCGCCAGCCCCGCCTTCGCCAGGCATGCGCCACCGAGCGTCAGCCCGAACAGCCGCAAATATGGCGACGCGCCGGCCAGCGCCGACTCCGGATCGCTCTGAAGCCATCGGCGCATGGCGCCGGTCGCCGCGTCGAGTGCGTCCGCCGCGTCGGAGAGAACGGCGGCGGTGCCGCCGAACCCTTCGCCGCCAGTGTCGGCGACTTGCCGTGCGACCTCGCGGATGCCGGCGATTTCGTTTCTCACCGTTTCGCCGCCGGCGAGCGGCAGCTTGCGCTGCACGAGATCGATGGCCTGCACCCCATTGGCGCCTTCGTAGATCGCAGCGATGCGCGAATCCCGCATATGCTGAGCCGCGCCCGTCTCCTCGACGAAGCCCATGCCCCCGTGGACCTGCACGCCGAGCGAGGCCGCTTCGTCGCCGATGTCGGACGAGAAAGCCTTGGCGATCGGCGTCAGCAGCGCGGCGCGATCGGCCCCTGCCGCCCGCGCCTCCGGAGTCCGTCCATGGCTCGCAAGATCAAGCGAGGCGGCGGTCAGGTGACAGATGCCGCGCGCCGCCTGCACGTTCGCCTTCATCGTCATCAGCATGCGCTGAACGTCGGCGTGCTCGATGATCGGCGCCATGCCGTCGCCGCCTTTCGGGCCGCGGCCCTGGCGCCTCTCGCGGGCGAAGGCGACCGCCTGCTGGTAAGCGCGCTCGCCGACGCCAACCCCCTGCGTCCCGACCGCGAGCCGCGCGGCGTTCATCATCACGAACATGGCGGCGAGTCCGCGGTTCTCTTCGCCGATAAGCCAGGCCTTGGCGCCTTCGTTCTCGCCATAGATCATCACGCAGGTGGGCGAAGCGTGAATGCCGAGCTTGTGTTCGATGCTGGCGCAACGCAAATCATTGCGCTGGCCCAGCGAGCCGTCCGGATTGACGAGCAATTTCGGCGCAAGGAACAGCGAAAGCCCGCGCGTGCCGGCCGGCGCGTCAGGGAGGCGCGCCAGCACGAGATGGACGATGTTCTCGACCATGTCGTGTTCGCCATAGGTGATGAAAATCTTCTGGCCGAAAATGCGATAGGAGCCATCGCCGGCCCGCTCCGCGCGGGTTCTCACAGCGTTGAGGTCGGACCCGGCCTGCGGCTCCGTCAGGTTCATCGTTCCCGTCCAGCGGCCGGCGATCATTGGCGGCAGGTAGACGTCAAGCAGTTCGCGCGAACCGAAAGCCTTCAACGCGCCGATCGCGCCTTCGGTCAGCAACGGGCAGAGAGCGAACGCCATCGACGCCCCGTTCCAGATTTCTGTACAGGCGGCGTTGACCTGATGCGGCAGTCCCATTCCGCCGAATTCGGCCGGAGCCGAGACGCCGCCCCAACCGGCCTCCGCCCAGCGCCTGTAGACGTCGCCAAACCCGGGCGGCATGGCGACGATCCCGTTCTCGTATCGCGCGCCGACGATATCGCCAGGGCGATTGAGCGGCGCAATTTCCTCGGTCGCGAAACGCCCGGCCTCGGCGACCACGGACGAAACCGTCTCCCAGTCGCAGTCCGCATCCAGTTCGGAGCCGATCATTTCAGGCAGGCCCGCGACGGCCTTGAGCGAAAACAAGATATCGCCGACCGGCGAACGATAGGACATGGGGCCCTCGGATCTTGCGTTTCCTGCGATCGGGCGGCGACCGGCTCGTGACGTATGTCGCGCTTTCGCCGATCCCGCATATCCAGACTATGTATAGACGGGCCCAGGCGCAATGCGCGCTCGAAGGAGATCTCATGGCTTTCACGCGCCGAACGACGCATGTCGCGCCGGCGACGGCGGAGACGATTGCCGCCGCGGCCGCATGCCTGCGCGCCGGCGGCCTTGTGGCGATGCCGACCGAGACTGTCTATGGCCTCGCTGCTGATGCGACTTCGGACGCCGCGGTCGCGGGCATCTATGCGGCCAAGGGACGGCCGACGTTCAATCCGCTGATCGCGCATGTCCTCGACGTCGCGGCTGCGCGACGCGAGGGCGCATTCTCCCGTGAGGCGGAAAAGCTCGCGGAGGCCTTCTGGCCGGGGCCGCTCACGCTCGTCGCGCCGGCCGCGCCGAGCTGTCGCGTCAGTCTTCTGGCCCGCGCGGGTCTCGACACCCTGGCGATCCGCGTCCCCGCGCACGAGACGGCGCGCGCGCTGCTCGAGGCGGCGCAGAGGCCGCTCGTCGCCCCTTCGGCCAACCGCTCGGGCCGCGTCAGTCCGACGACCGCCGCGCATGTTCTGGCGGATCTCGAAGGAAGGGTCGACTGGATTCTCGACAGCGGGCCTTCGCGTCATGGTCTCGAATCGACCATCGTCGCGTGCCTCGTTCAGGGACCCACGCTGCTACGGCCGGGCGCGGTTGCGCGCGAGGCAATCGAGGGCATCCTTCAGGCGCCGCTCGCCGTTTGGGACAAAGCGACAAAGGCGCCCAATGCGCCAGGGCAACTCCAATCGCACTATGCGCCGCGCGCCCGGGTTCGGCTCGAGGCCGCGGACGTGGAGAGCGACGAGGCCGCGCTCGATTTTGCCGGCTCGCTCGCTGGCAGCGCGGCGGTCGCGCGTCTCGATCTGTCGCCCAATGGCGACCTCGTCGAGGCCGCATCGAACCTCTTCGCTTTTCTCCGCGTTCTGGACGAAACCGGAGCGCCGCGGATCGCCGCAGCTCCCGTTCCCCACCGCGGCCTCGGCGCCGCGATCAACGACCGGCTCAAACGCGCGGCCGCGCCCAGAGGCGCCTGAGGGCGCCGCGGCTGAGACAAATTGGATTTTGGCGCCAGGAATTGCAGAATTGCAGCAATGGCAGGCAAGGTGACGATCGACGGACTGCAACCGGTCACAGGCATGAACGCGGAGCTCAGCTGGGACGAATTCCGATTGGTCAAGGCGATCTCGGATTCGGGTTCGCTCGGAGGCGCGGCGCAAATCCTTGGCCTCAATCACTCCACCGTCTTCCGGCGACTGGCGGGGCTCGAGATGACGGTCGGGGCGCGCCTGTTCGAGCGGTCCCGCGAAGGGTATCGGCCGACTGCGGCGGGCGAGGAGATGATCTCGCTCGCAACCGCCATGGCTGATTCCATTGTGGAGTTTGAGCGCAAGCTCGCGGGCCGCGACGTCAGGCCCACAGGTCGGTTGCGCGTGACCACGGTCGAGGCGTTTGGACAGCAAATCCTGCCGGCCATCCTGACGCAGTTTCAGGCCCAATATCCTGGCGTCGTCATCGAATTGACGCTCTCCAGTCAAATCCTCAATCTCTCGCGTCGAGACGCGGACGTCGCCATCCGGGTGACCAACGATCCGCCCGAAACCCTGGTCGGGCGAAGACTCTGCGCCGTCCGCTGGGCCATCTATTATCGACGTGACCTCGTCGGCGCGTTGGGGTCCCAGCCCCTCGAATCGGCGCCGTTCATTGGGTTTGGCGAGAATTTCGGTCCGCCGGCCGGACGGCGTTGGACCGAGACTCATGTCCGTCCGGGGCGGGTCGTCGGCAAAGTCAACTCGATCCTCAACATGCGCGAACTCGCAATTCAGGGCATGGGGGCGGCGCTCCTGCCCTGCGTTCTCGGCGACGTCAGCCCGGCCTTGGTTCGGCTCGCGCCGCCGCTTGCGGAACTTGAGGCGGGCCTGTGGATCCTCACGCATTCGGACCTGCGCCGGTCGGCGCGGGTCCGCGCTTTCATGGATTTCGCCGGCGCGGAAATGGCGAAGCAACGCCGCCTGCTCGAAGGCGCGGACGGCGAGGACGCGGTCGCGCCAGGTCCGACGCCGGCTGAGGCCGCGGCGAAGACTTGAAAGCGGTCCGCCTTTGCAGATTCCTTATGCCCGGCAACGCCGTTCGATATGGTGTCTTTGCGCCCCAGGGCGCTATCAGCGCTAAGCGAAAGGTTGGGAGGGTTCTATGTTCAGGAACGCTCTGCATGCTTCGATCGGCGCGCAGGGGCAGAGACTGGACGCGAGGGGCCTTCGCTCGAGGCCGGGGGCCGTTGCGCGCTTCATCGTCGAGGCGGCGTTCGCCGCCCTCGTCGTCGCCCTGTTCATCGGGTGGTTGATCTCGCGTCCGGGTTCGGATTTGGCATCCGGGCGCGGATCCCAATGCGTCAGTCTCGGCCGCGGCGGCGCCCTTTGCGCGGAGCCCGCTCAGGGTTCAGCCTTTTCTCACCGGGACGACGACTGCGTGAGTCTCGGAAAGGGCGGCCGGATCTGCTTCGCCCGACCGGGCTCAACAGGATCGTGAACAGCCGCCGCCCGGGCTTGCCAACGGACGCCGGACTGGTTTATGCACATGCCGTTGTCGGCGCGCATCGTGCAGCGGCGACCTTGCGGGGGGATTTTGCCCATGAAGACAATCACACGCCGCAGTCTGATCGTGTCCGGCGCCGCTTTGGCGACCGGCGGCCTGTTGACGTCCGCCGACGCGGCGACGGGATCGATCGTGCTCCACATCGTCAGCGCGGGGTTCATATTCGGCGTCTCGGGCGGAAGCGGCGTCTTGACCCTCGGGGGACACCAATATCCGCTGTCGATCGGGGGGATCAGCGCCGGCGCCACGATCGGCGCGTCCGGCACGGACCTCGTCGGGACGGCCTCCCACATCCATCAGCCGGCCGACATCGAGGGCATTTACTCGGCTGTTGGGGCCGGATTGTCCGTCGCTGGCGGGCGCTCAGCGGCGCAACTTTCGAACGCGCGAGGCGTCATTCTGCGGCTAAGAGGTCGTCAGGTCGGGTTCATGTTCTCGCTCGACCTCAGCGGGATGCAAATTACGCTGCAGTCCTGAGATGACCGATCGGGCGCGGCGGGATGAAGCTTCGCGCCGCACCGCGATCGCTCAGGATTTTTTGGCGGTCGTGGGCTTGGAGTCTTCTAGCGCCTGACCGTAGTAGGCGCCCGCGCCGTGCTTGCGCTTGAAATGCTTGTCGAGCAATTCCGTCTCGATCGGCTCGAGACCGGGCGCAAGCTGCAGTGACATTAAGGCCATGTGGGCGATGCATTCGATCGCGACCGCGGCCTCGACCGCCTTGCCGACATTCGGCCCCCAGGCAAAGGGCGCGTGCCGGTTGACCAACACCCCCGGAAAGTCCGCCGGATCGAGGCCCCGCATCCGCTCCACAATCACATTGCCCGTCTCCCACTCATAGGCCGAAGCAATCTCCTCGAGCGTCATCTTGCGGGTGACCGGCACCTCGCCGTTGAAATAGTCGGCGTGGGTGGTGCCGAAGATCGGGATCGGCCGGCCGGCCTGGGCGAAGGCGGTCGCATGGGAGGAATGCGTGTGGACCACGCCGCCGATTTCCGGGAACGCGAGGAACAGGCGCCTGTGCGTCGGCGTATCCGACGACGGATTGAGCCGCCCTTCGACCTTGCGGCCGTCGAGATCCACGACCACCATGTCCTCGGGCGCGAGGGACGCATAGTCGACGCCGCTCGGCTTGATCGCAAAGACTCCGCCGGCGCGGTCCAGCGCGCTCGCGTTGCCGAAGGTGAGGTTGATGAGGCCATGGCGGGGCAGGGCGACGTTCGCCTCGAACGACTCGCGCTTAAGCTCCGTGAACCGACCCATCGACTTCCAGCCCTCGACCTGTCCGAACGACCCGCTCAGGCCCGGAACCCTTGCGCGAGATAATAGTAGACGTCGTTGGTCCGCAGATCCTGCTTCAAGCCGGAAAGGGTGACGCCGTCGCCGATTCTGACCAGCTCGATGTCGGCGATCGTCGCGAAATCCTCGAGCATTTCGGCCGTTACGCTATAGCTGAAGCCGGTGTGATGCGCTCCGCCTGCCAGGATCCAGGCGGCGCAGGCCGTCTTGAAGTCGGGTTTACACTCCCAGACCGCGCGCGCGACCGGAAGTTTGGGCAGCGCGGGATGGGCGACCGCCGCGACCTCGTTCACCAGCAGGCGGAAGCGGGCGCCGAGGTCGATCAGGCTCGCGTTGAGCGCAGGCCCCGGGGACGTATCGAAGACGAGGCGGACCGGATCCTCCTTGCCGCCGATGGTCAGCGGGTGAATCTCGAGTGACGGCTTGGCGGAAGCGATCGACGGACAGATTTCAAGCATATGCGCGCCCAGAACCTGATGGCCGTCGGGCGGAAGATGGTAGGTATAGTCCTCCATGAACGACGTGCCGCCGGGAAGCCCGTCGCCCATGACCTTCATCGCGCGCACGAGCGCGGCCGTCTTCCAGTCGCCCTCGGCGCCGAAGCCGTAACCGTTCGCCATGAGGCGTTGTGGCCCTAGTCCCGGCAGCTGCCTCAGGCCGTGCAGGTCCTCGAAGGTGGTGGTGAAGCCTTTGAACCCGCCTCGCTGCAGAAAAGCGCGCAATCCGAGCTCGAGCCGGGCGCCGTAAAGGAGCGATTCGTGCCGCTCGCCCGCTTTGCGCAATTCCGGCGCGACGTCGTAACGCTCTTCGTATTCGCCGGCCAACGCCTTCGCCTCGGCGTCCGGAACGGCGCCGACCGCCGTCGCCAAATCGCCGACGCCGAAACCGTTCGTCGCGAAGCCGAACTTGATCTCTGCCGCAACCTTGTCGCCTTCGGTCACCGCGACCTGGCGCATGTTGTCGCCGAAGCGGCAGAACCTTGCGCCCTGCCAGTCATGCCATGCCCGGGCGGCCCGCATCCAGGCGCCGATGCGGTCCTGAACCTCGGGGTCCGACCAATGCCCGACGACTACTTTGCGGGAAAGGCGCATGCGCGAATGAATGAAGCCCGCCTCGCGATCGCCGTGCGCCGACTGGTTCAGATTCATGAAGTCCATGTCGATCGTCGCCCATGGCAGATCGCGATTGAACTGTGTGTGGAGGTGCAGGAACGGCTTGCGAAGCGCGTTCAGGCCGCGGATCCACATCTTTGATGGCGAAAACGTATGCATCCAGAGGATCAGCCCGGCGCAGTTTTCGTCGGAATTCGCCTCCATGCAGAGCTTGGCGATCTCGTCCGGCGTGGTCAGGAGCGCCTTGGAGACAGTCTTCAGCGGCAGTTTGGGCAAGTCTGCGAGGGTGCCGGCGATGTCGCGCGCGTCGGCCGCAACCCGCTGCAACGGGCCTGGCCCATAGAGATGCTGGGAGCCGCAAACGAACCAGATTTCCGGACTGGCGAGATTGATCATGAGCGCCCCTGCGAGAGTGCCCGCTCTTGACGGCCCTCGTGGTTGGGCCGGCGCGGTTTGGTCGAATGGAAAGAGCGGTTTTGCATGAGCGTCAAGCGCGCTGCGCGTATTTGATCTCGATCAGGGTCTTCATGACGCGCGACAGGTCGGCCGATTTCGTCAAGCCTCCGAAGCTGTCATGCAGGTCGCGGTAAAGCGCGTAGAGCCGATCGTAAACCTTTCGGTTCTCGACGACCGGCTCGTAATGCGTCGGCTTCAAGGACGTCATCGCCGTCTCGGCGGTCGCGAAGTCCGGATGCGCGCCCGCGAGCACCGCGGCGGCGATGGCGGAGCCCAGCGCGCAGGTCTGGCTCGAGCCCGCGACATGCATCGCGCAACCAGTCACGTCGGCATAGATCTGCATCAGCAACGGGTTCTTGTCAGCGATTCCTCCAGTGCAGACTACCTTATCGATTCGTACGCCGTATTCTTGAATGCGTTCGATGATCGCGCGCGCGCCGAACGCCGTCGCTTCGATCAGTGCGCGATAAATGTCGGCGCGCGTTGTATAGAGGTCCTGCCCGATGAGCAGGCCGGACAGCAGCTGATCGACCAGGATCGTCCGGTTGCCGTTGTTCCAGTCGAGCGCCAGCAGTCCGGCCTGACCCGGCTTCTGCCGCGCCGCCTCAGCGCTCAATTGCTCGTGAAGCGCGGCGTCGCCGCCGCAGACGCCCTCGACCCACCACTTGAAGATGTCGCCGACGGCCGACTGTCCGGCCTCGATGCCGAAGTATCCAGGCAGAATCGCGCCCTTGACGATGCCGCAGATGCCCGGAATGTCGGCGACGCGCTTGTCCGCCGAGACGACGGCGCAGTCGCAGGTCGACGTTCCGATCACCTTGACGAGCGTGCCCTCGCTGACGCCGCAGCCGATCGCGCCGTAGTGCACGTCGAACTCGCCGATTGCGATCGCAATGCCCGCCGCGAGCCCAAGCCTTTCGGCCCATTCGGGGCAAAGCGAGCCGGCCGGCTCGGTTGCGTCATAGGCCTTTTCGTAGAGGCGGTCGCGGAGATCGGCGAGGCGGGGATCGAGCGCGCCCAGGAATTCCTTGTCCGGAAGACCGCCCCAATCGTCGGAATAAAGCGCTTTGTGGCCGGCGGCGCAGACGCCCCGCTTGACGAGCCGAGGGTCGGCGACGCCGGCAAGCACGGACGGCGCCCAGTCGGCCAGCTCGACCCACGAACACGCGGCCGCGAATGTCCCCGGCGCGACGTTGATGCAATGCCAGATTTTGGCCCAGAACCATTCGGACGAATAGACCCCGCCGCACTTGGCGATGAATTGCGGGCGGATCTTGGCGCAAAGCTCGGTGATCGTGCCGGCCTCGCGCCAGCTCGTGTGGTCCTTCCAGAGCCAGCACTGGGCGTTGAGATCACGTTTCCAAGGCTCGGTAAGGGCCAAGGGCCGGTTTTTCTCGTCGACCGGCAGAGGGCTCGACCCGGTCGTGTCGACCCCGACGCCGACGACCTTCGCAGGAGTGAAATCGCGCCTTCCGGAGGCCTCGGCGAGAGCTCCCTTGATGCTCTGCTCAAGTCCGAAGAGATAGTCGCCAGGATGTTGCCTGGCGAGATGGCCGTCCAGCGGATCGAGCAGAACGCCCTGGGCGCCGGAGGGATAATCGACGACGCGGCTGCCGTATTCCGCGCCGTCGGATGAACGAACGACGAGCGCCCGCACCGAGTTGGTGCCAAAATCGACGCCGATCGTGAACATTCGCGCTCCTTCAGCTGAACCTCCGGCGCCGGCGAACGATCGCCGGCGCCGTTCTTGCTACTGTTCCGTCAGCGGATGCCGGCGTCGATCAGCTTGGTCAGCGCGTCGATCGTCTTCGGGGTGACGGTGCCCGCGCCGGTGTTGAGCGACAGTCCCGGCATCTTGTACTTGGCGCTCATCACGCATTGCACGACCGGAACGAAGCCCTGCAGGTAGAGCAACTGGTCGAGCGTCGCGGTGACGTAGCCCGACTTCAAGGCGCCGATCGTCCCGGGCGCAAGATCGATGCCGCCGACGACGATATCGCCGGGCTTCTTGCCGGCCTTCTTCAGCACCTGGTCCATGACGCTCGTCACGCCGCCGTGCTGCGTGCCGATCGCTTTCAGGTTCGGATGCGCGCCGATGTAGGCGGCGAGGATCGGTATGCCGAGCGACGTGTCGCTGTTGACCTCCTGAGTGATCTCGAGCCGGTCGACCTTGAGGCCCGCCTTCTCCAGCGTGTCGGCGAGGCCTTTCTCCGACTGGCCGCGCTCGGCCTGGCTGAAGACGCCATAGACCATCGCCTCGTCGCCCGATTTCAGGCCCTGCGCCAGCATGGCGTTGGCGGTCAGCGCGCCGCCCGCGTAGAGGTCGACGCCGGCGTAGCCGAAGCCCTTGGTTCCGAATTCGTTCTGAAGAGGGGTCAAGGGGGAATTGCCGTCGGTGACGACGATGCCTTGATCTGTCGCCTGTTTGACGAGGTCGTGGAACGCCGTCGAACCGGGGTGGCCCATGATCTCGATGCAGCTCGGCTTGGCGGCCATCGCCTCCTTGAATTGGGCGACCATGGTCTCGGGCGCCCAGGCGGAGAATTGCGACTTCAGTTCGACGCCGAGAGCTTCGGCGGCTTCCTTGGCTCCGGTCTGACGGGCGAGCGTCGCGCCGTCGCCGGGGTTGCCGCCCATTTGCATATACATCACTAGGCCCTTGCCGATCGGATCGGCGGCGGACGCCGAACTTGTGATGGTGGCGACCGCGGCAGCGGCAACCCCCGCCAAAAGGAAATTGGCCAAACGCATGTTCGTTTCTCCCTGTTATGTTTCGGGCCGCCTCACTCGGCGCACCCCTCCTTCTTCGGAAGTACGCGTACTGCCGAATCCTCGAAACGACCGCAAATTGGCGAAAAGCGCCAGTCGCCGCTGCGGCTCGTTCGCATACATGTAGAAGATGATCGCGATCAGGAAGATGAGCCCCTGCACGGTTCTGACCCACGCCCCGGTGAGGCCCGAGGCGACGAGCCCCGCCTCGATCATGCCGATGATGAAGCAGCCAAACAAGGTGCCGAGGACGGTCGCCCGGCCGCCGAAAATCGATGTGCCGCCGATGAGGACCGAGGCGATTGCGGTCAAAAGATAGCCCTGCCCCTGATTGCCGAAGAAGTTCTTGTTCTCGAGCGTCAGCAAGATTGCGGCGCAGGCGGCGAGAAAACCCATCAAGGTGAAGATCTTGATCTTCTCGCGGTCGACGTCGATGCCCACGACGCGCGAGACGTCGTTGGAATCGCCGATGAACAGCGCGTGCTCGCCGAAGCGATGGCGGGTGAGGATGAGCCAAAGAAAGCCGACGATGGTCGCCGTCCAGAGCGCCTGAATCGACACCTCCTGCAGCCAGGGGACGCCCGTCACTGAAGCGAACGGGCGCCCGACGATCCATTGCCATACCGAGCTATCCTCGGCGCCCCGCAGCGCATAGGACTTTCCGCCCGAAAGCACGGTCGCCATGCCCGCCCAAAAGAACTGGGTCGCAAGCGTCGTCATGAAAGAGGGAATGCCGATCTTCGCAATAATCACGCCGTTGACGAAGCCGACCAATACGCCCGAAGCCAATCCCGCCAGCACCGCGATCCAGCCGAGGTCGTATTCCTTGAACAGGACCGCGAAGACGAAGCCCGAAAAGGAGATGATTGCTGGAAAGCAGAGATCGATTTCGCCTGCTCCGATCACGAAGGTGAGGCCGGTTGCGAGCAGGATCAGGGGCGGCAAGGTCGAGAGAAAGGTTGTGTAGATAAACGGCGCAAGAAAAACCTCCGGCGCCGTGTACATGAAAAGAGCGAGCAGCAGGACGAAAACAACGATGATCGGCAGCGCCTCGACGCGTTGTAGGATCGATACGCTCGACCGCTCAGCCATCCTCTGTTGCCCCCTCACGCCTTGTGCTGCAGGTCGATCAGATATTCAGTGAGTTCGGACACCGTCATGTCCTTGGGGACAAGCTCGGACACAATTCGTCCCCGATCGAGAACGACCAGCCGATCCGCGACCTCGTGCACATGCGCCAGATTATGCTCGATATAGATGCAGGCGCGTCCCGACTGTTTGATCCGGCGCACAAAATCGATCACTTTGCGAACCTCCGCGACTCCGAGGGCAGCCGTTGGTTCGTCGAGCACGATAAGGTCGGCGTTGTAATGCATCGCCCGCCCGATCGCGATGCCCTGGCGCTCGCCGCCGGAGAGGTTCGCGACCGTTGAATCGACCGTGATGCCGAGCCCGCGGAAGCCGATCACGTCGAGCAGAATCTGCTGCGCGACTTCCTTTTCGCGCTTGATGTCGATAAAGCCGAAGCGGTTTGCGATCTGCCGGCCGACGAAGAAGTTGCGCCATAGCGGCTGCTTTTCCGCGAGCGACTTGTCCTGATAGACGGTCTCGATCGAGAGGTCGTGAGCCATGCGGACGGAGTATTCGCTCGGCTGAATCTCGCGGTCGCGCACGAAAATCTTGCCCGAGGTCGGCGCGAGCACCCCTGTCATCACTTTGATCAGGGTCGATTTGCCGGCGCCGTTGTCGCCAATGAGCCCGACGATTTCGTTGCGCCCGATCCTGAGATCAATGTCGCGCAACGCCTGCACCGCGCCAAAAAATTTCTGCACGGCTTCCAATCGCACGATCGAGTCGAAATCGGGAGCCTCCGGCGCCATTCTTCTCCCTCCCGCCGGAATCCGGTCGATGAGCAATGTTTCCTCATACAGTATGAAGTAAGCCCAACTGCGCGGACTTGGCAATGGGCTGATTGTCACGTCAGCCTCGCGCGAGACAGCCGGGGCTCGTAAGCCAATGTCTCTCACTCCTGGAGACGAAGGCTTACCGCCATTCAGGCCAAGCGCTTATAAAGGCGCGTCATGAAGGCGGTGGCGAAGAGCGGCGTAAGCAGGTTCAGGAGCGGCACGGCGACAACGCCCGAGATGATCACGCCCGCGAGGTAAACCTGCCCCGAATGGCGGCGGCGCAGGGCGACCGCCTCCGAGGGAGCGCGATGGCGCATCGCAGCAAGCTCGAAATATTCGCGCCCCAGCAGATATCCGTTCAGGAGGAAGAAGGAGGCGAGGCCCACCCCGGTGAAAAGCGTCAGCAGAAGGACGAGAATATTGACGAGGATCGACAGGACCGCGAAGCGCAGACCCATTGCGACGGACGCGGCCAGCGGCGCCGGCCGGCCCGGCGCGCCACAGGGATCAATCTTGCGCTCGACGATCGTCGCGATGTCGTCGAGAAAGAAACTGGCGACGAGCAAGACCGTCGGCGCGGCGAGAAAGACCATGCCGGCGATCAGGCCGAGCGCGACCACGATAGACAGGACCGTGCTCAGCCAGGATGGCCCCACATGCATCAGGGATAGCGCGAGGCGGTCCAAGCCAATGCCGGCGAGAACGAGAATCGCGGCCGTGAGTCCAAGCGACTTCCACATCACCCCGCGAAACGGGGGCGAGAAGATCTGCGCGAAAGAGTCGAAAGCGTCGGCAAGCATCACATGATCCGAATTAATCCGGCGGACGCGCCTCAGCGGCGGAGGCGAGGACGCCAGATGAGGTTGGTGCTGACCGCGTAATTCCAGACGACGCTCAATATGGCGCCCGCTATTCCCGCGACCCACCAGGTCTGGTTCCATTTGAAGAGCCAGGAGGCCACGTCGATGTTCGCGAGCGCGCCGACGCTGCATCCGAGCGCGAACCCCACAAACCCTGCGATCATGCTCAGTCCCCTGTATCGATAGGGCCGATAGGTGATTTCATTGTTGAGAATGAAATTGCTCGCCATGGCGACAAGCGTGGCGACGAGTTGAGCCGAGTTGAAATCTGCGGGTCCAACCCAATGGCGAAACGCCGAGAGCGCGAGGACGTGGACGACGAGGCCGATCGCCCCGATAAGGGCGAACAGCACGAATCGAATCGGCAGGAGGCCGCCGCTCGCGTGATGGGCGACGAGACCGAGGAAATCGAGCCCGACAAGCGGCGTCAATTTCGACTCGCCCGCGATCCGCTTCCGAAATCGGTAGGGCGCCTCGATGATCTTCAGCTCCCCGCCCGCGGACAGGATGACGTCGACCAGGATTTTGAAGCCGTCCGGCGATAGACGCGGCGCGAGGCGGCTGACGATCTCTCGGCGGATCATGAAATAGCCGCTCATCGGATCCGTCACTGGGGCGCCCGCGATCCGTCGAAAGAACCAGGCTCCGAGGTTGCTCAGCTTCTGTCGCGCCGGCGAGAGGCCGCCTGCGTGCTCATCGGCGATGCGGGTTCCGATCGCCAGATTGCCCTGCCCGGCAGCGAGCGCCCAATACATCTTGGGGAGTATCGTTTCGTCGTGTTGGAGGTCGCCATCGATCACCGCAACCAGGTCGGCGCTCGAGGACATCCACCCCTCGACGACAGCTCCGGCAAGACCGGAGCGGTTGACCCGCCTCAGGCACCGCATGCGCGGGTCCGAAGACGCAAGCGCAAACGCGATCTGGGAAGTGCCGTCCGGCGAATCGTCGTCGACGACGATCATCTCCCACGGCAAGCCTTCGAGGACCGCTTTGACGCGCTCGAACAGCACGGGCACGTTGGCGGATTCGCGGTACGTCGGAACAACGACCGAGAGGGTCGGGTGCGATTTCGGCCGCGGGGGGTCCGGAGCCACTATGCTTGTCTCATTCGACGTCAACAGCTGCCTAATGGGGGGCGACCGGATAGGGGATGGGAAGCGCCCGCGTCAAGCCTTTCACCGGAACAAGCGCAAGCTCAATCTCACGATCGCCGTTTCGCGTCAGCGTCCACGACTGCGGCGCTCCGACAGATTGGAAAGCGGGTCGGGCTGCTGCGAGCGCAGCCGGCAGGTCGGCGGCCCGCACGACCAGCACTCCGTCGCCCCCGAGAAGCGCGCCTCCGCCTCTTACGAAGGCCCATCCCCTAGGATCGCCTGAAATCACGAAGACAGGAATGTCCGCCCCTAGCGCTAGCGCAATCTTCCCCGCGTCCGACCACTTTGCCGAGATGACGAAGGCTGGACTTGGATTGAACGCAGGCGCCTCGCGCAGACCACGCCAATCGAGCGCCTCGAGCGTGGGGTCGGCGACGCCGCGCTGGATCGGCGCCAAGGGCGTCAGCCAGCCCGTCGAGCTCTGCAGGACCGCCACAGCGGCGACGGCGGCGAGCGCGCCGGAAGAGATGGAGGCCCAACGGCGCAACGCGTGGAGGCCGATGGCGCGCTCGTCGAGCCACGCGCCCATCAGCGGAAAGGCGAAGAACCAGCCCGACATTGTCCACTGGGGAAGGCCTCGAGCGCCCCACAGCGGCGTAATCGTGAAAACAACGATCGGCGGCAGGGCGAGGCAGACGAGGAACAGTCGCCGCTCGTCCGCACGCCGTCGCCAGGCCGCGGCCAGACCCGCAGCCAGGGGCGCGAAAATCCAGGGGAAAAGATAAGCGATCTCTCCGACGGCCATCGCGAGGACCTGGATTGGCCTGAACCCGCCCTCCGGGGCTCCCCGCGCGCCCTGAAATTGAAACGACGCCCACCCGTGCTCCGCGTTCCACATGACCACTGGGGCCGTCATCGCCAGCGCGACCGCCGCGGCGACATAGGGCGCCGGATGAGTGAGCCAGCGGCGCTGTTTGGGCGCCAAGAGCACAAACGCCGCCAGGCCAGCGGCGCTGAGCGCGGCGCTGTACTTCGACAATCCCGCGACCCCCAGGCCGGCGCCGGCGAGGAGCCAGAGCCCCCAGACCGGTGACCGATCAGGAGACGTCAGAAAAAACAATCGCGCGAGCGCCCATCCGGCGACGGCCAGGCCGAAGAGCAGCGGGCCGTCCGGCACGACCCAGGTCCCGGCAGAGGCGAAGAAAAACGGAGCGACGTTCAACGAGAACAACGCAATCGTCGCGGCGCGAGGGCCGAACAGGTCGCGCGTCAGCCGGTAGAGGATCCAGCCGGACGCGGCGAAGAGAACAATGAACGGGAGCCGCGTCGCAACGCCTTCGCCGAGCGTGAGCGCGGCGAAATGGGCGATCCACTGGTGCAGAGGGGGATGGTCGAAATAGGAGAGGCTCAGGTTTCGCGCGATTGCGAGCGTATAGCTCTCGTCGATCCCGGGTCCGAGCAGATATGCGAAAATAAGCCGCGCGATGAGAAATCCCGCGACGATGGCGGCGGCGAGACGATCTGCGTCTTCGGTCTGCCCCGAGGCCCCGTCCGTACCAGTCCGCATCGACTAGGCCGCCGAGCGAGTGTCTGCGCTGGTCGCCGACCCGGGCACGAATTGATCGAAGGCCGCCCAGAACTGCCGCCGGAACACGTCGCGCTCAATCAGGATTTCATGCTTGGCGCCTTCGATCACGACGATCCGGCCCGCGCGGAGCCGCGAGGCGAAGCGCTCGGCCGCGGCGGTCTCCGTCACCTGGTCCGCCCCAGCAGCGACAATGAGGATGGGCGTCGTTATGCGGCGCGGAAAATTCGGCTCGTCAAAGCGTCTCATGAGCCGAAATGCGGCATGAAGCCAGCCAATCGTCAGGCCGGAAGAGAAAAGGTTCGGAGCTGCCGAGACGAGTTTCGCCGTTCGCACGAAGCGGCCGGCATCGGACGTCAAGACATTTCCTTCAAATTGCCTGAACCATCCCTCCGATCCGTTGTCGCCGGGGATGAAGGCGCCGCCAAGGCCCAGCGTGTCGAGCGCCCCGATCAGAAATCCGGCGGGGCTGCGGTGGCTGACGCGCCTGGCCGCGATCAGCGGCGAGGTCAAGACGAGACGTTCGAACGGGCATCGGCCGCCTTCCGCCGCGCCGAGAAGCACCGCCGCCCCCATCGAATGACAAAGACCGAACCACGGGCGCTGGCAGTTCGGCTCCAGCACCGATCGCACCAATGCCGCCAGATCGCGCTCGAAGTAAGAAAAGTCGTCGACATGGCCCTTGCGGCTGTTTCGCAGCGGCCGGTCCGAGCCGCCCTGGCCGCGCCAGTCCATCATCGCCACGGCGAAGTCTCGCGACAACAGTTCGCCGGCCACTTCAAAATACTTCTCGATGAATTCTCCCCGGCCGCCCAGAACGGCGATCGTCCCCCGCGGCGTCGAGACCGGAGCCCAGCGCGCGGTTCGCAGTCGCACGCCGTCGGCGGCGCGGATAGTCTCCTCTATACCGAATGGAGGAGGCGGATTGTCGAGCGTCGACGTCAAAGCCATCGGGGCAGTCGTATCAGATGGCGTCCATAACATGAAGGAAGGCGTCGACCCCGTCCGAAGTTGTGAGATGGCGTCTAGTCAGACCGCTGGACTCGGCTCGCGCAGCGACACAGGCGATATTCCCTAAGGGAACATTAGAAACATTGATGCAAAGCTGCAACACAATGGCCAAGAACAGACGGCGGGGGTGGCGGAGCATAGGGCGAACTGGTAAAGCCTAGTCGCCCGAGTCATTCAAAATGAGGGGTAGAGCCTCTTGAGCTTCACGCGGGCGTCGTCTGTGGTGAATTGCCAGTTGGCCTCTGCATGATGCT
>Ga0209040_10000598_pt1 | contig 27929 bp, 19 predicted proteins | sample BogFormECP12_OM3_FD_188240 | JGI IMG/M metagenome (GOLD analysis project Ga0209040, IMG submission 188240) | Bog forest soil microbial communities from Calvert Island, British Columbia, Canada - ECP12_OM3 (SPAdes) (version 2) | ecosystem: Environmental > Aquatic > Freshwater > Wetlands > Bog ... | reverse complement strand
AGTTCCAGAACAAAGATCCGCGCGGCTGGCGGGAATTTTCCGATCAACTCGCTGAGCATTCGACCGAGGGCTCCGCGCGGACCATGCGCGGGGTCCAGGCACGGCGGCCGTCGCTGTTCGACCTGGTCGACAAAATGCAGACCATCGCCGCGCCCACCTTAATCATGACCGGCGACGAGGATTGGCCCTGCCTAGAGCCCGCATTGCTGATGAAGCGCAGTATCCCAACTGCCGCGCTCGTCGTCATGCCGAATGCGGGACATACCATCAATCTCGAAGATCCGATTGCCTTCAATTGGTACATTGCCGACTTCTTGCACACCGTTGACGTCGGTGCCTCGCGCCGTCACGACAGTGGGAAGCCCCAGCGCCCGACCCAGCCAAACGGCAGCGACGCCGTCGGGATAGAGGTAGTGCGCATCGATCACGTCGATCCGCTGGCCCGAAGCCAGCAGGTGCCGCAGCATCGGCAACGTGGCGCGAAAGAGCAGATACGGCGCCATCGACATGCCGATTTTGGGAATCACCGGATAGCGCGGGTGATGCACCGTGATGCCGTGACGCAATTCGACCGGTGCCACGTTTGTGTCGCGCGCCCAGTCGCCAAACCACGGCGACCGGCTCGGGAACCAAGGTACGGGGGCGACCACGATGCTCCGGGCGTGTTGGCTGGCGATGAGATGACGTAGCCGATTCTCCACGAAAATTCCGTGGTTGGGCCGCACATCGTTCGGGTAAAGTGTCGAGAAGGTCAGGAGCCGGATCGATTCCATGGCTGCGCCGGGTTCTGACGGCTCCGCCGCAGCCTGCCGTCAGGTTTCTGCTGATCCGACTTTGGTGTGACCGGATCGCTCTCCCGGTAATCGAACGGCCACCAGGTATTGCTCGGCTGCGATCGGTCGACGCAGACCCATAGCACCAGCCAGCCAACCCCCAACATCACCAAGCCGAACAGCGCACTTTGCATCCGATACGCTCTAAGAACGTTGTGGCAGCGCGAGTTGTGGCGGTATCGCACTGACCGCCAGGCGCGCCTTCGCGGCGCTGCCCAGCGTCGCAGTCACGTGTTGATAGACTGCCCCCACCGCCACCAATATGGTAAAGTAATAGTCCCAATAGCACAACGAAAGGAAAGTGCCGCCGACGATATACGCGACCATCGAGACCTGTGCCATCTTGGCCAGGCTCACGCACCATTCGAGTCCAGACACTCCCGTTGCCAGCCTGACGATCCGGCGGGTGTAAACCGCCGCGGCAATGCTGATGCCGAGCCAGACGAAGAACGTCGGAAAGCCGTGCTCGCCGAGAATCTCGAACCAGATGCTGTGTACTGCCATGCTCTCGGCACCCGGCATGAATTGAGCGGCGATGTAACCAAAATACGGGGCAATAAATCCACCTCCGACCAGCGGTCGTGCGACCGCCATCGACCAGGAAACATGCCACGCCATCAGCCGGTCTGTCGAAGACTTGTCCATTTGGTACTCCTGGATCGTATGCATGCGATCGATCCAGGATTCCGGCATGAAGGTGATGGCGGTCACCAGCGCAAGCGCGAGCAGCATGCCGGAAATCAGCTTCGAGGAGCTCTTCAACCAAAAATAGCCCGACACTGCACCCAGCGCCAACAAGGCACCGCGCGAATAGCTGCCGACCACCGCGAACAGCGTCAGTGTCATTGCGCCGAGAAGTCCGTAGCGGATGATGGCATGGCGCGATTCCATCCGCAGGTAGTTCATCAACGGCATACTCACCAGCAAGGCCACAGCCAAGTGGTTGTTGTCCGCGATAATGGAGCCAGGCGGTCCCCACACCTTGTTTTCGCCGCCGCCTACCAGCGTGAACCCGCCGCCCTTGATGCCGAAGTACGCCATCGAAAGCACCATTACCCAGATCAGCGCGTGAATGCGCTCCCTGCTGGTCAACAGCGCAGCGGTGACAAGAAGGAACAGAAATACCTTAAAAACCCACTCCCATTTATACTCCACGTTGGCCCAGGGAGCCAATGCGAACATCGATGTGCAGGTGATCAGCACCAGGAACAGGCAGATCTGCACCGTCACCGCGTTTACCGGGAAACGCTTCGGCTCACGCGCGAACACGCAGCCAAACATTGTGGCGATGAAGGTCAACTCCGCCCACGGCAACGCGGCTCCGGCCCCTCCATAGACAATGCGGTGCGGGTTCATGAACGAAACCCAAGACCACAGGACGACGCCGACAAACGGCCGCTGCAGTACGATCGGCAGCAGTACAAGCAGCTCAAGGAACAGCGCGGCTGATCGCACGTTTCACCTGACCATTGGTGAGGGTGTCGCCGTTCGTTGTCGCCGCACCTGCTTCACCCCTTGTTCAGCTCATCAAGCAGCTTCTGTGCCTCAGCCTTCTCGCCAAACTCGCGCTTGTCCGCCACCACCGCGTTCAGCAGCTTGATCGCCTCGTCGCGCTTGCCTGTGTCCTTCAGGGCAACGGCAAAGTGATACAGGATGCGCGGATCGCTCCCCGCCTGGGCTGCGGCCTGACGCAGCAGCGGCATCCCCTGCGCCACATTTCCGCCCGACACCAGGATCCATCCCAGCGTGTCTGCTGTCTGACCGCCAGGCGAAAGGATATAGGCCTGCTGCGCCAGTCCTTGCGCCCGCTTGTCTCCCTGCTGCTGATAGAGCCAGGCGAGATTGTTCAGTGCGACCGCATCATGTGGTTTCTTGTCCAGCACGCGTTGCAATGTCGTGACCGCTTCGTCATAGCGCCGCGTGGCGATAAAGATATCGGCAAGCTGTTCAGTGGCGAGCAGGTCGGCTGGGTGCTGGACGATCCAATCGGATAACACCTTGATCGCGGCGTCGCTCTGGCCGCTCCGCAGCAGCGCCGCATTCAGGCGCCCGACCATAATCTCCGACGGTGCTGCGGCCAACGCGTCCTGGTACGCCCGCACCGCGTCGGCCGGTCGGTTTGCCGCCATATAGACGTCGCCGATCAGCGCCCGAGCCTGCTGGAAGTCGCGGTCCTGCTCCTGGACCTGCTTCGCTGTCGCAATGGCAGCATCGACGCCGGCGGCCTTCAGGTCCACCATCACGTAGTCCTGGTATAGCTGGTAGTTGCGCGGATTGCTGGCCAGACCTTCCTTGATCAGGTTGCGCGCATGTTCATAGTCGCCGGCCTGCAGCAGCAGACCTTCCAGGGCGCGCCGCGCCCCGAGCGCCGATGCATCGAGCTTCAGGATCTGGCTGTAGGTGTCGCGCGCCGCGTCCTTCTGGTCCAGCGCGATTTGCGCCGCTGCCTTCGCGCCAAGCAGATCGATGCTATCGGCGGTCGACTGGTCCTTGTTGATCAGCGCAAGCGCCTCCGCCGGTTTGCCCGCACGGATGTACAGATTGGCCAGGCTCGCGGTCAGCCGCGCGTTGGCTGGTTGCGCATTGTGAGCCTTTTCCACCAGTGCGATCGCCTGCGGCATGCGGTTTGTCTGTGTATACTGTTCCACCAGCATCGAGAGTGCCGGTTCGGAGGCTGCACTCTTGTCCAGCAGCGTGGACAGCAACTGTTCCGCCACCGCGGTCTTGCCCTGCATCGCCGAGACGCGAGACAGATTGATCTGTGCCGGCACGAAATCCGGGTTCTTTTTCAGCACAGCGCTGAATTTCGCGGCTGCACCGTCGATGTCGAGCTGCGCCAGTTTCAGCAGGCCTTCGAGGTTCTGCACCACCGGGGTATCGCCCTGCGCGGAGCGTATCTTTTCGACGGCGTCGGCCGCCTTGGTCAGGTCGCCGGTCGCCAGCGCGGCAAAGAACAGCGCCTCGCCGACCTGCGGCGCGGTGGGGGCCAGCTCCAGCGTGCGTTCCAGGTCGAGCATCGCTGACTCGGCCTGGCCCGCGCCCATGCGCGCACTCGCGAGACGCGTCTGCAGTCCCACGTCGTTCGGTGCCAATGATTCGGCCTTCTGGAAGGCCTTCACGGATTCATCGCTGCGACCGGTCGCGGCATAGGCGCGGCCCAGCAGGTCGTACGCTTCTGCGTCGCCCTGACCGGACTCCACCACCTTGGCCAGCGTTTCGGCGGCGAGATCCGGGCGGCGTTTGGCGAACTGCAGCCGCGCCAGCACCTTGTAACCCGCGAGGTCATTGGGTGTGCGTGCAATGTAGCGCCGGATTGCCTCCTCGGCCTGCGCCGCCTGGCCAAGCTGCTCCTTGACGACGCTCTGCAGGAAGTAGCCGCGCGGAATCCGTGCGATATATGCGTTGATCTTTTCCAGCGTCGCGTCGGCGGCCTTGTAGTCCTTCGCCTGCACCTGGATCACCGCCTGCAGATAGATCGCCTGCACATTGCCGGGGGTCGCCTTCAACACCGCATCCAGATCGCCCTTTGCCTTGTCGGACTTGCCGGTCGCGATCAGCAGTCCGGCGCGGTCGAGTAGCGCCCGCGTATTGCCCGGCTGATCCGTCAGCATCTGGTCCAGCACGGCAAGCGAGCCGGTCGCGTCGCCCTTCGAGCGCAATATCTCGGCCTTTGCCAGCAGCGCCTCAGGCGATTTCGGCTGGGCATTGATCGCCCGGTCGATCTTGCCTTGCGCACCTTCGAGGTCGCCGCGCGAGGCCAACAGCCGCGCGCCGGCCAGCAGTGGCTCGACCGCATTCGGGGCGGTCTTCTCGGCGAGCGCGAACGAAGCCTGTGCCTCGCCCGTATCATTGAGTGCGATCTGCGCGTAGCCGCGCGCCACCAGGATCGACGCATCGAGCACGGCATCTTTGCCGTCTGGCTTCAGTTCGGCGAGCAGGTCCTTTGCCTTCTGTTGCGCCAGCAGCGACTGCGCCAACAGCGGCACCGCCTGATGCGGGTCGAAGCCGCGATCGCGCGCCGCCCGCGCCTCGCGCTCCGCCGCCACCGGATCGCCAAGCTCCAGGCTCACCTTCCCCAGCCAGAAATGCGCCTCCGCGTTCTGCGGATCGGATCGCACCGCATTGCGCAGATTGATCTGCGCCGCGCGAAGGTCGCCCTTCTGCAGGGCCTTGCGCGCATCGGCAAGGTCATCGGCGCGGGCCGTTGCCGGCAGAATGCCGAGCCAGACTGTCAACAGAAGCCAGCCGAGATGCCGCTTGCGCATGCTATGTGACCTCATTCCATATCCAGCCTGGACTCGTCCGCCTCCGCACCCGCGTCGGTCACCTTGCCAGGCTCGAATTCGATGCCGTGTACTTCCATCAGCCCGTATAGGGTGGGTCGGCTTACGCCGAGCAGCTTGGCCGCCACTGACAGCGTGCCATTGGCACGGGCCAGCGCCAGCTGCAGCACTTCGCGCTCCGCCCGCAGCCGCGCTGCCCGCAGATCGAGCGGTACCACGGCTTGCGCGGTCGGCGCCAGTTCCAGATCCGCCGCATCAATCATCCGCCGTTCGGCCATGACCACCGCACGCTTCATGCGGTTCTCCAGCTCGCGCACATTGCCCGGCCATGCATGGGCGGCGATTGCGGCATTGGCGGCCTCGGTGAAGCCGCGAATGTTGCGGCCGAACTCCCGGTTGAATCGGGCCAGGAAGTAATTGGCCAGCAGCAGCGCGTCGCCGCCGCGCCCGCGCAACGGCGGAATGCGCACGGTGACCGCGTTCATGCGATAGAACAGGTCGCCGCGGAACGTGCCTTCGTTGACACGTTCCTCGAGGCTCGAGTTGGTCGCGGACACAATGCGCACATCGACCTGGATGCGCTGCCGACCACCGATGCGCTCGATCACCTGATCCTGCAGGAAGCGCAGCAGCTTCACCTGGAGCGCGTGCGGCAGATCGCCGATTTCGTCGAGGAACAGCGTGCCGCGATTGGCGCTCTCGATCTTGCCGATCGTCTGTTTCACCGCGCCGGTGAACGCCCCGCGCTCATGGCCGAACAGCTCGGACTCCAGCAGGTTCTCCGGAATCGCGCCGCAGTTGATGGCGACGAATGGCTGCTTGGCACGTGGCCCAAGGTCGTGCAGCGCCTGCGCCAGCGCCTCCTTGCCGGTGCCGCTCTCGCCCAGCAGCAGCACCGGCACGTGCGTCGTCGCGAGCTTCTCGACATCGCGGCAGATCTTCAGCATCGCCTGACTGGTGGTCACGATGCGTTCGATCGGCGAACGTGCCGGCATCGCGGCAAGCCGGCGGTTCTCGTCCTCCAGCCGATGCAGGTTGAGGCCGCGCTCGATGATCGTGCGCAGCACCTCGAGCTCCACTGGCTTCTCGCAGAAATCATAGGCGCCGAGACTGACGGCCTTCAGCGCATTCTTGCGTTCGCCGTTGCCGGTGACGACGATAACCTTGGTCTCCGGCGCGATCCGCAGCACCTCCTCCAGTGTGGCGAAGCCCTCGGACACGCCGTCCGGATCGGGCGGCAGGCCGAGATCCATGATCGCGACAGGTGGATGCTCCTTTTGCACCGCAGCTATCGCCGAGGGTCGCGCACTCGCCATCAACACTTCGCAGGATGGGAAGGCCCAGCGGTACTGTGAGCGCAGACCGTCATCATCCTCGACCACCAGCAGCTTCGGTTTGACCGCCATGACGCGTCAGGCCGTCAACGCCGCGGCATCGGCGACGGCGATGCGGACCGACGGCAGCAGCAGACGCATCGTCGTGCCGCCCGGCCTGCGGCTCAGCACCAGAAGATCGCCACCCGCCGCGCGTAACAGCTCGCGGGCCTGGTAGGCCCCGATGCCGTGGCCGCCGCCCTTTGTCGAGGCGAACGGCCGGAACAGTTCGTCGCGAATGAACTCCGGCGTCATTCCCGGCCCCTCGTCGACGATGTCCACGACCACGCTCAACGCCTCGTGGCGCAGCAGGACGCGGACCGGGCTGACCGGTTCAGACGCCTCGATCGCGTTGTTCAGCAGATGCTGGACCACGGCATCGAACGATTCAGGATCGATGGCCACGCCGGCGCTGCCACCATCGTCGGATAGCTCGACGACAGTCTGTGCGATCTGGCGGGTGGTTTCCACGATGTCCCGTAGCCGTTGCAATGGCCCGATCAGCGCACGGCTCCGCTCCTGGCGATCCGCCTGCAGGCGCGTCAGCAGGCGGGTTATCTTGGCCACCGAGGCACGCACCGTCGCCAGCATGTCGCGCTGGAAATCCGGATTGTCGGCATGGACCTCGGCATTTGTGAGCAGCATCGAAAGCTGTCCGGAGACATTCTTTATGTCGTGAATGACGAAGGCAAAACGCTGGCTGTACTCACGCAATTGTTGCGTTTGTGACAGGACTTGCGCCGCCAGTTGCTCGGCAACCCGACTGGCCACCTCGCGCCCGATGATGCGTAGCAGATCGAACACCTCGCGGTCCAGCTTGAACTGGGCCCGCGAGCGGGCCAGCACGACAAAGCCGATCAGGCTGCCCCGATGGTTGAGCGGCACGGCGAGCCAGGTTCGGGTCAGCTCGCTCGACCATTCCACCACCGGTGCCACCTTGTCGAGCTCGACGATCCAGTCACCATCGCGGAATTCCGCGAGCAGGCGATGGCCCGGCGGAACCGGCTGCGTCACGGCCGACATGTTCCATGACCCCGCCCACTGAAATGCCACCTCCTCCGGGGCGCGTACGAACAGCACGCCGGCCGGGCTGTCCACCACCTCCGCCACCGCGCGGATCGCGCGCACCGGCAGACTGGTGTGTGCAGCCGGCGCGGTGAGCGTGTCGATGCAGCGCATCCACTCGCGCCGGTAATCGTAGCGGTGGCTGAAGAAGTTATCGACCACGACAGCGCGAATGCGTGAGCGCGCGGAGCCGGAGGTGAGCAACACTGCGATGATCAAGATCCCGGCGAATACCAGCGATACCTCGGCGACATAGCCCCACTGCGCGCCGCCGCGACGGAAGATTTCACCGGTCGCCGCCAGCCCGAGCAGGAACACGCCGCTCACCACCAGGGTCGCGGTGTGGAACACGACGTCGCGCGAGACGTGAAGATCGATCGACCAGCGCCGGTTGCGCGCCGCCGCGACGGCGATCAGCGGTACTGCCAGCGCCGTGGCGCTGGCCCGCCCCACGAACAGCGTCTGCGACACGCGGTGGAACAGCGCCGCATCGGCGTAGAGGACGAGATCGTACAGGAACAGCCCGGCGAGCGCGACGCAGAGCAGGTTGATGTGCCAGCGCGCATCGCTCGGCGTATTGAAATAGAGGTTTTCAAGCAGCAGGATGTTGCAGACCGCGAAGCCGAGCCGGATCGCGGTACCGACCGACCATAGCGACGCGCCTTGCGGGCTCGACAGCACATCGATCAGTGGCAGGCCACCGACCAGCAACAGGGCGAGCAGCCCCATCGTGGTGAACACTTGGCGAAGCTGGCGGTGAACCGCGACCGAGCGGCGATACAGGTGAAGAATGAAGCCGTACCAGGCGGCCGAGCGGGCGACCTCGAGCCAGCCAGCGACCCCGCCGGTCGAATTGCTCCACGCGGTCAAGGCGACGGACGCCGCCCAGGCAGCGGTAACCAGGCACGCGCCGGCTAGCCAGATCGCGGTGCGGCTCGGTGACCGCCGCATCAGGACCAAGGCGCCCAGCGCGGCATACAGAACGGCGCAGCCGGCGTGCAGCAACACCAAGGCGGGGAGCATCTGTATCATGCCTCAGCAATCATCCGGGCTTCGCCATTCGGACGGCGTCAGCGTGCGCCTTCGCGAAACAGGATGACCCGGACAGTGGCAAGCAGGATGAACAGGTCGAGCAGCAGGCTGCGGTTCTTAACATAATAAAGATCGTACGACAGCTTCTGCCTGGCATCCTCGACCGACGCACCATAAGGATAGTTAACCTGCGCCCAGCCGGTGATCCCCGGCTTGACATAGCTGCGCTCCCCGTAGAACGGAATAATCCGGCCAAGCTGCTCGACGAAATGCGGCCGCTCGGGGCGTGGGCCGATCATGCTCATCTCGCCACGCAGCACATTGATGAGCTGCGGCAACTCGTCGATCCGCATCGGGCGGACGAAGCTGCCGATGCGGGTGATGCGGGGATCCTGCTGGGTCGCCCAGCGTGGATTGCCACCCTTCTCGGCATCGATCATCATGCTGCGGAACTTGAGCAAAGTGAACGGTGTGCCGTGCAGCCCCGTGCGCTGCTGCCGGTAGAGCACCGGCCCCGGGCTGTCGATCCTGATCAGCACTGCGGTCAGCAGCATCAGCGGCAGGGTCAGCAGCAGCAGGGCCAGGCTGACGCAGATGTCAAAGCCGCGTTTGACGGCGTTGCTGGCCCGCCCGGTCGCGAAGCCGTCGGCGAACAGCAGCCAGTCGGCGCGGATGCTGTCGAGGTCGATGCGTCCGAGATGTTGCTCACAAAAGGCGGCCTCGTCGAGCACCGGCACGCCGTGCAGCTTGCAGTCCAGCAGCGACCGCACCGGCACGGAAGCGGGGTCGGGGAAGTCTCCGGCGACGATAATGCCCCAGATGCGCTGGCGGCGCAGCGAGGTTGGGGACACGGGCTGGTCCACCGCACCCGCGCCGGCGTCCCGCGCCGCGACGACTGGCTCGAACAGCCGGCCGCGCCCAACCGAAGCCAACTGGCGCAGCCGCGCGATGTGTGGTGCCGGACCGAGCACCAGGATCCGCCGGATGAACCAGCGCTCGCGCATGATCCGGTTGAAAATCAGGCGGCTCGCCAGGATGCACAGGAGCCATGCCACCAGCACCTTGCCCAGCAACAGCACGGCATGGCGTGACAGTCCGATATTGAAGCTGCCGCTCACCACCAGCACGGCGGGAAAGGCGAGGATGCCAGCAACACCGGCGTTGATCAGCAGGCGACGCCGCTCGATGCAAATTTCCGGGCGATAGAGGCCGATGGCGGCAGCCGTGCACACGATCGTAAGGGCCAGCATCGCGGCGAGGTTGGCGATGCCGAGTGACGCCACATGTGCGGCACCCACGCCGGAAGCCTCCGCGAGGGCCGGAAGCACGCCGGGCATTGCCAGCATTCCATAGATGACCAGGAACGACAGTGCCAGCTCGCAGAGGCCAAGCACGGCCATCTCGAGTGACATCAAGCGTCCCAGGACCCGCGTCATACCTGTCTCCCCCGGAAGGCGCCGTTGTCACGGACCGCGCATGAACCGGCTACAGGCCACACCACGCCGTCCGCGGGTCCGCTGCCGGCCGGACCTGTCTGCCGAGCTGACATGCATCGGATCAATGCGATCTGTCCACAATTTTAAATACCCTGGCGGCTTTACCACAATGTTTCACCTGCATCGTCAAGAAAGCTTCAAGATTGAAACCGTTTACTGTTTCTCTGTGCGAAACCGCATCGGATCGGGCGAAGTGGACAGGCGACAGCGACAATACCAGAGTAGTCGTGCAACCTATAGATGTTACACTACGGGCAGGTTCGTGATACTCTCGATTGCATGCGACCGTTCAAGATGGTAAGAGGCTATCACAAACCGGAGAGTGGCCGCCACACCGAAATTGGGGCTAGCGGTCACCGGAGCGAGGCGCGTAGCTCAGTGGCAGAGCGCTGCCGTCACATGGCAGAGGAGGGGGTTCGAATCCTTCCGCGCCTACCAGGCCGGCCGGTCGAGCGGGTCAACGAACGTGGAGTCGCCGTGAGTTTCCTGTTGCGGGCTAGTTCGATGGTTGCCCTGGCGATCGCGGCACTGTCGGTAGGGGCCTGCTCGTCCGGCAGCGCCCCGCCGGCCGTGACGACGCCGGTGGCACGGACACCGGATAATATGACTCCGGGCGACACCACGCCGATGGATCAGTACGTGATCGGGTCAGGGGACTCGCTCAGTATCTTCGTCTACCGCAACCCCGATCTCAGCGAAGGCGGGGTCTCCGTGCGCCCCGACGGCAGGATTTCCACGCCGCTGATCGAGGACATCACGGCAGCCGGCAAGACGCCGACGCAGCTCGCCCGCGAACTCGAGGGCCGGCTCAAGAAATACATCCAGGACCCCAACGTGACCGTCATCGTGAGGTCCTTCATCGGGCCGTTCGACCGCCAGATCAGGGTGATCGGCGAGGCGACCGAACCGGCCGCCATCCCGTATCGTGATCATATGACGCTGCTCGACGTCATGATCGCCACCAAGGGACTGACAAAGTATGCCGCCGGTAACCGTGCGGAAATCGTTCGGCGCGATGTTGACGGCAAGCAGACGGCGATCCGGGTCAGGCTGAACGACCTGATCAAGGACGGCGACATCGATCAGAACATTGAGATGCAGCCCGGCGACACCCTCATCATTCCGCAAACCTGGTTCTGAAGGCGACAACAACCCTATGGATTCCCTCCGGGCACTGGTAGAGCAATACGCGCGGGCTGCCTGGCGCCGCCGCTGGTTGGGCGTGTTCATCACCTGGCTGATCTGCGGCGTGGGCTGGGTCGGCGTCTATCTGGTGCCCGACCAATATGAGTCGAGCGCGCGTCTGTTTGTCGATGCCGATGCGATCCTGACCCCGCTGCTGCACGGGCTGGCGGCCGATTCAGGCCCGACCAGCCAGCTGGAAATGCTGCAGCGCACCCTGCTCAGCCGACCCAACCTCGAAAAGCTAGTCTCGAAAACCGACCTCGATCTCAGCGTCGCCAACCCCTCCGACCGCGAACGCCTGCTGCAGAGCCTCGGCCAAGATATCAAGGTAATCCCGCAGACCAGGAACCTGTTCACCATCACCTACCGCAACAAGAGCGCCAAGCTGGCACATGACGTGGTGCAGACGCTGCTGTCGATCTTCGTCGAAAGTGCCACGGGCTCCAACCGCATCGACATGGAGAATGCCAAGCGCTTCCTCGAGCACCAGATCTCCTCCTACGAGCAGCAGTTACGGGCGGCCGAGAAGCGTCGCGCCGACTTCCACACGAAATACGTCGAGATCCTGCCGGCTGGCCTCAATGCGGATGCACCCTACGCGATGGCGACCGAAGGGGTCCGCAATACCGTGCAGGATATTGACGGCAAGCTGCAGGACGCAGTGACCAAACGCGATACGCTGCGCGAGGAGCTTGCCAAGACGCCGGCGATGCTGGTGGCCGAGGACAATACCCAACTCCAGGCTCAGGTCAAAACCAAGCTGCAGGAGGCACAGGAGCAGCTCAAGATGATGCTGCTCAGGGACACCGAACAGCATCCCGAGGTGATTGCGCAGAAGAAACTGATTGAGGCGCTCAAGACATCGCGCGAAGGGGCCGGGCCAGTGGCCGGTAACGGCAAGGGCGACGACGCAGCCGCGGCCAACGCCGGCAAGCGCTCGGTGTCCAACCCGGTCTATGAGCAGCTCAAGGTGAAGCTGGTCGACGCCGAAACCGCCCTTGCCTCACTACAGCGCCAGCGCGCCCGCGAGGCCGAACTGCTGGATCGGGTGGAGAAGGTGCAGCGCGAGCAGCCGGGCCTGTGGGCCGAGTACCAGAACATGGACCGCGATTACGGCGTGCTGCGCAAGAACTATGAGGAACTTCTGGGTCGCCTGCAGGCGGCCAACATTGCCCAGGCCGCCGATACCCAGGCAGACAAGGTCAAGCTGCAAGTCGTCGATCCGCCCGAAACGCCGCGGCTGCCCGCGGCACCGAACCGGCTCCTCCTGGTGTCCGGCGTCCTTGTCGCGGGTCTTGGTGGCGGACTTGCCTTCACCATCCTGCTCAGCCAGCTCGACCGATCGTTTTCGACGGTGGATCAGCTCCGTAATCTCGGGCTGCCGGTGGTGGGTGGCATCTCGATCCTGGGTCTGCCACCCTTGGTGCACCGGTTGCTGGTCGCTGCCCGTTTCAGTGTGGCTGTCGTCGCCTTGGTCGGTGTCTACGGGGGATTGATGGTTCATATTCTGCGCGTAGCGGCGCTGATCTGAATGATCAGCCCCAAGTCTGCGCATCTGGTCGAACGGGCCGCCGAGCGCCTGCTACAGGCAGGCGTGCTGGAGGGTTCCGCGGCGCAACTGCTGGAACCGGATCGCCCGCGTCAGCAACCGCTCGCCCCGCCGATCGGCGCGGCACCTCCGACCGCGCCCGCCGCGCCAGCGAGTGCGGTTGATGTATTGGCGCCGGACCGGCCTGCCCGTGAGGTGGAGGAGGCAGGCGAGCGACCCGAGATACTGCCGCGTCCGCCGATCGAAATGGCCGCCCTGGCGCGCGCCGGCATGTTCGACTGGTCGCACGGGCGCAGCCGTATTTCCGAGGAGTTCCGCTTGGCGCAGCGCCAATTGCTGCGCGCGGCGTTCGCCCCCACCGCCGAGGCGGGCGTGTCGAACCTGGTGATGGTGACCAGCGCCAGGCCGGGCGAAGGCAAGACCTTTACCGCGGTGAACCTCGCCGGCAGTGTCGCCTTGCAGGGCGATCACCACGTGCTGCTGATCGACAGCGACTCCAAGCGGGATTCGATCTGCCAGGCGCTCGGCCTGGCCGACGCACCGGGTGTGCTCGATCTCGCCTCCAACCCGAACCTCGACCCCAATGAGGTGATCCTCCGGACCGAGATCGAAAACCTGTCGCTCCTGCCGGTCGGCCAGGAGCGCGGCCGCAGCTCCGAGCTGTTCGCCAGCCGCGACATGACGCAGTTGATCCAGCGCCTCGGCCGACGCTACTCGGACCGGCTGCTGGTGCTTGACTCCGCGCCCTGTCTCTCGACCAGCGATCCGGCGGCGCTGGCGCCCGTGGTTGGGCAGATCCTATTCGTGGTCGAGGCCGAACGGACCCAGCGCGAGGAAGTGGAGTCGGCACTGGACCTGATCCAGGCCTGTCCGCTGATCATGCTCCTGCTGAACAAGGTGCAGGTGACGAACCGCTACACATTCGGAGCCTATTCCAACTACTACTCATCCTGACCTTGCGCCGACGCGGCAGGGTAGGGCCTATGTGTGTCGTGACTGTCCCACTCGGCATCCCTGCGCGTGTCACGTGCGCCCTGGCGGTCGGTTGCCTGCTTGGCACCCGCATTGCGATGGCGTTCACCGTCACGGATCCAAACAACCCGTCGATCGTGACCAACGCGCCGGAGCCAACGGAGACCGACCTCCGTCACCAGCTCCAGATGCAGTCCGGTTTCGGCGCAGCCGCGGCAGGAGGCGGGTGGACCTTTGTGCCGTCGGTCAGCCTGGAGGAGATCTGGACCGACAATGTCCTGAACACCAACACCAACCGCCGCTGGGATCTCCTCACCATCGCGACCCCCAGCATCGCCATCACCGGCGACACGCCCAACACCCAGCTCCTGTTCGAATACGGACCGCAACTCCGCCTGGCCGCCAGGACGCCTCAAGAGAACAGCGTCACCAACCAGTTGCTCGCCAGCGGGCTGTTCACCATCGTGCCGGATGAGTTCTATGTCAGCGCGCACGGGATCGCCGGCGGCACTCCGGTGAACGGCGGCTTCGGCGCCCTGGGTCCTGGCATTAACTCGAACTTTGGGGGCTTCAATTCGCAACTGAACTCGCTCGGCACCACCGGGCTCTCAAATGCGAACCAGGTGCAGGTCAGCAGCATTTCGGTCTCCCCCTACTGGGAGCATCGCTTCGGTGACACCGGCATGGCCAAGATCGGCTATCAGATCAGTGAGTCGAGCTTCTCCCAGGGGAACAGCTACGTCCCGCTATTCTTTCCCAGTGGCCACAACGCCACCACCAGCATCGGCAACTGGGGTTATGCCCAGTTCGACACCGGCGACCGCTTCCAACCTTTCCAAAACCACACCGAAGCCAATGCACAGATTTACAACGGTTCCGGTTTCGAAGGCAACTCGGAACAATACTGGGCGTTCGACAAGCTCACCTACGTGGTGAACGATAAGATCTCCGTCTTCGCCCAATTGGGCTATGAGAACCTGCAATACGCCGGCACGCCATCAACGCATATCGCCGATGCGACCTATGGCTTCGGCACCACGTGGACGCCGAACCCCGACAGTCAGATCACCGTCAGCTTCATCCACCAGTATGGCGATGCCAACTGGAACCTCAGCGGCTCGTACGCTCTGTCGGCGCGCACGCAGATCAGTGCGACCTATACGACGGGACTGCAGACCAACCTGCAGGGCATCCAGAGCCAGCTCAACCTCACCACCGTCAATTCCGCCGGCCAGACGGTGAACAGCGTAACCGGCGCCCCGGTGGCAATAGGTACGAACGGTGTCGGCGTTCAGGCCGGCCTGTTCCGCGTCAAGGCGTTCACCCTGAATGTGACGACGACACTCGATCGCGACCAGTTCGCCGCCTGGCTGCAACTCTCGAATAATACGACAGAAGCCACGGTCCCGGCCTCTGAACTTCAGTTCAACATCACCTCCCCCCCTGTGGGCTCCACCACTCAGGCGAAGACGCTATACGCGAGCTGGACCCATCAGATCCGTGACGACCTGACCCTCGGCAGCGTCGCCTCCTTCAACACGAGCCGCGTGTCCAACGGCGTTGGCAATCAACATTCGATAGCTGCCAGCATTGGAATGCAGTATCTGATCAGCCAGACCTTGGCGGCCACCGCGAGCTATTCGTTCTACGACCTCATTTCATCCACATCGACTCAGAGCTATTACCAGAACCTCGTCCTGGTCGGCCTCACCAAGCAATTCTGAAGTGGCACCGTGTACGAAAAATATTACAACCTCTCCGGCATCCCCTTTCAACTGACGCCCGACAGCCGGTTCTTCTTCGGCTCGAGCGGCCATAGCCGTGCGATTGCGCATCTCGTCTATGGGCTGGCGCAGGAGGAAGGCTTCATCGTCGTCACCGGCGAGGTCGGCGCCGGCAAGACAACGCTGGTAGAACAACTCTGGTCGCAGCTCGACCGACACAGCTACGTAATGGCGCGCGTCGTGACCACGCGGGTATCCGGCGATGACCTGCTGCGCCTGGTGGTGGCCAATTTCGGCGTGTCCGACGACGGCGGCGCCGACAAGGCGACACTGCTGCGCCGCTTCGAGCGCATGGCACGCGATCAGCGTGCCGCCGGGCGGCGCTGCCTGCTGGTGGTGGACGAGGTGCAGAACCTGCCTATGGCGGCGCTCGAGGAGCTGCGCATGCTGTCCAACATCACGGTGGATGGCCGTGCCTCGGTACAGACCATCCTGCTCGGTCAGCCCCAGTTCCGCGCCACGCTGGCAAACCCCGATCTCGAACAGCTCCGTCAGCGCGTCCTTGCTTCGTACCATCTGGGGCCGCTCACCGAGGCGGAGACCCGCGCCTACATCGAGCACCGACTGAAACGGGTTGGCTGGAGCGACGATCCGCGCTGGGAGGATGCCGCGTTCACCTACATCTATCGCTACACCGACGGTATCCCGCGTCGCATCAACACGCTCTGCTCGCGCGTGCTGCTGTTTGGCGCGATCGAGGAGAGCCACATCATCACCGGCCCGATGGTGGAGAGCACGGCCACCGAGCTGCAGCAGGACCTCGGCGCCGGCCTTGCCGCGCCGCAGCCCGCCGCAGTCACGATGTCACTGGCTGCGGCGTGTGCGCCGAACAACGATGCCCTGGTGCGGCGGATCGAGGCACTGGAGCAGACGTCCTCGCGACAGGATCGCGTGTTCCGTCGCCTGATGGACCTGTTGAGCGCGGTGGCGGATCGATGAGCCCGCCCGTTCGTAACGCGATGACGGTCGATGTCGAGGATTACTTCCAGGTGCAGGCGTTCGCCGACTGCATCGACCGTACCGCGTGGCATCGCATCGCGCCACGCGTCGAGACGAATGTTGATCGCATCCTCGATCAGTTCGCGTCGGCGCGCGTCAGCGCGACATTCTTCACCCTTGGCTGGATCGCCGAACGCCATAAGCCGATGGTTCGCCGCATCGTCGCCGCGGGGCATGAGCTTGCCAGTCATGGCTACGACCATACGCGCGCTGATGCACAGGATCCGGCAACCTTCGGGGCCGACGTCAGCCGCACGCGGCTGCTGCTCGAGGACATCGGCGGCGTCGCGGTGCGCGGTTATCGTGCCGCCACCTTCTCGATCGGTGCGCGCAACCCCTGGGCATTCCGCCTGCTGGAAGACGCAGGCTACACTTACAGCTCCAGCGTCAATCCGATCAGGCACGACCTTTACGGTATGCCCGACGCTCCGCGCGTTCCGTTCCGTCCCGAAGGCGGCGCGCTGTGGGAGATTCCAATGACCACGTTGCGTGCATTCGGCCGCAACTGGCCGTGCTCCGGCGGCGGCTATTTCCGCCTGCTGCCCTACGGCGCGTTTCGGCAGGGCCTTCGATTGGTGAACCAACGCGAATGCCGTCCCGGCATTTTCTATTTCCATCCATGGGAGGTCGATCCCAAACAGCCGCGCGTCGTCGACTGCGGCTGGAAGTCGCGCTTTCGTCACTACACCAACCTTTCCCGCATGACCGCACGCCTCGATCTGCTGCTGCGCGATTTCGTCTGGGACCGTATGGACCGCGTGTTTGCCGACCAATTGGAGCACGCCCCTGCCACCGGTGTGATTGCAGCGTCTTCGCTGGGATAACAATGTCGATCCGACTGCGACCGCTCGATCACGCCAGCGAGCCCACCTGGGATGCCTTCGTCGCGGCGATGCCCGGCGGCACCTTCTTCCATCGCGCCGTCTGGTCGCGCGTCATCGAGACCGCGTTCGGCCACCGCTGCCATTACACGCTCGCCGAACAGGATGGTGCGATCACCGGCGTGCTTCCGCTCGCGCATGTCAGCACTGCGTTATTCGGGAACACGCTGGTGTCCACGCCGTTCTGCGTCTATGGCGGCCCGCTGGCCGCCGACCGGGAAACCGCCACGGCCTTGGAAGCGCACGCCGATACCCTGCGGAACAAGCTGGGCGGCTCGGCCGTCGAACTGCGCGAGCGACAGAAGGTGGATGGCGACTGGCTCGTACGCTCCGATCTCTATGTCACGTTCCGGAAACCCATCGCGCGCGACGACGACAGCAACATGAAGGCGATCCCGCGCAAACAGCGCGCCATGGTGCGCAAGGGCATCCAGAATCGCCTCGTCTCGGTGTGCAATCGTGACGTCGCGGTGCTGCATCGCGTCTATGCCGAGAGTGTGCGCAATCTCGGCACACCGGTGTACTCCCGCCGCTATTTCTCCATCCTCAACGAGGCATTTGCCGATTGCAGCGATGTGGTCTCCGTGATGGACGGAGAACAGCCGATCGCGTCGGTGTTGAACTTCTACTTTCGCGACGAGGTGCTGCCGTATTACGGCGGCGGCACCGCGCAGGCGCGCCAGCGTGCGGGCAACGACTTCATGTACTGGGAGGTGATGCGCCGTGCCGCCGCCCGCGGCTGCCGCCTATTCGACTTCGGCCGCAGCAAGCAGGGCACCGGTTCGTACGCCTTCAAACACAACTGGGGCTTCGAGCCGGAACCTCTGCACTATCGCTACCATCTCGCGCCGGGCGCGACGATACCGGACCATAATCCGCTCAACCCGAAATACCGGCTGTTCATCGCCGCCTGGAAGCGCCTGCCGCTCGCGGTGGCCAATCTGCTCGGCCCGCCGATCGTGCGCGGCCTCGGCTGACCGCCGTGCGCAATCTGCTGTTCCTGTCGCACCGCATTCCCTATCCACCGGACAAGGGTGACAAGATCCGTGCGTGGAACGTCCTGCGCTACCTGTCGCGCACGCACCGCATCCATCTCGGCTGCTTCATCGACGACCCGGCGGACCGCCAGGATCTTGCGCCGCTCGCTGCGCATTGCGCGGATTTTATCTGTGTCCCGCTCGATCCGCGCGCCCAGCGCCTCAAGGCACTGCTGCGGCTGCGTCGCCGCCAGCCGCTGTCGCTCGGCTATTTCCAGGACCGCAGGCTGCAGCGTTGGGTGGATGCCAAGCTTGCCGATGGCGCGATCGACAGCGTCTATGTGTTCTCCTCCGCCATGGCGGGCTATGTCATGCACGCCACGATAGCGCGGCGCGTGCTCGACATGGTGGATGTCGATTCCGAGAAGTGGACCGCCTACGCCGAGACCGCGCGCTTTCCGGCGCGCCATGTCTGGGCGCGTGAAGGACGCACCCTGCTCGCCTTCGAACGCCTGGCGGCCGCGCGCTTCGATCACAGCCTGTTCGTCTCGGAGCACGAGTGGCAGCGTTTCGTCACGCTGGCGCCGGAGACCGTCGATCGCACGAGCTGGGTCTCCAACGGCGTCGATTTCGACCATTTCTCGCCGGCGCACGATTTCGCTCCGCCGTTCGCCGGCGAAGGCGCCGATCTGGTGTTCACCGGTCGCATGGATTACCGGCCGAACATCGACGCGGTCCGGTGGTTCGCACGCGAGGTGATGCCGGTGCTTCGCCGGCGCGTTCCCACCGCGCGCTTCTGGATCGTCGGCGCGGCGCCGACCGGGGAGGTGCGTGCTCTCACGAGGCTGTCGGGTGTTGAGGTCACCGGGCGTGTGCCGGACACTAGGCCGTATCTCGCAGCCGCCGATGTCGTGGTTGCACCGCTGGGCATTGGCCGCGGCATCCAGAACAAGCTGCTCGAGGCGATGGCGATGGCGCGACCCGTGGTCGCCACGCCGGAAGCGTTTCAGGGCGTGCGCGCGGAGCCGGGACGCGATATTCTGCTGGCAAGCGGCGTGGATGAAACGGTTCAAAGGATCGCTGACGTGCTCGACGGCCGACATGCAACGATGGGAGCCGCCGCGCGGCGCGCCGTCGAGGCCTCGCATCAATGGTCGGTAACGTTGCGCCCGCTCGACCGGCTGTTTGGCGTTGCGCAGCGCGACGCAGCCCAGGAAGTTCTGCCGGCATGAATGTTCGCACACTTGCCGAGGCGGGGCTGGTCGATGCGTGGCGCAGCGGTCCTGCCATTGCTATCGGTGTCGGTCTCATCGCGCTCGCGTTGCTGTTCCACACCGAGGTCGTCGCGGCGGTTACCGTTTGGCAATACTCGACCGCGTACAACCATTGCTTCCTCGTGATCCCAATCGTCTTCTATCTCATCTGGGACCGGCGTGACACGCTGCACGATGTATTGGCCACCCCGTATCCGCTGGCGACCCTTGCGGGCGTGCCGCTGGCCATCGCTTGGCTGCTCGCCGAACGCCTCGGCATCATGGAAGGCCGCCAGCTCGTGGCCATGAGCTTCGTGGAGCTGCTGTTCTTCGTCGTGCTTGGGACGCGGTTGTGGTGGCGGCTCGCCGGGCCGCTGCTCTATTTGTATTTCCTGGTGCCGTTCGGCGCCTTCCTCACGCCAAAGCTGCAGGACTTCACCACCGTGTTCGTCGCGCACGGTCTGCCGATGCTGGGCATCCCGGCCTACATCACCGGCTACACGATCGAGATTCCCGAAGGTACCTTCCTGATCGCCGAGGCCTGCGCCGGCCTGCGCTTCCTGGTCGCCTCGATCGCGTTCGGCTGCCTTTATGCGCTGATCATGTACCGCTCCGCGCTGCGGCGGGCGGTGTTCGTCGGCGTGTCGATCGTGGTGCCGATCATCGCCAATGGCTTCCGCGCACTCGGCATTGTGGCGCTTGGCCACTATCTCGGCAGCGCCGAGGCGGTGGAGGCTGACCATATCCTGTATGGCTGGATCTTCTTTTCCATCGTCATCCTGATCCTGATCATTCTCGGTCTGCCGTTCCGCGAGGATGAGAGGCGGCCAGCTTCGCCTCGCGTTGCGCGCGCGCCGCATGGCAACCATCTGCGCCCGGCACTGCTCGGCACGGTTGCTCTGCTCGCGCTTGCCGCGATCGGTCCCGCCGTCGCCGCACAGATCGACCGCGCCGCCACACCCGATATGGAAGCTGAGCTGCCGTCACTCGCCCCGGCCACAGGTTGTTCGTCGCAACCGGCGCCACTGACCGCGGGCCTCGACACGCCAAGCCGCGTGATTGAGCAGCGCATCGATTGTGGCGATGGGCCTGTGACGCTCATTGCCGAGGTGTTTTCGCCGCGCAGCACCGCAAGCAGCCTGATCGCCGAGCAACGCCGCCTGACAGGCATGTTCGAGAGTGAGGATGTCGAAACGCATTCGCTGTCGGTACCGAACAGCCCGCAAGGCGCGTGGCGGCTGATGGTGGCGACGAAGTCGGCGCACGTCGTGGCCACCGGTCTGTGGATCGACGGGCAACCGGCGCAGCTCGGCTTCAGTACACGCGCGCGCCAAGCGTGGCGCAGTGTATTCGGTGCGCAGTTCCAACCCGTGCTGATGGTGGTGACCTCGGATGCGGACGTTCTGGCGCCCGACGCAGTCGGCCGCCGTCAGGCCGCATCGCGTGTCGTCAGCTTCCTGCAGTCGCAGCCGGCGCTGGCCGAGCTGATCGCCCGACTTGCCGGCGTCACGGGGTGACGGTACCGGGTCCGACCAGCGGTGTAATGCGGCTTTGCAGATGATTGCCGGACAGAGTGGCAGGTACGGCGGTGCCGTTGCGCACGAACACGGTGGGCGCCGGCAGATCACTGGTGAAGTCGTTGTCGCGGATGATCAGTTCATGCGTGGGGTTCTTGACGCCTTCCTCGCCGATCGGCACGGCGGTGCCCTGGTTCTCGGTCAGCTTACCCTTCTGCAGCCGGTTGCCCTGCATAAGCACGTCGCCGCCATTTGGGATGTCCACCAGATAACTCGAATTGCCGTTCGGCCCATCGGCGATGTCGTTATCGATCAACACCGTGTTCCGCGCGCGCGACTTGATGTGATGGCCGACATGCTGGTCGATGAAGCGGGAATGTTCGATCTCGAGCCGGTCGATCACGTTGACATAGATGCCGTGGGCGCATTGCTCGTCGCATTTGCCGTTGCCACGGAACTCGCTGTCCACGATGCGGATCGTGCTGCCGGGGACCGTGTTGGCGAGGATGCCGTTCTCATTGTCGATGAACATGCTGTGTTCGATGGTCAGGTTGCGGCCTTCGGCCCGGATGCCGGCGCCGTTGGCGTCCGGTACGGACGCGCGCGCGAAAGTGAGGTTGCGCACGGTGATGTCGTTGCCTGTGATCACGAAGATTGCCTTGTCGGCGCAGGTCTTGTCGGCAAGCGTGGCGCCTTCGCCAGTCGCCTCAATGGTCAGCTTGCTGGTGCGCCAGACCGCGCAGTCGGTGTAGTCACCCGGCGCGATGCGGATGATATCGCCGGGCCTCGCCGCAGCCGCTGCCTGGCTCGGCAGCTTAAGCCGCTGCGACGGCCCCACGTCCAGCACGTTGCCGCCGCCGAGTCCGGTCGCGCAGGCAGCCAGCGACATCATGAGACTGAGCGCCGCTGCGCTTCTTCGATTGGTCATGCAGATCACCGTGTTCGGTTGGCGGCTGGGCGCGTTTACACTGCAGCGGCGCCAGCGGCAAAACCTGCCCCTGACAGAGGAACCGGAGACGCGCCGTTGTGAGGCGTGTCGTCCTGATCGGTGCCGGCTTCATCGCGCGCGTGCATGCTGAGGCACTGCGATCGCTGCGGGACGTGCAAATCACCGCGATCGTCGATCCGAATCATGCCGCGGCGCAGAGCCTGGCGCAGAGCTGCGGCGCAGCGCAGGTATTCACGTCGGTCGATGAAGCGCTCACGGCCGATGCGTTCGATTGTGCCCATGTTCTGGTGCCGCCGCCGGCGCATCGCGACGTGGCCTTGCCGCTGCTGCAAGCTGGCAAGTCGGTGCTGTTGGAGAAGCCGCTCGCCGCAAGCGGCGCGGACTGCGCGGTGCTGCTCGACGCTGCCGCGTGCTCCGGTGCGCCGATCGGTGTGAACCAGAATTTCCTGCATCATCCGGCGTTCGCGCGACTACGCAATCTGGTGGTGACGCGCGGACTCGGCAAGCCGAACTTTGTCGGCTGTATCTACAATGTGGCGTTGCGCCAGTTGGCGGCGCGACAGTTTGGTCATTGGATGTTCGACGCACCGGTCAACCTGCTGCTGGAACAGGCAGTGCATCCGCTGTCGCAGATCGCGGCACTCGCCGGCGCGATCGGTGACGTCGCGGTACAGGCCGGACCGGCAATCGAGCTCGCGCCCGGCGTGGCGTTCCATGGCAGCCTCGATGCATCGCTCGCCTGCGCCGATCTGCCGGCGCAGCTTCGGTTTGCCGTCGGCCAGTCGTTTCCGTTCTGGCAGATCACCGCGGTGTGCGACGACGGCGCCGCGGTTGCCGATATCCTGGCGAACCGGCTGTTCACGTATCGCCGGACGCGATGGATGGAGGCGGTCGATGGCCTGGCCTCCGGAATGCGCACCGCGGGGATGGTGTTCGGCGAAAGCAGCCGCAATTTCGGTGGTTACGTGACGTCGATGTTGAAACTGACGCGCCGCAATGATGCGTTCTTCCAGAGCATGCGTGCAAGCATCGCCGCCTTTCACGCCGCGCTCGATGCCGGAACACTGCCGCCGATCGACGGCCGGTTTGGCGCGATGCTGGTGGCGGCCTGCGAACGCATGGGCGGTGTCGCGCTCACTCCGTCGCCAGCGCAGCGGAGGAACGACGGGCCATGCGATGTCGCCATCCTCGGCGGCACCGGCTTCATCGGCACGCATGTCGTTCGGCGCTTCGTCGCCGAGGGCGCACGAGTCGCCGTGATGGCGCGCTCGGTGCGCAATCTGCCGGCGGTATTCAGCGACGACGCGGTGGCGCTGCACGCCGGCGACCTGCGCGATGCGGACGCGGTCGCCGCGGCAATCGGTGCGGCGCCGGTCGTGGTCAATCTCGCGCATGGCGGCGGCGGCGCGACGTGGGAAGAGGTGCGCGATGCAATGGTGGGTGGCGCCGAGGTTGTCGCCAGGGCATGCGACGGCCGGCGGCTGATCCATATCGGTTCGATCGCGGCATTGTATCTTGGCCCGCAGGAGTCGCCGGTGACCGGTGCGACGCCACCCGATCCGCAGGCGGACGAACGCGCGGACTACGCACGCGCCAAGGCATTGACCGACCGGATGCTGCTCGACATGCAAGGACTGAAGCTGTGCATCCTGCGCCCCGGACTGGTGGTAGGCGAGGGCAGTACACCGTTCCATTCGGGCCTCGGCTTCTTCAACAACGAGCAGCACTGCATCGGCTGGAACGGCGGCCGCAATCCGCTGCCGTTCGTTCTGGTGGAAGATGTGGCGGACGCGATCCTTCACGCCACGCGTGCCGAAGGGACCCTAGGGCGTTGCTACAACCTGGTGGGCGACGTGCGGCCGAACGCGCGCGACTACATCGCTGCTCTTGCCGCGGCGATGCAGCGGCCGCTGAAATTCCATCCGCAGGTGGTGGAGCTGTTGCTGGCGCAGGAATACGGGAAATACCTGATCAAGCGTGCCACCGGCCGCCACGCGTCCCCCCCGAGCCGACGCGATCTGCTGTCGCGCGGCCTGTCCGCGACCTTCGACTGCGGCGATGCGAAGCGCGATCTCGGCTGGTCGCCGGTCGCCGATCCGGCGCGGTTCCGCGAACGCGCGATCCTGGTGCATGCCGGCTGAGCCAGTGGCGCAACGGGCGCCTTTGCTGCTGCACGTGTTCTCGACCTTCGCGGTCGGCGGGCCGCAGCTGCGCTTCGTCGCGCTGGCCGCTGCCTTCGGTCCACGCTACCGCCACATCGTGATGGCGATGGACGGCAATCATGCCTGCGCGTCCCGTCTGGCGTCCGGGCTCGAGGTGCGCTGCGAATCCATCGAGGTGGCGAAGGGTGCGACGCTCGGCAACGTGCGACGCTTCCGCCGCCGGCTGCGCGAGATCGCGCCGGATGTGCTGGTGACCTACAATTGGGGTGCGATCGAGTGGGCGGTGGCGAACATCCCGCGCCTGGTTCGCCACGTCCACGTCGAGGACGGCTTTGGTCCGGAGGAACGCGCACGCCAGCTTCCGCGCCGGGTGCTGACCCGGCGGCTGGTGCTGGCGCGCAGCACCGTGGCGGTGCCGTCGCGCACGCTGTGGCGGATCGCGACCGAGGTTTGGCGGCTGGATCCGCGCCGGGTGCGGTATGTGCCGAACGGCATCGACCTTGCCCGCTTCGCCGGGCCGCGGGCGGCGGGAGCCGAGCCGGTGATCGGCACCGTCGCGGCGCTGCGGCCGGAGAAGAACCTGCCGCGGTTGCTGGGCGCGTTCCGCCTGGTCGCCGACGCCATGCCGTCGCGGCTGGTGATCGCGGGCGACGGGCCGGAGCGGCCGGGGCTGGAGCGGCTGGCCGGCGAACTCGGACTGGACGGGCTTGTGTGCTTCACCGGGCATCTCGACGACCCCGCGGCGCTGTATCACAGCCTGGATGTGTTCGCGCTGTCGTCGGACACCGAGCAGATGCCGCTGTCAGTGATCGAGGCGATGGCGTCCAGCCTGCCGGTCGCTGCAACTGATGTCGGGGACGTTGCGGCGATGGTCGCCGCGGAGAACCGGGCGTATGTCACCTCGAAGGACGAGCCGGCGCTGGCCGGGGCGATTATGGCGCTGGCACGGGATTCTGCGCTGCGGGCCAAGGTTGGCGCGGCGAACCGGGCGAAGGCAGCGGCGGAGTTCGATCAGGCGGGGATGGGAGCGGCCTGGGGTGCGTTGTTCAATGGCGCGGCGGCGGCGCCATGAACGGGCGCTCTCCAACCGGGGGTTGTCATGTGAGTCGGCGGATTTTACACTTGGTGATGGCGTGACCGATCGACCGGCGATAACTGCTTGAAAACGGCCCATTTCGCGGGATGGCATAAATCATGCATCACCCCCTGTCGGCTGGTCTATCCAACATAGCCCGGTCCGCTAAAAACTGTCGTCACGTGTCGCCCGACGCGGCATGGTGGATGTGAACGTGCGGAGCAGGTCATGAAGGCTTCACTGGTATCCGCGACTTCGCCTAGGCAGCGCCGCTCGCATTACCTGTCCGCGACGGTACTTGCGAGGGCGGGAGCCTGGGGCGCGTGGCCTGCCGGCCTTGTGGCTCTGCCGCTGGCGTTGGCGCCGACGGGCGCCAGCGCAGCCACGATCGTCATCTGCCCGCCGACGGGGGGAGGCGTCTGCAACGCCTCAACTGTTCTGGGGTCGGCCAAAAATTCCGATGTCCTCGACTTCCTGGGCGGCACGCTCACCCTGGACGTAGCATCACCATCACCACAGACCTATCCGCAGAAGGCCACGCTGGAAACGCTTCCGCCAAGCAGTACGCCAAATAAACTCGACCAGGATAGCCACAACACCGCGTTCACCGGCGTGTTTTCCGGCAGCGGGAACATTGATGTTGGCAATACCGGGAGCGGCGGCTCCGTCACCTTCAATGCCAAAAACACCTACACCGGCAGTACGACAGTCGAATCAGGGGCGAACCTGAAACTTGGCACCAAGGGCACAATCGCCACCTCATCGACTTTGGCCGACAACGGCACCTTCGACATTTCTGGTGCCGGCGGCAACGTCACGATAAAGGATCTGTCGGGTAGCGGCACGGTTACTCTGGGCGGCAACACCTTGATCCTGTCTGCCGCGGGAAGCATGTTCGCCGGCGGGATCAGCGGTAAGGGCGGCCTGACAGTCAGTGGCGGAACGGAGACGCTTCTCGGCGACAACATCTACACTGGTGCCACGACGATCAACACCGGCGCAACGCTGTCAATCACCGGGACAGGCAGCATTGCTTCGTCATCGAAGGTAACCGATAACGGCGCGTTCGATATTAGCGGTGCCAAAAACGACGTCACGATCAAAGCCCTGGGTGGCTCGGGCACCGTCAAGCTGGGCGGCAATTCGGTCATCCTGTCGAACGCGGGGGCCACAACCTTCAGCGGTGTCATTAGCGGAGCGGGTGGCGTCACGGTTGAGGCGGGCGCCGAAACTTTCACTAATACCAACAAATACAGTGGCACGACGACAATCAACTCCGGCGCGGCCCTCCTGCTCACCAAAACAACAGGCTCCATCTCTAATTCCAGCGTTGTCAACGATGGCTCGTTGGACATCTCCGGTACCAAAGGAACCTCGATCATCAGCCTGTCCGGTACTACGGGCACGGTAGCCCTCGGTAATCAGGTTCTCACTCTCTCCAACGCGTCGGGCATCTTCGCCGGCAGCATCAGCGGCAGCGGCAAGAACAGTGGTCTGATGATCAATGCGGGCACCGAGACTCTAAACGGTACCAGCACATTCTCGGGCGCCACGACCGTCAGTCCCGGCGCCACCCTCATGGGAAAGGGCACCATCTCCGGTGCGCTCGTCAACAACGGAACTGTAAAGCCGTTCAATCCGGTAACCAACAGCCCGGAAACGTTTACGGTCGGTGGCAACTATTCGCAGATCACAACGAATACTAAGCAGCCGAGTTCGCTGACCATTGCGATCGGCGGCACGACGGTGGGGACGTACGGGCGCCTGAGCGTGAGCGGAACGGTGTTGGCGCTGGACGGCGGCCTCGATGTGGAATTGGTCAACAGCTTCCTGTTCCCCCAGGGCACGACCACCTATGACATCCTGGAATACGGCAAGCTGGCCAAGAACGCAGGAGACTTTTCAAGCGTTTCCCTCGACCACAATGCCTGCACTGCTGACGGACCGGATAAATGGATTTGTGGCGTGGGTCTGACCTTCACCGAGAGTTTCACCAGCGACGCGCTGGACCTAGTGGTCGCCCAGACACCTGAACCGGGCACCCTCGCAATCCTTGCAAGTGGCTTGCTCGGCCTGCTGGGACTGCGGCGCCGATGGACCAGATGTCCTCGTTGATGCGGACGCGTCGGAGATAGTCGAGCTGATTTCCCATCTGTGGCCGCTGTTCGACCCCCGGTGATCGCGCAGTCGGCTCACCGCAGCGAGTACCACACCCACCCGATCCATTCGTGCATCGCGTAGTAGCTGGCCCGCCAGCCGCCGACCTCCGGCACGAAGTCGGTTGCGACCAGCGCGGGCGGGCGATCGAACCGGGTCGGCGCGGCCGTCACCGTGATCCCGGTCCCGGCGAACGCCACCATCGCCCGCCGCATGTGCCAAGCCTGGGTCACCACGTAGACCGACCGGATGCCCTGCGCGTGCAGGATAACGGCGCTCAGATGGGCATTCTCCCAGGTGTCACGCGACTCGCGTTCGACCCACTCCACCGGCACCTGGAAGTCGTGCACCAGGCTGTCGGCCATCATCGCCGCGACCGGCGGCTCG
>Ga0209040_10000597_pt1 | contig 27943 bp, 30 predicted proteins | sample BogFormECP12_OM3_FD_188240 | JGI IMG/M metagenome (GOLD analysis project Ga0209040, IMG submission 188240) | Bog forest soil microbial communities from Calvert Island, British Columbia, Canada - ECP12_OM3 (SPAdes) (version 2) | ecosystem: Environmental > Aquatic > Freshwater > Wetlands > Bog ... | reverse complement strand
AGTCGCCTACAACCGGGCGTTGATGATGGTGTCGACCGTGCATGCCAGCCTCGGGGCGCTGCTGTCCGCTCATCAGTCGATCGGCGTGCCGGAACCGCTCAAGCTGGCTGGGACTGAGGAGCAGAAGCGGAAGTTTCTGCCGCGGTGTGCCGCAGGGGCGATATCGGCGTTTTTGCTCACCGAACCGGATGTGGGTTCAGACCCGGCGAGGCTGGCCTCGACGGCGACTCCGGTCGACGGCGGAGCCGCCTACGAACTAGACGGTGTGAAGTTGTGGACGACCAACGGCGTCGTGGCGGAACTGCTGGTGGTGATGGCCACCGTGCCCAAGAGCGACGGGCACCGCGGCGGCATCAGCGCGTTCGTCGTCGAGGCCGATTCACCGGGCATCACCGTGGAGCGGCGCAACAAATTCATGGGATTGCGCGGTATCGAAAACGGTCTCACCAGGCTGCACCGAGTCCGAGTCCCTGCGGAAAACCTGATCGGCCGAGAAGGCGACGGCCTGAAGATCGCGCTGACCACCCTGAACGCCGGCCGACTCTCGATACCGGCGATCGCGGCCGGCTCCGCCAAGTGGTCGGTGAAAATCGCGCGGGAGTGGTCCGGTGAACGGGTGCAGTGGGGCAAACCCGTCGGCGAACACGGGGCCGTCGCAGAAAAGATTTCGTTCATGGCCGCAACCACCTATGCGCTCGAGTCGGTGTTGGAGTTGTCCGGTCAGATGGCCGACGAAGGCCGCAACGACATCCGGATCGAAGCGGCACTGGCCAAGCTGTGGTCGAGCGAAATGGCCTGCGTGATCGGCGACGAACTGCTGCAGATCCGCGGTGGCCGCGGCTATGAGACCGCCGAATCGCTGGCCGCGCGCGGGGAGCGTGCCGTGCCGGTGGAGCAGGTGGTCCGCGACCTGAGGATCAACCGCATCTTCGAAGGATCCAGCGAGATCATGCGGCTGCTCATCGCCCGCGAGGCGGTCGACGCCCACCTGAGTGCGGCCGGTGATCTGGCGAACCCGAAAGCCGATGTTCGCCAGAAGGCGAAGGCGGCGGTCGGCGCGAGTGGGTTCTACGCAAAGTGGTTGCCGCAGTTGGTTTTCGGTGAGGGGCAACGGCCAACCGCGTATCGCGAGTTCGGCAAGTTGGCCATGCATCTGCGATTCGTCGAGCGCTCCGCGCGCAAGCTGGCCCGTAACACCTTCTACGGGATGGCGCGTTGGCAAGCCGCGCTGGAGCAAAAGCAGGGATTCCTGGGGCGGGTAGTGGATATCGGCGCGGAACTGTTCGCCATCGCAGCGACGTGTGTGCGGGCCGAGGCGCAGCGAGTTGCCGATCCGGCCCGCGGTCAACAGTCCTACGAGTTGGCCGAAGCTTTTTGTCAGCAGGCCACCCTGCGGGTCGAGGCGCTGTTCGACGCCTTGTGGACCAACACCGACAGCACCGACGCTGCGCTGGCGCGCAACGTGCTGAAAGGTCGCTACACCTGGCTCGAAGACGGGATCGTCGATCAGTCCGAGGGCACCGGACCGTGGATCGCGCATTGGGAAGCTGCCGCCTCCACCGAGACCGATTTGGCTCGGCGGTTCCTGACCCTTGCCGAGTCCTGACCGGGGCAACCATGGCTTCGTACGTCGCCGAGGCCGGCGAATTCACCCGCGACACCAACTACATCGCGACCCGTATCACCGCCGACGGCCGTGACGGCTATCCGGTAGAGCCGGGCCGGTATCGACTCATCGTCGCGCGCGCCTGTCCGTGGGCCAACCGCGCGATCATCGTGCGACGGATACTGGGACTGGAAAGTGTTATCTCCATTGGGTTTTGCGGCCCGACCCATGACAAGCGCAGTTGGACTTTCGACCTCGACCCGGGTGGTGTCGACCCGGTGCTGAAGATCCCGCGGCTGCAAGACGCGTATTTCAAACGTTTTCCCGACTATCCGAAAGGCATCACCGTCCCCGCGATCGTCGACGTGCCGACCGGCGCTGTGGTCACCAACGATTTCGCGCAGCTGACGTTGGACTTCTCAACGGAATGGACTGCCTACCACCGCCACGGCGCTCCGCAGCTATATCCCGAGCCGCTGCGCGGTGAGATCGACGAGGTCAACAAAAGGGTTTACACCGAAATCAACAACGGTGTTTATCGCTGCGGCTTCGCCGGCTCGCAACAGGCGTACGACGCAGCCTACGACCGGTTGTTCACGGCATTGGACTGGGTCAGCGATCGGCTGGAGAACCAGCGTTACCTGGTGGGGGAGACGATCACCGAAGCCGATGTCCGGTTGTTCACCACGTTGGCGCGCTTCGACCCGGTCTACCACGGGCACTTCAAGTGCAATCGAAGCAAACTATCCGAGATGCCGGTGTTGTGGGCCTACGCCCGCGACCTGTTCCAGACACCAGGCTTCGGCGATACCGTCGACTTCGTCCAGATCAAGCAGCACTACTACATCGTGCACGCCGACATCAACCCGACCCGGATCGTGCCGAAGGGGCCGGTCCTGGCCAACTGGCTGACGCCGCACGGCCGAGAAGCATTGGACGGCAGGCCCTTCGGTGATGGCACCCCGCCCGGACCGCCACTCGAAGCCGAAAGGGTGCCCGCCGGCCACGGCGCGTAGCTTCGTGTAATCGAGCTCAGCCCCACACGGTGCGCACCGACCACTCCGCGTGCGGGACACCGTGCAATCCGCCGGCCCGGTCGACGACGACCGTCATCAACTCGATGGCGATTCCCGTCAGCCGCCCCCGTTTCGGATCGACCGTGGGGATGGTGACTGCCAGCCGGCTGCCCGGACGGTAGGAGGTCGTCACGGGGTTGACCGCATCCTCGTAGACCCGCAACAGCCACCAGGGTGCCCGCCCGATCGCCGGTGGCACCGAAAGTTGCACCGGATCACGCGCATTCACCCGCAGCTCGCCCTGCGCATCCGGGGTTTCGCAGTCGTCAAGGTCGAGCACTTTGCAATATCGGTAGGGCCCCACCCGGGTCAGCTGGCCATGGGAATACGCGCTGATCTCGGGGTGTAGCGGAGCGCGCCCGCGCTCGAGCGCCCAGGCGCCGACTCCCGCAGCCGCACATGCCAGCACCACCAAAGCCGCGAGCAGCACAGCGACGCCTGACTTCGCCGTCGGCTTTACTCCCACGAGACCGCCGCGGCGTCCGGGGCGCTGAGGCCACCTTCCTGCTCGACCATCACCGGCCGGTTGCCTCCCAGACCGGGGATCAACGAGTCACCGCGGAAGCTGACCACCGTCTGCGCCAAACCGAGGATCAGCACAGCCCCGACGACGCTGAAGCCAACCCACAGGTCGGTGTAGAGCAACACGCCCAGCGCGCCGCCGAGGACCCAAGCCAGCTGCAGCGTCGATTCCGACCGCCCGAACGCCGACGCGCGTGATTCCTCGGGCAAGTCGTCCTGTAGCGATGCGTCCAGTGCGGCCTTGGCAATCGCGCTTGAACCCGCCGTGGTCAAGGTTGCGATGGCGGCCGTCACGAGATTGCCGGCCACCGCCGCCGCTAGTGCCGCCGCGGTCACCGCCACGGTGCAGCGCACCGCGAGCACCGCGGGCCTGCCCAACCGAAGCCGCGCACTGGCGAAGTTGCCGACGAAGTTACCGGTGGCGGCGGCAGCGCCGATCAGCCCCAGCATGCCAAGCTGCACCCATCCACTGGCGGCGTGCGCCTTGGCGACGAAGGCTGGATACAAAAACAGGAATCCCACCATGACCTTGATGGTGGAATTGCCCCACAACGCCGTAATGATATTGCGACCCAACGGCTGTCGAAGCGCACCGCTGAACTCCTGGGACCAGCTTCGGCCCGGTGGGCGGCTGCGATAGCTCAAGGTGGTGGGAACCTCACCCGCGGTCACTTCGACCCAGCGCGGAATTCGCATGGACAGCCAGGCACCGGCAACCGTGACGGCGATGACGACGAATAACGCGCCGGGCCAATGGAACATGCGGGTAATGGCGTACTCGATGCCGCTTGCTATGCCACCGCCGATGATGGTGCCGCCCAGCAGCCCGAACATGGTCAGCCGCGAATTGACGCGCACCAGGTCGATCGTCGGCGGCATCACCCGTGGCGTCACCGCGCTGCGCAGAACGCTGAACGACTTCGACAGCACCATCATTGCCAGCGCGCACGGGTACAACACCCACGACGGGTAGCTTCCGGTGGCGCCGTCGTAGTTGCTGATCAGCAGCACCGCCAACCCGGTGCGCAGCGCGAACGACGCCGCCAGCGCGACCCGTCGGCCGTGCTGTAGCCGGTCTAGCGCCGGACCGATCAGCGGCGCGACCACCGCGAACGGCGCGATGGTGATCAGCAGGTATAACGCGACCTTGTCCTTGCTTTCCCCGGTGGCCGCGGCGAAGAACAGCGTGTTGGCGAGTGCGACGGCCATCGCGGCATCGGTGGCGAAGTTGGCTACCACCGGCCAGGTCAGCGCCGTCAGCCCGGACTTGTCGGCGCCGTCGGCGGTGGCGGCTCGCTGCACCAACCCGTACATCCGCGAACCCATCTCGCGGCTGCGCTGCGCGGCGGCGCGGGTGACCGTGACACGCTCGCCGCCCGCGCTGCCACGCGGCGGTTCGCTGCGGCGGTCGGGCTCGGGCTCGCGGTTCAGCGGCGGCAGATAGCGGTTGGCGCTGGGCATCGGCGGCGGTCGGCGCGGCCGGCGATAGCCCGGCTCGTCTGCCGGGTAATTGGCCATTCCGGGATGCTCGGCGGCGGGTTCGCTACGGGTGCGGCGGCCGGCAGACGCCCGGCTCGTACCGGGGTGATCACGCCGCCGTCCAGCCATGCCTCAATTCTCACAGATCCCGGCCGATGCGATGTGCAGGCAGCCGGTGTGGCCGGACGCCACGGGTCTACGGCACTATTAATGGCGTATGGAAACAGCGGACAACGTGACCAGACCGACCCCGGAGTCGGCTGCGGCGACCACGGCGGAGTGGTTGCCTGAGTTGGCGACGGTGCTCACCGAAGCCGTCGAGCCGGCGCGGGCGGCCATCGTCGAGTTCAGCGGCGCCGATACGGTAGGCGACTACCTCGGCGTCAGCTACGAGGATCCGACCAGCGCAACCCACCGTTTCCTGGCCCATCTGCCGGGTTATCAGGGGTGGCAGTGGGCCGTCGTCGTGGCCGCTTATCCCGGGGCCGACCACGCGACGATCAGTGAGGTGGTCCTGGTACCGGGGCCGACGTCGTTGTTGGCGCCGGAATGGATGCCCTGGGATCAGCGGATCCGGCCGGGCGACCTAAGCCCGGGAGACCTACTGGCACCACTGCCGGACGATCCGCGGTTGGTGCCTGGCTATCTGGCCTCCGGTGACCCGCAGGTTGACGAGATCGCCGCAGAGATCGGCCTGGGACGGCGCCGCGCGATGAGTGCCTGGGGCCGTTCCGAGGCGGCCCAACGATGGCACGACGGCGACTACGGTCCGTCGGCGCAGATGGCGCAATCCACCAAACGCGTATGTCGCGATTGCGGTTTCTTTCTCCCGCTTGCGGGGTCGTTGGGCACGATGCTCGGGGTATGCGGCAACGAGTTGTCCGCAGACGGGCATGTCGTCGACTTTGAATACGGCTGCGGTGCGCATTCCGACACCCCGGCTCCCGCCGGCAGCGGCTCGCCGATGTACGACCCCTACGACGACGGAGTGCTCGACATCGCCGAGACACCCACAGAGCCCAGCTAGCACAGCTAGCTGTTCTCGGCCGCGGCTTTGATCTTGGCCAGCGAGGCGTTCATGCCGTCGACGAGTTCCCGCTCGAAGTTCGCGGTCCCGCCGAAAAGCGCGTTCACCGCCATACTCGACACCGGCTTGGTGCCGTTCTCCGCGTGCCGGCTCTCGATCACCCGGGTGCCCTCGGCGATCGGCTGGAGTTCGTAGCTCCAGATCGTGTTGTTGGTGTTGACCCGGAATGCCAGCTTCTGGTCCGGGATCATCTCGACGACGGTGCATGTCGTCGCCCAGAACAGATGGTTGCGGCGGTTGACGTTGATGGTGCGGGTGCCATGGCGGACCGGGCCGAGCGGCCGCATGTACCGACACTGCGGGCTCCACTGGGGCATTCGGCGGAAATCGCTGACCAACGCCCAGACTTTCGAGACCGGTGCCTTGATATCAACCTGCGCTTGCAACAGCGGCGCTGCCATTGGACGCGTACCTCCTAGCTCAGGACCCTCATTCTCGGTCGGGATTGGGTTGATGGTTCAATCCGGTCTGTGCGCCCCGCGCGCCACGACGGGCGGCGTCACGCTGCCACAGAAAGATAGTGGTGCCCAGCACCCCGACACCCAGCCCGGCCAGTGTCAGCGGTCGCCAAGTTTCCAGGGCCGGTACGACGAACGCCGCGACAGCAGCAACCAGCCAGGCCAGTGCGCCGACGGCGATGACCGGCCATACCTCCAGCAACGCGGCGGGCAGCATCGGCGGCTCGAGGCTTTTGCCAGGCTCGACAGACATCCCGTCCAAGATAGCCCGACGACGATGCCAGCCGGAACCGCGGCAGGAGGTGGGGGCACCTCCCGCTTGCGGGGGCGAGTTGCGCAATTGGGCCGGGCCTGACGACGATGCCGGCCGGAACCGCGGCAGGAGGTGGGGGCACGCCCCCTCGCCGCTGCGCGGCTGGAGGTACCCCCACCCGCTTGCGGGGGCGAGTTGGGCAATTGGGCCGGGCCTGACGACGATGCCGGCCGGAACCGCGGCAGGAGGTGGGGGCACCTCCCGCTTGCGGGGGCGAGTTGGGCAATTGGGCCCAGCCCGAGTCCGGACTCGGTGATTCGTTGTCGACGAACGGAAGTTCTGTCGTAACGTCGCGGCTGTGATCGAGGGTGATAGCCGGTTGGCCAGTGACCTGTCGCTGGCGGTAATGCGGCTCTCCCGGCAGCTGCGGTTCCGTCGGCCGCAGTCCCCGGTGTCGTTGTCACAGCTGTCGGCGCTGGCGACATTGGCCAATTACGGCCCGATGACGCCGGGTGCGCTGGCCATCAGGGAACGGGTTCGCCCGCCGTCCATGACGCGGGTAATCGCCTCGTTGGCCGATTTGGGTTTTGTGGACCGCGTTGCGCACCCCGACGATGGCCGCCAGGTCTTGGTCTCGGTGTCCGATGCCGGCGCCGAACTGCTGGAGGCCGAGCGGCGAGCGAGCCAGGAGTGGCTGGCCCAGCGGCTCGAAACCCTGGGCGGAACCGAACGCGATACGCTGCGCGAGGCCGCCGACCTGATCCTGGCGCTTGTCGACGAAAGCCCTTGACCCCAAGCGGTTTTGACCACGCCGATGGCATCGATGGTGTGGTCGTCAGCGACATCACCGATCCCGACGACGCGCGGCTCGATCACTTTCGGGATTTGAACAGCATCGACCGTAGGCCCGACCTGCCGAGCGGGAAGGGACTGGTGATTGCCGAGGGTGTGCTGGTGGTGCAGCGCATGCTGGCTTCGCCGTTCACGCCGTTGGCTTTCCTCGGCACCGATCGCAGACTCGCCGAGCTCAGGGCAGATCTGGCCGGCAGTCCCGCGCCCTACTATCGGGTGTCCGCAGAGGTGATGGCCCAGGTGGTTGGCTTTCATCTCAACCGCGGCGTGTTGGCCGCCGCGCGTCGGGCGCCCGAGCGCAGCCTCGCAGAGGTGGTCGACGGCGCCCGCACCGTCGCGGTGCTTGAGGGAGTCAACGACCATGAGAACCTGGGCGCCATCTTTCGCAACGCCGCGGGACTCGACGTCGGCGCGGTGGTGTTCGGCAGCGGCTGCGCTGATCCGCTGTACCGCCGCGCGGTGCGGGTCTCCATGGGACACGCCCTGCTGGTGCCCTATGCGCGGGCGACCAACTGGCCGGCTGACTTAAAGACATTGCAACAGAAGGGGTTTCGGTTGTTGGCGATGACCCCCAACACCGACGCGGCACCGTTGGCGGAGGCAATGGCGGCAGTGCATGATGAGCCGGTCGCGGTGCTGGTCGGTGCCGAGGGGCCGGGCCTGAGCCGTGCCGTGATGCAGGTCAGCGATCTGCGGGTACGCATCCCGATGTCACGCGGCACCGACTCGCTCAACGTCGCCACTGCGGCGGCGCTGGCGTTCTACGAGCGGGTTAGGGTTGGCTCGTGACCGACGAATCCACGCCGTGGGCAACGGGTTTGACCGTCGCCGGATTTGTCGCCGCGGCCACCGGGGTCGCTGTCGTGGTGCTGAGTTTGGGGCTGATCCGGGTGCATCCGTTGTTGGCCGTCGGGCTCAATATCGTCGCGGCCGGGGGGTTGGCGCCGATGCTATGGGGGTGGCGGCATACCGCGGTGCTGCGCTGGTTGGTGCTGGGCGTCGGAGTGGGTGTGACAGCTGCCTGGCTGACTCTGGTCGCGATGACGCTGTTGCGCTAGCGCTGCCCTCCGGAACGGACACCCAGTAACACGTCTTCCCACGCGGGCACCGGCGGCTTGCCGCGGCGGCTGCGCGCCGGCTCGCTCTTGGGTTCGGGTGTCGGGCTTTCCACCGGCGCGGGTTCCGGCTCGTCGAAGTCGAGTTCCGCGACCGGCGCCACGGGCCGTAGCGGACGGTCGAAGCTCGGGTTGATCAGCTCAGTGGCTGTGTCATCGACGGCGGTGACGGTGCCGCCGTGCGCGCCCGGGCAGAACCGGAAATGCGCGAGGTTGTCGGAACGACCGGCCTTCCAGCCCAGCTGGACCGTCCAGCGGCCATCCTCGTTACGCCAGGCGTCCCACGTCGTGTTGTCCGGGTTGAGGCCGCGCGCCAGCAGCGACGACGTGACAGTCTCCAGCAGCGTCAGCACCGCCGGGCCGTCGGCGAGAACGGGATGGGCGGCCGTTGCCAGCTCGGCGGCGCGGGAGCGTTCCAGCAGCACCGGGTGAGCGAACCTCTCCACCCGCTCGACGTCGACCCCGGCGGCCGCCGCCAACTGCTCGACGGATGCGCCAGCGCGGATGCGGGCCTGAATTTCCTTGGGACGCAGCATGCTGGTGACCTCGATGTCGATATGGGTTTGACCCACCCGGGCCCCGTCGCCGCGCACCGCTGCCCTCAGCCGGTCGTCGACTCGTATCTTGAACTTGTCGCCGGGGTCCCCGTTGTCTTTGGTGCTTTCGCAGATGATGTGTTTGCCATCGACATCGAGTCCGACGATCGTGAGTTCCCGCATGGTGTCTCCTCGCAGGCCGCTCGCAGACCAGCGCGCCAGGCCTGTTAGCTGCGGACTCTAATGCAGACAGCGGCCGTTAACGTGCTGACACGCGGTAGTCACCTGGGCTTATTTGCCTAGCCGCTCGACCACCCAGTCGATGCATTCGGTGAGCGCGCTGACGTCGTCCGGTTCGACGGCGGGGAACATCGCGACCCGCAACTGGTTGCGGCCGAGTTTGCGGTACGGCTCGGTGTCGACGATGCCGTTGGCGCGCAGCACCTTGGCCACCGCCGCGGCGTCGACGTCATCGTTGAAGTCGATCGTGCCCACAACTTGGGAGCGAAGCCGTGGCTCGGCAACGAATGGCGTCGTGTACGGCCGGTCCTGGGCCCAGGCGTACAACCGTTGCGACGAGTCCGCGGTGCGTTTGACCGCCCATTCCAGCCCGCCGTTGCCCAACAACCAGTCGATCTGTTCGGCCAGCAGCACCAGCGTCCCGATGGCCGGAGTGTTGTAGGTCTGGTTCTTCAGGCTGTTCTCCACCGCGATCGGCAGCGACAGGAAGTCCGGAACCCATCGCCCGGACTCGGCGATGGCCTCGATCCGGCCCAGCGCCGCCGGGCTCAAAATCGCCAGCCAGAGGCCGCCGTCGCTGGCGAAGTTCTTCTGCGGTCCGAAGTAGTAGGCATCGGTGTCGGCGATGTCGACCGGAAGGCCGCCGGCGCCGGAGGTGGCATCGATGACGATCAGCGCATCGCCGGAGCCGTCGGGCCGCGTCACCGGCACCGCGACCCCCGTCGAGGTCTCGTTGTGCGCCCATGCGATCACGTCGACCGACGGGTCGCTCTGTGGTTCGGGCGCGCTGCCGGGATCGGCTTTGATGACGATCGGTTCGCCGATGAACGGGTTCTTGGTGACCGCGGAAGCGAACTTCGAGCTGAACTCGCCATAGCTCAGGTGCAACGACCGCTTGTCGATCAGCCCGAACGGCGCGGCGTCCCAGAACGCCGTTGCCCCGCCGTTGCCCAGCACCACTTCGTAGCCGTCGGGCACCGAGAAAAACTCACGTAACCCGTCGCGCACGCGTCCGACCAGATCTTTGACGGGCGCTTGGCGGTGCGAGGTGCCGAAAAGTCCGGCGGCGGTAGTGGTGAGCGCCTCCAGTTGCTCAGGTCGGACCTTCGACGGGCCGGAGCCGAAGCGGCCGTCACGGGGTTTGATGTTGTCGGGAATCGTCAGCGGGTCAGCCATGATCACCAGGTTAGTGATCGGGCCGAGCGTGACGATCACGCGGTCGGCCATACTCGTCACATGGGACCGGATGTGACGCAAGTCACAGTGTACACATGTTCACGGATGGGCCACAGCGGCTGTCAAGGGTCTAGATAGTTGCCGATACCTGCGGTACTGTCGTTGGACATAGCGCGTCCAAATGTAAACCTCATTGGGGAGGTTGGGAATGGCCCAGGCGGGAATAGCCAAAAAAGAAGCCCGGACCAAGATGGTGCGACGTTGGCGTCGCAACATGGATGTCCTGGACGACCCGAAGTACGTGGAGATGCTCACCACCCTGTCCGAGGGGTCGGTGCGGCGCAATTTCAACCCGTACACGGACATCGACTGGGAGTCACCCGAGTTCGCGGTCATCGACAACGACCCGCGCTGGAAACTGCCGGCGACCGACCCGCTGGGCCGGCACTCCTGGTACCAGGCGCAGTCCGAAGAACGTCAGATTCAGATCGGCATGTGGCGTCAGGCGAACGTCGCCAAGACCGGTCTGCACTTTGAGTCGATCCTGATCCGCGGCCTGATGGAGTACGCGTTCTGGGTGCCCAACGGGTCACCGGAGTACCGGTACTGCCTGCACGAAGCGGTCGAAGAATGCAACCACACCATGATGTTCCAGGAGATGGTGAACCACATCGGCGCCGACGTGCCCGGCATGCCGCGCATGCTGAAATGGATTCAACCGTTTATTCCGCTGGTGGCCGGGCCACTGCCGATTCCGTTCTGGTTCGGCATTCTCGCCGGCGAAGAGCCGATCGACCACACCCAGAAGAACGTGCTGCGCGAGGGCAAGGAGCTGCACCCGATCATGGAGCGGGTGATGGCCATCCACGTGGCCGAGGAGGCCCGCCACATCTCGTTCGCGCACGAGTACCTGCGTAAGCGCGTGCCGGACCTGCCGCGCCGCAAGCGGTTCTGGCTCTCGCTGTACGTGCCCGTCACCATGCGCATCTTGTGCTCGGCGATCGTGGTTCCGCCCAAGGCGTTCTGGAAAGAGTTCGACATCCCGCGCGAGGTCCGCAAAGACGTGTTCTTCCGTTCGCCGGAGTCGCGTCGAATGCTGCGTGACATGTTCGGCGACGTCCGGATGCTCTGCCATGACACCGGTCTGATGAACCCGCTCGCCAAGCTGATGTGGCGGATCTGCAAGATCAGCGGCAAGCCTTCCCGCTACCGCAGCGAACCGCAGCGCCAGCACCTGGTCGTCGCACCGGCTGCCTAGAGAACCGGTTTTTATGCCGCACGTTATTACCCAGTCGTGCTGTAGCGACGGGTCCTGTGTCTACGCCTGCCCGGTGAACTGCATCCATCCGTCTCCGGATGAGCCGGGCTTTGCCACCGCGGAGATGCTCTACATCGATCCGGTGGCCTGCGTGGACTGCGGAGCCTGCGTGAGCGCCTGTCCGGTGGGTGCCATCGCGCCGGCTGCCCAGCTGGCCCCCGAACAGCAACCGTTCATCGCACTCAACGCGTCGTACTACCCGGAGCATCCGGCCGACCAGAAATTGCCGCCGACGTCCAAGCTGGCGCCGGTGATCCCCGCACCACAGGTGCGCGGGAATCATCGGGGCCCGCTGACCGTCGCGGTCGTGGGGTCCGGGCCGGCGGCGATGTATGCCGCCGACGAACTGCTCATCCAACACGGTGTGCGGGTCAACGTCTTCGAGAAGCTGCCCACCCCGTACGGGCTGGTTCGAGCCGGGGTGGCACCGGACCACCAGACCACCAAACGGGTCACTGCGCTCTTCGACCGGATCGCGCGTCGCCGCGAATTCCAGTTCTTCCTCAACGTCGAGGTCGGCAAGCACCTCAGCCACGACGATCTGCTTGCGCACCACCACGCGGTCGTCTACGCCGTCGGCGCGCCCAATGACCGCCGGCTGGACATCAACGGCATGGGCTTGCCGGGAACCGGCACCGCCACCGAGACGGTGGCCTGGATCAACGGCCATCCCGACTTCACCGACCTGCCAGTCGATCTCAGTCACGAGCGGGTCATCGTCGTCGGCAACGGCAACGTCGCACTGGATGTGGCCCGCGTGCTCACCGCCGACCCCGACGAGCTTGCCCGCACCGACATCTCCGATCACGCACTGCAGGCGCTGCGCGCCTCACGAGTGCAAGAGGTAGTGATCGCCGCTCGACGCGGACCGGTGCACTCGGCGTTCACGCTGCCCGAGCTGATCGGGCTGACGACGAAGGCGAATGTCGTACTCGCCGCCGCCGACCACGAGCTGGTGCTGCGCGATCTGGCAGGCGTCTCTGACGCCGTGACCAAGCAGAAGCTGGAGATTCTGACCAAGCTCGGCGATGCCACCATGGCGGCGGGCCCGCCGCTACGTCCGCGGATCCGGTTGGCCTACCAACTGACGCCCATCCGGGTGCTGGGCGAGCAGCGAGCCAACGGTATGCAGTTCTGCGTCACCGGCACCGACGAGGTGTGCCAGCTCGACGCAGGTCTGGTGTTGACTTCGATCGGATACCACGGCAAGGCCATTCGTGACTTGCCCTTCGACGACATCGCCGGAGTCGTGCCGAACAACGGCGGCCGGGTGATCGACCCGAACTCCGGTGAACCGGTGCATGGCGCATACGTGGCGGGGTGGATCAAGCGCGGCCCGACCGGATTCATCGGCACCAACAAATCGTGTGCACTGCAAACCGTGCAGCGGGTGGTGGACGATTTCAACGCCGGACTGCTGCGCGATCCGATCAGCAAGCCGTCGGCGTTGGACACCCTTGTCCGGACGCGTCAGCCCGCCGTCGTTGATGCCGCGGGCTGGCAGGCCATCGATGCCGCCGAGGTGTCGCGAGGCAGTCTCAGCGATCGGCCGCGCAACAAGTTCACCTCGATCGCCGACATGCTGGAGGTCGCAGCCAACGCCCCTGAGCCGCCGCTGCGACGGCGACTGGCCGACCGGCTGCGCCAATTGGCCGACCTGGCCTAACCCGGCCTAGCCCGGCTGCTGGCCGGTGAAAGCCGCAATCTCGTCCGCGCTGACCTCGCGCACGGGCTGACCCAACGACCAGTGGTGACCGAACGGATCGGCAAGCACGCCGTAGCGGTCGCCCCAGAATTGGTCCTCGAGCGGGACGACCACGGTGGCCCCGGCATCGAGCGCGCGCTGGAACTTCGCATCGACATCGGCCACCGTCAGGTGGATGGTGACCGGAGTTCCGCCCAGCGACGTCGGGGTCGTCGATTTTCCGCCGGACATCTCCGGGAAGTCATCGTTGAGCAGCACCGTGAAGCCGTTGATGCGCAGTGCGGCGTGGATGAGCTTTCCGTCTGGGCGGGGCACACGTCCGACTTCTTCCGCGTCAAAAGCCCTGACGTAGAAGTCGATCGCCGCTGCGGCATTGTCGACGACGAGGTGTGGGGACAGTGCGGGTTCGACGGCGATTGCCATCATGGCCTCCTTGGTGTCGGTACGTGGCCCGGTCGGGCTTATGGGTACGACCCGTTTGACTCGAGCCGCGATGAGATCTCATCACCGGCCACCGACACCGACGCCGTGTTGATGTCAGCCGTTGGCGATGTCGTCCCAGCCTTCGACGGATTCCGGGCCACGCGGGTCCGGGCCGACGTAGATCGCCGACGGGCGGACCAGCTTGCCGAGCCGCTTCTGTTCGAGGATGTGGGCGCACCACCCGGCGGTGCGGCCGCAGGTGAACATCGCCGGCATCATGGTCGGCGGCACCCGCGCGAAGTCCAGGATCACCGCGGCCCAGAACTCGACATTGGTCTCGATCGCCCGGTCCGGACGGCGCTCCCGTAGCTCGGCGAGCGCTGCCTGCTCGACCGCCGCCGCGACTTCGTAGCGCGGTGCGCCCAACCGCTTGGCGGTCGCCCGCAGCACGCGTGCCCGCGGATCTTCTGCGCGGTACACGCGGTGCCCGAAGCCCATCAGCTTCTCGTGGTGGTCCAGAATCCCCTTGACCAGACCGCGCGCGTCACCGGTGCGCTCGACCTCTTCGAGCATCGGCAACACCCGCGCCGGCGCACCGCCGTGCAGCGGGCCGCTCATCGCCCCGATCGCACCCGACAGCGCTGCCGCCACGTCCGCGCCAGTCGATGCGATCACCCGTGCGGTGAACGTCGAGGCGTTCATCCCGTGCTCAGCGGCCGACACCCAGTACGCGTCGACGGCCTCGACATGCCTGGGATCCGGCTCGCCCTGCCACCTGGTCATGAAACGCGCTGTGACCGTTTGGCATTCGTCGATAACCCGCTGAGGAACCGCCGGCTGGTAGATACCGCGGGCCGATTGGGCGACATAAGACAGTGCCATCACCGAGGCCCGGGCAAGCTGGTCGCGAGCAGTGGCATCGTCGATGTCGAGCAGCGGCTGATATCCCCAAATCGGCGCCAGCATCGCCAGGCCTGCCTGCACGTCGACCCGCACATCCCCGCTGTGGATCGGCAGCGGGAACGGCTCGGCCGGCGGCAGCCCGTGGCCGAACTTTCCGTCCACCAGCAAAGCCCAGGCGTCTCCGAAGGTGACCCGTCGGCCCACCAGGTCTTCGATGTCGACACCGCGGTAACGCAGGGCGCCGCCGTCCTTGTCAGGCTCGGCGATCTCAGTGGTGAAAGCGACCACACCCTCGAGGCCGGCGACGAAATTCTCCGGGATCTTGTCCGGGATGACAGTCATGGCTGAATTCTGCCACGCCGCCCGCGACCAGTCGCTACCGGCCGGTAACCAGCGACGGGTCGCCCGGGGTAGCGTTGGCATGATGGCAGAACCAGACAACGAGCACCTGGCCGCGATGCGGGTCGAGTACGGCTCGGTCGAGAAGGACGGCAGCCCCGACCTCGACGTCGACTGGCTCGCCGATGGCTGGCTTGCCTTGCTGCGCAAGTGGATTGGCGACGCCGAGCGTGCTGGCATCGCCGAGCCCAACGCGATGGTGTTGGCCACCGTCGAGTCGGGAAGACCGGTCAGCCGTTCGGTGCTGTGCAAGGGCGTCGACGAGAACGGAATCACGTTCTTCACCAACTACGATTCGGCCAAAGGCGACGAGCTGGCCGCCACGCCCTACGCGTCGGCGACCTTTCCCTGGTACTTGCTGAACAGGCAGTTCCATATCCGCGGTCCGGTCACCAAGGTCGACCCGCAGGCCAGCCAGGACTACTGGTCGAAGCGGCCGCGCGGCTCACAGTTGGGCGCGTGGGCGTCGCATCAGTCCCGGCCGATCGCCTCGCGTGCGGCGCTGGTCGATCAGCTCGGCGAGGTGACGGCCCGCTTCGCCGACACCGAGCAGATCCCCGTTCCGCCGAGCTGGGGCGGGTACCGCATCGCGCCCGACATCGTCGAGTTCTGGCAGGGCCGGGAAGACCGGCTGCACAACCGAATTTGCGTCAAAGGTGGCCATGTCGAACGCCTGCAGCCCTGACCCACGGTTGAGGATCTCGGGGACCCCCCCGGTCCGCCTGACGATCGGCCGGGCGGCCGTCGGACCCGGAGTGCGCCCCCGCGCAGGCGCGCCGTCCGGATAGCGACTACCTTCAGCTGTACGCAACCTTGTAGGGCCAGCATCCGCCGAGACCGCAAAGGGGTTCCAGTGGCCGCAACCGACGACACCGCCACTCTTCACTACCCGGGTGGTGAGGTGAATCTCGACATCGCCCACGCCACCGAGGGAGCCGATGGTATCGCGCTCGGCTCGCTGCTGGCCAAGACCGGCTATACGACGTTCGACAATGGCTTCGTCAACACGGCATCGTGCAAGAGCTCGATCACGTACATCGACGGCGACGCCGGCATCCTTCGGTATCGCGGCATTCCCATCGAGCAGCTGGCCGAGAAGTCGACGTTCATCGAGGTGAGCTTCCTGCTGATCTACGGTGAGCTGCCGACCAAGGAGCAGCTGGCGAGGTTCACCCGACAGATCCAACTGCACACGATGCTGCACGAGGACCTCAAGCGATTCTTCGACGGCTTCCCGCGCAATGCCCACCCGATGCCGGTGGTGTCCAGCGCCGTCAACGCGCTCTCCGCTTACTATCCGGATTCGCTGGATCCCGCCGACGCCGAGCAGGTCGAGCTGTCGACCATCCGGTTGCTGGCCAAGTTGCCCACCATCGCCGCCTACGCCTACAAGAAGTCGATTGGTCAGCCGTTCCTGTACCCGGACAACTCGCTGACGCTGGTGGAGAACTTCCTGCGGATGACCTTCGGGCTGCCCGCCGAGCCCTACGACGTCGACCCTGAGGTCGTGCGGGCGCTCGACATGCTGCTGATCTTGCACGCCGACCACGAGCAGAACTGTTCGACATCGACGGTGCGGCTGGTGGGGTCGTCCCAGGCCAATCTGTTCACCTCGATCTCCGGCGGTATCAATGCGCTGTGGGGCCCGCTGCACGGCGGCGCCAACCAGGCCGTGCTGGAAATGCTGGAGAATATCCGCAAGAGCGACGACGACGTCGGCGAGTTCGTGCGGAAAGTCAAGAACCGCGAGGCCGGCGTGAAGCTGATGGGCTTCGGCCACCGGGTGTACAAGAACTACGACCCGCGCGCCCGCATCGTGAAGGAACAGGCCGACAAGATCCTGGCCAAACTCGGCGGTGACGACGACCTGCTGGACATCGCCAAGGAACTCGAAGAAGCGGCGCTGACCGATGACTACTTCATCGAACGCAAGCTCTACCCCAACGTCGACTTCTACACCGGGCTGATCTACCGGGCGCTGGGCTTCCCGACCCGGATGTTCACCGTGCTGTTCGCACTGGGCCGGCTGCCCGGCTGGATCGCGCACTGGCGTGAGATGCACGACGAGGGCGACAGCAAGATCGGCCGTCCGCGCCAGATTTACACCGGCTACACCGAGCGCGACTACGTCACCGTCGACGCACGCTAGCGGGACCCGGCGGGTCGACCCTCACATCGAGGCAAGCACCGCCATCGCGGCGTTGTGGCCGCCGATACCGGAGACCGTTCCGCCGCGGCGGGCGCCCGAGCCGCACAGCAGGATTCGCTGATGGGCGGTGCCCACACCCCACTGCCGTGCCGGGGTGACCAGCCGGTCGCCGTCGTCAGCGAACGGCCAGCGCAATGCGCCGTGGAAGATGTTGCCGCTGGTCATCCCCAGCGCGTGTTCCAGGTCCAAGGTGGTCGTCGTCTCGATGCAGCGCAGGATGTTCGCGTCATCCATCAGCACATCCTGAATCGGTTCGGCCAGAACGCAATTCAGTGACTTCAGCACGGCTTCGGTGAGCGCGTCACGCATCCGTGTGGGCTCGTCGTCAGCGAATGACGAATGCGGCGTGTGCAGACCGAACACCGTCAGGGTCTGAGCGCCCGATTCGCGCAGCGCGGGGGACAGGATGCTCGGGTCGGTCAACGAATGGCAGTAGATCTCGCACGGAAGTGGATCGGGCAGCGCTCCGGCGGCGGCCCGCAGATATGCCGCATCCAGCTGCGTCCAGGTCTCGTTGACGTGCAAAGTTCCGCCGAACGCCTGCTCGGGCGTCACGCTGTCGTCGCGCAATCGCGGCAGCCGGCGCAGCACCATGTTCACCTTGACCTGAGCGCCGTCAGCCAGCGCCGGTGATTGCTCGCCCAGCAGGCCGGCCAGCACCGCGGGTGTGACGCCTGCCAGCACGAATCGGCCGCGCGCCATGCGCTCGTCGTCGTGCCGGCGGTAGCGCACTTCGCCGTTTTCGTCGACGGCGTAAACCTCTGCGCCGGTGACGATTTCGGCTCCGCCGCGGACCGCCGCGGCGGCCAGCGCCGCGCTCACCGAACCCATGCCTCCGACCGGGACGTGCCATTCCCCGACACCGCCGCCGAGCAGGTGATACAGGAAGCAGACGTTCTGCTGCAGCGATGGGTCGTCGAGGCGGGCGAAGGTGCCGATCAGCGCGTCGGTCGCCACCACTCCGCGCACAAGGTCATTGCCGATCGCGTCGGCGATCGCGCTACCGATCGGTCGATCGATCATGGCCCGCCATGCCGCGGCCGCCTCGGGATCGCCGCTGCCGACCACCTCCTGGCGGACCTGCTCGCGGGTGCGCAACGGCTCTAACAGCGTCGGCCAGAGCCGCTCGGTGACCAGCCGGCAGCGCCGGTAGAACGCCGCGAAGGCCCGCTCGTCGTCGTCGGCGCCGATGACGCCGAACGTGCTGTGCGGCCCGACCAGCAGGCCGGTGCGTCCCTCCGTGGCCGGGTCGGGGGTGTACGACGAGTACGGCCGCCGAGCCAACCGCACCGCCGCGCCCAGGTCATCGGCGATGCGGGCCGGCAACAGGCTCACCAGGTACGCATAACGCGACAGCCGGGCGTCGACACCGTCGAAAATCTGCGCCGACACCGCGGCACCGCCGACCTGCGGCAGCCGCTCCAGCAGCCGCACCCGCAGGCCGGCCCGGGCCAGGTAGCCGGCCGCGACCAGGCCGTTGTGCCCGCCACCCACGATGACCACGTCGACGTCATCCGGGTCGGCAGCCATCGGTCAGCCCAGGTAGCCCTCGACTTGGCCGGGCGGCCGCACCGTCGCGCCGCTGGGGTCGCCGCCGGTTTCACGTAGCGCCCGACGCTGCCGAAGCAGATCCCAGCATTGGTCGAGTTCGGTCTCGATGCGGCGCAGCCGCTCGTGCTCCTCGGACGTGCTGATTTCGCCGTGCTGTAGCTGCGCCCGAAGGGTCTTCTCCTCAGCGACCAGGTGGTGGATATGCGCCAAGGCGTCTTTGTCGGTTGCTTTTCGGTCCTCTTCCACGAGTCAAGTGTGCCGGACTAGGGTCGGTCGGGTGTCAAGCAAACCAGAGATCGACTTTCCGAGCGGCCCGGCGCCCGCACAACTCGTCATCGAAGACCTGGTGGTCGGAGACGGACCCGAAGCCAAGCCGGGTGGCGTGGTCGAGGTCCACTATGTCGGTGTCGAGTACGACACCGGCGAAGAATTCGACAGCTCGTGGGGTCGGGGCGAGTCCATCGAATTCCCGTTGCGTGGGCTCATCCAGGGATGGCAGGACGGTATTCCGGGAATGAAGGTGGGCGGTCGGCGTCAGCTGGTGGTCCCACCCGCGCAGGCTTATGGCCCGGCCGGCTCGGGGCATCAGCTATCGGGCAAGACGCTGATCTTCGTCATCGACCTGCTCAGCACCCGTTAACAAGAGGGAGGGCCCAATGGCGGGTTCCGACGAAGCACCCGAAGCCACGCAGTGGCGGCCGACCTCGAAGTTCTATCGGCGGTTTCCGGGCTTGCCGTGGTTGGTTGGCCTAATCGTTATTCCCCTGCTGCTGGCGGTAATCGGCTATGGCGAATTGGGCCGGACCCGATCGGAGTTCAACGGGCCGACGGGTGCGTTACCGACGCTGAACGCGCACAAGCCGTCTGGCGGCGCGCCGAACTCACCGACGATTCCGCCGGTGGCGCTGGCACCGGTGTCAATCACACGCAGCGGCAACGACATCAAGCTTTCCGGTGACACGCCCACCCCTGAGGCAAAGGAGTCGCTACTGGCGGCGCTGAAGGCGGGCTTCGGGCCGAATATCAACATCATCGACGAGGTCCGAATCAACCGGGATATCGCTTCTCTCGATTTCTCCAATGCTGCACCGGTTTTCAAGGCAGCGGCATCAGTTCCCGATTTCGGCCTCACCATCAAGGGTGACACCATCACCCTCATCGGGACGACGGGTTCGGGAGGTCAGCAAGACGCCGTCGAGCAGGCTGCTGACGCGGCCTGGCCCAACCTGAATATCGTTGACACGATGGGGATCGGCGGTCCCGTCACGGCGAGCGCACCCCCGGGCCCGGCACCGGCTCTTGGCCCGGGTAACGCGTGCGCCCACCTGGGATCAGATCTCAAAGCCCTTGGCCCGATTACCTTTGTCACCGACGGGTCCGCATTGACGCCGGACGTCGAACAGACACTGAATCAGGTTGCCGACAAGCTGAAAGCCTGTCCGGCTGCGAAAGTGACCATCAACGGCTACACCGATAACACCGGTAACGACGCCATCAACAACCCGCTGAGCACCAACCGGGCCGACGCCGTCGCCGATTACCTGATCGCACAAGGTGTCATGGGTGATCACCTGACCGCGAAGGGCCACGGTTCTGCCGACTCGGTCGCCGACAACAGCAGCCCGGACGGTCAAGCCAAGAATCGCCGTGTCGAAATCGTGGTCAGCTAAGGACAATCCTCCCATGGACTTCGTTATGAGCGACCTGAACTACTGGCTGCTTGGGATGTTCTTCCTGCTCGGACTGTTGCTGACATTGGTGCTGACGGTTCATCGCGTCAAACGTGATGTGCCAGTGAGGTCTTCGGCGGCCAAGCAGGAGCGGGAGAACGGCAAGGAGACGTAGGTCAGCTCGGGCCGGGCAAGCGCAGCAGAAGGCGCACTCCGCCCAGCGGGCTGTCTTCCAGAGACGCCGTGCCGCCGTGCAACTGCGCCTGCTGAGCCACCAACGCCAGACCCAGACCGGAGCCCGAATGTGACGCGGTCGAGCCGCGGGAGAATCGCTCGAACACCACTTGGCGCTCCTCCTCGGGTATTCCGCCGCCGTTGTCGTCGACGGCGATCTCGACACCGGCCCGCGAGCTGACCGCGGACAGCTGAACGCGGGTGGCGCCGCCGTGTTTGACGGCGTTGGCGATCGCGTTGTCCACGGCAAGGCGCAGGCCGGCGGGCAGCCCGACGATGATGCAGGTCGGCGACGGTGCCAGCGACACGTCGAGGTCGGGGTAGATCCGCATCGCGTCGTGCGCCGCGCGGTCGAGTAGCTCGGTAATGTCGACCGGAACGTGGTCCTCCGAGGTCGACAGCTCGCCCTGGGCCAGCCGCTCCAGCGCGGAAAGTGTTGCCTCGATTCGTGATTGGGTCCGGATCACGTCGTTGATTACTTCTTTGCGCTGCTCGTCGGGAAGGTCGAGGGTGGCCAGCACCTCGAGGTTGGTCCGCATCGCGGTCAGCGGCGTGCGCAACTCGTGCGAGGACACCGCGGCGAAGTCCCGGGCCGAAGCCAGGGCTTCCATTGTCCGGTTCTGCTCGTTCCAGATCCGTTGCAGCATGCCGCGCATGGCCTCGGCGATTTCCACTGCCTCGGTGGCGCCGCGCACTTTGATCTGCGGGCTTTCGTCACCCGCGTCGATCGCACGGGTCTGCTGGGCCAACCGCTTGAACGGCCGCACCGCGAACGTCGCCAGCAGCCAGGCGAATACGGCTGCCGCGGCGATCGAGAATCCGGCGATCAAGATCACCCGACGGTGCAGGTTGTTGGTGTCGGCGATGGTGGCGTCGTAGGTTGCGCCGACTTCCACCGACATCGGGTGCGGCGCTGGGATATTGACGGTGCGCACCCGGTAGCGCACGCCGTTGACGTAGGTGTCGGCGTAGCCGGCCGGCAATTCCGGCAGGGTGACTTTCGAGTTCGACGTGACCTCTTCACCGCCGCGGCGCACGGTGATGACCGCATCCTGGTCGTTAGGGGATTTGGGGATTTCGCCAAGGCCGCGGGGCAGGAACGGGATCGCGAAACCGGCAGCCTCGTCCAGGCGGCGGTCCAGCCTTTCCTTGCGGTCGTTGGTGATGCCGAACCAGACGACGGCACAGGTGATGAGCACCGGAATCGCCGCGCCGATGGCGGTCGCCACGACCACCCGGGCGCGCAGCGACGGCGTACGGGTCACGATTCTGGACAAGAAATTCAGGTTCATGCTCAGTCCCGTCACTGCATACGCAGTACGAATCCCACTCCGCGGACGGTGTGCAGCAGCCTCGGGCCGCCACCGGCTTCCAACTTGCGGCGCAGATATCCGATGAACACGTCGACGACGTTGGTGTCGGCGGCGAAATCGTAACCCCAGACCAATTCCAGCAACTGCGCGCGGGACAGCACCGCGGTCTTGTGCTCGGCCAGCACCGCCAGCAGGTCGAACTCGCGCTTGGTCAGATCGACGTCGACGCCGTGGACCCGGGCCCGCCGGCCCGGGATGTCCACCTCCAACGCGCCCACCGTGATGGTTTCCGAGGACGACGTCGCGGTGGATCCGCGGCGGCGCAGCAGCGCTCGCACCCGCGCGACCAACTCGGCCAGCACGAACGGTTTGACCAGGTAGTCGTCGGCGCCGGCCTCCAGACCGGCCACCCGGTCGTCGACCGAACTACGGGCACTCAGGACACATACCGGCACGTCGTTGTCCATCGCACGCAGCGCGGTGACCACGCTGACGCCGTCCAGCACAGGCATGTTGATGTCGAGCACGATCGCATCGGGCCTGGTCTCGGTGGCACTCCGCAACGCCTCGGCGCCGTCTACCGCGGTCGACACTTCGAAGCCGGACAACCGCAATCCGCGCTCCAGGGAGGCAAGCACGTCGGAGTCGTCGTCGACAACCAAAACCCGGGGTGAGGTCACACCTGTGTCCATGTCGCCCATGATGCCTGATTGTCGCCCGTAGCTGTGGGAACACCCGCTGGCGACACTCGGTTCAATTCGCGCGCGATGGCGGGAATCGGGCGGCGCCGGGTTCTGGTGCTAACCGCAGTGAGTTCACCAGATAACTGACGGTGCGGTAGGTGCCCGCGAGCATGAGCAGTTCCAGCAGTGCCTCGTCCGAATGCCCTTTGGTGAGCTCTGCCCAAAGCTCGTCGTCGACTGTGCAGTCGTCGTGCAGGCTGTCACACAACCGGATCAGCAGCCGATCGGCGTCGTTCCAGCAGGTGTCGTCGGGTCTGCCAAGCGTCAACGACGTGATTTGTTCTTCTGTCAGGCCGGCTTTCGCCGCGAAGACGCTGACGTGCACGCCCCACTCGTACTCTGCGCCGCAGGACGCCGTCACCCGGTCAATGACGATCTCGCGTTGCCGGATGGTCAGATGCCCCCGGTCGAGCAGCCCGGAGTTGAAAAACTTGAAGAACAGCCGGCGATCGCGCGCCAACGTGGTGAACAACACCAGGGGCGGGCGGCCGCGCATGATCGTGTCGATGGCTTGGGCGATGTCGTCGGGTAACGGCTCGGCGGCCGGACCAATGCGGGCGCTATTGTTTTTATAGCATGGCATGGTGGTGACGGTAGCCCTCGTGCTACAAAATGTAAAGCATGAATTCGCCCCGCATCGGTTCGTCGGCCCGCGGCTCCCGCTCGGGGCGGCCGATCATGGTGGCTCTCGACGCGCTGGGTCGCCGCGGCGCTCTGCGGCTGCTGTGGGAGCTGCGCAATGGGCCGCTGACTTTCCGGGCACTGCAAACGGCCTGCGACACCAACCCCGGGTCGCTCAACACCCGGTTGAAGGAGCTGCGGCAGTTGTACATCGTGGATCACGCAGACGCGGGTTATTTCCTTACCGCACATGGCCATTCGCTAATGACAGCGCTTGAGCCGCTGCAGACCTGGGCGCATCGCTGGGCGGCCGACGCATTCGATTCAGCGCGCTACCTCGGGCTGCCGGACGGCTAGGGCAGCCCGATGTCGCGGTATCGCCGCAAGCGTGCCGCCATCCGTTCGGCATCTGCTACCCGGCGAAGCGCGTGCAGCTCGGCGGCGATTGCCACGGACAGCCGGGCGCAGAACTCTTTCGGCTCCTCGGCGGCGTCCGGGTGCTCCGGCACGACGACGTCGACGATGCCGGATGCCAACAAATCGGCCGATCGGATGCCTTGTGCGGCAGACAGTTCGGCGGCGTGCGCGGTGTCGCGGAAGACGATCGCGCTGGCGCCCTCGGGCGGCAGCGGCGCCAGCCAGCCGTGCAGTGCGGCCAGCACCCGGTCGGCCGGGACCATCGCCAGGGCCGGCCCGCCGCTGCCCTGACCGAGCAGCACCGACACCGTCGGGGTCTCCAGCGTGACCAGCTCAGCCAGACACTGGGCGATCTCGCCGGCCAGTCCGCCCTCTTCCGCCTCGGCCGATAGCGCCGGGCCGGCGGTGTCGATGACGAGCACCAGCGGTAGTCGCAGACCGGCGGCCAACGTCATGCCGCGACGGGCCTCGCGCAACGCGGCGGGCCCGACCAGCCCGCCGACGATGCGCTGCTGGCCGAGGACCACCGCGGGCTGACCGGCGAACCGGGCCAGCGCCAGCAGCGTGGTCGCCGCTTCACCCTGCTCGGTTCCGGACAGCAGCACCTGTTCGGTGCAGCCGTGTCGCAACAGCTGCCGCACCCCGGGCCGGTCGGGCCGCCGCGACGCCAGCACGGAGTCCCAGGCCGGGACATCGGGCAGCGGTTCGGGCGGCGGCGGATCCGGCGGTGGCCCCGCGTCGTCGGCGACCACTTTGAGCGCACGGTCGAGGATGCCGCGCAGCTCCCCGAGCGGCACGACCGCGTCGATCACCCCATGCCGGTGCAGGTTCTCAGCGGTCTGGATGCCAGCGGGGAACGGTTCGCCGTACAGCTGCTCGTACACCCGCGGTCCCAGGAAGCCGACCAGTGCCCCCGGCTGGGCGATGGTGAGGTGGCCCAGCGAACCCCATGACGCGAACACCCCGCCAGTGGTCGGGTGCCGCAGGTACACCAGGTAGGGCAGGTGCGCCTGTTTGTGCAGTGTGACGGCTGCGGCGATCTTCACCATCTGGAGAAACGCGACCGTGCCCTCCTGCATCCGGGTACCCCCGGAGCTCGGCGACGCCAACAGCGGCAGCCGCTCGGCGGTGGCGCGTTGCACAGCGTCGGTGATCCGTTCGGCCGCGGCAACCCCGATGGAGCCGCCGAGGAATTCGAACTCGCAGACCACCACCGCTACCCGCCGCCCGAACACCCGGCCCTCGCCGGTCAGCACCGATTCGTCACGGCCGGACGTGGCCCGGGCGTCGGCAAGCTCGCGGGCGTACGACGCGTTCGTCGGCACCACCAACGGCGTGGTGTCCCAGCTGATGAAGGTTCCCTCGTCGAGCACCGCGTCGCGCAGTTCATCGGTCCCGATCCGGCTCACGGGCCTGAGGCTAATAGGCTTGGGCGCATGATTGGTGTGACCCGCGTCGAAGACGTCCTGACCATTGAGATGCAGCGGCCGGAACGGCGCAACGCGCTGAACTCCCAGCTCGTCGAGGAGCTGCGCGAGGCCGTCGAAAAGGCGGCCGGTGAGAACGTCCGTGCCGTCGTGCTGACCGGGCAGGGCACCGTGTTCTGCGCCGGCGCCGACCTGAGCGGCGACGCGTTCGCCGCCGACTATCCCGACCGGCTCATCGAACTGCACAAGGCCATGGACGCAGCGCCGATTCCGGTGATCGGGGCGATCAACGGGCCCGCCATCGGGGCGGGCCTGCAGCTGGCGATGCAATGTGACCTGCGGGTCGTCGCGCCGGATGCGTTCTTCCAGTTTCCGACGTCGAAATACGGCTTGGCACTGGATAACTGGAGTATCCATCGACTGTCTTCACTGGCAGGCCATGGGCGAGCCCGGGCGATGCTGCTCTCCGCGGAGAAGCTGACCGCCGAGACCGCGCTGCAGACCGGAATGGCCAACCGGATCGGCACGGTGGCCGATGCGCAGGCTTGGGCCGCCGAGATCGCCGGCCTGGCGCCCCTGGCCATCCAGCACGCCAAGCGGGTGCTGAACGACGACGGCTCCATCGAAGAGCCCTCGCCGGTTCAAAAGGAGCTCTTCGACAAGGCGTGGGGCAGCCAAGATGTGATCGAAGCGCAGGTGGCCAGGGTGGAGAAGCGGCCACCGAATTTCCAGGGAGCCTGATCGCATGCTGCGCGAGGCGCTACGACTGGCCGCCGGCACAGTCACGCTGGCGACCGGTGGATGGCTGCTGCGCGCGCTGCATGGTGCGCCGGCCGCGCTCGGAGCACAACCGTCCGACATCCGTGCGACGGCCGAGCGGTCGCCGAATTTCCGCGACGGTGTGTTCGTCAATCTGGAGCCTGCCTCCCAGTTCAACATCGACCGTGAGGAACAGCGGCTGATGTTGTGGGAGGTCGTTGGTGGGCGCGCCGCGACCCGGCCCAGGGCGGCGATCCCGTTGGCCCCTCAGGAGGCCCGAGCCTTCGAAACCGGTGCCGGCCAGATCGCGGTCAGCTGGTTCGGCCACTCGACGGCGCTGCTGGAGATCGACGGGTACCGCGTTCTCACCGACCCGGTGTGGAGTGAACGCTGCTCGCCGTCCGACATCGTTGGCCCCGGGCGAATGCATCCACCGCCGGTGCCGCTCAACGCGCTGCCGGCGTTGGATGCGATCGTCATCAGCCACGACCATTACGACCACCTCGACATCGACACCATCGTCGCGCTGGCTCACAGCCAGTGGGCCCCATTCGTCGTTCCGCTCGGTGTCGCTGCGCACCTGCGTGATTGGGGCATCCCCGACGAGCGCATCATCGAACTCGACTGGAACGAGCAGGCGCAGGTCGACGAACTGACCCTGATCTGCACCCCGGCCCGGCACTTCTCCGGCCGCTTCCTGAACCGCAACTGCACGCTGTGGGCTTCGTGGGCGATCATCGGTCCTGCGCATCGGGCGTACTTCGGCGGCGACACCGGCTACACCAAAAGCTTTGCGGAGATCGGCGCTGAACACGGACCTTTCGACGTGACGCTGCTACCGGTTGGCGCCTACAACCGGACATGGCCGGATATCCACATGAATCCCGAGGAGGCGGTCCAGGCGCATCTGGACGTCAACGGCCGACTGCTGGTGCCCATCCACTGGTGCACGTTCCGGCTGGCGCCGCACCCGTGGGCCGAACCGATTGAGCGGCTGCTGGCCGCGGCCGACGCCACTCACGTCCAGGTTGCGGTGCCAAAACCGGGTGAGCGGGTCGATCCAACGGCGACGGCGGAATTGGACCCGTGGTGGCGACTCGTGGATAGACCGTGATGCGCCAACGGTTTTGATGTTGTGGAGATAGCGGCGAACGACAACAATGACGCAGGACACGAGGGCTGCTCAACAAGCACCCCAGGCGAAAGGACGAAACATGGGATTCCTGGATAAGGCCAGGGACCTGTTGGCGCAGAACGCCGACACGGTTGACGCCGCGATCGACAAGGCGGGCGAGTTCGTCGACTCCAAGACCGAGGGCAAGTACAAAGACGCCGTCAACAAGGTGCAGGAGGCGGCGAAGAAGGCTTTGGACGATGGCGCTAAGGGCGACCCGCAGAACTAACTCATGGGGAAACTTTCCGCGTCCATCGACGTACCACTGCCACCCGAAAAGGCTTGGGAGGATGCGTCTAACCTGTCCCGCTACAAGGAGTGGCTGACCATCCACCGGGTGTGGCGAAGCAAGCTGCCTCAGCAGTTGGAGAAGGGCACGGTCATCGAGTCGATCGTCGAAGTCAAGGGCATGCCCAACCGAATCAAATGGACGATCGTGCATTACAAGCCGCCGGAGGCCATGACGCTCAACGGTGATGGCGTCGGCGGCGTCAAGGTCAAGTTGATCGCGAAAGTCAGGCCGAACGGCCCTGACAACCATGACTCGGTCGTCGGCCTCGATGTGCATCTCGGGGGTCCGGCGCTGTTCGGACCCATCGGCATGATCGTCGCCGCCGCGTTGCGCAGCGACATCCGCGAATCGTTGAACAACTTCGTCACGGTGTTCGCGCCGGCCT
>Ga0209040_10000596_pt1 | contig 27948 bp, 27 predicted proteins | sample BogFormECP12_OM3_FD_188240 | JGI IMG/M metagenome (GOLD analysis project Ga0209040, IMG submission 188240) | Bog forest soil microbial communities from Calvert Island, British Columbia, Canada - ECP12_OM3 (SPAdes) (version 2) | ecosystem: Environmental > Aquatic > Freshwater > Wetlands > Bog ... | reverse complement strand
ACGGGCAATCGCCCACATTCTGGCATACGGGACTCAGTCGATCCGCCCGTAGCGGCGCAGCGCCTCCGCGCGCTCGCGTTTGTGGTCGACGATCGGTGGAGCGTAGCCTTCGGGCCGGCCCTCCTTCAGTGCGTGAACGTCGTCGACGTCGGCCAACTCCGGTACCCAACGCCGCACGTATTCGCCTGAGGGGTCGAATTTTTGGCCCTGGGTAGTGGGGTTGAACACGCGGAAGTAGGGCGCCGCGTCGGTGCCCGATCCGGCACACCACTGCCACCCGTGCTGGTTGTTGGCGATGTCGCCGTCGACGAGTTGCTCCAAGAACCAGCGCGCGCCCCACTGCCACGGCAGATGCAGATCCTTGACGAGGAACGACGCGACGATCATCCGCACCCTGTTCGGCACGAAACCCGCGGCGCACAGTTGGCGCATCCCAGCGTCGACGATCGGGAAGCCGGTCGTGCCGGCCTTCCAGGCCTCGAAAGCGCGCTCCGCCTTCGGCCCGGTCTCCACCTCGATCCCGTCGAAGTCGCGGTTCAGGTTCCGCCATGCGCTGTCGGGCCACTCGTGCAGCACCGAGGCGTAGAAATCGCGGAACGCCAACTCCCGCAGGTAGGCCGCGTGTCCCGGCCGGCGGCCGTCGATGTCGGCGGCCATCGTCCGCGGATGGATCGTGCCGAATTTCAGGTGTGCCGACATCCGGCTGCTGCCGTCCTTGTCGGGACGATTGCGATCCTCGGCGTAGTCGTCCAGTTTGGTGTCGACGAACTCCGCCCAGCGCGACAGCGCCGCCTGCTCACCGGCGGCCAGGTCCAACTCGGCACCCGGGTCCGGGATGTCGACGGCGCCCGCCAGGCCTGCCGGATCGAGCCAGCGAGCGAACTCCGGCCCGGTGTTGGCCGGTGCGCGCCAACCCATTTCGCGCCAACGGCGGAAGAAGGGGGTGAAAACCTTGTACGGCGAGCCATCCTCCTTCGTGACTCGCCCTGGCGACACCAAGTACGGCGATCCGGCAGCCTTCAACGGCACGTCATCCAGCGCGTCACGCACCTGTTCGTCGCGCGTGCGGCCGAACGGTGTGAAGTCCTCGGAGACATGCACAGCCGATGCGCCGATCCCCTTGACGATCTTGGGAATCCGGTCTGCCGGCCGCCCGCGGGTGACGTGGAGCCGGCCATCGAGCTGGTCGCGCAACTGCCGTAGCGAATCGCACAGAAACTGCAGCCGGCGCGTGCCCGACGACGCCTCCAGGCGTGGATCGAACACGAAGCACGCCAGCACGTCGTCACCATCGGCGGCGGCGCCGAGCAGCGGCGGCAGGTCGCGCAGCCGCAGGTCACGGCGGAACCACAACAGCGTCGGCATGCCCTCATGCTGCCCGCGATTTCCGGCGCGGAAACGTCCGAACTGCCCCAACCTGGTCAGGTGGGCCGCCCGCTCCGCCTCGAACTGGCGCAGTATCGCCCGGTCACCGGCCCAAACCCCGTCGCGCAGCCAGGCCGGCAAGCCTGCGACATCGTCACAGACACGTCAGATCTGCCGCCCAACGCCGACTGCGGGGCGCTCATCCTCGGGCTTTGCTGGCCGGAGCGGGGTTGACCCGCGAGCCGCCCGACCTCGAGGCGTCGCCCGGGTGGCATGATCGAACTGAACCCGTTTGGTTGACGTCACTTCAGGTGTAATGTCAGCAAAGGAGGTGCGGTGGCGTGAAGACCGGACTCTTGAGCAGCTACAAATCGTTGGCGCTTGCGGTGATCGCTGCGGTGTTGATGCTGGGCCTCGTCAACACGCCGGTAGCGCGCGCCGACGACCGTCTCAACTTCACCGGAACCACGCTCAGCGGCGGGTCTTTCAACGGATCCAACCTGCACGGCAAACCTACCGTGCTGTGGTTCTGGACTCCGTGGTGCCCGTTCTGCAACATCGAGGCCCCGGGGGTAAGCGAAGTGTCCGCCGCCAATCCGAAGGTGACGTTCGTCGGCATCGCCGGCCGCTCCGACGCCGGGCAGATGCAAGGCTTCGTTTCGAAGTACAACCTGAACTTCACGAACCTCAACGACGCCGACGGATCATTGTGGGCGCGCTTCGGTGTGCCGTGGCAACCGGCATACCTCTTCGTCCGCCCCGACGGCTCATCGACCTTCGTGAACAACCCGACCGCGGCGATGCCCGAGCAGGAATTGTCGGACCGGGTCAAGACGCTGACGGCGTAGGCGTCGGCACACAGTGGACCAAGACCTGGCGGGCTTGGCGTTCGGCGCTGGGCTGGTAGCTGCCCTCAACCCGTGCGGATTCGCAATGCTGCCGGCCTATTTGGCGCTGGTTATTGGAGAGGGCACCGGCCGGCCGCCTGCGGTCGGGCGCGCCATCGCGGCCACCGTGGCGATGACCGTCGGCTTCCTGGCGGTGTTCGGTTTGTTCGGCTTGCTGACCGTGGAGGTGGCGTCGACGGTCCAACGTTACCTGCCGTACGTCACCGTCGTAATCGGGATCATCCTGGTAGCAGTGGGGATTTGGCTGCTATCGGGTCGGGAACTCACGATCTTCGTGCCAAACCCGCTGGCACACAAGGGGCGATGGGCACCGACCGCTCGGATTGGTTCGATGCTGGGCTACGGCGTGAGCTATGCGATCACTTCGCTGTCATGCACGGTCGGCCCGTTCCTCGCGGTCACCGGGGCGGCCGTCCGCAGCGGTCCGGTGATGCAGACCGTCTGGGTGTACCTCGCCTACGCGGCCGGTTTCGCTTTGGTCGTGGGTGCGCTGGCCGTCGCCGCCGCATTCGCCAGTTCGGCGCTGACCGAGCGCATCCGGTCCATCGTGCCGTTCATCAACCGGATCAGTGGCGCGCTGCTCGTGATCTTCGGGGTGTACATCGGCTACTACGGCGTCTACGAGGTGCGGATATCCGGGCGCGGCGCCAATCCGGCGGATCCGGTGATCATCGGGGCGGGACGGCTGCAGGGCGCGGTGGCGGGGTGGGTCTACCAGCACGGCGCGTGGCCGTGGTTGGTGGCGCTGACGCTGCTGATGATCGGCGCGCTGGCCTGGATCTGGCGGGCGCGGATCCGTCGATAGCAGCACACTGACCGTTGCAATGACATCATAATGATGTCATGATGACATCATGGACTTGCAGCCTTACGTCGACACCGTTCGGCACGAACTCAACGTTGCCGCGCAGGCGGGCGACGACGCCGCCGCGCTGGCCGACCGGTTGAGCGCACCGCTGGAGTCGGCGGTCCGGCTGGTCCTGCTCGAGGCGCTGTCGGCGGCTGCCGAGGAGATCACCCGCGAGTTGGCACCGGCGTCGGTCGACGTCCGCCTCCGCGGCCGCGATCCGCAATTCGTCGTCTGCGCTCCGATTCAGGAACCAGCTGATGAACGCGAGCCCGCCGCCGAACCGCCGGCCGTCGCCGACGATGGCGGGGGTACGTGGCGGGTCACACTGCGCCTACCGGAAAGCCTGCGGCCGAGGGTGGAAGCGGCGGCGCGCCGCGAAGGGATATCTGTCAACGCCTGGCTGGTTCGCGCGGCTGCTGCGCGTGCCGAGCCCGCCACCCAGCGAGCCAACACCAGCCGCCACATCACCGGCTGGGTCCGCTGACACCACGAAACCCGAGGAGGAAAACGATGCCCACATTCGCCACACCCGAACCCATCACCGCACGCGTCGAGGCCGGCTCGGGCTCGATCCGACTCATCGCCAGTGAGCGCCCGGACACCATCGTCGAAGTGCGGCCCCGCGACGAATCCCGCCCCGCCGACGTCCGATCCGCCGAGCAGGCGCAGGTCTACTACGCGAATGGCAAACTCACGGTCGCGCCGGCGAAGTTCGGCTTGCTCGGCTACCGGATGGGAGCTGTCGACATGGTCATCGAACTGCCTTCCCACTCGCGGATTCACATCGCCGTCGCATCCGCCGACGTGCACGCCGACGGCGAATTCGCCGACTTCGGCTTCGATTCAGCCAGCGGACGGCTGGAGGTGCAGTCGATCAGCGGTTCGGCGAAGATCGCGACCGCTTCCGGTGACGCCGCGATCGCCAACCTCGACGGCGACGCGAAATTCCAGGCCGCCAGCGGCTCTCTGTCGCTCGACCGGTTGCGGGGAAACGTGAAGTCGCAGACCGCGTCGGGCTCGGTCAACATCGCCGCGGCCGTCAGCGGCGCTGTCGTCGCCCATACCAGCAGCGGCGACGTTGAAGTCGGCATCCCCGAGGGAACCGCCGCGCAACTCGACATCATGACCGGGTCGGGAACGGTCACCAACCGGCTGAAGCCCTCCGACGGGCCCGAGCACGGCGACGATACCGTCGTCGTACAGGTGCGCACCGGTTCCGGCGACGTCGACATCAACCGCGCGTTCACCGCGGCCGCGTGACGGCCGGCGGTCGTCGAGTCAGCGCTTGCGGATCAGCGCCAACGCGCTGCCGCCGCGCTGAGGTAACGCGGGTCCGGCAGAACGGCGTTCTCGCGCATGGTTGCCTCGCAGACCTTGATCGCGTGCTCGTCGCCGATGTCAACGGCCTCGGCGGCCAACGCCGCGAAGGTGCTCTCGTCCTCGGCGGGTGCGGCTTGCGGCGTCCGCGTCGAGCGTTTCCCGCCGAATGCGGCGAACAGTTCCTCATTGACCGCCTCGATCGTGTGCAGTGACGGCGCGTGCAACTCGGCCGGCAGATCCGCCAACAGTCGCCGCATCGCGGCCGGCCCAGTGATGGTGTGGATCAACGGAATCGGGAAAGACGGCATCGTCGCGGTTGTAGTGGCCGCAGTACTCGGCGGTGAGATGGCGGAGGGCGTCGTCGACCGTTGCGGCGTCAAGATCGCCGCGCCTGACGGCCGTGTTGCGGAGAGGTTTGAATGACGTCGCCCAGAGAGCAAGGCCGCGGGCGAGCTCATCGATCTGCAGATCGCTCGGCTCGGCGACCAGGCCCAGGGACCGGACCGCGTGGGCCGAACGAATCAGGCCGTGCAGAAGCGACCCGGAGCAGCCCGGCAGCAGACGCAGCCAGGTTCGCAGCACCGTGCGCCACGGCGTGTTCCCCAACTCGCTGCGGAACAGTTCCACCCAGTCGCCGCGGCGTTCGAGATCTCCCAGCGCGGTTCGCCACTCGTCCGGCACGCGGGCGTCGATCGACCGTGACGGGCGGGGGAGCGGCTCATAGTTGCGGCGGGCAATGTTGACGTGCAGCCACCGGTCGACGTCGCCGCCACAGCCCAGAGTGGCCAGCGCCTCGGCGGCCATCGGAGAATGATTGGCGAAGAACTGGTCGGTGAACAGGCCCGTCGACTGCAGCCGGTGCAACGCACCGTTGACCGCTTCCGCATAGGTGACCAGACCCTCGGGGCTCATGCGAATATGACGGCCGACAACCGGAAAAGTTACAGGAGCGGGGCACAATACTTTTCACTGAAAGCCGTCCGGTATGGCTTACCGCCGACTGAAGGAAGCGCATGGAGTTCTGGTGTGGCACCGCGTTCATGAAGACGGAAGAGGCGCCCGCCGTGGCGCGGATGCTCGACGAGGCCGGCTACGACGGGATGGTGTGCTCCGACCACCTGATATACCCGCGCCATCTCGCGTCGCCGTATCCGTCGCCCACCGGGCGTCCGATGTGGTCGCCCGACACGGCTTGGCCTGATTCATGGGTTCTCATCGGCGCCATGGCGTCGGTGACCCGTCGGCTGCGATTCACGAACGCCGTGTACGTCGCACCCGTCCGCCCCCTGCTCGAAGTCGCCAAGCAGGTGGCCACCGCATCGGTGGTATCGGGGGGGCGGGTGTCGCTCGCGGTTGGCGTCGGATGGATGCGCGAGGAATACGAGCTGATGGGCCAGGACTTCGGCAACCGGGGCAGGCGCCTCGACGAGATGATCCCGGCCCTGCACGCGCTGTGGAAGGGCGGCTGGGTGTCGTGGGCCGGACGTTATTACCAAGTGCCCGAATTGATGATCGAGCCGCATCCGCCGAGCCGGGTGCCGATTCTGGGCGGCGGTGAGTCCGACGCCGCCCTGCGGCGGGCAGCACGCCTCTGCGACGGCTGGGTCGGCTACGGCTATCCGTGGGACGGCGCCGTGCACTACGTCGAGACGTTGACCGCACTGCGCGCGGAGTACCGGCGCGCCACCGAGCCATTCGAGATCATGTTGGCGCTCTACGAGGCGCCGTCCCCCGATCTCGTCAAGCGGGCCGAAGACATCGGCATCACCGCGTTGATGTGCAGTCCGTGGACCACGCTGGACGACATCAAGGCCGGCGTGCACGACTCACTCAAGCTCGACGCCGAGCGATACCGGCGGCCCATCGAGCGGTTCGCCGAAATCGTGATCGCCAACTCGCGATAACCGCGCGGCACAATGGACCGGTGACCACCGAGCGCAGGCGCGTGCTGATTCTGGGCAGCACCGGATCCATCGGCACTCAGGCGCTGGAGGTCATCGCCGCCAACCCCGACCGATTCGAGGTGGTCGGGCTCGCCGCCGGTGGCGCAAATGCGCGGCTGCTCGCCCAGCAGCGCGACGCGACCGGAGTATCGAAGATCGCGATCGCCGACCCGGACGCGGCCGGCACCATCGACGGCGTCGCCTACCGGGGCCCGGACGCGGTCGCCCGCCTGGTCCGGGACACCGAGGCCGACGTGGTGCTCAATGCGCTCGTCGGGGCGCTGGGGCTCGAGCCGACGCTGGCGGTGCTGGAAACCGACGCCCGGCTGGCGCTGGCGAACAAGGAGTCGCTGGTCGCCGGTGGCCCCCTGGTGCTGAGGGCCGCAGCACCCGGCCAGATCGTGCCGGTCGACTCCGAGCATTCCGCGCTCGCGCAGTGCCTGCGCGCCGGCGACCGCAAAGAGGTCGCCAAGCTGGTGCTCACCGCGTCCGGCGGGCCGTTCCGGGGCTGGTCGGCCGCCGATCTGGAGCATGTCACACCTGAGCAGGCGGGCGCGCATCCGACCTGGAACATGGGCCCGATGAACACGCTGAACTCGGCGTCGCTGGTCAACAAGGGACTCGAGGTGATCGAGACACACCTGTTGTTCGGCGTGCCCTACGAGCAGATCGACGTCGTGGTGCATCCGCAGTCGATCGTGCATTCGATGGTCACCTTCACCGACGGCTCGACAATCGCGCAGGCCAGCCCCCCCGACATGAAGCTGCCGATCTCGCTGGCCCTCGGCTGGCCCGCGCGGGTGCCCGCGACCGCCGCGGCCTGCGACTTCTCCACCGCCGCCAGCTGGGAATTCGAGCCGCTGGACGCCGACGTGTTCCCCGCGGTGGAGCTGGCCCGGGCGGCGGGGACGGCCGGGGGCTGCATGACGGCGGTGTACAACGCCGCCAACGAGGAGGCCGCCGCCGCGTTCCTGGCCGGCCGCATCCCGTTCGGAGCCATCGTCCGCACGATCGCCGAGGTGCTGGGCGACGCCGACCAGTGGGCCGCCGAACCCGCTAACGTGGAAGACGTACTCGACGCGCAGCGCTGGGCCCGCGAGAGGGCCGGCCGCGCGGTCACACAGGAGGTCGTGGAAACGACATGATGTTCGTGATCGGCATTGTGCTGTTCGCGCTCGCGATCCTGGTCTCCGTCGCGCTGCACGAATGCGGCCACATGTGGGCGGCCCGGGCGACGGGGATGAAGGTGCGCCGCTACTTCGTCGGCTTCGGGCCGACGCTGTGGTCCACCCGCCGCGGCGAGACCGAGTACGGTGTCAAGGCCGTTCCGTTGGGCGGGTTCTGCGACATCGCCGGAATGACGTCGGTCGACGAGCTCAAGCCCGACGAGGTCGACCGCGCGATGTTCAAGCAGAAGGTGTGGAAGCGCGTCGTGGTGCTGTTCGCGGGCCCCGGCATGAACTTCGTGATCGGCCTGGTGCTGATCTACGCCGTCGCGACGATCTGGGGCCTGCCCAACCTGCACGCCCCGACCACCGCCGTTGTCGGCCAAACATCCTGCGTCGCACCGGAAGTCACGAGGGGCCAGCTCGGCCAGTGCACGGGCGCCGGACCCGCGGCCGCGGCCGGCATCAGACCCGGCGACGTGATCGTCAAGGTCGGCAGCACCGATGTGCACACGTTCGACGAGCTGGTCAGCGCGGTGCAGAAGCTCACCGGCCCCGCCCCGGTCGTCGTGCAGCGCGACGGACGCGACATCACCACCGTCGTCGACGTCACGGCTACCCGGCGATGGACCAAGGCCAGTGACCAGGGGCCGTCCACGGTCGGCGCGATCGGCATCAGCGCCGCGCAGTACGGCCCGACGCACTACAACCCCATCACCGCGGTGCCCGCGACGTTCACGTTCAGCGGCGACCTGGCCGTCCAGCTGGGCAAGTCGCTGGCCGCGATTCCGAGCAAGGTCGGCGATCTGGTGCACGCGATCGGCGGAGGGCAACGCGACCCGAACACTCCGATCAGCGTGGTCGGCGCCAGCATCATCGGCGGCGATACCGTCAACCACGGGCTGTGGGTGGCGTTCTGGTTCTTCCTTGCTCAGCTGAATTTCGTGCTCGGCGTCATCAACTTGATCCCGCTGCTGCCGTTCGACGGCGGCCACATCGCGATCGCGGTGTTCGAGAAGATCCGGAACATGATCCGCGCGGCTCGCGGCATGGTGGCCGCGGCGCCGGTCAACTACATGAAGTTAATGCCCGCGACATACGTAGTCTTGCTTGTCGTGGTCGGCTACATGCTGCTGACCGTGACCGCTGATCTGGTCAACCCCATCAGGCTCTTCCAGTAACCCAGGGAAAGGGAGACATCATGTCGACCGTCGGCTTAGGCATGCCGACACCGGCTGCTCCGACGCTGGCCCCGCGGCGGAAGACCCGCCAGCTGATGGTCGGCGACGTCGGAATCGGCAGCGACTACCCGGTCGCCGTGCAGTCGATGACCACAACCAAGACCCACGACGTCAACGCGACGCTGCAGCAGATCGCCGAGCTGACCGCGACGGGCTGCGACATCGTGCGGGTAGCGTGTCCCCGTCAGGAGGACGCCGACGCGCTGGCCGAGATCGCGCGCCACAGCCAGATCCCGGTGATCGCCGACATCCACTTTCAGCCGAAATACATCTTCGCCGCGATCGACGCGGGCTGCGCGGCGGTGCGCGTCAACCCCGGTAACATCAAGGAGTTCGACGGCCGGGTCAAAGAGGTGGCGAGGGCCGCCGGCGACGCGGGTATCCCGATCCGCATCGGCGTCAACGCCGGCTCGCTGGACAAGCGGTTCATGGCCAAGTACGGCAAGGCGACCCCGCAGGCGCTCGTCGAATCGGCGCTGTGGGAGGCGTCGCTGTTCGAAGAGCACGGCTTCGGCAACATCAAGATCAGCGTCAAGCACAACGACCCGGTGATCATGGTCGCCGCCTATGAGCAGCTTGCCGCGCAGTGCGACTACCCGTTGCACCTCGGCGTCACCGAGGCGGGGCCGGCGTTCCAGGGCACGATCAAGTCGGCCGTCGCGTTCGGCGCGCTGTTGTCGCGCGGCGTCGGTGACACGATCCGGGTGTCGCTCTCGGCGCCGCCGGTGGAAGAGGTCAAGGTCGGCAACCAGATCCTCGAGTCGCTGAACCTGCGGCCGCGGTCGCTGGAGATCGTGTCGTGCCCATCGTGCGGGCGCGCTCAAGTCGACGTCTACACGCTGGCCAACGAGGTCGCCGCCGGGCTCGACGGGCTCGAGGTGCCGCTGCGCGTGGCGGTGATGGGCTGTGTCGTCAACGGCCCGGGGGAAGCTCGCGAGGCCGACCTGGGTGTGGCTTCCGGGAACGGCAAGGGCCAGATCTTCGTTCGCGGCGAGGTCATCAAGACCGTTCCCGAGTCGCAGATTGTCGAGACGTTGATCGAGGAAGCGATGCGGATCGCGGAGGAGCGCGCCACCGAAGGCGGTCCCGGGTCATCTGCCAGCGGTTCGCCGGTGGTGACCGTAAGCTGATGAAGTAACTCGTCAGCGGCCGTGACGACGGCAGGAAAGAGCTCCGATGTCGGCTCCACCGATCTTTCGACTGGTCGACGAGCGACGGGTCACGGTGGCGCGCGACGCCGGAGCGGTGCAACGGGTTCTCGATGCCGACCCAGTCGGCTCCTGCATGGTGGCCGCCCGCGTCGCCGATCACGGTGTCGAGCCGACGGCGATCGGCGGTGAGCTGTGGAGCCGGCGCGGCGCCGCGGAATCGTTGTGCTATGCGGGTGCGAACCTGATCCCGCTGCGCGGCACGCTGCAGGACCTGAATGCGTTCGCTGACAAGGCGATGGCCACGGCGCGGCGCTGCTCGTCCCTGGTGGGGCGCGCCGAACTGGTGGTGCCCATGTGGCGCAGGCTCGAGCACACCTGGGGCCCGGCTCGCGATGTGCGGGAGCGTCAGCCGCTGATGGCCATGTCGTCCGCACCGTCGTGCCCGGCGGACGCCGGCGTGCGGCGCGTCCGGATCGACGAGCTGGACTCCTACCTGGTCGCCGCGATCGACATGTTCATCGGCGAGGTCGGTATCGACCCACGCCTTGGCGACGGCGGCCGCGGGTATCGCCGTCGGGTGGCGGGACTGATCGCCGCCGGTCGGGCATGGGCCCGGTTCGAGCACGGCGAGGTGATCTTCAAGGCCGAGGTCGGGTCGCAGTCTCCGGCGGTCGGCCAGATTCAGGGAGTCTGGGTGCATCCCGAATACCGGGGCCGCGGGCTGGGCACCGCGGGGACGGCGGCGGTGGTCGCGGCCGTCGTCGGCAGCGGGCGCATCGCGAGCCTGTATGTCAACAACTTCAACACCGTGGCGCGGGCGGCGTACGCCCGGGTGGGGTTCACCCAGGTGGGCACCTTCGCGACCGTGCTACTGGACTAGTACGGTCGCGGGCGCACGCGAGCAACTCGTCGACGTCGGACGCGGCCGAGGTTCAGACGGAAGTAACGGTTCGATCTCGGTGTGCCTTCCCGGATTTTGCAGAACACTTTCTTAACATCAGCCCCAATGGCAACTTTGATCTCGGCAGTATCGCGAGTGGCCGCTCTGCTGACCGTGGCAGCGGTGGTCGGAGCCGTCGACACAGTCAGTGCGTGCACTCCGCGCCCCGACGGGCCCGGCCCGGCCGCCGAGAAGTTCTACGCCGCGCTGGCCTCCGGCGACACCACCGGCGCGGCCAAATTGACCGACCGACCCGACGACGCCCGGGATGCGCTCAACGCCGCGTGGGCCGGGTTGCAAGCGACCCACTTCGACGCCCTGGTCCTCGGGTCGAGCTTCGACGAAGACACCGGCAGCGTCGACTATCGATACACCTGGCATCTGCCCAAGAACCGGATCTGGACCTACGACGGTCAGCTGAGCATGATTCGCGAAAACGGTCGCTGGGAGGTGCGCTGGACCGCGGCCGGGCTGCACCCGAAGCTGGGAGAGCACCAGACGTTCGCGCTGCGGGCCGACCCGCCCCGGCGGGCCTCGGTCAACGAGCTCGGCGGCACCGACGTGCTGGTGCCCGGAGACCTCCACCACTACCAGCTCGACGCCGCCGCGGCCGGAGACCAACTGATGCCGACCGCACGTGCGGTGGCCGATGCGCTGCGTCAATTCGATGACACGATGGACCCGCAGCGGCTTGCCGAGCAGGCCAGCTCGTCGACGAAGCCGCTTGACCTGATCACTCTTCGACCTGACGACCACGACAAGGTTGCCGGGATCGACGGACTGCCCGGCGTCGTCGTGACCCCACAAGCCGACCTGCTGCCCACCGACGACCACTTCGCGCCCGCGATCGTCGGCGAGGTGAAAAAGGCGGTCATCGACGAGCTCGACGGCGAGGCGGGCTGGCGGGTGGTCACCGTCAACCAGAACGGTGTCGACGTCAACGTCCTCAACGAGGTGCCCGGCTCGCCGGCGCCGTCGGTGTCGATCAGCCTCGACCGCGCGGTGCAGGACGCGGCCCAGGACGCCGTCGACAGCGTGGGCAGGAAGGCGATGATCGTCGCGATCAAGCCGTCCACCGGCGAAATCCTGGCCATCGCGCAGAACGCCGCCGCCGACGCCGATGGGCCCGTCGCCACCACCGGCCTGTACCCGCCGGGGTCGACGTTCAAGATCATCACCGCAGGCGCGGCGATCCAGCGCGACCTGGCCAGCCCGAACACGCTGCTCGGCTGTCCCGGCCACATCGACATCGGGCAGCGCACAATCCCCAACTACGGCGGCTTCGACCTCGGCACAGTGCCGATGTCGAAGGCGTTCGCCAATTCGTGCAACACCACGTTCGCCGAGCTGGCCAGCCGGATGCCTCCGAGCGGGCTGACCGTGGCCGCCGCCCAGTACGGCATCGGCCCGGACTATCAGATCGCCGGGGTGCCGACGGTATCCGGTTCGGTGCCTCCCACGGTGAACCTCGCCGAGCGGACCGAGGACGGTTTCGGCCAGGGCAAGGTGCTCGTCAGTCCGTTCGGGATGGCGCTCGCGGCCGCGACCGTCGCGGCCGGCAAAACGCCGGTACCGCAGCTCATCGAGGGTCAGCCCACGACAGTCACCGGGGACCACACACCGATCACGCCGCAGATGCTCGACGGACTGCGCCCGATGATGCGGCTGGTGGTCACGAACGGCACCGCCAAGGACATCGACGGAACCGGGGACATTCACGGGAAGACGGGGGAAGCCGAATTCCCGGGCGGGTCGCACTCCTGGTTTGCCGGATACCGGGGCGACATGGCCTTCGCGGCGCTGATCGTCGGCGGTGGCAGTTCGGAGTACGCGGTCCGGATGACCAAGCACATGTTCGAAGAGCTGCCCGGCGATTATCTCGCGTGACTTGTGCGGCCATCATCGCCGCCCGGATCTCGACGTCGTCCACGGCGGTGTAGCGCGCTGCGTGGTTGCCACCGAGGCATGCCCGAGCGCTTCCTGCACCGCGCGCAGGTTCCCGGTCCACTCACGCCGCACCACAACTCTCAGCGTCTTATGAGTTTGTGGCCAGGTTGAATCGAGGGGGCGCGGGAATCCTCCTGCCATGAGAAAAGGAATCGCAGGGTTAGCAGCGACGATGGTGGCGACCGGTGGTTTGGGGCTGACCGGTTTGGGGCTGGCGTCAGGTACCGCCCAGGCCGACATCGCCCCGGTACCGCAGTATCACTGGTGCCCCGGCGACAATTGGGAACCGGGGTGGGGCGACAACTGGAACTGGGGTGGCTGCCACGACGACCACCACATGGACGCCGACGGATGGGACCACAGTCACGACTGGTGGGGGGACCGGGACGACCGCGGCGGCCCGCCGTGGCAGCCGTGGCAGTGGGGGCGCTAGTGAGCCAGAACGGACCCTTGCCCGGGGCCTTCTGCCGATGCGCGCTGGGTAACCTGGCGAGCTGATGATCGGCCTCTCCACCCCGCCGCCGGATGCCGTTCGCCTGCGGCCTTGGTAGGACCGGTTACGAGGAAGACTCGATCTCGCGCGTGAACGGGTCTGGCGCGCTGATGGCCCCGCTGATCCCCGGGCCGTAGCCATAACCCGGGCCGTAGGCGCACCGGCGGTAAGTTTGGATGCCATGACGGGGATCAGTGAGGACGCGGCGGCGTTGCGCATCTCGGACGCCGACCGCAACGGCACGCTGCGCCGGCTGCACAACGCGGTCGCGCTGGGGCTAATCGACATCGACGAGTTCGAGGAACGCTCGGCGCGGGTGTCGCAGGCGCGGATGCGCGCCGACTTGGACACCCTCGTGGGCGACCTGCCCGGGCCCGGCGCGATCGTCACATCTGCCGCCGATCGCGTGCAGCTGCGCGGATGGCTCGGTTCGTTGAAGCGCTCCGGCGAGTGGATCGTGCCGACCCGGCTGGCGCTCGTGCGGCGGTTCGGGTCGGTCGAGCTGGACCTGGTCAACGCCCGCTTCGCCGGGCCGGTCGTGGTCATCGAACTCGACATGGTCCGCGGTTCGGTGAACATCCGGCTGCCCGACGGCGCAAGCGTCTCCGTCGATGACGTCGAGGTGTTCGGTGGCAGCGCGAGCGACCTGCGCAAGAACGCCCCCGCCGAGGGCACGCCCCACGTGGTGCTGACCGGGCGGATGGTGCTGGGTTCGGTCAAGATCAGGGGGCCGCGTCGCCAGAGATTCCGGCGCCATTGATGCTCCTCGCCCGAGAGGCTCGTCGGCACTTATTTCAACTAGGCTGGCTATATGACTGTTCGTTCCGCGCTGCGCGCCGGCGTGCTGTCGCCGACCCGGCCGGTGCCCAAGTCGATCCCGCGCCCGGAGTACGTCGGCAAGCCGACGGCGCGCGAGGGTCACGAGCCGTGGGTGCAGACACCCGAGGTGATCGAGAAGATGCGCGTCGCCGGGCGCATCGCCGCCCGAGCGTTGGCCGAAGCCGGCAACGCCGTTGCGCCGGGTGTGACCACCGACGAGCTCGACCGCATCGCCCACGAGTACATGATCGATCACGGCGCCTACCCATCGACGTTGGGCTACAAGGGTTTTCCGAAATCCTGCTGCACGTCGCTCAACGAGATCATCTGCCACGGCATCCCGGACTCGACCGTGATCGAGGACGGTGACATCGTCAACATCGACATCACGGCCTTCATCGACGGCGTCCACGGTGACACCAACGCGACGTTCCTGGCCGGCGACGTGTCCGAGGAGCACCGGCTGCTCGTCGAGCGCACGCGCGAGGCGATGATGCGCGCGATCAAGGCCGTGAAGCCGGGCCGTTCGCTGTCGGTTGTCGGGAGGGTGATCGAATCGTACGCAAACCGGTTCGGCTACAACGTGGTTCGCGACTTCACCGGCCACGGCGTCGGCACGACATTCCACAACGGGCTGGTCGTGCTGCACTATGACCAGCCTGCCGTCACGACGATCATCGAGCCCGGCATGACGTTCACCATCGAACCGATGATCAACCTCGGCTCGATCGACTACGAGATCTGGGACGACGGCTGGACCGTTGCCACCAAGGACCGCAAGTGGACTGCCCAGTTCGAGCACACGCTGGTGGTCACCGACGACGGCGCCGAGATCCTCACACTGCCGTGACCCCGTGAGCGGCGCGCTGCTGGTCGCCGGCACCAGCTCCGACGCCGGCAAGTCGATGGTGGTCGCGGGGCTATGCCGTCTGCTGGTCCGCAAGGGCATACGGGTCGCACCGTTCAAGGCCCAGAACATGTCCAACAACTCTGCGGTCACCGCCGACGGGGGTGAGATCGGGCGGGCGCAGGCGATGCAGGCCCGCGCCGCCGGGTTGGTGCCCAGCGTCCGGTTCAACCCGATACTGCTCAAGCCGGGAAGCGAGTGCTCATCGCAATTGGTGTTGCGCGGCAGGGTGGCCGGCACGGTGTCTGCGGCGGACTACGCAGATCACCGCAACGGGCTCGCCGAAATGGTGGCCGGTGAACTCGCGTCGCTGCGCGCCGAGTTCGACGCGGTGATCTGTGAGGGCGCGGGTTCTCCGGCCGAAATCAACCTGCGCGCAACGGATCTGGCCAACATGGGGCTGGCCCGCGCCGCGAACCTGCCCGTCGTGCTGGTCGGGGACATCGACCGCGGCGGACTGTTGGCGCACCTGTTCGGGACGGTCGCCCTCCTCGAGCCTGCCGACCAGGCGCTGATCGCCGGGTTCATCGTGAACAAGTTCCGCGGCGACCGGACGCTGCTGGCGCCCGGCCTCGCCCAGCTGCGCGCGCTGACGGGCCGGCCCACCTACGGTGTGCTGCCCTACGCCGACAAGCTGTGGCTCGACGCCGAGGATTCGGTGTCAGTCGTCGCGCATCGAGTCGTCGGCACGCCGCAGCCGCCACGCGGCGACGACTGGCTGCGGGTCGCGGCGGTCCGGCTGCCCCGGATCTCCAACTCCACCGATGTCGAGGCGCTGGCCTGCGAACCCGGCGTGCTGGTGCGCTGGATCACCGATCCGGCCGACCTCGCCGACACCGACGTGGTGGTGATCCCCGGCAGCAAGGCCACCGTTGCCGACCTGGACTGGCTGCGCGCCCGCGGGCTCGCCGACGGCGTCGCCGCGCACGCCAATTCGGGCCGTGCCGTGCTCGGCATCTGCGGTGGTTTCCAGATGCTGTGCCGGCGCATCGACGACCCGGTGGAGTCGAAAGCCGGGCAGGTCGCGGGCCTGGGCCTGCTCGACGCCGACATCGCCTTCTGCCCCGAGAAGACACTTCGCGTATGGAAAATGCCGCTTTCGGGTTACGAAATCCACCACGGCCGGCTGACCCGGTGCACAGAGCCGAGCTGGGCCGACGTCGGCATCGCCCGTGACGCGGTATACGGCACGCACTGGCACGGGTTGCTCGACAACGACGCGTTCCGGCGCCGCTGGCTGACCGAGGCGGCGGCCGCCGCGGGAAGACACGGCTTCGTCGTCGCCGACGACGTCGACGTCGCGGCCCGGCGCGACGCGCAGTTGGACCTGATGGCCGACCTGTTGACGGCGCACCTGGACATCGACGCGATCCACACGCTTCTGGACAGCGGTCCGCCCGCGCGCCCCGCTGTCGTCGCAGCCCTGCGGCAGTAGCCTGAAACACATGCGGTGTCGGCGGGCGGGAAGGTGGGCTGGTGTGAGCCTGCTGGCCGTCGCAGTGCTGGCCGGGTGCTCGACGTCGGTCAGCGGGACCGCCACCTGGCCGGGCGCCAAGCTGGAGAAGGTGGTGCTCAAGCCCGACGACTTTCCGCCGGGGGTGGACTACGGCCGCATCGTCGAGGAGCCGGGACAGCCCGACAACGCCGGCGGCCCGGCGTCGATGCTGTCCAAGCCGGAGGGCTGCTCCAACGGACTCACCGACGTCATCGCCGCGACCGCCGAACGCGGACCGGGCAGCGCCGCGAAGTACAGCGTCGCCTACGACGGCGCGCGGACCGTGATGACAGTGTTGTCCTGGAAGCTCGACCTGGACCGGCTCGCCGCAACGGCCAGCCGGTGCGAGCACTTCGACGCGTTCTTCGACCCGGGCTCGGAGGGCATTCCGATCACCACGACGAAGCTCGCGCCTTCGCGGCCAGGCGAGTTGGTGTACCAGCAGACCATGCGACTGAACGGGCTCGAAGAGAGCGTCTTCATGGCGTTCGAGAACATCGACCGGATGGCGGTGTTCGGGATCGCCTTTCCGACAAAGCAAATGGGCGCAGAGCAACCTAACACGCCGAAAGCGACACTGCCGCAGACGTTCCTCGACATCGTCACCAAACAGGCGGACCGAATCCAGGGCAGCTGAAAGACCGCTGCAAGACCGCCCAAAGCCGCCCGCCAAGGTGCGTAGAGCAGGTAGCGTGCGTGAAATGCCTGGGTCGATGGTCACCGTCGACGGGTTCCCGGTAGCCGTCAGTGTGGCAGGCCCCGACAAGGGGCCCGTCGTTGTCATGCTCTGCGCAGCGCATCATGCGCCCGCCGCCTACGACCCTGTCTGCCAGCGTCTGCACACCGCGCAATTGCGGACCGTGGTGATCGCACCCGACCGGCGGCTGACCGCCAAGTCGGTGGTCGGCATCCTCGACTCGTTGGGCGTGCAGTGGGCGCTTCTGGTCGGTGACCGGGCGGGCGGCGAACTCGCGTGGGAACTGGCCGCGAGCAGGCTGGACCGTTTCATCGGTCTGGTCGTCATCGACCGCGGTCATCCGCGGGTGGCGGACATGACCGGCGTGGTTCGCGACCAACACTGCCCGCCGGTGGAGATCAACACCACCGCGCTGGTCAGCACGCCGGCCGCACGGGCGGTCGCCCGGGCCAGCCAGCGCTACGTGTACGGCGATTTCCGGCTGGTTGAGCTGCTGGGCCGGCGCAACGCCCAAGAGTCGACGGCCCAGCTCGCCGCCGAGATCGTGCTGCGTGCGAGCACCTGGTAGCGCGCCTAGTGCTTTGGTGCTTGGTGCTTAGTGCGCGGCTTCTTCGGGCGTCCAGGCCTGGGGCAGGCGCGGCTGGCCGGGGAACAGGAAGTCGATGAAGGCCGCGGCGGTGGGCTGCGGCTCGTGGTTGGCAAGACCGGGGCGCTCGTTGGCCTCGACGAACACGTATTCATCGCCAGTAACGTCCGGCACCAGGAGGTCGATGCCGGTGACGGGGATGCCGATCGCATCCGCAGCCGCGACAGCCACCCCGCACAAATCCGGGTTCACCTCGGCGGTGACGTCGTGGATAGTGCCGCCCTGATGCAGGTTCGCGGTGCGGCGCACCCGCAGCCGGTGACCCTCCGGCAGCACCTCGTCAAACGACCATCCGGCCTCGGCGACCGTCGCCTCGGTGACCTCGTCAATCGGGATGCGTGACTCGCCGCCGGTGGCCGCGGCGCGACGCCTGCTCTGGGCCTCGATCAGCTCGCGCACCGTGTGCCGGCCGGTGCCGATCACCTCGGCGGGCATCCGCAGCGCAGCTGCGATCACCCTGCCGTCGATGACCACCAAACGCAGGTCGTCGCCCGGCGCCAGCTGCTCGATGAGCACCTCCGGGCAGTGCTCGGAGGCACGGGCCAGCGCGGCATCGAGTTCGTCGGGCCCGTCGACACCGACGGTGATTCCCCTGCCCTGTTCGCCCCGCGCAGGCTTGACCACCACGTCGCCGACTTCCGCCAGGAACGCGTGGTCCTGTTCGTCGACCGTCGCCACCCGCCCGCGTGCTACGGCGATCCCTGCCTCGGCAACGATGCGCCGGGTGAGGCGCTTGTCGTCGCAGCGGCACATCGCGATGGCCGAGGTGAACTCCGAGAGCGACTCGCGCGTGACCACGGTTCGTCCGCCGTGGGTCAGTCGCATCTCCCCGGTTTCCGCGTCGAGCACCTCGACCTGGATCCCCCTGCGGATGGCCTCGTCGGCGATGATCCGGGCGTAGGGGTTGAGGTCGTCGACGGTCTCGGGTGGTCCGGCGGTGAAGAGCGGCTCGTTGATCGCATTCTTGCGCTTGATCGCCAGCACAGGGACGCGGCGGAAGCCCAGCTTCTCGTAGAGGGCGATGGCAGCAGCGTTGTCGTGGGCGACCGAAAGGTCCAAGTAGGCGCGGCCCTGCGAACGGTAGTGCTCTGCCAGCGCGCGGGTGAGCGCCTCGCCGACGCCGGGGAGGGCCGCGGAGGGGTCAACGGCCAGCGACCACAAGCTCGAGCCGTGCTCGGGGTCGGAGAACAACCGCTCGTGGTCGACGCCCGTCACCGTGCCGATCACCAGCCGGTCGTGGTCACGCACCGCGACCCGGTAGGTCACCGCCTCGGCATGGAGGTGGTTGTGCCAGATCACATCCACCGGTGCAGGAACCATCGAGCACCGGACGTAGACGCGGTTCATCGCGTCGGCGTCGGCGGGGCTCTCAAGCCCGCGCACGGTGATGCCGACCGCGGAGGCGCCGATCATGGATTCATCCCCGGAGAAGCGCAGCCGGTACGTGTGGCTGGGGTCGATGAACAGCTCGCTCGGCGACCGGGCGACGACGACATGGGATTCGCGGGCGTAGATGCAGATGTCGCGGCGTCCCGGGCCCTCCCTGCGCAGGACCTCCGGGAGCTTCTCGGGATCGGCGAAGGTCTGCCCGAAGATCAGCCGGCCCCAGCCCAGGTCGAGGACCACGTCCTCGGCCATCACGTCGACGAGGTGCTGCGGCGACGCGTGGTGAAGGCCGAGGGTGATCGCCTCGGGATGGTCCTCGTCGGGGTCGAGGACGGTCATGCGGCCGGTCCGGTGATGCGATGGCGCTGTAGCCACAGCTCCAGCAGCGCGATCTGCCACAGCTCGTTGCCCCGCAACGGGGTCAGGCGCCCGTTCGGGTCGGCCACGAGGCGGTCCACCGCCTCGGGGCGGAACAGGTCCCGCTCCTTGGCGGCGGGCGCGTACAGCGCGTCGCGGACCAGCTCGAGGTACGGGCCCTTGAGATGGGTCAAGGCAGGCACCGGGAAGTAGCCCTTCGGGCGGTCGATAACCTCGGCGGGAATGACGCGCCGGGCAGCCTGCTTGAGCACCCCCTTGCCGCCGTGCGCGGTCTTGAGCTCCGGCGGGCACGTAGCGGCCAGTTCGACCAGCTCATGGTCGAGGAACGGGACCCGGCCCTCCAGCCCCCACGCCATCGTCATGTTGTCGACGCGCTTGACGGGGTCGTCGACCAGCATCACCGTGGTGTCGAGCCGCAGCGCCCGGTCGACGCCGGTCTCAGCCCCGGCGCGGGCGAAGTGCTCGGACACGAACCGCCCGCTGGGGTCGCCGGCAGCCACTATGCCGGCATTCGCCAGGGCCCGGACGCCGTCGCTGTCACGGTCGAAGAACCCCTTGCGATAGCTCGCGACCGAGCCGTCGACGGTGGCGGCGTCCGGCGCGCTCATCGGTGGGTACCAGTGGTATCCGGCGAATACCTCGTCGGCACCCTGGCCGGACTGCACGACCTTCACGTGCCGCGACACCTCCTCGCTGAGCAGGTAGAACGCGACGCAGTCGTGGCTGACCATCGGCTCGCTCATCGCGCCGATGGCGCCGTCGAGCGCGGGCAGCATCCGGTCGGTGCCGATGCGCAACTGGTGGTGGTCGGTGTCAAACCGTTCGGCGACGATGTCCGACCACTTGAACTCGTCGCCTGCGACGCCGCCGACCGACTCGAAGCCGATCGAAAACGTCGACAGGTGGGTCTGGCCCGCCTCGGCGAGCAGGCCCACGATCAGGCTGGAGTCCACACCGCCGGACAGCAGGCAGCCGACCGGCACGTCGGCCACCATGCGCCGCTCGACGGCGACGCGAAGGGTCGACAGCACGGCGTCTTCCCAGTCGCGCTCGGACCAGTCCGACCGGTCGGCGTGACGGGTGAAGCAGGGCGTCCAATACGTCGTGGTGGTGCGGCGACCATCAGGCTCGATCGCGACGAGCGAAGCCGGGGGGACCTTCGTCACCCCTCGCAGGATCGTCAGTGGCGGCGGCACGACGGAGTGGAAGGACAGGTAGTGGTGCAGCGCGACGGGGTCGATGCGGGTGTCGACATCGCCACCGGCGACCAGCGCGGGCAACGACGACGCGAACCGGACGCGGTGCGCGTCCTCGGTGAGGTAGAGGGGTTTGATGCCCAGTCGGTCGCGGCCGAGCAGCACGCGGCCGCTGTCGCGCTCGACGATCGCGAAGGCGAACATGCCGTAGAGGTGCTCGACGAACCGGTCGCCCCAGTTGTGGTAGGCCTTGAGGATCACCTCGGTGTCGCTGTGGGAGAAGAACCGGTAGCCGTGGCCCGCCAGTTCGGCGCGCAGCGCCTTGTAGTTGTAGATGCAGCCGTTCCAGCAGACGGTCAGCCCGAGTTCGGCGTCGACCATCGGCTGGGCGGCGGCGTCGGAGAGGTCGATGATCTTCAGGCGCCGATGGCCGAGCGCGACCCGACCTCGCGACCACACGCCTGCCGCGTCCGGCCCGCGGGGCGTCATCGCCTCCGTCATGGCAGCCACGGCAGCGACGTCAGGCGTCCGGCCGTCGAGGCGTACCTCCCCGGTCGCTCCACACATCGTTTCGACCCTACCGCCTGGCCTTGCGCAGCATCGATACCGAGCGACCGCTCAGCCTTCCCGGGCGCTGAACCGCTCCTCGATGCGCGCGAACCGCCACACCAACAGCGCTACCGCCCAGGTCAGCACGAACATCGCGACGATGACGAGTCCGATGACGTTGAGATCAATGCCGGCAATCCAGCCCCAGAAGCCACCGGACAGCCCCAGCTGCCGGGCCAGCAACCCAAGCAGTTCAACGCTGCCGATGATCAGCGCGACGGCCACCGACAGCCCGGTGATCGTGATGTTGTAGTAGACCTTGCGCACCGGCCGCGAGAACGCCCAGCCGTATGCGAAGTTCATGAACGTGCCGTCGGCGGTGTCGAGCAGGCTCATCCCGGCGGCGAACAGCACGGGCAGGCACAGGATCGCGTACCAGGGCAGCCCCGCGACGGCACTGGTGCCGGCCAGCACGAGCAGCGCGATTTCGGTGGCCGTGTCGAAGCCGAGCCCGAACAGCAGTCCGAGTGGATAGGCGTGCCACGACTTCGAGATCGATCGGGTGAACCGTCCGAACAGCCGGTTCATCAGACCGCGGTTGTTCAGCTGCTGCTCGAGCGCGGCCTCGTCATAGTCGCCGCCGCGCATCCGCCGGAAGACCCGCACGATGCCGACAAGGATCACGATGTTGATGGTGGCGATCAGGTACAGAAACAGGCCGGACACGCTGGTGCCGATCAGTCCGGTGTAGCGGTGCAGTGCCGATGAGTCCTGTTCGACCGGCCCGGCGAGCGCCTTGACTCCGATCGACAGCAGCAGCGCCAGCCCGAACACCACCGTCGAATGCCCGATCGAGAAGAAGAATCCCACGCCGAGCGGGCGCCGGCCGTCGGCCATCAGCTTGCGGGTGGTGTTGTCGATTGCCGCGATGTGGTCGGCGTCGAATGCGTGCCGCAGTCCCAACGTGTACGCGGTGATGCCGACGCCGATGCCGAGAGCCTTGTCGCCCACGCTGAAATGCTGCGGCGCAACGAGTACGACGAGTGTCACCCAGCCGATCACATGCAGCGCGGCGATGACGCCGACCATCGACGCGAAGGTGAGCCATTCGCGCGCCGTCAGCGCGGCGCGCACACGGGGGAGCCACGACGCTGGTCGGTCCACCACCGTTTGACGGTAAGCCCGGTAGATGCGCTGTTGCAAGCAATTCGCAACAACCAGGTGTCCGGGTGGATTCGCGAACGTGAAGGTACTGCGAGATTTCGCCCGTGAGATTTCGCAGTGTGTTCACGGTGGGCGCTGCGTGCGCTCGGTCACCACCGCCATTGGCAGCGCGCGCGGCCGGGGAGACACTGTTTTCGTGACAAGGAAGGCCGCGGAGCGGATCGGTGATCTGCTGCGGGCGCGCGGGCTACGTCGCACCGCGCCGCGGATCGCGGTGCTGGCGACGCTGGAGCCGGTGCGCGGCCACCTCTCGGTCGCCGAGATCCATCAGCGGCTGCTCGACGCGAACCCGGTGGACGGTCCGGCGCCGGACCTGGCGACCGTGTATCGGACAGTGACCACGCTGGTGGAGCTCGGCGTGCTGCACGCGCTGACCGTCGAGGGCGGGGTGACCACCTACGGCCTCGCGGAGGACCCGCATCACCACGCGGTCTGCACCCGGTGCGGCGCGATCATCGAGGTGCCCGCGCATCAGCTCAGCTCGGCGCTGAAACACGCGATCGAGGGCAGTTCATTCACGTTGTCCGAGCGGGCCGGGCTGACGCTGCACGGCCTGTGCCCGAACTGCCAGGACTGATCGTGACGCCACGTCCGGCTCTCACCGACAGGTGCCAGCAGGATCAGCCGACAGTAGAGCCTCAAAGGTCTGCAGTCCTACCTTTGGAGGGACGGTTGAGTCAGATCGGGGCCAGCACGGCGGCAGGAGGAGCACCCAATGGTTGACTTTTCGGCATGTTGTCGCTGACCGAACTCGAAGAGCTGATCGCCGCGGGCGACATCGACACGGTGATCGTCGCGTTCGCCGACATGCAGGGCCGGCTGACCGGCAAACGGGTGTCGGCGCGGTTGTTCGTGGAGGACGTCGCCAAGCACGGCGCCGAATGCTGCAACTACCTGCTGGCGGTTGATGTCGACATGAACACGGTCGGCGGTTACGCGATGTCGAGCTGGGACACCGGCTACGGCGACATGGTGATGACGCCGGACTTCACCACGTTGCGCCGGATCCCGTGGCTGCCCGGCACGGCGCTGGTGATCGCCGATCTCAGCCGGGACGACGGCAGCCCGGTCACGGTCGCGCCGCGCAGCATCCTCAGATCGCAGATCGAGCGGCTGTCTCAGCGCGGCCTGGTGCCGTACACCGGCACCGAGTTGGAGTTCATCGTGTTCGACGACACCTATCGCGAGGCCTGGGCGAGGGGCTACCGCGGCCTGACCCCGGCCACCGACTACAACGTCGACTACGCGATGCTGGCATCGACCCGGATGGAGCGGCTGCTGCGCGACATCCGGCTCGGCATGATCGGCGCGGGCATGTACTGCGAAGGCGTCAAAGGCGAGTGCAACCTCGGCCAGCAGGAGATCGCGTTTCGTTACGACCACGCGCTGGTGACGTGTGACAACCACACGATCTACAAGAACGGCGCGAAGGAGATCGCCGACCAGCATGGAAAGAGCATCACGTTCATGGCGAAGTTCGACGAGCGCGAGGGCAACAGCTGCCACATCCACATCTCACTGCGCGGAGAGGACGGCAGCGCGGTGTTCGCCGACGCCGACGCCGAGATGTCGCCGCTGTTTCGCAGCTTCGTGGCCGGGCAGCTGGCCACGCTGCGCGAGCTGACCCTGTTCTATGCGCCGAACATCAACTCTTACAAGCGGTTTGTCGATGGCAGCTTCGCCCCCACCGCGGTGGCATGGGGAATGGACAATCGGACCTGCGCGCTGCGGATCGTCGGACACGGTCACGGCATGCGGATGGAATGCCGCGCCCCCGGTGGCGACGTCAACCAGTACCTGGCCGTGGCGGCGCTGATCGCCGGCGGCCTGCACGGCATCGACGAGAATCTCGAGTTGCCGGCCCCCTTTGAGGGCAACGCCTACGAAAGCGGGGCCGAGCGGCTCCCGACCACGCTCGCCGAAGCCGCCGCGCTGTTCGCCGGCTCGAAGGTGGCGCGCGGGGCGTTCGGGGAGGAGGTCGTCGAGCACTATCTGAACAACGCGCGCGTCGAGTTGGCTGCATTCAACTCCGCGGTGACGGACTGGGAGAAAGTACGGGGATTTGAACGGCTCTGAAGCTTTCGCCGGGTTGCGGCCCGTGCTGGGCATGACTACCTACCTTGAGCAGGCACAGACCGGGATTTGGGACGTGCGTGCCAGCTTCCTGCCGCACATCTACTTCGACGGAGTCACCCGCGCCGGTGGCATCGCGGTGCTGCTGCCCCCGCAGCCGGTCGACGAGCACATCGCCGCGCGGGTCCTCGACGGGCTGGACGGATTGGTGATCACGGGCGGTAAGGACGTCGATCCGTCGCGGTACGGGCAGGTGCCGCACCCGATGACCGACGACCCCCGAGCCGACCGCGACGCCTGGGAATTCGCGCTGCTGGCCGGCGCACTGCGGCGCGGCATGCCGGTGCTCGGCATCTGCCGCGGCGCCCAGGTGCTCAACGTCGCACTGGGCGGCACACTGCACCAGCACCTGCCCGACGTGCTCGGTCACAGTCGTCACCAGGCCGGCAACGCGGTGTTCAGCACCTCGACGGTGCGGACGGTGCCCGGCACACGACTCGCGTCGCTGATCGGACGCTCGTCGGATGAGCAGTGCTACCACCACCAGGCGATCGCCGACCTGGGCAGCGGCCTGATCGTCGCGGCGCACGACCCCGACGGCGTGATCGAGGCGATCGAACTGGCCGCCGAGAACTTCGTCGTCGCGGTCCAGTGGCATCCCGAGGAACGGCTCAATGACCTGCGGTTGTTCGCCGGGGCGGTGGCTGCCGCAACAGCGTTTGCGATGGGGCGTGTCGGCGGATGACGACATCTGACGTCATCAACCCCGCCACCGAGGAGGTGCTGCGGACCGTCGAGCAGGTCGACGCAGCAGGCGTCGACGACGCGGTGGTCAGGGCCCGAATTGCGCAGCGCGATTGGGCCAGGCTGGCTCCCGCTGACCGGGCCGCGCGGCTACGCGTCTTCGCGGCAGCGGTCGACGAGCACATCGACGAGCTCGCGGCGTTGGAGGTGGCCAACTCCGGCCACCCGATCTCGTCGGCGGAGTGGGAAGCCGGCCACGTCCGCGATGTTCTCCAGTACTACGCGGCCAGCCCGGAGCGGCTGTCCGGCAAGCAGATTCCGGTAGCGGGTGGTCTTGACGTCACGTTCAACGAGCCGCTTGGAGTGGTGGGAGTCATCACCCCGTGGAACTTCCCGATGACGATCGCGTCGTGGGGCTTTGCGCCCGCCCTGGCCGCGGGCAACGCGGTCCTGGTGAAGCCGGCCGAGTGGACGCCGCTGACAACGATGCGCCTGGGTGAGGTGGCGGTCGAGGCGGGGCTGCCCGCCGATCTGTTCCAGGTGCTGCCGGGCAGGGGCTCGGTGGTCGGGGAGCGGTTCGTCACGCACCCGGACGTGCGCAAGATCGTGTTCACCGGTTCCACCGAAGTCGGCACGAAGGTGATGGCGGGTGCGGCGGATCAGGTCAAGCGGGTCACCCTCGAACTCGGCGGCAAGAGCGCCAACATCGTCTTCGACGACTGCGACCTGGAGAAGGCGGCAGCGACCGCACCCTACGGGGTGTTCGACAACGCCGGCCAGGACTGCTGCGCGCGCAGCCGGATCCTGGTGCAGCGCAACGTCTACGACCGATTCATGGAGTTGCTTGAACCCGCGGTCAAAGGCGTGGCCGTCGGCGACCCGCGTTCCCGGGACACCGAGATGGGACCGCTGGTATCGCGGGCCCACTGGAACGCCGTGAGCTCCTATGTGCCTGACGGTGCGCCGGTCGCGTTCCGCGGCCACGCGCCGTCGGGACCCGGATTCTGGTTCCCGCCCACCGTGTTGACGCCGGAATGCTCCGATCGCACTGTCCGGGAGGAGATCTTCGGGCCGGTGGTCATCGTACTGCCGTTCGACGACGAAGCCGACGCGATCGCGCGGGCAAACGACACCGCCTATGGGTTATCGGGGTCGATCTGGACCGACAACCTGTCGCGCGCATTGAGGGTGGCCCGGGCGGTGGAATCCGGTAATCTGTCGATCAATTCGCACTCCTCGGTGCGCTACAACACGCCGTTCGGCGGTTTCAAGCAGTCGGGGCTGGGCCGTGAGTTGGGTCCTGACGCGCCGATGTCGTTCACCGAGATCAAAAACGTGTTCATCGCGATCGAGGGGGCATGATGGATCTGACCCAGCGGCTGGCCGGCAGGGTCGCCGTGATCACCGGAGGCGGCGGCGGGATCGGGCTGGCCGCGGGGCGACGGATGCGCGCCGAAGGCGCGACGATCGTCGTCGCCGACATCGACCCGACCGCAGGGAAGGCCGCCGCCGACGAGCTCAACGGATTGTTCGTGCCGGTAGATGTTTCGGACGAACACGCGGTCAACGCGCTGTTCGACAACGCCGCCCAGACCTACGGGTCGGTGGACATCGCATTCAACAACGCGGGAATCTCACCGCCCGACGACGACCTGATCGAGAACACCGAACTGCCGGCGTGGCAGAGGGTGCAGGACGTCAACCTGAAGTCGGTGTACCTGTCATGCCGGGCCGCGCTGCGTCACATGTCCGCGGCGGGAAGGGGCTCGATCATCAACGTCGCGTCCTTCGTAGCGGTGATGGGCTCGGCGACATCCCAGATCTCATACACCGCATCCAAAGGCGGGGTGCTGGCGATGTCGCGGGAGTTGGGGGTGCAGTACGCGCGCAGCGGGATTCGCGTCAACGCGCTCTGCCCGGGCCCGGTGAACACGCCGCTCCTGCGGGAGCTGTTCGCCAAGGACCCGCAGCGGGCCGCGCGGCGGCTCATTCACGTGCCAATCGGCCGGTTCGCCGAGCCGGAGGAAATCGCCGCCGCGGTGGCATTTTTGGCCAGCGACGACTCGTCGTTCATCACCGCGTCGACGTTCCTGGTCGACGGCGGCATCAGCTCGGCCTACGTCACCCCGCTGTAGTCATGCAACCGCAATTGGTCAGCGACGCGTTGCTCCGGCCGGTGCGGCCGGGGAATGCGTTCGAGGACACCGTTGGCCGGCTGCTGCAGACCATCCGGCTGGGAGTTGTCGGGCCGGGAGAGGCCTTGCCGCCCGAACGCGAACTCGCCGCACGGCTCGGTGTCAGCCGCGACACCGTCCGCGACGCAATCAAATCGCTGGCCGACGCCGGGTATCTGGTGTCGCGCCGCGGCCGCTACGGGGGCACCTTTCTGGCTGACGAATTACCGATGCCCACAGCGGAAGCCGACGGCAACGAGGCGATCACGCGGGCAGAGATCGACGACGCCCTGCGGCTCCGTGAGATTCTCGAGGTCGGCGCCGCGCGGATGGCTG
>Ga0209040_10000595_pt1 | contig 27949 bp, 28 predicted proteins | sample BogFormECP12_OM3_FD_188240 | JGI IMG/M metagenome (GOLD analysis project Ga0209040, IMG submission 188240) | Bog forest soil microbial communities from Calvert Island, British Columbia, Canada - ECP12_OM3 (SPAdes) (version 2) | ecosystem: Environmental > Aquatic > Freshwater > Wetlands > Bog ... | reverse complement strand
GTGTGCGAACGCTTGGTGGCGGCCTTCGACGGCTACCTTGCCCAGGAGTCCGAGCAGGGTCGAATCCAGGGCTTGATGCATGGTGACTATCGGCTGGACAACATGTTGTTCGGCACCGCCGAAGCGGACCGGGCGCTGACGGTAGTCGATTGGCAGACCGTGTCCTGGGGCCCGGCGATGACCGACTTGTCGTACTTTCTCGGCTGCGCGTTGCCGACGCCGGATCGTCGCGAGCGCTACGACGCATTGCTGCTGGATTATCACGAGGCGCTCGGGACTGGAGCGCCGATCAGCCTCGCCGAGGTCCGCGAAGGTGTGCGTCGGCAAGGCTTTTTCGGCGTGATGATGGCGATCGTCTCGTCGATGCTGGTGGAGCGCACCGAGCGCGGCGACCGGATGTTCATGACGATGCTGCAACGGCACTGCGAACATGTGCTGGACACCGATGCGCTGGCGACGCTGCCCGCCGCCGCGCCGCCGGAGCCACTACGACCGTCGGAAGAGAATGAACTCGCGCACGCCCCGACCGACGAACCGCTGTGGAGTGAGAGCTGGTATGCCGACTTCGCCGATCCCGGACAGGGATTGGGCGGCTGGTTCCGTCTCGGCCTGGTAGCGAACCAGCAGACCGCGTGGGTTCATGCTCTGCTATGCGGACCCGACCTGCCGACGGTGGCCATTGTCGACGTCGAGGTCCCACTGCCCTCAGATCCTTGGCTGGTGCGCACCGATGCCTTCGAGCTCGCGCACTCCGCCAGCGCGCCGCTGCAGACCTACCGTGTGGATCTGCGGGGGTGGGCTCAGGCTTACTCGGACCCATCGGCCTTGCTGCGGGGCGAGCCGGGGGCTCCGGTCGAGATGACGATGGATTTGGTGTGGGCCACCGACGGCACCCCGTACCAGTACCGGATGACGACGCGCTACGAAATCCCTTGCACCGTAACGGGCACCGTCACTGTCAACGACAAGCGATACCAGTTCGACACGGTTCCCGGGCAGCGCGACCACTCGTGGGGTGTACGCGACTGGTGGGGCATGGATTGGATCTGGAGCGCGCTGCACCTCGATGACGGTGCCCACCTGCACGGCGTGAACATACGAATTCCGGGCGTCCCGGGCTTCAGTGTCGGCTACGTTCAAGACCGCAAGGGCAACTTCACCGAGCTGGACACGGTGAACAGCCGGGAAGCCTTCGACGCCAACGGTTTACCGCTGGACGCGACACTGAGCCTGGATCCAGGAGAACTCATCGCCGACGTCGACGTACGCGCAAATGCACCGGTTCTACTGACCGCTGTCGACGGACGAATGAGCCAGTTTCCGCGTGCCTGGGTCAGCGTCCGCACCGCCGACGGCCGCCGCGGCATTGGCTGGATGGAATGGAACCGCAACCTCGCAAACCCGACCGAGTGAGTGCGGTCTCCGACGGTGCGCCCATCGTGGTGATGGGTGTCTCCGGATCGGGCAAGTCGACGGTGGGTTCCGCGCTCGCACAACGGTTGCGGGTGCCCTTCCTCGACGCCGATGCACTGCATCCGCCCGCAAACATCGCCAAGATGACCGCCGGTGAACCGCTCAACGACGACGATCGCTATCCCTGGCTGGAGAAGGTCGGCCAGTGGCTGGCCGGCCACCGCGACGGCGGTGTGGTGGCTTGTTCGGCCCTCAAACGCAAATACCGGGACCAGCTGCGCGCGCACTGCCCTCGGGTTGAGTTCTTGCACCTGCGCGGTTCACCGGAAGTGATCGGCCGCCGATTGGCCGCCAGGTCCGGCCATTTCATGCCGCCCGCACTGCTGCAGTCGCAATTCGACGCTTTGGAACCGCTTGGTGCCGACGAGCGTGGGGTCGTCATCAACCTCGGCGAGGATGTTCAGGATGTCGGGGCCATCGTCGACACATTCCTGGCGGAATCCGCGGACCGGCACCACACCTGAACGATGTACGCAATCCTGGTCGCGTTAGTCGTGGCGCTGCACTTCGCCTTCATCGGGTACGTCGTACTCGGCGGCTTCCTCGCGCTGCGCTGGCCGCGCACGATGTGGCTGCACATTCCGGCGGTGCTGTGGGGGATCGCCATCGGCACCAAGCGCGTCGACTGCCCGTTGACCTGGGTGGAGCGCTGGGCTCGGGGGAGGGCGGGAATGGCGCCGCTACCGCCGGACGGGTTCATCGCCCACTACATCACCGGGGTCATCTATCCCGTCAGCTGGGAGGGCGCCGTCGAGCTGGCCGCGTTCACGGTGGTCCTAGCCTCATGGGCGCTATATCTCTGGCGCCGTCTCAAGAGGCGGATCACCAGCGGTGCCGGCGACGACCTTTGACCCGTTCATCGACTCGTTCGAGAGCGCTGTCGGCCAAGTCACTGCCGCGCGCGAGTGCCGTGTCAGCGAACGCGCCGCCGTGCTCGCGGGCAGATTCTGCGAGTTCCGCGCCTCGCGCCCGGGCCGTGCTGGCGAGTTTTTCGCCGCGTTTGCGCGCTGCTTCGGCGTATGGTGCGCTTCGCTCGGCTGCGGTGCTGGCCAGTTCGCGGCCGCGCTCGAGAGCGGCTTCGGCGTATGGTGCGCTTTTTTCGGCTGCGGTGCTGGCCAGATCGCGGCCGCGCTCGGCGCCGACTTGGAGGCCTCGTACGATCCGTTCGGCGACGTCCGAATCGAGCAGACCGTCGTCAGACCCGGGCAGCGCCGAGGACACTCTCTCGGAAAGCCGCTCCGCTGCGCGGCGACCACGCCACCCCAGTGACGGCTTGCCCTCGGTGTCGGCCGCTGCGATCATCAGTCCGCCCAAAAGGCTGAGGTCGGTCAGCAAAGCCTGGCGTTTTTCGGCTTTGCGTTGCGGGTCGGTCTCGTTCCAGAACATGTGGGCGCCGAGGTTGGCCGGCAGCACGGTAAACGCCAGAGCGGCCGACGCGAGACGGGGCATTTTGCCGGTGGCGAGGAGGATGCCGCCCCCAACCTGAACGGCCGCGGTGATTTGTGCGAATGTCTGGGCGTCGGCGGGAACATTGCTGCCAACCGGGTCCGGCAATGCGCGCAAACCGTCCACCGTGGGCGCTGCGGCTTCCGCCGCCGCCTTGGGGTTGAGCAGTGAAGCGACCCCCTGGCCAACGAAGACTGCCGACAACAGGGGCCTTGCGATTCTGCGGATCAACATGATGGTAGGTTACCCCGCTGACCGGCGCGCAAACGGTCCGGCTTACCTTGGGTCCTGTGCGAGCGTTGATCATCGTCGACGTGCAAAAAGACTTCTGCGAAGGGGGCTCACTGGCAGTGGCCGGCGGTGCCGCCCTCGCGCCCGCTATCAACGACTATCTGACCGGAGAGCCCGGCTACCACCACGTCGTGGCGACCAAAGACTTTCATATCGACCCGGGTGACCATTTCTCCGACCGGCCGGATTATGCGTCGTCCTGGCCGCCGCACTGCATCGCCGGAAGCGCCGGTGCGGATTTTCATCCCGACCTGGACACCAGCCCGATCGAGGCGGTCTTCCGCAAGGGTGCCTACGCCGGCGCTTACAGCGGTTTCGAGGGAGTCGACGAGGACGGGACACCGCTGCTCGAGTGGTTACAGCAGCGCAGGGTCGACGAACTCGACGTCGTCGGCATCGCCACCGATCATTGCGTGCGCCGCACCGCCGAGGACGCGGTACGCGCCGGCCTGAGCACCAGGGTGCTGTTGGATCTGACGGCGGCTGTGGCGGAGGATTCGGCCGCAACGGCCCTGGCGGAAATGCGGACCATGGGCATCGAGCTGGTCGAGGGGTTCTGATGGTGATGCCCCTCGATCGGGAGCGCCTACTCGCCGCGGTAGAGCGGTCACCGCAGGCGTTTACCGTGCATGACCGCGACGGCTGGGTGGACGTCTTCACCGCCGACGCCCGGGTTGAAGATCCGGTTGGCTCGCAGCCGCACGTGGGGTGCGAGCAGATTTGCCGTTTCTACGACACATTTATCGGTCCGCGCGAGATCAAATTTCATCGCGACCTCGATATCGTCTTCGGCACGGCCGTGCTGCGCGATCTCGAGCTCGAGGTGGCGATGGGTTCGTCCGTGACGATGTACGTCCCCCGCCTTCCTGCGCTATGACCTCCGGGAAGCTAACGGCGAGTGGCGGATTGCTGCGCTACGGGCGTATTGGGAGTTGCCGGCCATGATGCTGCAGTTCCTGCGAACCGGATCGCGAGCAATATCGCCAGCCCTCCGACTGTCGCGAGGTCTGCTGGCCAACCAGGGATTGGCAGGCACCGCGGGCTTCATGACCGGCTTTCGCCGGGTGGGGGCGAGGCACAAAAAGCTGGTGGAGAAATTCCTGCACGCCGTCATGCGTGGCGACAGGTTCGCCGCTTCACATGCGCTGTCATCCACGGCCACAATAACTTTGGGCGACAAGGACCCGCTCGACGTCGCCGAACTGGTCGCGCAGCTCAATGGGGCCAGCTGGGCCAAGACGATCGGCGCGGGGCCCACGGTCGTGGTGTCGCTCAACTCGGGTCACGGCCGCGGCATCATGTTCGCCGATGTTGCCTGGCGAGGCAATGCGATCAACCGCATCCGGTACTTTCCCGCCTGATCGGGCCCGGTCAGTGCGCAACCATCAACGCCAGCGACGCGGCCGAGAGCAACAGGTAGCCGCCGGGAAACGCGATGTTGTAGAGGACTCGGGCCCTTAGGTGCGTCACCACCGCCCCGATAAAGAACAAGACCAGGCCGACCGCGGCCGCGATTCCTAACGCCGGCACGCCCACGAGCCCGACAACCAGCCCGCCGGCCCCGGCGAGCTTTACCGCCCCTAGTGCCGGTAGCCACGAACGCGGCACCCCCACCTCTGCTGAATTTGCCAGCACGAATCCGGCAGGGATGAAGTCGGCCACGGCGACTCCGGCGGTGATGATCGCGGTGGTCAACGTGATCACGACAGATGCGGTGCCCATCAGGTTAAATCCGTTTTCCATTGGTCAATCCATTGGCGTGCAGGTGTTTCCGCAGCGGCCAGCCCGAATGGCCGCAGAGCGCGGTGCGGCGGACAATCGGTAGGGTCATGGTCCTGGTTTCCTTTGCGACAGAGAGTTCGATGGATGCGGTCATCTTCTTGACGATTTCCGTGCAGAAAAGGTGACCCATGAGCGCGATTCAGGATCTCGCGGACCTCGCGCAGCGGTTTGACGCAGACAGACGACACCTGAGGTCGGTCGCGTTTCAGCTGCTCGGCTCGGTAGCTGACGCTGACGACGCGGTGCAGTCAGCGTGGCTCAAGGCCAGTCGCTCGGGCTCCGAGACCCTAAACAACATAAACAAGATTGAGAACCTCACCGGCTGGTTCACGACGATCACCGCTCATGAGGCGCTCGACCAGCTGCACGTGCGCAAGCGGCGGGCCGAGCGACCCCTTGTCGACCCCGACGAACTGGACCGGCTGGCAGGCACTGCGTCGGCGCCGGCGGACCAGGACGGCCTGCTGGCGGACTCGGTAAGCAGCGCGCTACTGGTCGTTCTCGATCGCCTCTCACCCGCGCAGCGCGTTGCTTTCGTCTTGCACGACGTGTTCGCCGTGCCGTTCGAAACGATCGCCGGCCTGTTGGACCGGTCGCCGGCGGCCGCCAAACCCCGTCGCGTACCTGAGCACGTTGAGATCGTGGAAGCGTTTCTGACGGCGTCCCGTGGCGGGGATATCGCCACCTTGCTCAATTTGCTGGCCCCCGACGTGGTACGCAGGGTTGATCGGGCCTTGGTTCCCGAGGATGTGCCGACCGAGTTGCGCGGCGCCACGGAGGTCGCCGAGGAAACCCGGCGCTTCACCCACCGGGCCCGGGTCGGTGCCGTCATGCTCATCGACGGAGTCCCGGGCATCGTGCTCGCCCCGGGTGGGCGCGCGCAGGCACTGCTGCAGATCGGAGTCGGAGAAGACAACCGCATCCACACGATCGACATCACCGGCGACACCGACCGCGTCCGCCGCGCCGTTCTCACACTGCCGCGCTGGCCGTCTCAGAATTGCCACAAGCCCATCGGGTACCAAGGACATCGAACAAAGCCGGCAACGCGGCAAGGGGAGGACGATGCTCGATAAGCCGTTCGGACGGCGGAGCCTGCTGCGGGGCGCCGGTGCGCTCACCGCGGCTTCATTGGCACCGTGGGCCGCCGGCTGCGCTTCCGACGACAACGCTCTGACCTTCTTCTTCGCGGCCAATCCGGACGAGCGCGATGTCCGGATGCGCATCGTCGACGAGTTCCAGCGCCGCCATCCGGACATCAACGTTCGGCCGGTGTTGTCCGGGCCGGGCGGGATGCAGCAGCTGGCGACGTTTTGCGCCGGCGGCAAGTGCCCGGATGTGCTGATGGCGTGGGAATTGACCTACGCCGAACTAGCCGCCCGGGGGGTGTTGCTGGACCTCAACACCATGCTGGCCCGCGATCAAGCCTTCGCGGCGGAACTGAAGTCGGACAGCATCGGGCCCCTGTATGACACCTTCACGTTCAACGGAGGCCAGTACGCACTCCCGGAGCAATGGTCCGGAAACTACCTGTTCTACAACAAACGGCTTTTCGTCGAGGCCGGGGTGCCGGCGCCGCCCGGAACGTGGGAGCAGCCGTGGAGTTTCGCCCAATTCCTGAACACCGCCACCGCTCTCACCAAGCGGAATGGATCCGGGCGGGCCACGCAGTGGGGATTCGTCAACCTGTGGTTTTCGTACTACTCGGCCGGGCTGTTCGCCATGAACAACGGGGTACCGTGGTCCACCCCGCTGAAGAACCCGACCCACTTCAATTTCGGTAACGACGCCTTCATCGAGGCGGTGCAGTTCTACGCCGACCTGGCTAACAAGTACAGGGTGGCGCCCAACGCATCCGAGGTGCAGTCGATGTCCACGCCCGATCTGTTCGCGGTGGGCAAGGCAGCGATCGCGCTGGGAGGCCACTGGCGTTACCAGACATTCATGCGAGCCGACGGCCTGGATTTCGATGTCACCTCGTTGCCGGTAGGGCCGCGCCGGCAGGGAAAGCCTGCGCGGTCAAATATCGGTTCCACCGGGCTGGCCATCGCGGCCAGCAGCCAGCGCAAGGAGCAGGCATGGGAATTCGTGAAATTCGCGACCGGCCCCGTCGGGCAGGCGTTGATCGGTGAATCCAGCCTTTTCGTGCCGGTGCTGCGGTCCGCGCTCAACTCGACCGGATTCGCCAAAGCCCACCAGAGGGTCGGCAACCTCGCCGTGCTCACCCAAGGACCGGCGCATTCAGAAGGACTGCCGGTCACCCCGGCGTGGGAAAAGATCGTCGCCCTGATGGACCGCAACTTCGGACCTGTGCTGCGCGGATCCCGGCCGGCGACATCGCTGACCGGACTGTCGCCCGCCCTCGACGAGGTGCTGCGCACTTCATGACATCGATCGATACACCCGTCGTACCCGGGCCGGTTACCCGCAAAGGTTCCAAAGGAGCCGGTCCTTCGCGACGACGCGCCAGGGCCGGTCGCCTGTTCGTCGCGCCGAACCTGGCCGCGGTCGCGGTGTTCATGCTGTTTCCACTCGGATTCTCGCTGTACATGAGCTTTCAGCAGTGGGACGTGTTCAGACCACCAAAGTTCGTGGGCCTGAAGAACTTCGAAGAGCTCTTCACGTCCGACCCGCTGTTTCTCATCGCCATCCGCAACACCGTGGTCTTCACCCTCGGGACGGTCGTGCCGACCGTCCTCATCAGCCTCGTCGTGGCCGGCGTCCTGAACCGGAAAGTCAGGGGCATCGGTATCTTTCGCACCATCGTCTTTCTGCCGCTGGCCATCTCGTCGGTGGTGATGGCCGTCGTCTGGCAGTTCGTCTTCAACACCGACAATGGGCTGCTCAACATCATGCTCGGCTGGCTCGGGATCGGCCCGATCCCATGGCTGGTCGATCCCAGATGGGCCATGGTCTCGCTGTCCATCGTCAGCGTGTGGAGGAGCGTGCCGTTCGCCACCGTAATCTTGCTGGCCGCGATGCAGGGGGTTCCGGAGACCCTCTACGAGGCGGCCAGAATCGACGGCGCGGGAGAGATACGGCAGTTCGCGTTCATCACGGTGCCGCTGATCCGCGGGGCGATGTCGTTTGTCGTGGTCATTTCGATCATCCACGCGTTCCAGGCGTTCGACATGGTCTATGTCCTCAACGGACAGAACGGCGGTCCGGAAACCGCAACCTACGTTCTGGGCATCATGCTGTTCCAGCACGCGTTCGCGTTCCTGGAATTCGGTTACGCGTCGGCGCTCGCATGGGTGATGTTCGCCATTTTGCTGGTGTTGACCGTGTTGCAGTTGCGGCTCACGCGGCAGCGGTCTTGGGAGTCTTCTCATGGTCTCAGCTGAGCGTGTGTTCAAGCGCAATGTCTTTCGTGCTGTTCTGGTCTACACCGCGCTGATCGGCATCGCGTGGTGCTGGCTGTTCCCGATCGCCTGGGCGATTTCCGGCTCGTTGAAGAGGGAAGGCGAGGTGACCGAGCCAAGGCTGTTGCCGGCCCACCCGCGGTGGTCCAACTACACCGAGGTGTTCACGCTGATGCCGTTCTGGCGCATGTTCTTCAACACCGTGCTGTACGCCGGATGCGTCACAGCCGGGCAGGTCTTCTTCTGCTCATTGGCCGGATATGCGTTCGCGCGACTGCAATTTCGCGGCCGCGACACGCTTTTCGTTTTGTACTTGGGCACGTTGATGGTGCCGCTGACCGTGACCGTGATCCCGCAGTTCATTCTGATGCGGACGGTTGGCTGGGTCGACACTCCCTGGGCGATGATCGTGCCCGGCTTGTTCGGTAGCGCCTTCGGCACCTACCTCATGCGGCAGTTCTTCCGAACCCTCCCGAGCGATCTCGAAGAAGCCGCAATCCTGGACGGTTGCTCGCCGTGGCAGATCTACTGGCGGATCCTGCTGCCCCACGCACGGCCCGCGGTGATGGTGCTGGCGGTGCTCACCTGGGTCAACGTGTGGAACGACTTTCTGTGGCCGCTGCTGATGATTCAGCGCAACAGCCTGGCCACGCTGACTCTCGGGCTGGTCCGGCTGCGAGGCGAGTACGTCGCACGCTGGCCGATAATAATGGCGACGTCGATGCTGATCATGCTCCCGCTGGTCATCATCTATGCGATCGCGCAGCGTTCCTTTGTCCGCGGCATCGCCGTCACCGGAATCAACGGGTGAAACATGGCTTCGGTGACCTTCGAGCAAGCGACGCGGCAGTTCCCGGGCACGGATCGACCGGCCCTGGATAGCCTCGACCTGGAAGTCGGTGACGGCGAGTTCGTCGTTCTGGTGGGGCCATCCGGATGCGGCAAGACGACCTCGCTGCGGATGGTCGCCGGACTGGAAACGTTGGACTCCGGACGCATCCGGATCGGGGACCGCGACGTCACCAACGTCGACCCAAAGGAACGCGACGTCGCGATGGTCTTTCAGAACTATGCCCTCTATCCGCACATGACGGTGGCGCAGAATATGGGCTTCGCCCTGAAGATCGCCAGAACCCCGAAGCCGGAGATCCGCGAGCGGGTGCTGGCAGCGGCGAAATTGCTTGATCTGCAACCATATCTGGACCGCAAACCCAAAGACCTCTCCGGTGGGCAACGCCAGCGGGTGGCGATGGGACGTGCCATCGTGCGCCGCCCGCACGTGTTCCTGATGGACGAACCGCTGTCGAATCTCGACGCCAAGCTGCGGGTGCAGACCCGCAACCAGATCGCCGCATTGCAACGACGGCTCGGCACCACGACTGTCTACGTCACCCACGACCAGGTCGAGGCAATGACCATGGGCGACCGCGTCGCTGTGCTGTGCGACGGCGTGCTGCAACAATTCGCGACGCCTCGCGAGCTTTACCGCAACCCCGGCAGCATGTTTGTTGCGGGGTTCATCGGGTCTCCGGCGATGAACCTGTTCACCCTCCCGGTCGTCGATTCCTCGGTGTCGCTGGGGGATTGGCCGATCCTCGTGCCGCGCGAGATCGCCGGGAACGCAAGCGAGGTCGTCGTCGGAGTCCGCCCCGAACATTTCGAGCTGGGCGGCCTCGGTGTCGAAATGGAGGTCGACGTGGTCGAAGAGCTCGGGGCAGACGCCTACCTCTACGGCCGAATCACGGGTTCCGGCAAGGTAATCGATCAACCCGTCGTTGCGCGTGCCGACGGTCATAACCCGCCCGAAAAGGGCAGTCGCGTGCGCCTGCATCCCCAACCCGGACACCTGCACTTCTTCGGCGTTGACGGGCAGACAATAAGGTGAGGATCTGATGAGCACGGCGCGTGTCGACCTGGTCTGCGAAGGCGGTGGCGTCCGCGGGATCGGGCTGGTCGGTGCGGTGGACGCGCTGGCCGCGGCCGGCTACGAGTTTCCCCGTGTCGCGGGGTCCAGCGCGGGGGCGATAGTCGCGTCGCTGGTCGCCGCTCTGCAGGCCGCCGGTAAACCAATGACGCGGCTGGCCGAGATCATGCGCAGCATCGACTACCCGAAGTTACTGGACCGCAATCTGATCGGACACATTCCCCTAATCGGCGGCGGGCTTTCGCTACTGGTGTCAGACGGGGTCTATCGGGGGGCTTATCTTCAAGGACTGCTCACCGATTTGCTCGGCGAGCTCGGCGTGCGAACCTTCGGCGACTTGCGGACCGGCGAAGGGCCCAACCAGTTCGCCTGGTCGCTGGTCGTCACCGCCAGTGACCTGTCACGACGCCGGCTGGTTCGCATTCCGTGGGACCTCGACTCCTACGGGATCGACCCGGACGGCTTCTCGGTGGCGCGAGCGGTGCACGCCTCGTCGGCGATTCCGTACATTTTCGAGCCCGTTCGGGTGGGTGGCGCTACCTGGGTCGACGGCGGGTTGCTGTCGAGCTTCCCCGTGGAGCTGTTCGACCGGGCCGACCCACGTTGGCCGACATTCGGCATCCGGCTGTCGGCGCGTCCCGGCCTTCCGCCCACCCATCCCGTGCGCGGGCCGGTGTCGTTGGGAATAGCCACGATAGAAACGCTGGTGAGCAATCAGGACAACGCTTACATCGACGATCCGTGCACGGTGAAACGTACCATCTTCGTGCCCGCCGAAGGCGTGAGCCCGATCGACTTCGACATCACCGCCGAACAACGCGAGGCCCTCTACCAGCGCGGATTACAAGCCGGCCAAAAGTTTCTGAAGAAGTGGAACTACGCGGACTACCTGAAAGCCTGCGGCGGCCCGGTCAGGCCGTCGTCTTAGACGTCCAAGTCACTCGGTGACGCGTATCCGCGGACAGCCGATCGCATCAAGCCGACGTTGGACACGTTCGATGTCATCCGGCGAAGGCATCTCGTTAGTGATCCGGGTGATTTCCACCCCGACATCGGCGGTGCTGACCGGCCAACGTCGGCGCATCATGAGTTCGCTTGTGATAGCGGTGATCTCGTCATCGCAAAGTCGCCGTCGCAACAGGGCCGCCAGCGGCACATAACCAGTGGCCGGCATGCCGGTGGGGTAACCCGCCCGCACAAACGCGACAAACCTCGCCACCCAATCGGCCAAAAACATACCTCCACCCCCCTAACCGCCAGATGTTGAGCATCGGCACCTAGCAACGTAGCAGCGCCAACGTCATCAGCAGGGTAAGACGGCGCAGTTAGTTACAACTATTTTATGGGTTCTTCGGGCATACGCCCGACTCCTTAACGCATTGACCACTGTGGGTGTCGTCGAGATCACAGTCCCACCACGGCAATCCATCGATCTCTTCGAATGTGGCGCGCCGTAACGATGATTGCCCGCAACGCTTTCTAATATTTCCGCGTGGTGGATCGCTATGGAACCGACGTGCTCGCCGCGGGTCGGCGCAAGCCGCGCTCGACGGAGCATCCAGTTGAGCTCGGCATGGTCGTCGAGGACGCACAGACCGGCTACGTCGGTGCCGTGGTCCGAGTCGAATATGGCCGCATCGACCTGGAAGACCGGCACGGTCGTACCCGCGGCTTTCCCCTGGGCCCGGGTTATCTGTTGGAGGGCCGTCCGGTGATCCTCACTGCGCCACGTCGCGCGGCGCCTGCCGCCGCGGGCCGGACGGCATCCGGATCGGTCGCGGTGCCGGGTGCACGCGCCCGGGTCGCACGTGCCAGCCGGATCTATGTTGAGGGCCGCCACGACGCCGAGCTCGTCGCGCAGGTGTGGGGCGAAGACCTGCGCATCGAGGGTGTTGTCGTCGAGCACCTCGGTGGGGTAGACGACCTGGTGGGCATCGTGGCTGAGTTCGAGCCGGGCCCGGGGCGCCGGCTGGGCGTCCTGGTGGACCACCTGGTCGCAGGTTCGAAGGAGGCGCGCATCGCCGATGCGGTGCGTCGGGGACCGGGTGGCCCAGACACTCTGGTCGTCGGTCACCCCTACGTCGACATTTGGCAGGCGGTAAAGCCACAGCGACTCGGTCTGGGAGCCTGGCCGAGCGTGCCACGCCACATCCAGTGGAAGCGCGGCGCGTGTAAGGCGCTGGGCTTGCCGCACGCTGATCAGGTGGACATCGCCAAGGCCTGGCGGCACATCCGTTCGCGCGTGCGCGACTGGAACGATCTGGAGCCCGTGCTGATCAGCCGGGTCGAAGAACTGATCGACTTCGTCACGGAACCCGGCTCGTGACAACGAATCGGCAACCAGCAGAAGATCTCTGGTCGTAGCAAAGAGAAAGCCGCGCCCGCTGAGCGGTACATCGGTCAGAGTCTGATTCCCTGACCCAATCGCACGGCTGATTGGCCGGGTGGGGGCATCAGTGCCAACATGTTGATGTGACCCAGGCTGGCGGACCGGGCGCGGACCCTGGCACACCGCTGATGCGCGAAACGCTGTCGCAGCTGCGTTTGCGGGAGCTGCTGCTGGAGGTCCAAGACCGAATCGAGCAGATCGTCGAGGGCCGCGACCGGTTGGACGGTCTCATCGAGGCCATCTTGGTCATCACGTCGGGCCTGACGCTCGACGCCACGCTGCGCGCCATCGTGCACACCGCCATCGATTTGGTGGATGCCCGGTATGGGGCGCTGGGGGTGCGGGGCTCCGACCACGAGGGTCATGAATTGGTCGAATTCGTCTACGAAGGCATCGACGACCAAACACGGCAGCGTATCGGGCCTTTGCCGGCCGGCCGCGGCGTTCTTGGTGTGTTGATCGATGACCCGAAGCCGATCCGGCTCGACGACATCTCCCGGCACCCGGCGTCGGTTGGATTCCCACCCAACCACCCGCCGATGCGGACATTCCTCGGGGTTCCGGTCCGCATCCGCGACGAGGTGTTCGGCAATCTCTACTTGACCGAGAAGGCGGATGGTCAGCCGTTCAGCGCTGACGACGAGGTGTTGGTGCAAGCCCTGGCCGCCGCGGCGAGTATCGCCATCGACAATGCCCGGCTCTTTGAGCAGTCGCGGGCGCGGGAAGCGTGGATCGAGGCAACGCGCGACATCGGAACACAGATGTTGTCCGGAGCTGATCCCGCGACGGTGTTTCGGCTCATCGCCGACGAAGCGCTCGAGTTGATGGGCGCGGCGGCCACGCTGGTGGTCGTCCCGGGCGACAGCGAACGCCCGTCAACCGAGGTCGACGAATTGGTGATATTAGAGGTCGCCGGGGCGGTCTCGCCTTCGGCCAAGACTGCCACCATACCCGTCAGTGGAACGGTGATCGGGGAGGTGTTCCGGGACCGGACGCCCCGCCGGCTCGATCACCTCGACCTTGGGATCGTCAGCCTGGGCGCGTCCGGACCCGCGCTGGTGCTGCCGCTCCGGGTCACGGATACCGCTGCCGGTGTTCTGATCGCGCTTCGCCGCGCCGGCGAACAGCATTTCACCGAGCAACAGCTCGACATGATGGCCGCCTTTGCCGATCAAGCGGCACTGGCCTGGCAGCTCGCCACCTCACAACGGCGGATGCGCGAGCTCGATGTTCTGACCGACCGTGACCGGATCGCCCGCGACCTGCACGACCACGTCATCCAACGGCTCTTCGCGGTCGGGCTCGCCCTGCAGGGAACCGTTCCCCGGGCACGCTCGCCCGAGGTTCAACAACGACTCACCGGCTGCATCGACGACCTGCAGGAGACCATCGAGGAGATCCGCACCGCGATTTTCGACCTGCACGCCGCGCCGTCCGGCGCGACCCATCTGCGGCACCGGCTGGACGAGGCGATCGAGCAATTCTCGAGTCCCGGGCTGCACACCACGGTCCAGTACACAGGGCCGCTGTCGGTTGTCGACTCCACGCTGGCCAATCACGCCGAAGCGGTTGTGCGAGAGGCCGTTAGCAACGCCGTCCGGCATGCGAACGCCACCAACCTGGCCGTCAAAGTGAGCGTCGACGACGATCTGGGTATCGAGGTCGTCGACAACGGTGTGGGCATCGCCGCGAACGTTACGGAGAGCGGCTTGAACAATCTGCGCCAGCGCGCCAACGCGATGGGCGGTGATTTCGTGGTCGAGAACCTCCCGACCGGCGGCACATTGCTGCGATGGACGGCACCCCTTGCGCTGACGGGGCGAAAAGGCCTTTGGTCCTTTCCGGTAAGGGTCTTTCGGTAGGCGCGATCGTCGACAAGCGCTCTGTACCTTGATGTTCGTGACCTACGTGATCGGTAGAGCGTGCGTGGATGTGATGGACAAGTCCTGCGTGCAGGAGTGCCCAGTCGACTGCATCTACGAGGGTGCCCGAACCATGTACATCAACCCCGATGAGTGCGTGGACTGCGGTGCGTGCAAACTGATTTGCCGCGTAGGCGCGATCTACTGGGAAGGCGATGTCCCCGACGACGAGCAGCAGCACCTCGAGGACAACGCCGCCTTTTTCCACCAAATCCTGCCAGGCCGAGATGCTCCGCTCGGCTCGCCAGGTGGTGCCGCCACGGTGGGCCCGACCGGCGTCGACACGCCGTTGGTCGCGGCGATGCCGGCACCCGGACGGTGAACCACGCGTTGTGAGACGCGATCGGATCCAACGATGGCGCGATGTTCACACGGTCGAGGGCTAAAGCCTCCTGACCGATGACCATCCCGGCACGTAGCGTCGCTTGTGATGAAGGGAGAACGAAATGTCTGCACCCGTGAAACATCTCGGCATCGTCGTCGCGGCCGATGGCTCGCCCGCATCGGATGCCGCCACCTGTTGGGCGGCCCGTGACGCGGCGATGAGAAACGTTCCTCTGACCGTGGTGAGCGTGGTTATCACCCCTACCGCGACCTATCCACCGGTCCCGTACCCTGACTCTTTGGGGGTATGGCTGGAAGACAAGGGGCGCAAGGCCGCCGCCCACGCGGTCAAGATCGCCGAAGACGCCATGCCGATCGACCGAAAGGTCGCCGTCAAGAGCGAGATAATATTTTCCACCCCAGCTCAGGCGCTGGTCAAAATGTCCGACGAGGCCGAGATGATAGTTGTGGGCAGCTCCGGCAAGGGAACGCTGGCCCGGGGCTTGCTCGGTTCGGTCAGTTCGAGCGTGGTGCAACACGCCCATTGTCCGGTCGCGGTGATCCGTGACGAAGATCTATTGATGCCGGATCCGCAGCACGCTCCGGTCCTGGTGGGAATCGACGGCTCGCCGGCCTCTGAGCTTGCGACGGAGATCGCGTTCGACGAAGCGTCACGTCGCGGTGTCGATCTGATCGCCCTGCACGCATGGAGCGACGTCCCGATTTTGGAACTTCCGGATTTGGACTGGTCAGCGATGGTGTCGGAAGAGGAGCGTAGTCTCGCCGAATCGCTGGCGGGCTGGGCAGAGCGCTATCCCGACGTGACGGTGCATCGAGTGGTCGTTTGCGATGAACCGGCGCGGCTACTCATCGAGAAGGCAGAATCCGCGCAGCTTGTCGTGGTTGGCAGTCACGGCCGAGGTGGTTTGGACCGCATGATCATGGGCTCGGTGAGCAATGCAGTTTTGCACGCGGTCAAGGTGCCGGTGATTGTGGCGCGGCCGCCGGCCAAAGGACGTTAGCCGTCCATGCGCACAGGGCAGCGCTGTCGCGTCCGGCGCGCATGACAGTCCGGTCGGGACGCACGATCGCGGCCGCGCATCGCCCTTCGCGCAGTCACTTCTCGAGTTCGGTGTCGCCGTTGGCCACCAGCACCGCGACTCCGCGCCGCCGGAGCAACGCTTCGTCGGCGCCGCCCGGGGGACTAGTGGTGATGAAGGCGAAGCCCGCGCCAACCGCGTCATCGAGCCGTTGACCGCCGGGCAGCGGAGGGTTCGGGCACAGCGTGCCGGCGAGCTGGCGTGGGCGGCGAGACTTGGACACCAGCGCCGAACTGCGTAGCGCGGGCGTGGTGGAGTCGACGACCTTGTCGCGCAGACCGGGAAGCAGCCGCACCCGGGGCAGCACGAGGCGGCGCACCAGGTTGCCAAGACGGCCGCCGCCGGTCATCGCGCGGCCGACATTGAGGGCTAACCAGATCATGCTCCGGGTGTGCGGTTTGCGCTCCTGCTCATAGCTGTCGAGAACGTCTGCCGCCAGGGTGCCGTTGCGGACCCCGGCAATCTTCCAGGCCAGGTTCATCGCATCGCGCACGCCGGCTCCCATACCCTGACCGACGAACGGGGGAGTGAGGTGCGCGGCGTCGCCGAGGATGAAGATGTTGCCGCGGCGCCACCGGTCGGCGATTTGCGCGCGGAACGTGTACTCGGTGACGCGCAGCAGCGTCAGTTCGCTATCCGCAACGTCGGCAGTCCAGGACGCGATGAGTGGCCGCAATGCGGGCACGGTGCCGAAATCATCGGCGCTTTCGCCGGCCAGCAACCGGAACTCAAACCGGTAGCGGGCCTGTCCGATGCGCATGTAGGTTCCTGCGCGAACCGGATCACACACCTGGTGCACGCCCGCCCACTGATGAAGGTCGGCTTCGGTGGCCACATCGACGACCAACCAGCGCTGCTCGAAGTTCAAATCTCGCATAGCTGAGCCGATCTGGGCGCGCACCAAGCTGTTGGCGCCGTCGCAGCCCAGCAGATAGTCGGCCTCGACCCGATGAGCCTGGCCGTCGGAGCGGTCGGTGAACGCGACGTGCACGCGTCCTCCGTGGTCGGTGATTTCGGTTACCTCGGCGTTGCCGCGCAATTCGGCGTTGGGATAGCGCTTGAGGTTTGTGCGCAGCAGGGCCTCGAGCTCCGGCTGGTCGAACATGTTGGCCTGCGGGAAGCCGTGCACACTGCGGGAGGGGTCGCGGTTGAACTCGGCAAGCACCCTGAATCGCTTGTCGAGCAGCCGCAATCTGAGCGTGGGCCGCGAAATCGCCGCGAACTCATCGGCGACGCCGAGGCGGGCGATGACGCGGTAGATCTCGTCGTCCAGATGGACGGCGCGGGGTTGCGCGTACACGCCGGGCCAGCGGTCCAGGACGAGGCAGTCCACGCCGTACTGCGCCAGCAGCGTGGCGGCGGTAATACCGGTCGGGCCGGCGCCGACGATCGCGACGGGCACGTGCCGTACACCCTGAAAAGCCTTGTCGGTCACGCGTATCGGATTGCGGTGCGTTGGGTTCCGAGGTCGATGGCGCCGTCGTCGGTGGCCACCGAGGCCTCTACGATGTCGCCGTCTTGCAGGTATCTCGGGTTGGCGGCTTGACGCTTGAAGAACACCCTCCACTTGACGGCAGGCGGCAACAGGTTCCCGATGATCTCCACCGGCTTCGGCGGGGCGCTCAGGGCGGTGCCGGCCGGGGTGCCGGTGAGCACCAGGTCGCCGGGGGCGAGTTCCTGGAACTGGGTGAGCGACTGCAGCGTCTGAAGTGGTCGATACAGCATGTCGCCCTCGACCAGCGTGTTCTGTCGCTCGTTGCCATTAACGCTCAGGCGCAGCCGCAGGTCACCGAATCGCTTGAGCTCCGCGGCATCCAGCAGTACCAGCTCCGGCCCGACCGGGGTGAACGTCGGATAGGACTTCGCCTCATAGAACTGAGTCTGCGGAAGTTGGACGTCGCGTGCTGACACGTCATTCGTGACGACCAGACCGGCGATGAACTCGGCCAGGTTCGCATCGGAAATGCTGGTGCCGACCGCGATTGCGCGTCCGATCACCAGCCCGATCTCCACCTCATAGTCCAGCAGTCTGACGTGTTCGGGTTTGACGATCTCGTCGAACGGACCGTTGATCGACGCGGACGCCTTTCGGAAGAAAGTCAGCGGAACCGATGCCGGGTCCATGCCCGCATCCTTGACGTGCGACTCGAAGTTGGTCATCTGAGCCACCACTCGGCACGGCCTGGTCACCGGTGACACCAACTCCAGAGTGTCGACTGCGACGCTGTCGGCGCCGGCGGCGGCAGCCTCGATCGCAGCGCGGTCGGCCAGCAGCTGACCGGTCGTGGTCGCGGCGGTGTCGATCCGCGCGGCGCCGTCGGGAGTCTTGACCCACCAGGCATCGGCGGTGTGCAATACGGAAACGGTCATGAGGTGGGCACTTTCAGTAGGCCGATCAGGCGGCGGATATCGAACTCATTGCTTTCGCGAAGCGCGATGATCATCGAAACCAGTTCGTGACGAGCCGATTTCGGGTCGATTCCGAGGAAATCTTTGGTCGCGGGCGGCCCCCACTGGGCCAGACCGGACGCGGTGAAGGGCGCCCAGCCGGGCTCGAGGGTGTCGTCGAACATGTCGCCGTCGGCGAAGTGCTCGACCAGGAAGCCATCGGGATCGCGCCAGTAGTCGAAGATCTGGCTGCCCTGGATGTGCCTGCCGATACCCCAGGACCGGAGATAGCCGCGGTCCCTGAGGTATTCACCGCCGGCGGCCAGGGCGTCGAGGTCACAGACCTGATACGCCGAGTGGATGTAGCGATTGGCCGGGCCCAGTGCGATCGCCACCGTGTGATGATCAGCGGGCGTCGACCCTCGATCGCAGCGGATGAAGCTCATCGTCGGCCCTCGTTCGCGCTGACCGGGAAAGAACATGAAGTCACTGACGATCATGCCCAGGTTGTCCAGGTACCAGTTCAGCGCCTCGAGATACTTGGTGGACTGCAGCACCAGGTGGCCCAGGCGCTGTACCCGCGCGGGTACACGCCGGGGACGTTGGGTGGTGTTGGTGCGCTGCAGGTCGTGGCCGAAATTGAAAATGTGGGGCTCTTGGCCCGGCAACTCCGGCAGTTCGTGCATTCCGGCGACCACGTGCACCGGGATCCCGCTGGGGTCGACCAGGTCGACCGATAGGCCGCCGATGGTCTCCGGCAGCGGGCGCGCGGTAACACCCGACTTGTCGGCCAGCCGCAGCACGTCGACCTCATCGGATGCCCGAAACGCCACGCCGGTGAAGCGTGTCCGCTGCCCGCGGCGCACGATCACACAGGGTCCACCCGCGTCGGTGCCGCGCAGCTGAAGCTCATCGGGACCGCGCCGTGCAGTCTGGAAGCCGAAGGCGCGCGCGAACGCCTCGGCGCGCGTCAGGTCCGGCTTCTCAAACTCCAGCCACGCGATATCGATGACCTTGATCACCGGGTTCCGCGACCGGCCGGGGTGTTCGCCGGATAGCGCTCCCTGCTCGCTGTGCAGGTCTTTATGCACGTCCCGGTGGACGTCGCTGTGGGCGCTGATGCTCTGATTCATCGTAATCTCCAAGGTTAAACTGACGAAATCATCACATAAGAATGAACACTCAGTCAATACTTCTGACGAAATCATCAAATATGATGCATACTGCTAAGGTGACGACGTTAGACGAAGGGCCGCCCAACCGCCTGCAGCGGCGCAAACAACGGACCAGGGCGGCGTTGGTCAAGGCGGCGCAGCGATTGATCGCCGACGGCAAAGTCAACGTGCCGGTGCTGGAGATCACCCAGGCTGCCGATGTTGGGATGGGCTCGTTCTACAACCACTTCGACAGCAAGGAGCAGCTATTCGAGGCCGCGGTCGCCGACGTGCTCGACGCCCACGGAGCGCTGTTGGACCGCCTCACCGCGTCGATCGAGGACCCCGCCGAGACATTTGCCACCAGTTTCCGGCTGACTGGCCGGCTCTTCCGTCGGCGTCCGCAAGAGAGCGAGATCTTGTTGGCCAACGGGTCGGTCCTGCTGTCGTCGGATCGCGGCCTGGCTCCCCGTGCGTTACGCGATATCAAGGCCGCCGCCGACGCCGGGAGGTTTCACGAAGCGGTCGGGGATGATCCTGAACTTGCACTTGCCGTGGCCGGGGGCGCGCTGTTGGGACTCGGCACGCTCTTGCGGAAAGACCGCGATCGTGACGACGCGCAAGCCGCCGATACGGTGACCGAAAACGTGTTGCGTCTGTTCGGGCTCAGCGCTGACGAGGCTCACTCCATCTGTCAGCGTCCGCTGCCCGAGCTCGACGCCTGGGGTCAGCCCGATTCCGCCGCGTGAACTTCGCCGAGACTTAAGCCACGGTCACGCTGCCTGGCGTGTCGTGTGCGTCAGTTATAAGTCGCGGGCCAGACGCAGACGATTTCGAGTGTCGGTCGACCACAGGGTGGCGCAACGAGGGCATTGCAGGTGAACGCGCGTCGCCCGATTGCTCAACAGATACTGCCAGTGCGTAGCGCAGTTGTGGCTACCGCGGCACTCTGAACACGCGGTCCGGCCCCAGTCGCATTCCGGGCAGGGCAGCCAGGCGCGGCGGGAAGCATCGGCATGCGGGTCAATCGGCAACACCTAGGTGAGGTTAGGCTACCCAAACTAGTTGTGCAACCCAGCGGCCACCGTTGTGGGGCGAAGCACCACCAAGACCGCGCCGACGGCGAAGACGAGCGCGGTGACCCACGGAAAGTGCCCGTCCGGAGCGAAGCCTTTCGCGGCGACGAACGCGAGGCCATACGCGGTCATCGCGACACCGGCCAGCATGACCGGTTCGGCCCAGCGCTCTGTGAGCGGCACACCGAGCATAGGCAGCGGGGCCGCGAAAAAGCGGCGTCCCCACCACAACAACACCATCTCGACCGCGGTCACAAGGGCGAGGATGACTACCCATTCCAGCCGGGCCAGCCACCACTGGGCTGTTCCCTCGGTCGGTTGCGGCAACAGTCCGGCCGGGTAGCCGATGATCGCCACGATCACGACGGGAATCATGTGCCACAGGTAAAGAGCCATCACATTGTTATTGGCTACCGATAGCACTCGCTGGACAAGGCCGGCGCGCAGCGCGCGATTGAGCACGGGCGCGAGCGCTATGACCAGCCCGGCCTGCGCCCATGCGAACGCCAACATCGCTACGGAGGGCGGCGTCGTATTGTCCATGGTCTGCCCGGGAACGCCGATCATGCTGACCGGATACGGTCCCAGCCGGATCAGCAGTGCGAGCGCGACGGCTGAAACAGCAGCGAGCAGCACCGGCCTGCGCCCCTCTAATAGCCCGCTGTGCCAGGCGATTCCGAGTTGGTACAGCGCGCCCCAACACAGCACGTAATTCAGCCAGCCCAGGTAGGGCAGGTGCCCAACGAGCGAGGCGGCGTCGACCACCGCGACGCCCACACCGAGCACCGCCGGCACCACGAGGCCCCAACGGCGTTGTGCGGCAATCGCAATCGGCGTCAGCGAGACCACCACCAGGTATACGGCGAGGAACCACAGGTGCATCGCGACAGCCCAACCCGCGTATTCCAGCACGGAACTGGCGACGTCGTGGGCTTCCAGAACCACCACAACGACCGACACCAGCGCGACGTATACCGCCGTCGGACCGAGGACCCGAGCCAGTCGGTGCCGAAGCCAGGTCTGGCGCGACATGTCGTTGGTGTCGCGCCGGTGCGCCCACGACACGGCGCCGGCGTAACCGGCCACCAGGAAGAACGCGGGCACAGCCTGGAAGGGCCAGGTCAGCCACTGGGTCCAGGGCTGGTCGACGAGCGGGTTCTGCCGACCGAACTGCCCGTCGTGATAGGTGACGGATCCGGCCAGCCAATGCCCTAGCACGATGAGTACCACACCCGATACGCGGTAGAAGTCCACGGCCAGATTCCGGACCGCTCGCGCCGTGGTTGTGTGGTCCATCAGCGCGCGGGAAGCTCGATGGGGTGCACTCGCGCCACGGTACCCGCGACGTCCAGCCCGAACTCAACGCCTGGTGCGGAGTGGGTAAGTTCACCGAGATGAGAACACTCGGCGATCGTTCCGCGCTGACATGACTGACCTCACCGTCGCGATCGCCGACGGCGTCGCGCTGTTGACCCTCAACCGCCCCGAGCGGCGCAATGCCTACACCGCGGAGATGGGTACCCTGCTCAACCGTGCCTTCCGGCAGTGCGACGACGACGATGCCGTGCGCGCCATCGTGCTCACCGGCGCCGGCGATGCATTCTGTGCCGGTGCCGACTTCTCCGCGACAACAAGCCCTTTCGATGCTCCGCCGGATGACGTCGGGTTCACGGCCGCGCCAACCGATCCCGCGGCGTTCGAGCTGCGCACCCCGGTCATCGCGGCGGTCAACGGGCACGCCATTGGGATCGGTTTGACGATTGCCTTGCAGGCCGACATACGGATCATGGCTGACGACGCCAAATACGCTGTCGCGCAAGTCCGCCGGGGCGTGATACCCGACTGCATGTCGCACTGGACGTTGCCTCATCTGGCGGGCGGTGCCGTGGCGGCCGACATCCTGCTGACGGGGCGCACGTTCGACGGCGCCGAGGCGGTCGCCATGGGCATCGCCACCCGGACGCTGCCGGGCGGCGAGGTGCTCGGCCACGCGATGGCGGTGGCGCGCGACATCGCCGTCAACGTCGCACCCATGTCGGCGGCACTGAGCAAACGGCTGCTCTGGGACACCCTGATCAACGGCTACACGCCGCGCCAAGTCGCAGAACTGGAGACAGAACTGCACCGCCGGGTGATGGGCAGCGACGATGCGCGCGAAGGCGTCGACGCGTTCCTGCAGCGCCGTGCCCCTCGTTGGAGCGTGTCCGTGTCGGAGATGTGGGAACCAATCTGATCCAGCCCGAGATCCAGAAGGAGGCAGGCGCATGAGAATTCCGGAGCGTCAGAAAGCGATCGTGATGAACGGCCCCGGAGCACCCCTGGAAACGGTGGAAAGACCGGTCGGGGAACCCGGTCCCGGCCAGGTGCTGGTCAAGGTCAATGCCTCGAGCCTCAACTTTCACGACAACGTCAATCTGATGGGCCTGCTCCCCGGGCCCTGGCCACGTGTGCCGATGACAGACGGCGCCGGAGAGGTCGTGGCACTCGGCCCGGGCTTCGATGGACTAGAGGTCGGAACACGCGTCATGGGAGCGTTTCACCCCAGTTGGGTCGACGGGCCGCCGTCACCGGAGGCCAAGCGGGAGGTGCCCGGCGACACCGGCGACGGGTGGCTACAGCAGTACCGCGTCGCCGACGTCGCCGGCCTGGTCCGCACGCCCGATCACCTCAGCGATGTCGAAGCCGCGACCATCCCGTGCGCCGGGGTGACGGCGTGGAGTGCGCTGGGGGAGGCCAACATCGGCGAGGGTGACGTCGTGGTGACCCAGGGAACCGGCGGGGTATCGCTGTTCGCCGTGCAATTGGCCCGCGCGCTGGGCGCGACCGTGATCCTCACGTCGTCATCGGACGACAAGCTGAAGGCCGGATCAGATTTGGGCGCAACGCATCTCATCAACTACCGGACGACCCCGCAATGGGATGCGGAGGTGAAGCGACTGACGGCCGGGCGAGGCGCCGACTTGGTCGTCGATCTCGGCGGGCCCGCCACGTTGGCGCAGTCGTTGCATTCGACGCGGGTGGGAGGCACGGTCGCGGTCATCGGCGTGCTCAGCGGGTTCGACATGGTGCCCATCGCGGTCGCCGAGGTGATGCTGAACAATCTGCGCGTCATCGGGATCACCGTCGGCAGCGTGCGCGCTCATCGCGAACTGTGCGAACTGATATCCCAGGCGGGCATCACGCCGCGTATCAGCCATGTCTTCGACTGGGAAAAGCTCGAAGAGGCGGTCGGGGTAATGCGGGCCGGCGAACACGTCGGCAAGATCGCACTCACCATCGCGTGACCGGCCGCTGACATGCACGGGTTCGGCTTCCACACGCTGGCGTTGCTGACCGCCGTCGGGTTCGCCGGCCCCCTGCTGGCGGCAGTGCCGCGCTTGCGGATTCCGGTGACCATCGGTGAGCTGATCGCGGGACTCGTCATCGGCAAGACCGGTTTCGGTCTCGTCGACGACACCGACCCGACGTTTGAGATGTTCGCGAATATCGGCTTCGCGCTGGTGATGTTTGTCGTGGGCAGCCATGTTCCGGTCCGCGACCCCAACATGCGTTCGGCGCTGCCGTTGGCGCTGGCGCGGGCGGTTCTGGTCGGTGTCGTTGCGGCGGCCCTTGGTTTCGGGCTGGCGACGGCGATCGGCACCGGCCACGGGGCGCTTTATGCGGTGCTGCTGGCTTCGTCGTCGGCGGCGATGACACTGCCGATGATCGATTCGCTGCGATTACACGGCCCGCAGGTGCTCTCTGTGACCGCGCAAATAGCCATCGCGAACGCCGCGTGTATCGTGTTGCTGCCCTTGGTAATCGACTTTCGTCACGCGCCGACGGCGGCGCTGGGTGGGCTGGCGATCACGGGCTGCGCGGTGGTGCTCTTTGTGCTGCTGCGCGCGGTCGAGCGCAGGGGCTGGCGTCAGCGCATGCACGACTATTCCCAGAAACAACGGTTCGCGCTGGAACTGCGGACCAACCTGCTGGTGCTGTTCGCGCTGGCGGCGCTGGCCGTCAGCACCGACGTCTCGATCATGCTGGCGGGCTTCGCGTTAGGCTTGGTGATCGCCTCGGTCGGCGAACCGCATCGATTGGCGCGTCAGTTGTTCGGCATCACCGAGGGGTTCTTCGGCCCGCTGTTCTTCGTCTGGCTCGGTGCCTCGCTGCAAGTGCGCGAGCTGGGTTCGCACCCGAAATTCATTCTGCTCGGCGTGGGCCTCGGACTGGGTGGTGCGCTGGCGCATTGCGCGGGAAGGCTGCTCGGCCAGCCGCTCACATTTGCGGTGATGTCCTGCACGCAGCTCGGCGTGTCGGTGGCGGCGGCCACCATCGGTACCCAGCGCCACCTCCTTGCCGCGGGCGAAGCGTCGGCGTTGATGTTCGGTGCCTTGCTGACGATCGCGTTCACCTCGATCGCGGGCACGTTGGCGGCGCGCGCCCAGAGCGCCGAAGACGGGGATACGCGCGCCAAGATTGCGAAGTCCACGTAGCGGGGCGGACCGAAGGTCTCATGTCCACGCGGTTGAGGACTAAAGCCCCACGACCGACGACCGACGGATCAATAGCGTTCTCGGTAAGTGACTGAAGGAGAACGCAATGTCTACAACCGTGAAGCGATACGGCATCGTCGTCGGAGTTGACGGATCGGCTGCATCGGAGGCCGCCGTCTTTTGGGCAGCGCGCGAGGCGGCGATGCGAAATGTCCCGCTGACCCTGGTGCACACGTTCAAGACATTCGTGCCGACATTTCCACAGATACCGATGCCCAGTGGCGTGGCCGAATGGCAGGAAGACGACGGCCGCAAGCTTCTCGAGCAGGCGGCCAAGATCGCCGAAGACGCCGTGCCGACCGACCGGAAGATCTCGATCGCAAGCGAGGTCAAGTGTTCACCCCCGGTGCCGACGCTGGTCGAAATATCCAAAGGGGCGGAGATGATCGTCGTGGGTTGCAACGGGCGCGGCGCGGTCGGCCGGGTCTTGCTGGGTTCGGTGAGTTCGGGCGTGGTGCGCAGCGCGAAGTGTCCGGTTGCGGTCATTCGCGCCGACGCTTCGCACCTGCCCGGTTCCGATCGGGCTTCCGTGCTGGTGGGAATCGATTGCTCGCCGGCGTCGGAGCTGGCGCTGGCAATCGCGTTCGACGAAGCGTCGCGTCGCGGTGTCGAACTGACGACGCTGCACGCGTGGAGCGACGTTGCCGTGTACCAGCTTCCATGGGTGGACTGGAAAGCGGAAGCGGAGCGGAGTTTGGCCGAATACCTGGCGGGCTGGCAAGACCGCTACCCCGACGTCAAGGTCAACCGACTCATCGCTTTTGACCACCCGGGCCGAGCGCTGATCGAAGAGTCGGAATCCGCTCAGCTCGTCGTCGTCGGTAGTCACGGTCGAGGCGGAGTGACCGGCATGCTGCTGGGATCGGTCAGCAACGCGGTCCTGCACTCGGTCCATGCGCCGGTGATCGTGGCGCGGCCGTCCGATTCCCGCGGCTAGATAGTATTCAGCAGCGCCATGAAGCCGAAGTCCATGTGGAGCTGTTGGTGGCAGTGCAGCAACGACAGGCCGGGTTGGTTAGCGGTGATGTCGACGTCGATGGCTTGATAGCCCCCGATCATGGCAACGTCCTTACGCAGTCCGGCGGTGGGGGTTCCGGCGATGTGCGTGATTTCGAAGGTGTTGCGGTGAAGGTGGATCGGATGGATGTCGTCGCTAGCGTTGCGTAGCCGCAGTCGGTATCGACCGCCCCTGTTCAGCTCGAATTGCGGTGTGCGTGAGAGCATGTCGAACGAGCTACCGTTCAGTGTCCATACGTTGAAGCCATCGTGCTCGGCATTGCGTTTCTCGATCAGCAACTCGATCGTGTGGTCGGGGGTGGCCGTCGTCGCGCCGGGTTGGGTGAAGAGTCGATAGTCCCAGGTGAGCGGCGCCGGCGGCACCCATCGCGGCTCTCCGGCGCTGTTGGCGTATTCGACGACGGCGCCCATCCCGTTGCCGCGGTCGTCATCGGACAAATCTCCGAGCACCCATTTCCCCGGGCTGGTCATGCGGACGATCGCCGAGATCCGTTCGGCGGCACCCAGCCACAGCACCGGTACCTCGACGGGTTTGGGTACGGGGTTACCGTCGAGGGCCAGGACGGTAAACGTATGTGCGGGTAGAGCGAGGCTGCGGGCCTCGGTGGCGCTGGCGTTGAGGACATGCAGTAGGACCCGCTGACCCGGTGAGACCTTGATGGGCTCGCCATGACCAAGCATGGAACCGTTGATCGCGAACGCTCCGTAGCCAACCTCGAACCCGCGCGGTTTTCCGGAGGCCAATGACGCGGCCATCGCCGTCTCGCCCTTTTCCCGCAGTTCGGGAATCGGTTGGCCTGCCAGAAAATCGGCGGCCATGTCGCCGCCTCTACTGAAGGCGGGTTCGAATTCCTTGAGGGTCAGGAATACTTCTTGGTCGTAGGCGCCCGGATTTTGTTTCGGTTCGATGTAGACCGGGCCCACCTGCCCGTTGTACTGGCCCAGGCCCAGGTCGGCGCCCGGAACGAGGTGGGTGTGGTAGAAGCGGAACCCGGAGGGTCCGGGAGTGAACGACAACCGCCGCATCCCGTGCGGCGGGATGTATGGGGTGCCTTCCTCGGCAGACCCGTCGACGTCGACGGGCAGGGTCTGCCCGTGCCAGTGCAGTTGTTCGGGGGTGTCGGTGTCGTTGTGGACATCGACCACTACGCGTTTGCCTTCGGTGAAGCGCAGCAGCGGTCCGGGGAACTGGCCGTTGTAAACGGTGGTCGACACCACTCTATCGGGCACCAGCTCTACTAAACCGTGCCCGATATGCAGCGTGTAATCGGCGTTGGCGGGCGGGCTTTTGCGGCTACATCCCGCGACGGCGGTAGCTGAACCGCCGGCCGCCACTGCCGCTGCGGCGGCACCCCACTTCAGGAAGCCGCGCCTACCTACGCGCGCCACTCAACGATCCCTGATTCACTCGCGGCCCGTGCTTCCGGACCAGCCGATATCTATAACGCCGGCACCGTTGAACGGTAACGCACAGGGAGGCTCAACCGGAATGCACGGAGTCGCGGGGGATACTCAACGTCAACCGTCTCGGGTTTGACGCCGGTTTGGCGGGTGCCCCGACTGTTGAGCGGCGCACCAGGGCGCTTGAGCGGGAGGTTGTCCTGGAAGGGATCGCGGCACCGATTCGTAGCATCGGCGATGCAGCTCGACTACGTCCCACCCGAGCAGGTCGTGTCCGGAATCCGGTGTAAATAGGGAGCACGGGCGTAGGTTCCGCTTCACGACCTGCAAGTCTGCGAAGAAGGAAGTCACGCCCGTGCCTGTTC
>Ga0209040_10000594_pt1 | contig 27957 bp, 27 predicted proteins | sample BogFormECP12_OM3_FD_188240 | JGI IMG/M metagenome (GOLD analysis project Ga0209040, IMG submission 188240) | Bog forest soil microbial communities from Calvert Island, British Columbia, Canada - ECP12_OM3 (SPAdes) (version 2) | ecosystem: Environmental > Aquatic > Freshwater > Wetlands > Bog ... | reverse complement strand
ATGGAGGAATTCGACCAGCTCATGGAGCCGTGGCTCGAAGACTACGAGCGCAAGCGATCGGCCGGCGGAAAGTAGCCGAGAACTCGGCACTCTCCAGAAGAAGCTTTGCTCGTAGAAATAGAGGCTCGGATTGGCGCATTGAACACCAAGATCAGCGCGGCGATCACGCTCGGGCCTCAGTTCCGGATCGGCCACTCTTACGTAACACCGGATACCGATGCCCCGATCAGCGACGGCCGCGCATGGTTCCGAGCCAGGGTCGAGACGGAAATCGGCCCATTGCTCGACGAGTACTGGTATGACGCGCCTGATACAGCCAAAGCGGCGCGGTCTGAGCTTATGGCAGGGCTCGATTGATAAAACCATCGGATGACGCGGAGACACCTCCCAGCGAGCGGCTGATCGGTCGTACTCCGATCAGGAACCTCTGGCTCCTAATGCTGTACGCCTCGGAACTGACGCGGGTCAGAGGCGCTTTCGACGCGGTCGTCGAACGAAAACAGCGACGATATTCCGGATTTGATTGCCCGGCTTTTGACGAATGCCGTTGAGCGCCGCCTTCGTCGCAACCTGACCCGAGGTTACTGTCATCGTGAGAAAGCGCTCACGCGAGTCCGTGGCCGAATCGATATGCTCACAACCGAAACCGAGCAACTCCTATCGCAAGGGAAGGTATTTTGCCGCTACGAAGAACTGACCGTAGACACGCCACGAAATAGGCTTGTCCGCGCGGCACTGGAGTTGGTGGCTCGACTGGTTCAAACGAGCGACGTGATTCGCCAGTGCCGTGCGCTGGCAGCTACCCTCGGCCGAGCAGGGGTGGGCGGGACGCGCCCGTCCCGTGCCGAACTTGCAGCGGATCAGATTGGACGAAACGACTCGGACGACCGCTTCGTAGTCGCCCTCGCTCGGTTGGCTTTCGATTTGGCGCTCCCAACCGAAGAGTCTGGCACAACGGCCTTCGTCGCTCCCGATCGGGAGGAAGCCTGGGCACGTCGATTGTTTCAAAAGGCGGTCCTCGGCTTCGCGAGGGTTGAGTTGGAACCGTTGGGATGGCTCATTCGTGGCGACATACCCCTTGAATGGCAGTATTCATGCGTCTCAGCAGGACTGACTGCGATCCTCCCCCGGATGGTGACTGACATCGTGCTTGACGGGCCGAATGGGGGACGACGCCTCGTGATAGACACCAAGTTCACTTCCATTCTCGGAACAGGGCGCTTCGGCGGCGCGAGCCTGAAGAGCGGATATCTTTACCAGATATGCTTATCTTCGGTCTCAGGAGGGCCGCGGCTTGCGATGGGACACAGCGGCCGGCTTGCTCTTGCATCCAGCGATCGGCTCGCAACTCCACGAGCACGTCACGATCCAAGGCCATCCGATTGCGTTCGCAACGATTGACCTCAGTGGTCCGTCTGCGGACATCCGTAATGAGCTGCGGCGTATCCTTCGCGCCGACTTCTCGCTTCCGGATCACAACTCTGTACAGCCTCCCGCTGTAGTTTGCTGAAGGCGTGGGCACCTAACATCTCAGCTGATCCGCGAACGCCCTCCTGTTTGTTACGCAAACCATGCAAGACCATGCTTTATCAATTTCCACGAATTGAAATTATGCGGCTCCAGGTGGACGGAACGACGATCATCCCGCTCGATGAGTATCGCTCTCTCCAGATCGACGGTTCCAAGCCGACCTCGGTCAATTCCGGCCACTGGGGATGTCCGCAAGGGGTCGAAACCGGCTCTCCGCGCAACGTCGTCCCGGCGCCCGAAAGGCCCCGCGATCAGCTTCGCCATGAAACGCGGCAGAACCTCTGTGCAGAGGTAACTACCGCGCCCGCACGCGCCGCAGCAGCAGGCGGGTGGCGCCCGGGTTGTTCGGCGGGTGCGCGGCGGCCAGCACCAGCGGACGCAGGCCGGGCAGGTTGAGCCAGAGCGGCAGCTCGCGGCGGATCACGCCGCCGCCGGTGCGCGCGCCTGCGCGATATCGCGAACGCCCAAGCCGCCCCCCGGCCCGCCGCCCAGCCCGTCACGATGCCGCCGAGAGCCGCCCTACCCGCCGGCCGCCCGCCGGCGCGTCACCGCGGGAACCGCCGGCTCGTCGGGATTGGCGAGTGCCGCGAGCAGCGCCTCGCGCAAGGCGTCGAGCTTGCGCTCGTTCTCGACCTTCAGCCCGAACACGTCCTTGACGTAGAACACGTCGACCGCGCGGACGCCGTAGGTGGTGACGTGGGCGGAGGCGATCTGCACCCCCTGCGCGCTCATCGCGGCGGTGACGTCGTGCAGCAGCCCGGGCCGGTCCCGCCCGTTGACCTCGACGACCGTGTAGGTGTTGGACGCATGGTTGTCGATCACGACGCGGGGCGGCACGTGAATCGCCCGCATCCGCCGCCCGATCAGCGAACTCGACGCGGCACGGATCTCGGCGTCCAGCTTGATCCGCCCCTGCAAGGCCTGCTCGATCAGCACGGACAGCCGGGCCAGCCGGTGCGGCGCGTCGAACAGCCCGCCGGCGGCGTCCTGCACCCAGAACGTATCCAGCGCCATCCCGTTGGTCAGCGTGTGGATGCGCGCGTCCACGATCGAAGCACCGGCAACGGCCAGCGCCCCGGCGATGCGGCTGAACAACCCGGCGTGGTCGGCGGCATAGACGGTCACCTCGGTGACGGCGCGGGCGGGCAGCGGCTGGGTCTGCACCGTCAGCGACGAGCCACGGCGCTCGGCGTCGCGGATCAGGCGGGCGTGCCGGGCGTGGGTCTCGGGGTCGAAGGCCAGCCAGTAGCCGCCGTAGCCGAGCTCGTTGAACCAGGCGATCTCGCTCTCCGGCCAGTCGGCGAGCTGGGCGGCGGCGGCCTGCTTGGCGCGCTTGACGCGCACGTCGCGCTCGGCGGTGGACAGCCCGCCGGCCAGCACCTCGGCGACGCGCTGATAGAGCTCGCGCAGCAGGGTCGCCTTCCAGCCGTTCCACACCTTGGGCGAAACGGCGCGCATGTCGGCCACCGTCAGCACCAGCAGCAGGCGCAGCCGCTCGGGCGACTGGATCGTGTCGGCGATGTCCAGGATCGTCTTGGGGTCGTCGATGTCGCGCTTGAACGCGGTCTGGCTGAGCAGCAGGTGGTGCAGCACGAGCCAGGAAGCCGTTTCGGTCTCCTCGGCGGACAGGCCGAGCATCGGCCCGACCTCCTGCGCGATCTCCGCGCCGATCTCGGAATGATCGCCGCCGCGCCCCTTGGCGACGTCGTGCAGCAGCATCGCGAGATACAGCGACCGGCGCGACTGCATGTGCTCGATCAGGTTGGTGGCAACCGGTGCGACCTCGATCAGGTCGCCGCGCTCGAGCGAATTGAGGATGCGCACCGCCTCGATCGTGTGCTCGTCGACGGTGAAGACGTGGTAGGTGTCGAACTGCATCTGCCCAACGATGCGCGCCCAGTCGGGCAGGAAGCGGCCGAGCAGCCCGGTCTCGTTCATCACCGACAGCCAGCGTGCGCCGTCGGCCCGCCCGGTCTCGGGATTCCGCCCGCACAGCAGGTCCATGAAGATGTCGGCCGCCTCGGGGTCGCCGCGCAGCGTGACGGCGCGGCGTTCGTTGCGGATCAGGGATCGCAGCGCGAGCGGATGCAGCAGCAGGGTGCGGTCGCGCGCGACCTGCAGAATGCGCAGCATCTGTACCGGCTCGACATCGAAATCGCGCGCGGCGAGCGGCATCAGCTTGCCCTCGGCCAGCACGAAGCCGGCGTCGATCAGCACGCGGTCGGTCTCGGCGGCGATCGCGGGCGGCCCGAGCGCGATGCGCAGCATGGCCGGCTCGAGCAGATGGGTCGCGCGCACGACCTCCCGCACGGTCAGGAAGTAGTGGCGCATGAGACGCTCGACACCGTCCTGGGTGCCGTGGCGGGTGTAGCCCATGCGCGCGCCGACCACCGGCTGCAGGTCGAAGGTCAGCCGCTCCTCGGCGCGGCCGGAGACATAGTGCAGGTGGAACCGCACCGTCCACAGGAACTCCCAGGCGCGGCGGGCGTGGCGGGCCTCGCCGGCGGTCAGCAGCTGCGGGCCGTGCTCGTCGGCGAGTTCGGCCATCGTGGTGATGCCGAACATGTAGCGGGCGATCCAGTACAGCGTCTGCAGGTCGCGCAGCCCGCCGCGGCCCTCCTTGACGTTGGGCTCGACCAGGAACGGGCTGTCGCCGTAGCGGGCGTGCCGCGACTCGCGCTCGGCGGCCTTGGCGTGGATGAACTCGCCGGCGCCGAGCGCGGCGCACTCGGCGCGGAACCGGGCGGCGAAGTCCTCGAACAGCGCGGTGTCGCCGGCGATCAGCCTTGCGTCGAGCATCGAGGTGCGCACCGTCAGGTCGCGCCGCGCCTCCTCCAGGCAGTCGGGGATGGTGCGGGTGGCGTGCCCGACCTTCAACCCGAGGTCCCAGAGGAAGTACAGCATGTACTCGATGATCCGCAGGGTCTGCGGCCGCGGCTCGCTGGGCGTGAGGAACAGCAGGTCGATGTCGCTGAATGGGGCGAGCGCGCCGCGCCCGTAGCCGCCGGTGGCGGCGACCGCGACGCGGTCGGGCTCGCCGCCCCGCTCGCCACGGGGCGCCCCACTGAAGTCCCCACTGGCCTCGTCCTCGTCGGCATCCCGGTCGGTCAGCGCATGACCGAGCAGGGCGGCGACCAGCGTGTCGGTCAGCACGCCGAGACGCCGCGCGGCGACGAGGCCTGACAGATGCTCGGTCTCGAACGCGTGGCGGACGTGGTTCTGCACCCGCGCGAGGTGCCGCCGGAACACGGCAAGCGCCGCCTCGCGCGACAGCCCCCCCTTGCCCGCGCGCAGCGCCGCCAGCGCGTCGCGCAGCTGGGCGGCGGCGGCTTCGGGCGAGGCCGGCAGGGGGGACGGATGCACCATGTTTCAGGATGCTAGATCGGTCTTCGCGGCAGCAACAGGAAGAAGAGCCTTCAGCCGGTACAGTGTTTCCAATGCGTCACGCGGGGCGAGCGAATCGGGATCCACTTCCGCCAGCGCCGCGTGCAGCGGGTCGGGCGCATCCGTCGATGTGACCGGGACCGGCGGCGCGGGCTCCGGCAGCCCGGCGAACAGCGGCAGATCCGACGCCGGACGCTGCCGCGACGCCTCCAGCGAGGCGAGCAGCACGGCCGCGCGCCGCACCACCGGCGCCGGCACGCCGGCCAGTTCGGCGACATGCACGCCCCAGCTCCGTCCCGCCGCGCCCGGCGCCACCTCGTGCAGAAACACAACGCTGCCCTTCCATTCCCGCACGCGCATGGTGTGCGGCGACAGCCACGGCAGCCGGTCGGCGAGGCTCGCGAGTTCGTGGAAATGTGTGGCGAAGATGGTACGGCAGCGCACCTGCGTGTGCAGCGCCTCCAGCACCGCCCAGGCGATGGCGAGGCCGTCGAGCGTGGACGTGCCGCGGCCGATCTCGTCGACCACCACCAGGCTGCGCGGCCCGGCCTGGTTCAGGATGGCGGCCGTCTCGGTCATCTCCACCATGAAGGTCGAGCGGCCCCGCGCGAGGTCGTCGGCCGCGCCCACGCGGCTGAACAGCCGGTCGCACACGCCGATCTCGGCGGAGTCCGCCGGCACCGGCAGGCCCGACTGGGCAAGGATGACGATCAGCGCGTTCTGCCGCAGGAACGTCGACTTGCCGGCCATGTTCGGCCCGGTGAGCAGCAGGACGCGGCGGTCGGGCGACAGGTCGCAGTCGTTGGGCACGAAACGGGTCGTGCCCTTCAGCGCCGCCTCGACCACCGGGTGCCGGCCGGCGCGGATGCAGAACGCGGTGTCGGCGGTCACCAGCGGACGGCACCACTCGCCGGCCGCCGCCAGCGACGCCGCCGACTGCGCAACATCGAGTGCCGCCAGCGCCGCGGCACAGCCGGCCAGCCCGTCGGCCGCGTCCAGCACGGCGGCATACAGCGTCGTCAGCACGATCCGCTCGCGCGCGGCCGCGCGTTCGGCGGCCTCGGCGATGCGGCGGTCCAGATCGGACAGTTCGGCGGTCGAAAACCGCGCCCCGCTCGCCATCCCCTGCCGCAAGGTCAGGCCGGGCTGGGCGCGCAGCGTTTCCACGGCCGCGGCCGGCGCCTCGATCACGTATCCGAGCTGCGCGTGATGGCGGATCTTCAGGCTCGCCACACCGAAGCGCTGCGCGTAGTCGAGCTGCAGCTGCGCGATCACCCGCCGCGTGTCGTCGCGCAGCGCCCGCTCGGCGTCGAGCTCGGGATCGAACCCGGCACGGATCGCGCCGACATCGTCCGCACGCGCCGGCAGCGCATCGGCCAGCGCCGCCTGCAACCGTGCCGCCAGCGCATCGGCCGGACGGAGCGCCGCGCGCGCCTGCGCAAGCGAGGCGGGCAGCGGATCGGCCAGTGCCGCTTGGGCGGACGCGGCGGCGGCGAGCCCGTCGCGGATCGCGGCGAGGTCGCGCGGCGTGCCGCGGGCGACCGACACCCGGGCCAGCGCCCGCGCGATGTCCGGCGCCCCTTTCAACGCCGCCCGCAAGGACGGGGCCGATGCCGGATCGGCAATCAGTGCGGCCCATTCGTCCTGCCGCGCGGCGACCGCGGCCGCGTCGGTCAGCGGCGAGGCCAGCCGCTCCGCCAGCAGCCGCGCGCCGGCGCCGCTCAGCGTCCGTTGCACCGCCGACAGCAGACAGTGCGGGCCGCCGTCGCGTGCCCGGGTGATCTCCAGGCTCGCGCGCGTGGCGGCGTCCATCGCGAGGCGGCCGGCATCCGCGCGCGGCAGCGGCCGGCCGAGACGCGGCAGCTTGCCCGCCTGCGTGGCGCGCACGTAGTCGAGCGCCAGGCACGCGGCCACCGCTTCGGCGTCGCTGAAGGCGCCGAACGCATCGAGGCTCGCCACCGCATAGGCCTCCGCGACCCGGCGCCGTGCCGCCAGCGGCGCGGACGGCGGAACCTCCGGCGCCCGCTTCGCCTCGTCGTCGCCAAGCGCGACACCTTGCGGCGCGAGAATCTCGGCCGCGTCCAGACGCCCGAGCAGCGTCGACAGCTCGGACCGGGCAACGAGCGCGGTCTCGAACAGGCCGGTGGACACATCCAGCCACGCCGCCCCGATACCCTCCGGTGTTTCCGCCAGCGCCAGCAGCAGGTTGGGGCGGCCGGCCTCCAGCAGCGTCTCCTCGGTCAGCGTGCCGGGGGTAATCAGCCGGATCACCTCGCGCCGGATCGGCGCCTTGCCGCTGCGGGACTTGGCGTCCTCCATCTGCTCGGCGACCGCGACGCGAAAGCCGCGCCGGATCAGCCTTGCGAGGTAGCTGTCGGCCGCATGCATCGGCACGCCGCACATCTGGATCGGCGCGCCGTCGTGCTCGCCCCGGTGCGTCAGCGCGATATCGAGTGCCGCCGCCGCCGCCTCCGCATCGGCGAAGAACAGCTCGTAGAAGTCGCCCATCCGGAAGAAGACGAGCGCGTCGGGGTGTGCGGCCTTGATGGCGAACCACTGCGCCATCGCGGGCGTGGCGTTGCGCGGATCGGGCACGCGCGCGGGACGCGCGTCGTCCAGCGCGTCCATCAGGCCGGAGCGGGCAAGGCAAGCATCACCGCACATGATAGGGAACGGTGCGAATGCTCAAGCCCGCCGGGACGGCAAAACTGCCGGGTAATTCACTTCGGCCCGCGCGCGGCGCAGGATGGCCGGACGACGGGGAGGAGACCGACGATGGCTGACGGCGATACGCGCTCTGCGCACACCTCGGACGAAGAGGCGCTCGCGCTGCACGCGTCGGGACGGCCCGGCAAGCTGGAGACGCGGATCACCAAGGCGCTGACCACGGCGCGGGACCTCAGCCTCGCCTACTCGCCCGGCGTGGCCGTGCCGTGCCTGCACATCCAGAAGGACCCGTCGCTCGCCTACGAGTACACGACCAAGGGCAACATGGTCGCCGTGATCTCCAACGGCACCGCCGTGCTGGGGCTCGGCAATCTCGGCGCGCTCGCGTCCAAGCCGGTGATGGAAGGCAAGGTGGCGCTGTTCAAGCGCTTCGCCGATGTCGACGGCATCGACCTCGAGGTCGGCACCGAGGACGTCGACGAGTTCATCAACGCCGTGCGCTTCCTGGGCCCCGGCTTCGGCGGCATCAACCTCGAGGACATCAAGGCGCCCGAGTGCTTCATCATCGAGCAGCGGCTGCGCGAGCTGATGGACATCCCGGTGTTCCACGACGACCAGCACGGCACGGCGATCGTCGCCACCGCCGGCCTGATCAACGCCTGCCACCTGACCGGGCGCGACCTCGGCGACGTCAAGCTCGTGGTCAACGGCGCGGGCGCCGCGGCGATCGCCTGCGTCGAGCTGATCAAGGCGATGGGCGTGCGCGGCAGCAACGTCATCCTCTGCGACACCAAGGGCGTCGTCTACAAGGGCCGCAGCGAGGGCATGAACCAGTGGAAGAGCGCGCACGCGGTGGAGACGCGCGCGCGTACGCTCGTCGATGCGGTCGAGGGTGCGGACATCTTCTTCGGCCTGTCGGTCAAGGGCGCGCTGACGCAGGACATGGTCCGCCGCATGGCCGCCAAGCCGATCATCTTCGCGATGGCCAACCCCGATCCGGAGATCACGCCGGAGGAGGCACGCGCGGCCAGCCCCGATGCGATCATCGCGACGGGCCGCAGCGACTATCCGAACCAGGTCAACAACGTGCTCGGCTTTCCGTACATCTTCCGCGGCGCGCTGGACGTGCGGGCGCGCACGATCAACGAGGCGATGAAGATCGCCGCGGCCGAGGCGCTGGCGAAACTCGCGCGAGAGGACGTGCCCGACGAGGTGCGCACCGCGCAGGCCGGCGGCAAGATGACGTTCGGCCCCGAGTACATCATCCCCAACGCCTTCGACCCGCGCCTGATCGCGTGGATCCCGCCGGCGGTGGCGAAAGCGGCGATCGACAGCGGCGTCGCACAGCGCGACCTGCCCGACCTGCGCAAATACGCGCGCGAGCTGTCGGGCCGGCTCGATCCGACGGCGAACGCGCTGGACGCGATCATGGAGAGCGTGCGCGGCAACCCCAAGCGCGTCGTGTTCGCCGAGGGCGAGGAGGAGAAGGTCGTGCGCGCGGCGGTTGCGTTCCGCAACGCGGGCTACGGCACACCGGTGCTGATCGGGCGCGAGGATCGCGTGCGGAGCATGATGGAGTCGCTCGCCGCGGCCGACACGACCGGCATCGAGATCCACAACGCGCGCCTGTCGTCGCACAACCAGCGCTACACGGACTACCTCTACGCGCGCCTGCAGCGCAAAGGGTTCCTGCTGCGCGACTGCCAGCGCATGGTCAACCAGGACCGCAACGTCTTCGCCGCCTGCATGCTGGCCATCGGCGACGCGGACGCGATGGTAACCGGGCTGACGCGCTCGGCGACGGTGTGCCTGGAGGACATCGGCTACGTGATCGACCGCGCGCCGATCGGCGTGCCGTTCGGCCTGACGCTGATGGTGGGCATGCGCGGCACGACGATCTTCATCGCCGACACGCTGATCCACTTCCGCCCCAATGCGCGCGAGATGGCCGACATCGCGATCGGCGCCGCCGCCGCCGCCCGCCGCCTCGGCCACGAGCCGCGCGTCGCGCTGGTGTCGCACTCCACCTTCGGCCAGCCGCTGCACACGGCGGCGGAGGTGATGCGCGACGCGGTTGCGATCCTCGACCAGCACGGCGTGGATTTCGAATACGATGGCGAAATGAGCCCGGACGTGGCTTTGGATCCGGCTTACCGTGCGCTGTATCCGTTCTGTCGGCTGACGCACAACGCGAACGTGCTGATCGTGCCGGGCCTGCACTCGGCGCACATCGTCTCGCGCTTGGCACCTCGGCTCGGCGGCGGAACGACGATCGGGCCGATCCTGATCGGCTTGCAGAAGGCGGTGCAGATTGCGCCGATGGACTCGACCGCGACCGGGCTCGTGGATATCGCCTGCCTCGCCGCGCACCAGGCGACGTGGCCGTACTGGCGCGACCGCGCCGACCGGCTGGTCGGCGCCATGCGCGAGGAGGGACGCGGCCGCCGCGTGATCGCCGGCGACGACTGATCGCGGGGCGGCGTGCGGGCGGTCAGTCCGGCCGCACCAGCACGTGCTGCTTGCGCCCGACCGACAGCTTCACCGCGCCGTCGCGCAGGTCCGCCAGCGTGACGACGCGGGTCTCCTCGGTCACGACGGCGTCGTTGATGCGCACGCCGCCGCCGCGGATCAGGCGGCGCGCCTCGCCGTTGCTCGCAGCCAGCGACACCACGGTCAGCAGGCGGAAGATCGGCACGCCCTCGGTCAGTTCCGCCGCCGGCACGTGTGCGCTCGGCAGCGTCGCGGCGGTCTGGCCTTCCTCGAACGTGACGCGAGCGGTTTCAGCGGCGCGCGCCGCTTCGGCGCGCCCGTGCGCGAGTGCGGTCGCCTCGGTCGCCAGCACCTTCTTGGCCTCGTTGACCTCGGCGTGGCGCAGCGCCTCCAGCCGCGCGATCTCGTCGAGCGGCAGATCGGTGAACAGGCGCAGGAAGCGGCCGACATCGGCGTCGTCAGTGTTGCGCCAGAACTGCCAGTAGTCGTACGGCGGCAGCTTGTCGGCGGTCAGCCAGATCGCGCCGCGCGCGGTCTTGCCCATCTTCGCACCCGACGCCGTCTGGATCAGCGGCGTGGTCAGGCCGAACACCGTCGCGCCGTCGGTGCGGCGCACCAGATCGACGCCGGAGACGATGTTGCCCCACTGGTCCGATCCGCCCATCTGCAACGTGACGCCGTGACGGCGGAACAGCTCGCGGAAGTCGTAGCTTTGCAGGATGGCGTAGTTGAACTCCAGGAACGTCATGCCCTGCTCGCGCTCCAGCCGCGAGCGCACGCTGTCGAACGACAGCATCCGGCTGACGCTGAAATGCACGCCCACTTCGCGCAGCAGCTCGATGTAGCCCAGCTTGTCGAGCCAGTCGGCGTTGTTCGGCATGATCGCGTCCGACGCACCATCGCCGAAACGGATGAACGGGGCGAAGCAGCGGCGGATGCCGGCCAGGTTCTCGGCGATCTGCGCGTCGTCGAGGAAGGCGCGCGCCTCGTCGCGGAAGCTCGGGTCGCCGATCCGCGTCGTGCCGCCGCCCATCAGCACCACCGGCTTGTGACCGTGCCTTTGGAACAGGCGCAGCAGCATGATCTGCATCAGGCTGCCGACATGCAGGCTGTCCGCGGTGGCGTCGAAGCCGATATAGCCGGTCAGCCGGGCGCCGGTCAGCGCGTCGTCGAGGGCGTCGGTGTCGGTGCACTGGAAGACGAAGCCGCGCGCGGTCGCCTCCCGCAGGAACTCGCTGTTGGGCATGATGCGGGGCGGTAGCATGGAGACGCACATGATGGAACCGGCGATCGGGCTGATGAGCGGCACGTCGCTGGACGGCGTGGACGCCGCCTGGATCGAGACGGACGGCGAACGCATCGGCGCCCTGGGCCCGGCGATCACGCTGCCCTATGACGACGCGCTGCGGGGACTGCTGCGCGACCTGCTCGACCGCGCGCCGACGCTCGCGTCCGACGACGCCGACCTGCGGCGCGCGACCGCGCTGCTGACGCAGCGCCATGCCGAAGCAGTCCGCGCACTCGGACGGGACGCGACGATCGTCGGCTTCCACGGCCAGACGATCCTGCACCGTCCCGACGCGCGGCGAACCTGGCAGATCGGCGACGCGGCCCTGCTCGCCCGGCACACCGGTCTGCCGGTCGCACACGACTTCCGCAGCGCCGACGTGGCCGCGGGCGGCGAGGGCGCGCCCCTCGCCCCGGTGTTCCACGCGGCGCTGGCGGCACCGCTGCCCAAGCCGCTCGCCGTGCTGAACATCGGCGGCGTGGCGAACGTCACCTGGATCGGTGCCGATGGTGCGTTGGTTGCGTTCGACACCGGGCCGGGGAACGGCCCGCTCGACGACTGGACGCGCCGCCACACGACGCGAGCGTATGATGCGGACGGAAGGCTCGCGAGTTCAGGCACGGTCGATGCCGGCGTGCTCGGCCGCCTGCTCGCCGACCCCTATTTCGCCCGCCCCGCGCCCAAGTCGCTCGACCGGCTGGATTTCGCGCGCACGCTCGCCGCCTCGGGCCTCGACGCGCTGTCGCCTGCCGACGGCGCGGCAACGCTCGCGGCCTTCATCGCCGGCGCGGTCGCCGCCGCCCCCCTGCCGGCGCCGCCCGTCACATGGATCGTCTGCGGCGGCGGCCGGCGCAACCCGGTGATCATGCGCGCGCTGCGCGCCGCACTCGCCGCCCCCGTGGAGCCGGCCGAGGCGCACGGCTGGGACGGCGATGCGATCGAGGCGCAGTGCTTCGGGCTGCTGGCCGCACGCGTCAAACGCGGTCTGCCGCTGACCTATCCCGGCACGACGGGCGTGGCCGCACCGCTCGCGGGCGGCGCGATCGTCGCGCCGCCCGCCTGAGCACGCGCGTCAGAATACCGGCAGGTTCGGCAGCGGCTTGTGGAACCACTTGTCGTGGATCGCATTCAGCTCGCCGTTGTTCTTGACGAAGTAGACGAACGTGTTGACCCACTGGTGCAGGTTCCACTGGTCCTTGCGCATGGTGATGCCGTTGGGCTGCTGCAGCACGATGAACTTGCGCTCGATGTTGCCCTCCGGGTGCTTGGCGTAGAACTCGTCGCCGGTCAGTCCGGTCTCGGCGATCGCGTCGACCTGGCCGGCGAGCAGCGCCTCGTAGGTGCTCGGGTCATCGTCGAAGCGGGCGATCTTCACCGCGCTGCCGAGCGTCTTGCTCAGGATCACGTCCTGCACCGTGCCGCGCGGCACGCCGACGCGCAGGCCCTTGAGGTCCTGGATCGAGGTGATGTGCGTGTCCTTCGGCGCGAACACCACGTTCTCGATCGCGCTGTAGGGGATCGAGAACATCACCTGCTTGGCGCGCTCTGGCGTGATGCCGAACGTCGCCACGATCAGATCGACCTTGTTGGTCAGCAGGAACGGGATGCGGTTGGGGCTGGTGAGCTGCACCAGGTTCACCTTCACGCCCAGATACGACCCGAGCAGTTTCGCGACGTCGATGTCGTAGCCGTCGGGCTGCTGCTGGTCATTCAGGATGCCGTAGGCGGCAGGTCGACCAGCACGCCGATGTTGATCGTCCCGCGCGAGAGGATCTCGTCGACGGTCTGCGCCCGCGCCAACGGGATTGTAAGGAGAAGGAAGACAGCAAGCCACCTTAACAGCTTCATTTGTAACCTCCCATGGAGTTCCTCGAGGCTAGACGCGCTGACCCGTCATTGCGAGCGTAGCGAAGCAAACCAGGGCCGCGTGAGAAGCGCCTGCCGGTCGGCCCTGGATTGCTTCGTCGCTACGCTCCTCGCAATGACGACGTGACGACCCATCCGAACCCACTCGCCTCATCGCTTGTAGGCGAGTCCAAGCCGCCGCTCCAGCCGTCCCGCCGCGATCGTCAATGGCCAGCAGATGGCGAAGTAGATCGCGGCGACCAGGCCGAACACGATGAACGGCCGGATGGTGGCGTTGTTGACCATCTGCCCGGCCCGCGTCAGCTCCACGAAGCCGATGATCGAAGCCAGCGACGTGCTCTTGATCAGGTTGACCGTGAAGCCGACGGTCGGCGGGATCGCGATTCGCAGCGCCTGCGGCAGCACCACGCGCAGCATCAGCGGCAGGTAGTGCAGACCCAAGGCCCGCGCGGCCTCGGTCTGGCCGCGTGCGATGCTCTGGATCGAGCCGCGCCAGATCTCGCCGAGGAACGCGCCCGCGTTCAGGCTGAAGCCGAGCACCGCCGACAGCCACGGGCCCAGCGACAGGCCCACCATGTCGGCGCCGAAGAACACCAGGAACAACTGCAGCAGCAGCGGCGTGCCCTGGAAGATGCGGATGTAGACGATCGCCGCCCAGCGCGCCGCGCGCGAGTCCGAGGTGCGCATCAGCGCCACCGTCAGGCCCACCACCGCGCCGCCCGCGAAGGCGAGCACCGACAGCAGCACCGTCCAGCGCACGGCGGCGAGGATGAACAGCAGGTCGCCGGCGTTCAGCGACCTCATCGCTGCGCCGCCTTCTTGCCGAACGCCACCCGTTCGATCACAGCGAAGGCGCCGCTGAACGCGAGCGACAACACCAGATAGATCGCGCTCGCGGTCAGGAACGCCTCGAACGGCCGGAACGTCCGCGCCTGCACGTCCTGTGTGGCCGCCGTCAGCTCGTCGGCGGAGATCACCGAGACGACCGAGGAATTCAGCATCAGCAGGATGAACTGGCTGCCCAGGGGCGGCACGACCGCGCGCAGCGCCTGCGGCAGCACGACCAGGCGGAAGATCTGCAGCCGGTGCAGCCCCAGCGCCGCTGCTGCCTCGGTCTGGCCGTGGCCGATGCTCTCGATGCCGGCCCGCACGATCTCGATGGTGTAGGCGCTGCCGTTGGCGACCATCGCGAGCAGCGCGCCCTCGTTGGCGTCCAGCCGCACGCCCAGCCTGGGCAGGCCGAAATACAGCATGAACAGCTGCACCAGGAACGGCGTGTTGCGGATCGCCTCGACATAGCCGCCGACAATCGCGCGCAGCCAGCGCGGTCCCGACGTGCGTGCCAGCGCGCCGAAGATGGCGATCACCAGGCTGAGCAGCATCGACAGCGCCGACAGCCGCAGGGTCAGCAGCGTGCCGTCGAGGAACTCGTCGCGCGCGGCCCAGATGTCGGCGAAATGGAAGGTGTATGTCACCCGCCGCCACCGCCGCGCATGTCCGTCCCCGTCCCGTTCTTGCGCGCGACGTTAGCAGGCTGGCGGAGACGCGAAAGGCGCTGCGGCCGGGCAAACGAAAAAGGGCAGGCTTGCGCCTGCCCTTTTGCAACAGTGCCCGACGAGCGTGTCGGGAGGAACCGCTCAGTCGGCGGCGAGCGCCATCGCCCGGCGAGCGATCGCCTTGCCGCAATAGTCCTCGACCGCCTCGCTCACGGCCTCGGCATGGTTGGCGAACACATGGTCCGCGCCGGCGAAGATGCGGTAATCGACATGCACGCCCTTCTGCGTGTTGAGCTTGTCGACCAGCTTCTTCACCGCGGGCTCGGGCACCAGCTCGTCACGGTCGCCGTGCAGCATCAGCCCGCCGCAGGGACAAGGTGCGAGGAACCCGAAATCGTAGTGGTTGGCCGGCGGCGCCACGCTCACCCAGCCGGAGATTTCCGGCCGGCGCATCAGCAGCTGCATGCCGACGAAGGCGCCGAACGAATAGCCGGCAATCCACAGCCCGCCATGGTTCGGATTGACCGCCTGCATCCAGTCCAGCGCGGCCGCCGCATCGCCGATCTCGCCGATGCCGCCGTCATAACGGCCCTGGCTGCGGCCGACGCCGCGAAAATTGAAGCGCATCACGCTGCAGCCCAGCGCCTGGAAGGACTGGTACATCGTGTACGCGATGCGGTTGTTCATCGTCCCGCCATGCAGCGGGTGCGGATGCAGGATCAGCGCCACCGGCGCGCCTGTCTCCTTCGAATGGTGATAGCGTCCTTCGAGCCGCCCATCCGGGCCGGCGAACATCACTTCAGGCATTTATCTGCACCCGTTTTCTTTTATTGGCCCCGACCACTCGAACGCACGGCGCAACGCCGCCAACCGCCCATTCCGCCAAGGCCTGCCATTATCCCATGCATATAGGAATTGGGGCCTCCCGATACCAAGCAGGGCTTCAATTCTTGACCGCCCAACTCGGTTATTTTTATCTTCCCGGCGCAGAGAGATCCTCATGGACGCGTCAGGCCCCTCCGGGCCCAGGCGGGCCTGGGACCCCAGATCGGACGAAGGCGTGGTGACACGATCCACAAGGTTCCACGTCAAGGGACGCACATATACGCGACTGACGACGAAACGTCACAATGGATTTGTTGCATGGCTTTCATGTCCCTCCCCGAAACGGTCCGCGCCTATCGCGAGCGCGATCCCGCCGCGAAGTCGTATCTCGAGGTATTGCTGTGCTACCCCGGATTGCACGCGATCATGTGGCATCGTCTCGCGAATGCGCTCTGGCGCGCGGGATTGCTGCTGCCCGGGCGATTTGTGTCGCATATCGGACGCTGGCTGACGGGGATTGAGATTCATCCCGCAGCCAAGATCGGCCGGCGCGTGGTGATCGACCACGGCATGGGCGTTGTGGTCGGCGAAACCGCGGAGATCGGCGACGACTGCTACATCTACCACCAGGTAACCTTGGGCGTGGCGCGCGCGTCGTCCGGCAAGCGGCATCCCACCGTCGGCAACAACGTCATCATCGGCGCGGGTGCGAAGGTGCTCGGGCCGATCCGGGTCGGCGACAACGCCCGCGTCGGCGCGAACGCGGTGGTCGTCGAGGACGTGGCGGAGGACACGACCGTGGTGGGCATTCCGGCACGGCCGGTCGACCGTCCGCCGCATCCGGGCCGCCTGCCCGGCTTCGACCCGTACGGCATGCCGTGCGAGGACGTGCTCGATCCGTTCCTGCGCGACCTCGAAGGGCTGCGCGCGGAACTGGCGGAGCTGGAGGCGCGCGTCGGCCGCAGCTTCCCGGCGACGAATCCGCTCGCCGTCAGCGCGCCGGGCGGCGACCCGAGGGACCGGGCGCAAGAATCGCACCGGGCGGCCTAGCCATGCAGCTCTCCACACGCGGGCGCTACGCGGTCATGGCGATGGCGGAACTCGCCTGCCGGGAGGCGGGCGACTACCGCTGCGGCCACGTCACGGTCGCCGAGCTGGCGGCGGCCCAGCACCTCAGCTCGTGCTACCTGGAACAGCTGTTCGGCCGCATGCGCCGCGCGGGGCTGGTGCGCTCGGCGCGCGGCCCGGGCGGCGGCTATCGGCTGGCGCGCCCGGCCGGGCAGATCACGGTGGCCGACGTGATCGCCGCCGCCGAGGAAAACGTCAGCACCACCCGCTGCCAGCCCGGCGGCCCCGGCTGCGACGCCGCACCCCCCGGCGAACGCTGCCTGACCCACGGGCTGTGGGAGGCGCTGAGCACGCATATCGCCACGTTCCTGCGCAACGTGACGCTGGCCGACGTGATCGGCGGCACCGTCTCCGCCGTCGCGGCGCAGCCCGCCGCGGTCCAGGCGGCATGACCTACCTCGACGCCAACGCGAGCGAGCCATTGCGGCCGCAGGCGCGCGCGGCGGCGATCGCGGCGCTCGACGCGACCGGCAACCCGTCCTCGGTGCACGCGGCCGGACGCGCGGCGCGGCGCCTGCTGGAAGACGCGCGCGAGACGATCGCGAGCCGCTTCGGCGCCCGGCCGGCCGACGTGGTGTTCACCTCCGGCGGCACGGAGGCCAACGCGCTGGCCATCGCCGGCCTCGGCAGAGGGCGGAGCGTGATCGTCGGCGCCACCGAGCACGACGCGGTGCGCGCCGCCGTCCCCGACGCGGCCCTCTTGCCGGTGCGCCCGGACGGCACCGCCGACCTCGATGCGCTGGACGCGCTGCTGGCGCGCACGCCGGGCGCGCTGGTCTGCCTGATGCTGGCCAACAACGAGACGGGCGTGCTGCACCCGATCGGGGACGCCGCCGCGATCTGCCGCCGGCACGGCGCGCTGCTGCACGTGGACGCCGTTCAGGCCGCCGGGCGCATGCCCGTGTCCCTGCGCGGAACCGGTGCCGACAGCCTGGCGGTGTCGGGCCACAAGCTCGGCGGGCCGCCCGGCGCGGGCGCGCTGATCCTCGCCGAGGGCCGGTCCGACATCGCCCCGGTGCTGCGCGGTGGCGGGCAGGAGCGCGGGCGCCGGGGCGGCACGCCGGCCTTGCCCGCCATCGCCGGTTTCGCGGCCGCTGCGGCGCGCGGCGCCCCGCCCGGTATCGCTGGGCTGCGCGACGCCGCCGAGGCCGCCGCCGTCGCCTGCGGCGCGGTCGTCTGCGGCGGCAACGCTCCGCGCCTGCCTAACACCACGTCTGTTGCCCTGCCGGGCATCCGGGCGGACGCGCAGGTGATCGCGCTCGATCTGGCCGGGATTGCCGTCAGCGCGGGGGCAGCGTGCAGCTCGGGCAAGGTGGCCACCAGCCACGTGCTCGCGGCCATGGGTCTGGGGCCGCTGGCCGGGCAGGCCATCCGCGTGTCGCTGCCGTGGTCGGTGCAGCCGGCCGACATCGACGCCTTCGCCACTGCCTACGCCGCGATGGCCGAGCGCCTGCGCCGGCATCTCGCGGCCTGACGGGCTTCTCCGGCTCGCCCCCGCTGCCCATCTCGACCGCCATGCAGCCCGCTTCCCGCGTCTATCTCGACAACCAGGCCACCACGCGGTGCGACCCTCGCGTCGTCGACGCGATGCTGCCGTGGTTCACCGAGGCATACGGCAACCCGCACAGCGTCGAGCACGCGATGGGCCGCGAGGCCGAAGCGGCCGTCGAGACGGCACGGGAGCAGGTCGCCGCCCTGATCGGTGCGCAGGCGAACGAGATCGTCTTCACCTCCGGCGCCACCGAAAGCAACAACATCGCCATCAAGGGCGCCGCGCGTCACGCGCTGCGCATGGGCGACGACCGTCGGCGGATCGTCACGCTCGCGACCGAGCACAAATGCGTGCTGCAATCCGTCGCCGACCTCGCCGACGAAGGCTTCGAGCCGGTGTTCCTGCCCGTCGATGCCGACGGGCTGCTCGACCTCGATCGGCTGCGCGCCGCCCTGGCCGAGCCGACGCTGCTGGTCAGCGTGATGGCGGCGAACAATGAGATCGGCGTGCTCCAGCCGCTCGCGGCCATCGCCGAGATCGTCAAGGCGGCCGGCGCGCTGCTGCACACCGACGCGGCGCAGGCGGCCGGCAAGACGCAGGTCGATGTCGGAGTCGGCATCGACCTGCTGTCGCTGTCAGGACACAAGCTGCACGGGCCGAAAGGCGTGGGTGCGTTATATGTCCGGCGGCGGCCGCGGGTCCGCGTAGCCCCGCTGTTCTCAGGCGGCGGACAGGAGCGCGGCCTGCGCTCCGGCACGCTGCCGGCGCCGCTGGCCGTCGGGCTCGGCGAAGCCTGCCGGCTCGCGTGGGCGCAGATGGTGGGCGACGCCGCCCGCGCCACAGAGCTGCGCGACCGCCTGCTGGCCGGGCTTTCGGCCGCCATTCCGGGCCTGCGGGTGAACGGGGCGATGTCGCCGCGCCTGCCCGGCAACCTCAACGTCACCTTCCCCGCCGTCACGGCCGTGCGGTTGATGGAGGCAGTGCCGGAGCTCTGCGTCTCCACCGGCTCGGCCTGCTCGTCGGCGACGATCGAGCCGTCCTACGTCCTGCGCGCTATCGGGCTCTCCGACGAGGAGGCGGCGCGCAGCTTGCGGTTCGGCATCGGACGCTTTACCTCCGCCGCCGACATCGACTTCGCCATCGCCGCCCTCGCCGACGCCCACGCGACATGCGCCGCGCGAGAGGCTGCCTGACCGGAACTGCATCCATGCCCAAGATGACCTTCATCGAGCGCGACGGGACGCGCCGCGAAGTGGACGCGCCGCTCGGCCTGTCCGTGCTGGAAATCGCGCACAAGCACGGCGTCGACATCGAAGGCGCGTGCGAGGGCTCGCTCGCCTGCTCGACCTGCCACGTCATCGTCGACCCGTCCTGGATCGGCAAGCTCGCAGCACCCACCGAGGACGAGGAGGACATGCTCGACCTCGCCTTCGGGCTGGAGAAGACGTCGCGGCTCGGTTGCCAGATCGTGATGACCGAGGCGCTCGACGGGCTGGTGGTGAAGCTGCCCGCCGGCACCCGCAACATGCTCAACGCCTGACCCGCATGGACGGGGGCGGAGCCGCCCGGATGCGCGTGCTCGTCGCCATGTCGGGCGGCGTGGATTCCAGCGTGGTCGCCGGCCTGCTGCACGAGGCGGGACACGACGTCGTCGGCGTGACGTTGCAGCTCTACGACCATGGTGCCGCCACTGGCCGCAAGGGCGCGTGCTGCGCCGGCCAGGACATCCACGACGCGCGGCGGGTGGCCGATCATCTCGGCATCCCGCATTACGTGATCGACGCCGAGCGCCGCTTCGCCGACGCGGTGATCGCCGACTTCGCCGACACCTACGCGAACGGCGAAACGCCGGTGCCGTGCATCCGCTGCAATCAGACGGTGAAGTTCGCCGACCTCCCCGCGCTCGCGCGCAGCCTGGGCGCGGACCGCCTCGCCACCGGCCACTACGTGCGGCGCATCGACGGCCCCGACGGGCCGGAACTGCACCGCGCCGCCGACCTGTCGCGCGACCAGTCGTGGTTCCTGTTCGCAACGACGCGAGCGCAGCTCGAGATGTGCGTCTTCCCGCTCGGTGCGATGCCGGACAAGGCGGCGGTCCGGCGCGAGGCGGCGCGGCTCGGCTTGCCGGTCGCCGACAAGCCCGACAGCCAGGACATCTGCTTCGTCCCGTCCGGCGGCTACGCCGACGTGGTCGGCCGCCTGCACCCCGAGGCGCTCGCACCGGGCGAGATCGTCGACGAGGCGGGCGAGGTGATCGGCACGCATGACGGCATCGCGCGCTACACCGTGGGACAGGCGCGGCGGCTCGGCCCGGCGGCTTCTGGCCGCGTCGTCGTCGCGCTCGATCCCGCGCGCCGCCGCGTGGTGATCGGCCCGCGCCAGGCCGGCACGCGCGACATCGCGCTGCGGGACGTCAACTGGATCAGTCGCCCGCCGTCGGCGCCGGTCCGTTGCAAAGCGAAGCTGCGCGCACGCGACGAACCTCGCGCCGTCACCGTCGAGACGGACGCCGAGGGCAATGCGAGCGCATTGCTGGACGAACCCGCGCTTCCCGCGCCCGGACAGGCCTGCGTCCTGTACGACGGCGACCGCGTGCTCGGCGGCGGCTTCATGCGGCGCGCGGCGTAGCGCATGATCGGCTCCGGCGCTGTCGCCGAAGCCGTGAACGCGAGCCAAGCTGGAGCGTCGCGATGACGTTGTTTTCCGGTACGACGCCGGCCGTGACGCCGGTTTTCGTCGGCGGCGCACCCCGGACCGGCACGACCGTGCTGCATGCCCTGATCTGCACCGGACCGCGCGTGAACGACTACATCGCGGAGTGCACCTACCTCACGGGTCTGATGGCTTGCTACGTCGACTGCCTCGGCCTGTTCGACGTGCATACGAAGTACTACTTCGATGACCTGTCGGCGTTTGCCGAGTTCCATGCCGGCACGGTAGAGACGTTCCTGGCCAAGGCGTGGGAGCGAACCGGGAAACCCGAGCTTCTCGCGCTGAAAAGCCCGATCCTGACGCTCTACTTCCACCACCTGGCGAGACTGCTTCCGGGCGCGAAGTTCGTCGTGTCCGTTCGAGACCCGCGTGACGCCATCCTGTCGCGCGTCGAAGTTGCCGAACGCAAGGGCGACGTCGCGCCGGACGATGCGCTACATGAGGCGTGCCTGGAATATGCGGCCGTCTATCGCGCCGTGCTGGACAATATTGATGCGTTCGGAGATCGCATCCTGTTCGTGGACTACGCCCGGCTGGTGCGCGAACCGGACGAGCTGACCAGGATTTCCGACTTCGTCGACACGGTCGATCCAGCCGCGATATGGACGGGTGGGCTGACCCATCCAGGCAATCACAAGGACACCGAGTGGGCGACCGCGCTCTACGGGGAACGGATGTCTGCCGCATCGGTCGGTCGCTTCGAGGGGAAGCTGTCCGGGCCGATGCTGCAGACAATATCGGACCTCTGTGGCGACGTGGAGGAATGGCTGCGCGCCGTGCAAACGCTGCGAGCCGTGCAGCGGGCGGCCTGACCGCCGATCGGCGAACTCAGCGCCCGAACAGCCGGCCCAGCAGCCCGCGGCGCTTGGGCGGCTCGGCTTGCTGCGTCGCCTCGGGGACGAACGCCGCGCGCGCCTCCTCGGGCACCTCCGTCTCGCCGCGCAGCAGAGACCAGGCGGGCGAGACGGTCGGCGGCGGCGCGGGTTCCGGCGCCGGCTCCTCGGCGTCGGCCGCCGCAGGATGCGGACCGACCGGCTCTGCCCCAAGCGTCGGCGGTTCAGGCGGGACCGGTTCGCGGAGATCGACGATTTCGTCGCTCAGCGTCACGCCCGCCTGTGCCGCGCGATCGCGGACGGCGGCGATGGTGGGCTCGATGTGCGATGGATCCGCAAAGGCCTCGGCGGTGCGCCGAAGCAGCACGTAGCCTTCCTGGTGCTGACCGAGCCGGCTGAGCATGTCGGCCACGCCGAGATAGAACGGCAGCGACTCGGGGAAAGCGACACGACCCTGCTCGTAGCGGGCGATGGCGGTGGTGAAGTCGCCTCGCTCGACCGCACACTCCGCCCAGGCCAGACGCAACAAGGGTTGCTGCGGCATGTCGCGCACGCCCGCCTGCAGCACGGCCTCCTGCTCGTCGCGACGGCCCAACAGGCCGAGCGCGACGGCCAGACCGCGGCGCATCTCCGCCTCGTCCGGAAACTGCATCATGGCGGCCTGCCACAGCGGCAGGCCGGCTTCGGCCCCGTCCGTGTGGGTGGTGGTCCAGGCGTTGGCCGCCGCGAGCCGGGGAAGTGCGAGCGCATCGCCGCGGTCCAGGCCGCCATGCCCGGCACGTCGTCGCGCGCCTCCAGGATGGCCAAGCCGCGGTCCCACGCCGCGCGATCGTCCGCCAGGTCGTCGGCCGCCTCGAGCGCCGGCTCCAGCCCGCCGTCCTGCAGCAGCCGCTCGATCACGTCCGCGCTGCCATGCCGCGCGGGCCCGGCCTCCGGCTCAGTCGGAAGGCGGCCTCGATCCGCCGACGTCGTCTCGTCCTCAGCCATCCAGGCGATCCTATCATGTCCGGGGTCATCGGGCTGCATTTGACGCTCGCCCGGCCCGGCCCTATTTCGGCGGCGGTTGGCGGCGTAGCTCAGCGGTAGAGCAGGGGAATCATAATCCCTTGGTCGGTGGTTCAAATCCGCCCGCCGCTACCAGCCCCACCGTCCACCGACATCCGCAAACGTCTGAAAATCCTCGCGTTATCAGGCACTTCGCGGGGCCGCCCCGCCCTGACCCAACAGCCCATCATCCACCGACATCCATTGTCATGCTCCTCTGTCCGGCCTAGACCGATACCCTGCGATACCCCAGGGAGGCGGAAATGGCCGTGGCATTGACCGAGCCGGCAATCGCCAGAGCCGTCCGCATCGCGGTCGAGACGGGCCAACGACAAGAGCTGGCAGACCGAGGACACCGGGGGTTATGGCTCCGGATCGGCAAGAGCGGGACAAGGACCTGGGCGCTGCGGGCACGCGCCCCGGCCGGCAGCATCCAGGTCGTCGTGCTCGGCCATCATCCCGCCATGGGACTCGCCGAGGCCCGCCGCGCGGCAACCCGCAAGCTGGTCGAGGTTCGCGAGGGTATCGCCGAGGTGCCCTCCGCCCGCCCCACCGATACCCTTGCGGCCGTGCTGGACCTCTACACCGCCCAGCGCGGCCGGGACCTGAAATCTTGGCCGCATAGCCGCAAGCGGGTCGAGCGTGTGTTCGCCGACCTGCTCGGTCGGCCAGTCCACGCGTTGACGACGATCGAGCTGCAACTCGCGGCGGACAAATATCCAGCACGACAGTCCGCCGCGTTCGCTGTACGTACCCTTCGGCCGGTGCTGCGCTGGGCCGCCAAGCGCGGTCTGGCGCCGGCCGGGCTATGGGCGGTCGATCAGCCGGTGACGGTGCAACGGCGCGACCGGGCGCTCGACCTGCCCGAGCTGGGCCGGTTGCTGCCCCACTTGGACGACAGCGTCCACGGAAAATTGTTGCGCTTCCTTTTGCTGACCTTGGCCCGCCTGGGTGAGGCGTCGTCGGCCCGCTGGGGCGATATCGGCCTGGAGCAAGGCCTGTGGACGATCCCCGACACCAAGAGCGGCGAGCCACATGCTGTGCCGCTGTCGCGTCAGGCGCTCGCCCTACTGGCGGCGATCCGGCCGCAGGACGCTGACTCGCGTGCCCTGGTGTTCGCGACTCGCACTGGCGCACCGCTCGGCAATTGGGACCGCGCGACGAAAAGGCTGCACGCCCTGACCGGCACGGCCGGCTGGCACCGGCACGATCTGCGGCGCACGGGCGCGACGTTACTTGGCGAGCTAGGGACCGAGCCGCACGTCATAGAGGCGGCGCTGAACCATGTCAGTATTCATTCCAGGCTCGCAGCGACCTACAACAAGTCGAGGTATCGCGAGCCGGTGGCGGCGGCGCTGCAACGGCTGGCCGATCTGCTGGATCGCGCTGCTTCGAGCGGCGCGGAGGTCGTCAGCCTGCGCCGGGCCACTTAGGGCAAAGCGTCTGCGCGGCCATGTCTATAAGCGCACTACTCGCATATACTTGTGAGGCAGAAAGACTTTCTGTCGTTGGCAAGAACAGCCGGCCATACGGGTCCGTTGTTCTTGAGTATCCACTCACATATACTGAAGACCACGAGCGCAGAAGGATTCGGACGTTCGCCAGGACCGAAGGGGACCACCACGATGAAGCTGAAGGCCGACCAACCGTTCACTGAAGGGCAACCGATTTATGCCAGCATCGACACGTGGCGCTCGCTGACAGGCATGTCGCGAGCATGTCGCGAAGCAAGACGTATCTGGAGCTGGCCGCGAAGAACCTTCGAGCGGTGAAGGTTGGCCGCTCAATCAGAATCGATGTCCGGCACGGGCTCGCCTTTATGGCCAGCCTGCCGGAGGCGGAGATCGGCGCCATCAAACGGAACGCCTGATGATTTACTTAGGCACGCCGTCGGCGCTGGCCGCGCCGTGGGCTGAATTGGACCATACGCCAGTTCAGAGGAAGCAAGGGTAGGGAAGCAAGCGCGAGCTGGCCGCGATGCTCGACCATGCGGCGACAGTCGGCGACCTGTTGGCTGCAAGGCGCGCGGCGTTCGAGGTACCCGCGACTCGGCGACTGCCCCAAGTTGATGTGCCGATGTGGCGGACACTTTAGGAGGCTTCGACGTGCGCGACGACGACCACCCGACGACTATCCCTGTCTCAGAGCGCGCGCTGATCGCGCGGATCAACCGGAGACTAGCGAGGCAAGGGCGGGGCGACTGTTGCGCAGTCATCCTGGGTCACTGCTGGAGAACAACATCGGCCGCTTTTACCGGGTGGACGATTACAACTGCGTCCGCGATTCTGGCTTTGACCTGAGTGAGTTCGCCGGCCGGCTTGGGTGCATCGCGCCATATGAGCGGCTGGCCCGGTGACCTCGCGGCCTGAAGGGCCGGACAATGCCCGTGCAGCGTTACGCAAATCTGCCGCCGTTCACCGGGGCGGATAGCGCTCTCGCGCGACCACCGACTAGGCCGCCGCCGCTGCCACTGCCGGCCACCACGGGGCTGCCGGCAACGGTAGTCTGCGCTTACCGGCCGCCCCAAGACACACGTCACGAGCGCCTAGTGGAGGCTAACGAGGCATTTCGCAGACACGCCAATCCGAAGAACCGTGACCGGCGCAACTACGGCAGCAAACCCGCCAAGGCGCCCGCGCCGCTCACACCAGAACAGGGCGCCGCAGTCGTGGGGTATGTGCCGAAGCTGTGGGATGTCGCAGGCAAAGCGGCATCCCAATGTGGCTTGGACCCCAAGCAACTGTTCTCCGTAGCAGGCGAGGAGCTTGCGAGAGCGGCGCAGCGCTACGACCCCGAGCGCGGGGTTTCGTTATGGCAGTTTGCCGCGAAGGCGGTGAACGGCGCGATTAAGGACTATGTCCGCGACACCCTGACGCAGCTCACCGGCAAGGATGCTCACGAGGTCGAGACCGTCAGCCTTGACGAGATCGTCGTCTGTGAAGATGCGGACGGCGTCGAGACTGCCAAGAGCGTCGGCGACGGCATCGCATATGACGAAGCGTGCGACGAAGGCTATGCAGGCCCGGCCGGCATCAGTCTGTTCCTAGGGCGCAACATCGAAGAAGACCGCAGGATCGGCGCTCTCGACCGGAAGTGGGCGAAGTACCGGCTCCGGGGGGTGGAGGCGGCGGCGCGTATGGATAGTCTCAGTCAGGCGATTGTCGGTGCTGCACTCGAAGACTGGACCAGCGCTGAGGCAGCAAAGCGGTTCGGCGTTGACAAGGAAACAGTCCGATGCACCTTTGCAACCGTTGCAAAGCTGACACGTGAAACTATCAAGCCTAAAAGCCGCAGGACACCTTCAATTCGAGAGATGTTGATTAATGAGGGGATGACGCTAGGCGCCGCAAGTTCTGGCACTGTGCGAGACATTGTTCTCGCATTCGAACTTGCGGGCGTCAACCCGAAGCAGATGTCAACCGCGCGAGGACTGCCACCGGTCGCGCCGATCGTGCGACCAGCGGATGCGCTGGCCGCTGCCTGACGCTCACCAGTAACTAATGGAGGCACAAATGTCGATGCTCCTGTGCATCGAAGAGGTCTGCGCACTCACGCGACTCAGCGCCGCGACATGGCGGCGACGCCAGGCTGAGGGCGTCGGACCGCGCCCGATTCAGATCGGCAAGAGCGTCCGATGGAGCGCCGAGGAGCTGCGCGAGTGGCTGGCCGCCGGGGCGCAAGGCCGGCACACCCATGCCGCGCGAGGCGATTAACCAAACCGGCGACACACTAACGCCAACGCATAAACGAAAGGGCCGGGGAACAGCTCGCAACTGCCCCCGGCCCGATTAATCCCAGACGAAACGATATCTATCCTGGTGTCGTTCATATCGCATTAACCGCGCGGATACAAGCGCCGATGCGCGTCTGGGCTCACACTCTAGGAGCCCTTTTTAAATGTCTGCCAATGCAATCGCGGCCACCGCGCCGCTCGATCGCCACCAGCCTGCCACAACCTACCGCCGGCAAGTTTCAGCCCCGCTCGACGCGCTAGCGCCGGAAGTCCGGTGCGCGAGCTGCGGATCGGCGGCGTTCTGGCGCGAGAGCCATGAGACAGTCTGGCACTGCACCTGGTGCGAGCCGATGGACGAGCCGCATACCCGGCAGTCCAGGGGCATCCGCATCGGTCAGGCGCGCGGCTCTTTCATCGGTGACGTGGCATGAGTGCCGCAGTCAATGGGGCGGCGCAGAGTCCACTTAAGCATATCGACGGCTCAGAGCACATCCTCCTGCGTCTCGCCAACGCCGGCATCTCGCTGGCTGGGCGGATCGTTTTTATGGCTCGGGCCTATCGCGCTGATTTCGAGACGGGCGAGGACTCCTACCCGTCGGATAGCGCCATAGCCGACCTACACCAGATTGCCCGCAGAACGGTTTACAGCGAGACCCGAAAGCTGGTGGCCAAAGGGCTATTGGTTCCGACCGGCAAGCGGAGGATCGCACCAAAAACCTTCGTCATGGGTTACAAGGCATCGTTCGAATCGCTGCTGAGGCTGCCGCTGCCAGAGAATGCGCCGAAGCACATCAAAGCGAAGTGGGCCACTCACTGTGAGCAACCATTGCTCACCGTGGACATGGACAATCGGACAGATTGCCCGATAGCAACTCACTGTGAGCAACCATTACTCACCGCCGTGAGCAACCACTGCTCAATAACCCCTTCCTTGGAAAACCTTCAGAAGCAAGAAAGAAAGAAGGACTCTCCACTTTCTGACGAAAGCCGAGTGAGTGTTCTGGACTCTGTTGATTCAGGGCCGCCACAGGGCGACAGGCAGCACCAGGCAGAACCGCTGAGGCTAGCGTTCGACCGTGATAAGGCCCTTGCGGAACCGGGATTGAAAAAGGGTGCTCGGGAGGAGGCAGGTTCGGGCGTCTCAGGCTCGTGGGAAGCGGTCGAGATCATCCCGCCAGGCGAGTCGGACTTCGAGGCGTTCTGGAAAGAATATCCGAAAAAGGTGGACAAGCTCGACGCGCGGAAGGCCTTCGCGAAGGCGGTCAAAAAGGAAAGCGCGGCCAGGATCATCCAAGCTGCCCGAGAGTACGCCCGCGTTGTCCAGACAGTAAACTTCTTGGAGTGGCAGTACAGGGCGAACCCGGTGAAGTGCTCGAGAGTCCGGGATTTGCCCAGAATTTTGGTTCATGCGGCGAGGTGGAAGGTCTGCATCTTGTTGGTGTCCTGACGTTCGGCGATGAATTTCGCGA
>Ga0209040_10000593_pt1 | contig 28011 bp, 32 predicted proteins | sample BogFormECP12_OM3_FD_188240 | JGI IMG/M metagenome (GOLD analysis project Ga0209040, IMG submission 188240) | Bog forest soil microbial communities from Calvert Island, British Columbia, Canada - ECP12_OM3 (SPAdes) (version 2) | ecosystem: Environmental > Aquatic > Freshwater > Wetlands > Bog ... | reverse complement strand
TCTAGCAGTTGTCCTGGACCCCCGCTTGCGCGGGGGTGACGATAACCCGACGAGATGCGGCTCCACACATTCGCTAATTTATGCAACGAGGTACTAGGCCGGGCTGGACTGCGCCTTCCGCAACATTTCGATCGCCAGCAGCGGGGCTGCGCCGGCGGCCAGCGTGATGCCGAAATCGGCGATGCCGAGCGCCGGTCCGAACAAGTTGCGCAAGCCCGGAATGAACAACGCCGCGATCTGCGCCGCGAACGCGACGCCGAGCGCACCAAAAAAGAACGGATTGGGCGGGAGCGCTTGGCCCGTCAGCATCGAGCCGCCCCTCGAGCGGCAGGCGAAGGCATAGAAGAGCTGGGCCGCCACGAGGCTGGAGAACCCGACGGTCTGACTCGATCGAACCGCGCCGCCGAGCCGCGCCGCGCAGGCCTGCGCGGCAAATGCGCTGGCGGCGATCAGGCTGGCATCCCGCGCCAAGGTGCCGAACTCCGCCGCCGTGATCACCGGTTCCCTCGGATCCCGAGGTGGCCGCGCCATCAAATCGGGGGCGGCCGGCTCCATTGCCAGCCCTAATGCCGGCAGGACGTCGGTCAGCAGGTTGATCCACAGCAGCTGTATCGGGCTCAGCGGATGTGCCCGCCCGGCTGCGGCGGCGACCAGCGTGAAGAGGATCTCGCTGAGGTTGGTCGCCACCAGGTAACGGATCGCCTTGCGAATATTGATCGCGACTGTACGCCCGCGCTCCACGGCATTGGCGAGAGAGGCGAGATCGTCTTCGACCAATACGACGTCGGCAATGCCGCGCGCGGCCTCCACCCCGGAACGTCCGAGAGCGATGCCGATGTCAAGCCGCACGCAGCGGCGGCGTGTCATTGACTCCATCGCCGATCATTGCGACGACCAGCCCCGAGCGCTGCAGCTGTCTGACCAGCTGCAATTTTTGCCCCGGCGCGACCCGGGCGAATACCCGCGGGAGATCGCCATCAATGTCAGATACGGCCTGGAACTCTTCAAGCTGGCCGGCCTCGACAACCGCCGCCGGGCTGCCGTTCGAAAGGCCCAACTCGACCGCTACTGCAGCTGCCGTGGCCCGTTGGTCGCCGGTCAGCATGATGCTCGTGACGCCGGCGCGTCGAAACGTGCCGATCAGGTTTGACGCGCCCTTCCGGATCTGGTCGGCCATGCCGACGAGGCCGGCCCAGATGAAATTCTGCTCGACCCTCGTGCCGCCATCCTCGACACCGGTTGTCCGGTAAGCCATCCCCAGCACGCGTAACGCGTCGTCCGCCATTGCGAGATTTTCTGTCTCGATGGTGCGCCGATCCTCCGCTCGAGAGGCGCGACGATGCCGTTGTGCAGATGCCACCGGCAAAGCACCAGCACCTCGCTGGGATCGCCTTTTACGATCACGAGCTTCTGATCCGCCGCAGCATTATGCACTGTGACCATGTAGCGGCGGTCTTCGGCGCGTTCGATCGTTGCGCAGCGCGGGTGGCGCGCGCGCATCGACTGCACGTCGAGACCCGCCCGGATTGCTGCCCTGACGAGCGCCACCTCGGTGGCCGATCCGCTGGCCTGGCTGCCCGCCGCATCGAGCAGCTCGACACCGTTGCACAGGATAGCGAGCTCGAGCAGGCGGGCCAGCTCGCGATCGATCTTGCAATCCACGACCGCGCCGTTTTCGGCGTGGAACTGCTCGTCGGTTAGGCGCGCCCGTGTCTCGTTCCAATACAAGCGGACGACGCTCATATCATTGAGCGTCAATGTGCCGGTCTTGTCGAAAGCAGGCAACCTCGACAGCAGCGAGCGCCTCGACCGCGCTCAGCCGGCGGATGATGATCCCGCGACGGCGCAAATCCTGGATTGCCAACGCCAGTGTCGTCGTCGCGAGCGTCGGCAAACCCTCTGGGACCGCTGCGATCGCAAGCGAGATCACAGTCTTCGACAGCGCCAATAGCCGGAAGCCGCGGATCAGCCCGATTGCCGCGAACAGCCCGCATGCGGCCAGCGATGCAAGCACCAATTGTCGGCCGAGCCCATCGAGCTGACGCTGCAAAGGTGTCGCCGGCTGATCCTCGGAACCTAAAAGCGATTGGACGCGGCCGAGCTCGGTTTCGCCGCCCGTCGCGGTAACAACGGCGCGCCCGGCGCCTCCCGTCACGACGGTTCCGCGGAAGACCATGTTGTGACGGTCGGCAATCGGTGCGGAGCGCGCTGCTGTGGCGTTGGCCGCCTTGGTTACCGGGATGCTCTCGCCGGTCAGCATTGCCTCGTTCACAGTCAGGCGATTGGCGGTGATGACCCGCGCGTCGGCCGGAACGAGCTCGTCCCGGCGCAATTCGATCAGGTCGCCCGGTACGAGCTCCTCGGCCGGGACCTCGCATTCTTTCCCGTCGCGCAATACCCGCGAGACCGGGGCGCGGCTCTCGCTGAGGCTGCCGATCGTCTCCTCTGCGCGTGCTTCGGCAATAAAGCCTATTGCGCCGTTGAGCCCGATGACGCCGAGGATGATGGCTGCATCGAGGAGCCCGCCGGTGGCGATCGACAATACCGCGCCGGCCGCCAGCAGCGCGATCGGCAGGCTGTGAAACTGGGACAGCAATATTTCGAGCTGTGTGCGGCCGCATATCGCCGGTATTGCGTTGGCGCCGGTTTCGGCGAGCCGCGTCTTTACCTCTGCTTCGGACAATCCCGATAGGTGGCTTTTGACCGCACCGATGACAGCATCGGCATCCATTGCATGCCAGGAGGGGCCGGCGGAACCGGTATCAGGCGCTTCCGGGTCAATGGCACGTTCTGCCGTCTCGCCGAGCCGCCGCGTAATCTCGACCAGATCGTGCCCGGTCTCGAACAGCACCAGAACCGTGCTCGTCGAGGTGCTGGCGCTGACCGAGCGTATGCCGCGGCCGGCAAGACCCGCCTCTAGCGCGCGCCTTACCCGATCATTGCGCTTGAGGCCGGCTACACTGAAGCGTGCGCGGCCGGGGACCGCCGTATGGATCGGCAAGACGGCGGGTCGGCTCAAATCGGTTCACCCGGCCTGCCCGGGGACCGGTCCAGTCGAAGCTGCGGCTGCCGTGTCTGTCAGGCGGTCGCTCCACAGCCCGATCAGATCACCGGCGTACCACAAGAGGGTTGGGGCCGGCGCGTCGAGCCGGCGTCGCACCAGCTGCAATACGCCGCCAGCGAGCAGCAGGAGGAACAGCACGCCGCGCATGTCGATCTGGTTCCGTGTCCAGCGGCGCAGTGCTTGGTCGGCCGCCTCGAATGATTGGACGGCAGCACGGGTAACGACGGGCTCCGATGCATGTCCGAATGCGGCATCAAAATCGATGTCGAACAAATCGTTCTTGGCGACCGCCTCGAGGGCCAGTCTTTCTGGGTCCGAGAAATAGACCAGAACGCTGGCGGTCAGCGGGTTCGTTTCGACATCGTCGACACTGTCCCAGCTCGCGAGCCGATCGGCGACGATATCGAAGAAAGTCGTGTTCCGCCGCTTCTCCGGGACCTTTATCCGCAATCGCCGAGCCGTGATATGGCTGATGTGAGCCGCCGGAAGGCTAGGCATTCGGCGCGCCGGTCTCCCTGGCAGTTCGGTTGCGCAGCCTTACGACGTCGTTCGCGGCAACCGGGTCGTCCTCGGCATCCGCCATGGTCTGTTCGGCGTCGTATTCGGCGCGAGCCTCGGCCATCATGTCGCTGGGCGAACTCGCCCATCTCGGCCGCTCTCTCGCGGCCCCGCTCGCCCCTGATCCTGGTAAACACTCAGAATCGCGGACGTCCCAGCCGTTGTCATAATTTTTCAACATAGAACCTCCCGCGCAGCTACGGCCGTCACGGAATCAGCAGTATCTTGCCGATATGGCGGCTGGATTCCATCAGGCGATGCGCCTCGGCAGCCTCGACCAGCGGGAACCGCTTGAAGGTAAATACGCGCAGCTTGCCGGCCGCCCAGAGCGGCCAGACCCGTTCTCGCAATGCGGCAATGATCGCGGCCTTCTGTTCGACGGTGCGCGAGCGCAGGGTCGAGCCGGTGACCGTCAGATGCTTCCGCTGGATCAGGCCGAAATCGGCCTCGACCCGGGTTCCCTGCATCAGCGCGACAAAGCACAGCCGGCCCTCTCGCGCCAAGAGATCGAGCTGCGCCGGGATATAGTTGCCGCCGACCATGTCGAGGACCGCGTCGACACCGTGGCCACCGGTGAACTGCTTGCCGACCTGCACGAAATCCTGGGTGCGGTAGTTGATCGCAACATCGGCGCCGTAATCGAGGCAGGCCCGGCATTTCTCGTCGGTGCCGGCGGTCGCCAATACCTTGGCGCCGAACGCCTTGGCGAGCTGGATCGCGGTGATGCCGATCCCGCTCGTGCCGCCTTGCACGAGAAAGACCTCACCCGCCTGGAGGTGCATGCGCTCGAAAACATTGGTCCAAACCGTGGCGAAGGTCTCGGGCAGACCGCCGGCATCGACAACGCTTACGCCCTCCGGCACCGGCAGGCACTGCACTGCCGGAGCGGCGGCATATTCGCCGTACCCGTCACCGATCATCAGCGCGCAGACCTGGTCGCCGACCTGCCACTCCGAGACATCGTCGCCGGTCTTGACCACGGTGCCCGAGCATTCGAGGCCAGGGATGTCCGGAGCGCCGGGCGGCATCGGGTAGCGTCCCATGCGCTGCAGGCAATCGGCGCGGTTGACCCCGCGGCGGCGATCCGGATCAATACCTCGCCGGCCTTCGGCTCCGGCACAGGGCGGGTTGCCGGAACCAGCATCTCGGGCCCGCCGGGCGCCTTGATCTCGATGACGGTCTGGGTCGCTGGGATATTGGCAAGCACGGCGATCCTCTCGATGCTCGGAATGCTCGGATGAGCATATCAAATCCGTTGCCTGTGGCCCCTCACCCTCCCGCCCCTCTCGGCGCGCGTGCATGCGCCAGTCGGCGGAACGCCTGCTATTACCTGGTTTGGCTCAAGGAGCGCCATCTATGGTTGTTCTATAATGGCAGCCCGCTGCATCTGCAGCGGGTCTGCAGCGGGGTTTCGTCTTCAGGTTGCAAACGTCCAATGCGGTCAGACCGTGGGCGGGTTTGAGCGGTGTTGGGCCTGGCGGGCTTCGAGCATCTGCAGGCGTTGGTCGAAGTCGCTGGTCTCGATCATTTGCACGAAGGTCGTGACCACCCTGGCGATGGCTTGCGCTTCGCCCGGGGTGATGAGGCCGCCGGCGAGCGCCGCGGTGACCGCCCCCATCGCTTTGGCGACATCGGCGGCGCTCTTGATCGGCGGCAGCGCGAACTTGACCGCACGTTCGCGGGGCAAAATCCGTTCGAGGCACAGCCGCATCGCCGTCGGATCGCCGGCGAGGGCCGCCTCGACGGCCTTGCGGGTCAGCGCCTCGGCTTCGCCCGCAAGCAGCTCCTGGGCTGCCATCGTCGCCTTGTTGCGGGAGCCGAACCGGCGGCCGACAGGATTTCCCGACCGCCCCTTCGGAAACGGCCGCCCGCGCACCTCTTCCGGCGGTTTTTCCATCGCCTCATCGACCATATGCACCTCCTTGCCGTGGTAGCGCCCCTTGAGGCGCCGCGATCGGCCTGAATTATGCTATGCCAATTGGGCAATTTTATGGATGACTAAATAGCAACTAACACAACCCACCAAGAATTGTCGTTATCCCGGCCTTTTGTCGGACACTCGGTGTCGACAGATCGGGGTCGAATGGCCGATAAAAACTTGGCGGAGCTATTTGCATCCCCCTCATGCCGAGGAGCAATGCCGCCCACTCAGCCGGGAGGGAGCGATGGCTCGGTTGCGGATTTTACTAATTAAACAAGAATTAGTATTAATATACTCAGCTTTTAATAGTTGGCTTGAATCGGCGCGGTGCGTGACTAGCTGGGGGCTGGAACCCGATGGCGCCGTCGTCCGACGGCTTGGCTCAGCGAGCGGTTCGCTTCGCGACGACAATGGCGTGGAGCGATTGTTGCCACGCGCAAGCGACCTGATCGAACCCGGCCTCGCGAAGTTCGGCCAGATGCGGCTCGACGCCTTCAACGAAACGGTCGCAATTCAGAAAGCAGCCGCCGGGCTTGAGCAGATCGTAAATCGCCTGGTAGCAGGCGAAGATTTTTTCGGGGGCCCGGAGATTATGGAGGGCGATGGCGGAGACGGCGAGGTCGAAGGGGCCACCGACCTCGCTTGGCCATGACGGATCGACAAGGTCGCAGAGGACATAGTGGAGCCAGTCGGAACGACCGCCGAGACGGTCGCGAGCGCGGTCGAGCATCGGCCGGGAATAATCCTGTAGCGTGATCCGAGCTGCCGGGAAGGCCCACAATACCTCTTCGCTGACCACACCGTAGCCCGCGCCTACGTCCAGCACATCCAGCTCGGCATCGCGCGGAAACGGCGCAAAAGACAGCATCTGCTGCAACAGGGGGCGCCGCTCGGGGTCGCGAGCCGCGTCCCGCTTGACCCATTCCGCAACGTAATCGGGCGAGTGCCAGTCGTGCGGCAACAGGGTAAAGCCTTTGGTGTCTTCGGGCATCGCGGAAACCTCGCTGGACAACTCGTCGAATCGCTGCGGCGCTCGCGCTTCAGGCGGCCGACCACCCGCGCAACTGACAGCGGCCGGAAGCCCGTCGTAACCACAGATTAATCCGACTCATACAGAATTTCTCGACATGTGCCGGCGGATCGGTTTAGTTTCGCGAGCATGTTCGCTCTCTGTTCCCGTCGTGACAGTCCACGGACGGTCGCCCGACTAAGCTCGCGACTGTGTCGCGAGCTAGCCCCCCGCGCTCGGAGTCGCTTGTATCGATGGAGCTGATCCCGGCCGCCAGTCTCGCTATCGCGATCGTCGGAGCGGCGCTCGCAACGGCGATCCTTCTTCGCCTGCGCTATAACCCGGCCGCGCAACAGCAGAGCCTCGAACTAGTGCTGCGCGACGAGTTCGCGCGGGGGCGACAGGAAAGCGCCGTGGGCTCCAAGCTACTGCGCGAGGAGGCTGCGACGAGCGCCAGGGCATTACGCGAGGAAGTGCAGCACACACTGCAGCAATTGGGGGACCGCCTCGGCATCGCCGTAACGGAGCTCGCACGAAAATCCGAAACCCAGCAAGACGCGCTGCGCAACACGGTCGAAGGACGTTTGGACGTGCTGCGTTCGGAGAATGCAGAAAAGCTCGAGCAGATGCGGCAGACAGTCGATGAGAAGCTCCAGGGAACACTGGAACAGCGGCTCGGCGCGTCGTTCAAAATGGTCAATGATTCGCTGACCCGGGTGCATGAGAGCGTCGGCGAGATGCAGGTGCTGGCGACCGGTGTCGGCGACCTGAAGCGCATCCTCAGCAACGTCAAATCGCGTGGAACCTGGGGCGAGGTCGCGTTGGGTAACATCCTCGAGGAGATCCTATCGGCCGACCAATACGCGCGCAATGTCGAGGTCCGGCCGCGCAGCAATCAGCGGGTCGAGTTCGCGATCAAATTGCCGGGCGACGGCGAGACGCCATTGTGGCTGCCGGTCGATGCGAAATACCCGACCGAGGACTACGACCGGCTGGTGGCGGCAACCGAGGGCGGCGACCAGGAGGGCGCCGAAGCTGCCTTGCGCGGGATCGAAGCGCGCGTGCGCAGCGCTGCAAAGGACATCTGCGCCAAATACGTCGCGCCGCCGCACAGCACCGATTTCGCCGTCATGTTCCTGCCGACCGAGGGGCTCTTCGCCGAGGTCATCAGGCGGCCGGGCCTGGTCGATTGGCTGCAGCGCGAATATCATATCATGGTGGCGGGCCCAACGACGCTCGTCTCACTGCTGACCTCGCTGCGTATGGGCTTCCGGAGCTTAGCGATCCAGCAGCGTTCGAGCGAGGTCTGGCAAGTTCTCTCTTCGGTCAAGACCGAATTCGAAAAATTCGGCGGCGTTCTCGACAAGGTCCACAAGAAGCTCGACGAGGCGCAGAAGGTCGTCGAGGAGGCCGGTGTCCGCCGCCGCGCAATGGACCGGAAACTGCGGGGTGTCGAGGTGTTACCTGAGGCTGAGGCGACCGCCCTCCTGGAGCTTGCGCCATCGTCGGCCGAATTGATCGAAGACGCGCGCGAAGCTGCCGAGTGAGTCTGCTCCTCACCCTACCCTCTCCCCGCTCAGGCGGGGCGAGGGAATTGATCGCGCACTCCCTCGCCCCGGTTGCGGGGAGAGGGTTGGGGTGAGGAGCCGTTCGCCGGCATTGTAATGCACCGGCCCGCCCAGACCGGGCGGGGAAGACAGGCGTGCGCCGCCGCCGCGGCAGCGACGCGCTCCCGCACCCTCTCCGGAAACGGCACGACGCGGCGGGTCGACAGGTCGACGTGCAGGTACATCAATTCTTGCGTAGCGGCGCGCCGCCCGCTCGGCGTCATGAACATTTCGTGCGCCAGATGCAGGCGCTTGCCGTCCATGCCCAGTATCTGCGTGCCCACGCGCACGCGATCACCGAGCAGCAACTCGCGCTCGTACAAATTGTGGGTCTCGACCACGAAAGTGCCGTTGCCGGTGCGGTCCTTGTATTGGCGGCCGATGCCGATGGTATCGAACAGCGCATCGGTCGCATAGTCGAACAGCACCGTGTAATAAGCGAGGTTCATGTGGTCGTTGGCGTCGATCCACTCGCGCAGAACCTCGCCTTCATATTGCTCAAAGGGTGCCGGGAGCCTCATCGGTCAGGGCGCTGGGCGGCGAGGATCGCGACCGGATAGGCGTAGTGGATCTGGTCGTTCTCGATACTGACCGGGACCCCGAGGCGATCATCCGCGGCGGAGGCCTTGAACAGCTCGATAATCTTGACGTCATCGCCCGGCTCGGGAAAGGACCGGGCCAGCAGGTTGCGCACGTCGTCCCGCAATTCGTAGAAGCTCAACTGCGGCTCCGGCAATCCGGCCTTGCCGAACAGGCCCTTCAGCTCGGCCAAAGCCAGCGAACGCACATGGGAGGGATCGCGCAGACGCTCCAACCGGTTGAACTCCGCCGCTTTGGCGGGGTCCTCCGAAGCATACATATCGACGATGACGAGGCGTCCCCCCGGCGCGCAGACGCGGGCCATTTCCCGCAAGACCGCGGCAGGGTCGGGGAAATGGTGCACCGAGAAGCGGGTGACCACGATCGTAAAGCTGCCGTTCTCGAACGGCAGCGAATTTACGTCACCCTGCCGCCACTCGACATTGGTCAACCCCTTTTCCGTTGCCAGCGTTTGCGCCTGTGTGAGCATTGCCGGGGTAACGTCGATGCCGGTCGCCCGGCGCACATGCGGGGCGAAGGCGCACACGACAATGCCACCGCCACAGGCGACATCAAGGACCCTGTCGTCCGGTCCCGGCCGAGCGGCCTCGACGGTCATCCGCAGCGCGTCCGCGTTGGTGATCGGGGCGGCGGTGCTGAACAGTGCCGCCTGGCGGGTGAACTGGTCGAGGATCAGGCCTTGGTGGCTCGCGTCCGTCATTTTAGCGGCCCATTGGGCAGGACCAGCACCTTCCCGTTCCGGCCGCCCTGCTGCGCCCGGATCAGTGCCGATCTGATCTCCTCGATCGGGTAGAACGCGTCGATCGGCGCCTTGAGCACGCCGTCGCGCAGCTTGGAGGCGAGGTCGGCATAGATCCCCCGCACTTGCTCATGCGTGCGCTTGGCAAGGCCTCGGCCGAGATTGAAGCCGGTCAGGTTGACGCCGCGCATGTTGACCGCCGCTCGGCTCATCACCGGGTCCTCGCCCGACATCGAGCCGTAGCTGACGACAACACCACCCTCGGCGACGCAATCGCCGATCCGCTGGCAGGCCTCGCCGGAAACCGCGTCGATGCCGAGCCGGATCGGCGCGCCGCAGACAGCCGCCCGCGCGCGGTCGGCCAAGTCCGGGCCGTCCTTCAGGACGACATCCGCGCCGAGGTCCCGCAGCTCCCCCACCAGATCGTCGCGGCGCACGACGTTGACCGTGCGCACACCAAGCCCCTTTGCCAGAACGATTATGTGCCGTCCGACCGCCGAATTTGCGACGTTCTGAATCACCCAATCGCCCGGCGCCAGCGCGACGTGATCCTCCAGCAGCAAGAGGGCGGTCGGCGGATTTATGCGCAGCATCGCCGCCTGCGCCAGATCCAGACCGGACAGGATCGGCACCGCGTCCTCGGCCTTGACGCGGCGGCGCTGTGCCCAATTCTCGCGCTGCATGTTGATCACCAGGTCGCCGGGTTTGACGTGAGCGACCTCGGCGCCAACGGCGGCGACGCGCCCCAAGCCTTCGGCGCCGGGTGTTGCCGGCAGAGGCGGCCGCAGGCGATAACTGCCGCGGCAGAACGAGATATCCGCCGGGTTGATCGGAAAAGCCAGTATGTCAAAAACGACCTCGCCTGGTCCCGGATCACCGACATCCGGCACCTCGACACAATGCGCGACCTCTTCCGGCACGCCATAGGCGGTGATCTCGATCTTCTTCATTCGACATTCCTCATCCCGGCAATTCGGTGATGTTTGTCACGCGCGAGCGCAGACATCGACATAGCCTCTGACATAAACCATGGGGGCGCCGCCGCCCAGCGCTTCCAGATTCTTTGCATTGGCTACGATGCGGGTACCATATTCGGCGATGCCGGCAATTTCGATGCGGACCTGCTCGACACCAGTGGGGTCAATCGACCTCAGGATGATCCGATTTCTCTGCCACTGCTGTTCGAAACTCGTGATCGGCCGCGGCGCCTGATAAAACCAGGATTGCACTGGGGTGTTATTCAGCGCGTCGGTCAGGCAGTGCGCAAACTGCTGATAATTCTGGTTCACCTGCCAGGTCCAGGTATCTTCGGGGGCCGCCCGGACATTATCCGGCGTAACGCAGGCGGTCAGAAGCGCTGCCAAGGCTAGCGCCGACATGGGCGCGATCTTGACCATTCCGGCCTACCGTGTTCACCAACCCCCATCGACGCCGATCGCCTGGCCGGTGACGAAAGCGGCCGGGTCCGAAGCGAGAAATGCGATCATCGCGGCGACCTCGTCGGGACTGCCGAAGCGGCCGACCGGGATCGCCTTGGCGCGTTCGGTGAAGCCGATTTCGAGATCGTCGCCGTACTCGCGCCGGTTGGTGCTGATCGCCCGCGAGGTGCGGATCGGACCGGGGCAGACGGCGTTGACGGTGATCCCGAAGGGCGCCAGATCGAAGGCTAGCGACTTGGTGAACCCGACGATTGCCGCCTTGGAGGCGGCATAGGCGGCGCGATGCTTGCCGGGGCGGAATGCCGCCTTCGAGGACACGCTGACGATGCGGCCCCAGCCGGCCTTGCGCATCGCCGGCACGGCAGCGCGCGACATCAGGAAGGCGCCGCGAGCGTTGACCCCCATGGTGCGGTCCCAGGCCTCGACCGGCACATCCTCGATCTCGTTGCGGTCGGCGCCCTGCGGCGCGCCGGCATTGTTGACGAGAATGTCGAGCCGGCCGTAGCGCCCCAACACCTCCGCGACCATGCGCCCCGCATCCGCCTCGACGCTGACGTCGCCGAGGGTCGAGGAGGCGGTTCGGCCGCTGCGCACGAGGTCCTCGACCAGGCTGTCGACGCCGCCCCATGAGCTGTCCGTGTCACCTGCGACATTGTGCTCGTTGGCGACACCGGTCGGCAGGACGTCGGAAACGACGACGGTCACGCCGGCCGCGGCGAGCGCGCGGGCGGTCGAATTGCCGATGCCGACCGGCTTGCCGCAGCCGGTGATCAGCGCAACGCGGGCGGAACTCGGCATATGACCCTCCCTGCAGTTTCGATCTTCGCCGAGCTTACCGCCCCGATCCCACAGAATCGACATAGTTCGCACTCACCAGTCGACCTCTGCCGGGTCGCGGTCCGGGCACAATTCGAGGCGTTCGATGGCGAAATCTATTGCGGTCGCGTGTCTGTTGCTGTTGGCGGTTCTCGGGGTCCCCGAATCGCAGGCGGATGAGAAGCCGAATGGCGAGCTGCCGGCGCGGGTGGCGACCCACCATACGATTGCCCTCGGCGACCGCCGGCTCGACTACGAGGCGATCGCCGAGGCCCTTCCGGTGACCGATGCCAAGGGCGGGACCACCGCATCGATTTTCACGGTTAGCTACGTCGCCGATGCCGAGAGCGGCGCTGAGCGGCCGGTCAGCTTCGTCTTCAATGGCGGTCCTGGCGCGGCCTCGGTCTTTCTGCATCTCGGCGCGCTCGGTCCGCAGATCTTGGAGACGCCGGAAAGCGGCGCGGTGCCGACCCCGCCGGTGCGGCTCGTCGACAACCCGGCGACGTGGCTGGGCTTTACCGATCTCGTCTTTGTCGACCCGGTCGGCACCGGCTTCAGCCGCGGCAAGGGCAAGGAAGAAAATCCCGACAAGCCGTTCTGGGACGTGCGCGCCGATATCGCCTCGCTCGGCTCGGTGATCCGCCTCTGGATGACGCGGCATCAGCGCTGGACTTCGCCGGTCTACCTGGTCGGCGAGAGTTATGGCGGATTCCGGGCGGCGGCGATGGCACAAACCCTGCCGCACGACGTCGACGTGATCGTGAAGGGGCTCGTTCTGGTCTCGCCGGCGCTCGACCTGTCGGCCTTGCATCAGACCGAGCGCGATCTACTCGCCGCCGCCTTCATCCTTCCCTCCTACGCCGCGACCGCTGCCGTCTACGATGCAGCCTCTGTCGGCGGCGGCGTCGCGGAGGCCGAGCGCTTTGCGCTCTCGGAATACCTCGTCGGTCTTGCCGGGCTCAGCGGACAGCCGGTAGCCGGCGACCCCTTCATTGCCAGGGTGGCCGAAATCGCCGGGGTTCCGGCGGATATCGCGCGCCGCTACCGCGGTCGGCTGCCGCGCCATATCTTCGCCCGTGAGATCCGGCGGAATCAGGGCGAGGTGGTCAGCCTCTACGACAGCACGATCGCCCGGCCAGCCGGCCCCGAAGGCGGCGAGGGGGCCGGAGGCGCCGGAGATCCGGTGCTGCAGCCGGCCGTCGCCGCCTATGGCACGGCATTCAACGCCTATCTCGCCGATGCGCTCGGGGTTCACGCCGATCAGCCTTATCGCGTGCTGCCTCGCGACGTCTCGCAGCAATGGAACTGGCAAGGCGAACGCCAGCACGGCGCCGAAGGCCTCGCGATGTCGTCGCTCGAGGCGGCATTGCTCGAGCGTCCGGCGACGAAGGTCTTGATCGTCAACGGGCGCTACGACCTGGTGACGCCTTACCTCAGCTCGCGCTGGCTCGTCGACCAGCTGGAGGTTCCCGCCGCGACGCGCGCCGGAATTCAGCTGCGCGTCTACGACGGCGGCCACATGGTCTATATGCGCCCTCAATCGCGCATGCTGCTCGCCCGCGACGCCGCAGAGCTATACGGCGCCGCGACGCCGACTGGCCCGACGCAATAGCCGTCAACTCAGGTCGATCGCGTAGCGCTTCAGCACCTCCAGGGGCACGACTTCCAGGGTTGCCTCGTGGGTTGCGGTCAGCCTGATTTTTGGGGCCTTGCCGGCATCGAACGCCTCTTTCCAGCGTTCGGCGCAGAGGCACCAGCAATCGCCCGGCTTTAAGCCCCGAAAGCCGAATTCCGGCACCGGGGTCGACAGGTCGTTACCGGCCGACTGCGAGAACGCGAGAAACACGGCATCGACCTTGGTGCACACCGTGTGCACCCCGAAATCCTCGGGTCCGGTATTGCAGCTGCCGTCGCGGTAAAACCCGGTCATCGGCTTGGTGCAGCATTCGGCGAGCGGCTCGCCGAAGACGTTGCGTGCATCGGTCATCGTCGGTTCCTCAACGAGTTTGGTCAGGCGGGAATGCGGTTGGTACGTTCGTCGAGGCGCGTCTCGATCGCATCCCATATCTTCGGCGCGATCTCGATGCCGTCGAGCCGCGCGATTTCCTGGATGCCGGTCGGTGAGGTGACGTTGATCTCCGTCAGCCAGTCGCCGATCACGTCGATCCCGACAAAGACCAGCCCCTGGGCGCGCAAGGTCGGCCCGATCGCCGCACAGATTTCGCGGTCGCGGACGGTCAGCTCGGTCTTGACCGGGCGGGCGCCGACATGGAGGTTGGCGCGCGCCTCGCCCTCCGGCGGCACGCGCAGCACCGCACCCATCGCTTCCCCTTCGACGAGAATGATGCGTTTGTCGCCGCGGCGGATCTCCGGGATATAGCGCTGCACCATGACCGGCTCACGCTGGATCGACTCGTATATCTCCAGCAGCGCCGTCAGGTTCTCGTCGCCTTGCCGCAACCGGAAGACGCCGGCGCCGCCATTGCCGAACAACGGCTTCAGGATGATGTCGCCGTGTTCTCTCCAAAAGGCGCGGATCGTGTCGCGATCGCGGGTCAGCAAGGTCGGCGGCATCAGCTCCTTGAAGCGCAGGACGAATAGCTTTTCCGGTGCGTTGCGCACCGCGGCGGGGTCGTTGACGACAAGTGGCCCGTTTTCCGGCAACAGCTCGAGCAGGTGCGTAGCGGTGATGTAGGCCATGTCGAACGGCGGATCCTGTCGCATCAGGATGACATCGACACCGGCGAGATCGAGCTCTTCGAAGGCGCCGAAGCGATAGTGGTTGCCCCGGCGCCGCATGACCTCGAGCGGCCGCGCGCGGGCATAGAGCCGCCCGTCATGAAGGGTCAATGCGTCGGGCAGATAATGAAACAGGGCATGCCCCCGCGCCTGCGCCTCGAGCGCCAGCGCAAACGTCGAATCCGCATCGATGTTGATCGTATCAATCGGATCCATCTGGATTGCGACGGCGAGAGCCATGCCGACCTCCCGGTACGGTGGGGCGATCTGCCCCTCACCCCAATCCTCTCCCCGCAAGCGGGGCGAGGGAGCATCAATTCAATTTCGTCCTCAGCTGCTGCAGCAATGCCGCGGCCTGATGCCGCGCCATGCCATCCGGAGCGCGCAGGACGACCTGCTCGAGAGCGGCGGCGGCCGAGCGCATGTTGCCGAGCCGGGCGTGCAACAATCCCGCCTCGCGCCACAGCTCGGCGAGGTCGGGAGCCAGCATCAGCATGGTCTCGACCACGGTAACCGCCCGCTCGTAGCGCTCCGTCTGAATGAGGCGCGCCTTCAGATTGTTCTGAAGGCGCAGCAGCACGTCGCGATCAGGTACCGGAGCATAGTGCTCGGTCTGAAGTTCGCTTCCCGTACCCGCGGTCGCCTTCAGCAGCTCGCGCAGCTCGGCCGCGGTGCAGATCCGGCCGTCATGGAACGGGTCGAGGATCAGCCGCTCGGGACCCTGCGACAGGCGGACAAGGAAATGGCCTGGGAAGGCGAGCCCGACGGTCTCCCAGCCCTGGGCGCGGCCGGCGTGCATGTAGAGAATTCCGAGCGCCACCGGCAGGCCCTTCCGGCGGTCGACGACGCGCATCAGATTGGCGTTCTGCAGATCGTCATAGGTCAGTGCGTCGCCCGTATATCCGTATTTCAGAAGAATGACTTCGCTGAGGGCGCGGCCTCGCGCGGCGGCATCGCCCGCCGCACCGGGATGCCGGCCGACATCCCGCGCGAGCAGCCGCAGATGCTCGCGGTAATGCGCCGGGCCGACCCGCGGGCGTTCGAACGAGGCGAGCGCCAACGCCGCCTCGGCGATCGGCAGAATGCGCTCGCCCGAGGCGCCGAGCTCGCGCAGAAAATTTGCGCATGTCTCTGGATCGTATTGTTCCGGCGGCCCGCTCATCTTTCTCTTATATCAGAGTTTCTGCACCTCGACAGCGGTCGCCGGCGCGGCGGCAGGAGGCGCGTCGGGCATCTGCGCGCTGGCGGGTGGCGGCGGAGTTCCCGGCCGGGCAGCTACGGGCGCGCCCGGCCGGATCTCGACATAAGAGACGACCCGCTTCACATAGGGGACGTTCCGCGCCGCCTCAGTGACCCGGTCGAGCTCGGCCTGGGTGCGGGCCGAACCGATCAGGTAGACCGATCCGTTGACCGTATCGATCGTGTAGTTGACCGAGCGGACCTGGCTGGCGAACACGAGGTTCGAGCGGATCTGAGACGAGACCCAGGTGTCCCTGACGCTCTGCCAGGCGCCTTCGCTCGGCGCCACCTCGATCTCGTCATAGATCGCGACGACGCCGGGAATCTGGCTCGCAACCTGTTTTGCCTGAGCCTTCAATTCCGGATTAGGCGACGTGCCGGTCAGCAATGTTCGCCCCTCATAGACCGTGATATTGAAATCGCGCTGCATCAACGGGTTCACTTGCAGCCAGGCATTCTGGATATTGGTCTTGATCGTCAGATCGTCGAAGGTGCCGGTGACGCCGCGTTCCTGGTTGGCGGTGTAACCCGCCCCGCCGGCAGCGGCGAGACCGCCAACGATCGCCACTGGACAGCCGCCGAGCGCGATCGGCAATGCGAGTACCAGAACAAGGCAACAGATCCGATTCAACACAGACATTGTCGACCCCCTGCGGATTCCCCGAGGGTTATTGTGCCGACAAACTTGGCGCGCTTCCAATCTGGGGACGACCCGGGCTTGAAAAGACCTGGAATCGCGCTTGTAGGCTCAGCAATCGGCCCGCCAGGCGCCGGGCCAATGCCGGGGCAACCGGAGCGGGGCCACCAGCATCACATCGAATCGCGGGTCGAGCCGGGCGAGGTCGGGACGCGACAGCAAGAAGGCCTCCGCGGCGCGGGCGATCCGCCGCCTCTGTCGCGGTGTCAGCGCCGACGCCGCCGTGTCGATTTCGTTTCGCGACTTGACCTCGATCACCGCGAGGACGCTGCCGCGCCGCGCCAGGATATCGATCTCGCCCGACGGGCAGCGCCAGCCGCGCGCCAAGATGCGCCAGCCCCGCAGCCGCAAATGCCAAAGGCAGAGCCATTCGGCGTATCGCCCGCGGCGTTGCGCGCGCTGCCGGCGATGCGTGGTCGCCTGCCGTGCCGGTCTCATCCCTTCTCGTCGCGGAGCGCCAAGGCACGCCGATAGAGCTCGCCGCGCGACAGCCCGGTCTCGGCCGCGAGTTTGGCCGCCGCTTCGCGGACACCGAGTTCGGCGAGCGCCGTCCGTAGGCGTTCGTCGACCTCTGCCTGGTCCGGCTCGCGGCGTTCGGGCGGGCCGACGACGACGACGGCCTCGCCGCGCGGCGGCCCCGCGAGGCGGTAATGGGCGGCAAGATCGGCCAGTCGCCCGCGCCGTACCCCCTCGTGCAGTTTAGTCAGCTCGCGCGCGACCGCGGCCGTCCGGTTACCGAGCACTTCGGCCATGTCGGCGAGCGATTCGGCGAGCCGCTGCGTGCTTTCGTAGAATAGCAGGGTCGCCTCCACCGTGGCCCAGCGCGCGAGCGCGCGCCGCCGCGCCGCCTGCCGCGGCGGCAGAAAGCCGGCGAACAAGAAGGCGTCCGGGGGGAGCCCCGAGAGGATCAGCGCGGTAACCGCCGCTGTTGGACCCGGAATGGCGGTGATCGGCAGATCTTCGGCAAGCGCCGCCCGCACGAGCTTATAGCCGGGATCGGAGACGAGCGGCGTTCCGGCGTCCGACACCAGCGCCACCCGCTCGCCGCGCCGTAGCGCCGCCAGAATGACGGGCCGCATCTCTTCGGCATTGTGGTCGTGGTAGGCCCCGAGCGACGTCGATATCCCGTATCTCAACATTAGTTTCCCGGTGACCCGAGTGTCTTCGCAGAAGATGCGGTCGGCGTCGTGCAGCACCGACAGCGCGCGCAAGCTGATATCTGCGAGATTGCCGATCGGGGTTGCCACCACGTATAGGCCTGGCGCCAGCTGGGTTTGGGGCAATGCTCCGGCGGGCGGCGTCCGGTCGGGTTTACTCGTATCGGGACGGCGGTTAGGGTGCCCGCTCCCGCTCTCCCGCTTCTCGGAGCCCGCTCTTGCTGCGCCCGTTGCTGTCGCGGTTCGCCTCACTCTTTGCCGCCCTTTCCGTCGCTGTGCTCACCTGCTGCGCCCCGCCGATGGTACCGGCGCCGATCTCCGGCCGGCAACCGCCCTATTACGGTTACGGCCGGGTTCCACCACCGGTGGTTCCACCCGGCCCTTCGTCAACGCCGATTCCGCCCGCCGCGGCAGGGCCCGAAAAGGTGGCTTTACTCGTTCCTTTGTCGGGGGCCAATGCCGCGCTCGGTCAGGCCATTCTCGATGCGGCGCAATTGGCGCTTTTCGAGAGCGGGGGCGATCGCCTGATCCTGGTGCCGCGCGACACCGGCGGGAATGCCGCCGGCGCTGCCGGCGCTGCGCGAGCGGTGATCGCCGACGGGTCGCGACTGATCCTCGGGCCGCTGCTCGCGCCCGAAGTCGAGGCGGTGAAACCGATTGCCCAAGGGGCCCACATAAACATCATCGCCTTCTCGACGATAACCAACCTCGCCGGCGGCAATACCTACCTGATGGGATTCCTGCCGCGGCAGGAAGTGGTGCGCGAGGTCGGCTATGCGCGCCAGCGCGGCCTCGAGCGCTTCGCCGCGCTCGCGCCCAACTCGCCTTATGGGCACCTGATGGCGGACGCGCTGCGGGAGGTCGCGTCGGGTAGCGGCGGCGCCGTGACAAAGGTCGAGTTCTTCGACCCGCGCGCCGGCGACGTCTCGCCTGCGCTGCAGCGCCTGCTGTCGGGCGGCGGTGCCGAGGGCAGCGCCGCCGCGCCTCCCAGCTCGCCGCCGGCCCCCTCCTTCGATGCGCTGCTGCTGCCGGAAGGCGGGGCCGGGCTCAAGCAGATCGCCGGTCAGGTCAGGGCGGCGGGCGGCAACGCCAAGCCGGTGCAGCTGCTCGGCAGCGGGCTCTGGGACACCCCCGACATCAGCAGCGACCCGGCGCTGGTCGGCAGCTGGTTTGCCTCGTCACCGCCGGAAGCGCGGCAGGATTTCGAGCGGCGGTTCAACGCCACCTATGGCCACAACCCGCCGCGCCTGGCTTCACTCGGCTATGATGCAGCGGCGCTCGCTGCGGTGCTGGCGCGCGGCCAGGGCGGCGAGCCCTTCTCGCAGCAGTCGATCCTCAACCCGAGCGGCTTTACCGGGGTCGACGGCCTGTTCCGCTTCACCCCGAACGGTCTGGTGCAGCGCGGCCTGGCGATGCTCGAAGTCCAGGCTGAAGGGACAATCGTGATCAGCCCCGCGCCGCAGAGTTTCCAGGACCTCGCTTACTAATCTAATCCGACCGAGACGCCCAGCGCGCCGCCCGCGCTGCCACACGTCGACCGCGCTCCCGCAGATTCGGGTCATGAAACAGCACGAACGCATGGTCAGGCGGCCCTGACGCTCGCGATCCGCTCTGATCGGTGTGCAGCGGTCAAGATCATCTCCGCGCCTTTCTCGGCGATCATGATCGTTGCGGCATTGGTGTTGCCGGAGACCACCGTCGGCATGATCGAGGCATCGATGACGCGCAGCCCTTCGATCCCATGAACCCGCAGCGCTGTATCGACGACGGCTCTTTCATGCGGGCCCATCATGCAAGTGCTGGTCGGGTGGTAGGTCGTGCCAGCCGTCTTGCGGATGTGATCGAGCCAATCTCCATCGCTTTGGGCCGACGGGCCCGGCAAGAACTCTTCGGCGACATATTGTTGCATCGCCGCGGTCTGGAAAATGCCTCGTGCGATTCTGAGCCCGGCGGTCAAGGTGTCCTTGTCGGCCTGTGTCGAGAGGTAATTCGGCTGGATCGCCGGCGGCTCCGAGGGAACGGGAGAGCGGATGCGCAGCCAGCCCCGACTCTCCGGCCGGCACGGAATGCAGGTCGCCTGGCAGCCCGGAAAATCGTGCATCTCTTCGCCGGGCTTCACAAAGCTGCCGGCAAGGAACTGGTATTGAACATCGGGCGAGACAAGGCCCGGACGGGTGCGGACAAACAGGCCAATCGGCGCCGCGCCCATCATCAATGCGCCGCGGCGCGCCAGCGCGTATTGGAGCCCGGCCCGGGTCTGCAGCAGCCAGCTTCGCGAAATCTCGTTCAGCGTATTGGCGCGGCGCACGCGATAGACGACGCGAGAGTTCAGATGATCCTGCAGATTCTCGCCCACTCCCGGCAGATCGTGCACGAGCGAGATGCCATGAGAGCGCAGCAGTTCCCCTGGCCCGACACCCGAGATCTGCAACAATTGGGGCGAATTGATCGAGCCGCCGGCGAGCAATACCTCGCGCCGCGCCGTTACGCGGTGAAGAACCCCGCCCCGAGAATATTCGAGGCCGACCGCGCGCCGGCCGTCGAACAAGACCCGGTGCGCCAATGCCCGGATCTCGACGCGGAGATTGGGCCGCTTCATGGCCGGGCGCAGATAGGCAACCGCCGCGCTGCAGCGCCGCATGTTGCGGACCGTCACCTGCAAAGGCCCGACGCCGTCCTGCTCGGTGCCGTTGAAATCCAGGTTTAGGCGGTGCCCCGCCTCCTGCGCGCCGGCGATAAAGGCGTCATGCAGTTCGTGCCGGGCGCGCAGGTCGGAAACGCAGAGCGGCCCGCCGACGCCGTGATGCTCGTCGGCACCGCGCTCCTGGTTCTCGGCGCGCCGGAAATAGGGCAGCACGTCCTCGTACGACCAGCCGGTATTGCCGAGCTGGCGCCACAGATCGAAATCCTGCGCCTGGCCACGGATGTAGATGAGGCCGTTGATCGAGCTCGAGCCGCCGAGCACCTTGCCGCGCGGCCACAGCATGCGGCGTTCTCGGAGCTCTGCGATCGGTTCGGTCTCGAACACCCAGGTGATCTTCGGGTGGAAGATGTTCCGATAAAAACCGGCGGGGACGTGGATCCACGGGTTGCGGTCCTTGCCGCCGGCTTCGACCAACAGCACGCGCGTGCTCCGGTCGCCGGTCAGGCGGTTCGCCAGCACGCAGCCGGCAGAGCCGGCGCCGACGATGATAAAGTCGAATTCTCTCGTGTCCTGCATTCCGACACCTCGCGAAACCTGATCTATATTCTATCGCACCGGCGCTCCTCGCCGTATCCTGTCTTGCAACTAACGGAGCGCGACATGCGCGTAGCGATATTGGCGCTTATTGGTCTCTTTGGTCTTACGATGGTGCCGTTGACGGTGTGTGCTTCCCCGCCGGGATCGGTTCACAGGGAAGCCGGCGCCACCCCGTACCTCATCGAGGTCGCCCAGGGGTGCGGCCCCGGGTTGCATTGGGTCGGCAAACATCGCAACCGCTATGGCGCATGGGTCCCGGGCCACTGCGCGAGAAACTGATGCACTGCTATTTCCTTTTGCTTGTCTTCCCGGAAGGCCGGGACCCATGATTAGCCATGGATACCGGCCCTCGCCGGTGTCACAGAACGCGATGTGCCTTATCCACCAACTCCCAATTCTGCCCGCAGGTCCTTGATCACCTGGTCGCGGGTGCGGGTCTGCCAGCGGCGGCGCCGGCCGATCGGAGCATTTTCGATCTCCGGAACGACCTTCAGCGCGACGAATACCGGGCCGGGCTTATCGAGGATGTCCGGCAACGTGGCGGAGAATTCCTCGAGCTCCCGAAAGGCGAAGGCTCGGGGATAGCCGGCGCCGCGGGCGATAACCTCATAGGCGACATTGTCGGCATTGGGAACGGGCTGGCCGCCGGTCGTCGCGTAGCAGCCATTATCGATCAGGAAATGATAGAAATTCGCCGGCTGCTGCTCGGCGATCGTCACCAGCATGCCGAGGCTCATCAGGATATCGCCCTCGGAATCGAACAGGATCACCCGCTTCTCCGGGCGGGCGAGCGCCAATCCGAGCGCGAACCCGGCGTGCCCACCCATCGCCGGATCACCGACCGGCACGTCGAGGTTCGGGCGGGTCGTCAGGTCGGTCCAATAGCGGCCGCCGCGGCCGGGAACGACGATCGCATCCCGCCGAAAGGGGGCAAAGGCCTTCAGCATATCCGCTGTGTGCATCATGAAAAACCTCGCCCCCCTACCGGTTGAAGCCGTGGTATTCGTCGCCGACGAGAACGACGACCGGTCTCTTGGTACGCTCCGCCTCGTCGAAGGCGGTCGTGATGCGCGACGCATCGGCATCGCTCTCGACGAGGTAGTAGTTGATCCCAAACGCCATCAGGAATCGGTCGGTATATGTGGCTGCGGTGTCCTGGGTGACGCCGTGCCGCGTCCACCCGCGATAGCCGACCATCAGTACGACCGGGATGTTGAGCCCCAACAGCCAGCCGCGCAGCGAATCCCCCGACTCCATCATGCCGGTGTTCTGGATCAGCATCAGCGGCTTGGCCCCGCCGACCGACAATCCGGCGGCGATCGAGCAGGCATGCCCCTCGCGGCTGACGCCGACGAGCCGCAACGACGGCTCCCCCTTCATCAACAGATAGAGCCAGTTGGTCTCGCTGTCCGGCAGCCACACGACGTGCGTAACCTCGTTCTTCTTCATCTCGCCGAGCACTGTTTCCGGGCTTAGCGCGATCACCGCTGCATCGTTCATCTATTGCCTCCGTCAACGGATCTCCGTCTATCATAGCATCATGGAAAATCACCGTGACGAGCGCATTCTGTTCCTGTTCCGGCACGGCGAGACCGATTGGAACCGCGAAGGCCGACTGCAGGGGCATACCGATACCCCGCTCAATGCCACCGGCCTCGCGCAGGCCCAGGCATTGGCGGAACAATTGCAGACGCATCGGCTCGATGCGGTGGTATCGAGCGATCTGTCGCGCGCCCGGACGACCGCGCAGATCGTTGCCGAGGCATTGCGGGTGCCGCTCTTCATCGAGGCCGGGTTGCGCGAGACCGATGTCGGCACGGCCGAGGGGCTTCTCTGGTCGGATGCCAAAACGCGCTTCAGCGAAGGCTTGACCGAGCGCTGGTACTCGGATGGGGATGTCGCCTTCCCCGGCGGCGAGACCGGCATTGCCACCCGCATCCGGGGGCTCGCCGGGTTGCAGCGCTTCACCACGGCGCAACCCTACCGGCGGATCGGTGTCTCGACCCACGGCGCGATGCTGCGCCAGCTGATAAAGCACGCCCTGCCCCCCGGCAGCCCGCCGGCGCCGGTTCGCAACACCACGCTCTACGTTTTGCGATACGATCCGGCCACCGCCCGGCTGGTCGTCGTTGAGAGGTAAGAACTCGAACTCGGCTGAACGCCCCGCTACCGTACCCCGATCAATCGGCCATCAATACGGCCGGTCGCCTTTGATCTGCGAGCGGTGCATCAGCCGCCGGCTGTTCGGGTCGAACTCTTCGCGGCGGTGCATGACGCAGCGATTGTCCCACAAGACGAGGTCGCCGACCCCCCATTGCTGGTACCAGGTCAAATCGGGACGCGTCGCATATGCCCATAGTGCGTCGAGCAGCCGCTCACTGGCGTCGAGCTCGAGACCCTGGACGTAGGCATTGCGCCGGCGTCCGAGAAAGAGCGCCTTGCGGCCGGTCACCGGATGGGTGCGAATGATCGGGTGGTCGGCGCCCGGCGCCTGCCGCGGGTCGGTCACCTCGCCGAACCCGCGCCGCAACTCGCCGGCGCTGTTGTATGTCGAATCGTGCCGGCAGAGCCGCCCTTCGACCTGCTGCCGCAACTCGTCGGGCATGGTTTCGTAGGCGCGATACATGTTGGAAAAGCCGGTGTCGCCGCCCGAAGGCGGCACTTCGATGGCGTAGAGCGCGCTGGCGCAGGGCGGCTCCGGGTTGTACGACATATCGGTGTGCCAGATCGACTCGTAGGCGCCGAGCGCGCCGAGCGCCTTGCCGCTCTCGATGATGTTGGAAATCACCGAGATGTAACGGCGCCCCTCTTCGGCCGACTCGACGTAACGGTCATCGCCGGGAACCTTGACGCGCGCCGCGGCAATGACCGGCGCCCAGTCGAGCTCGCCGAAATGCGCGCTGAACCGCATCAGCTGGTCGTCGTCGAGTCTCTGGCCGCGAAAGCGCAACACCAGGTGATTGGCCCAGGCCCGCTTGATCGTGTTCACCGTCTCCGCCGAGAGTTCCCGCGACAGGTCAACACCTTCGATATCGGCGCCGAGCGCCGCACCGGTCGGCTGCACCCGAACCGCCTGCCGTTCAAGAAGCTCTGCCATTTGTCTTTTCCTCCAGCTAAATCGCGCGTTGCCCCGCCGCCACCTCCATCCCCCGCTTGCAGAGAGAGGGCCGGGGTGAGAGGCTTCCCTTCTCAGTTGAACTGCATGCTGATGGTTTCGGCGACGAGGGCGGGGCGAGAGGCACCTTCGACCTCCACGGTGTTCTCCGAGGTAATGCGCACGCCGCCCTCGACCGGCTCGACCGACTTGATCTTCTGGCGCAGCCGGATGCGCGAACCGGCCGGCACCTGCCCGGTAAAACGTATCCGGTTGGATCCGTAATTGAGCCCACGCGAACGATGCTTGACGCGATAGATCGTCTGGCCGAGACGCGGCACCAGCGCCAATGTCAGGTAGCCGTGAGCGATCGTTTGGCCGCCCGGCACCTCGCGCTTGGCGCGCTCGACATCGACATGGATCCATTGATGATCGCCGGTTGCGTCGGCGAATTTGTCGATGATCGCCTGATCGACGGTGAACCAGTCGCTGACGCCGATTTCCTTGCCGACATATTGCGCGAGGTCCGCCGGCCGATCGAGTTCAATCATCGCTCGTCCCTTTCTTTTGTTAGCGCCAATCCTGTACCCGATTTATGGCTGCATCGGAAAGGCGCTCGGACGGGGTTTGCGCAGCTGAGTTGTCGCCCTAACCGCCCGTCAGGAACCGCAGCGCTCCCCACACGGTTAGTCTTGCGATAATCACGATCAGCGAAGGATTGGGCGATGGCGACAAAAGCGAAAACCAAGGAAAATCGTACTGCGGAACGCAAATCGAGCCGCTTACAGGCTACCCGTCGGAATAAAGACCGACAGCAAGCGTCCCCCAACGCGTTCGACGTCTTGGAAGAAGATCACCGGGAAGTCGAGCAATGGTTCGACGAGTATGACGAGCTGAAGGACGATAACGAGAATCGCAAGGCCGAGCTCGCAGAAAAGATCTGCCTGGCCTTGAAGGTCCACGCCCAGATCGAGGAAGAGATCTTCTACCCCCAAGCCCGGAAAGCCACCCAGGACAACGATCTGATAGACGAAGCGGTCGTCGAGCATGCGACCGTGAAGAGCCTGATCGGCGAAATCGAGGCGATGGAGGTCGGCGAGGAACTGTATGACGCCAAGATTCGAGTCCTCGGCGAGATGGTCAAGCAACACATCAAAGAGGAGGAAGAAGAGCTCTTCCCGGAACTCCAATCGACCAAAATGGATCTCGCCGCCGTCGGCAAGGAACTCGCCGAGCGGAAGGAAGAGCTGATGGCAGAAATGCAAGCGTAGACGCGGCAATCGAAAAGCGACGAAACCCCGCCAGCGCTCGGGTGCGATGATCCCGGGCACCGGGGGGGCGCCCGACGCTGTAGCCGGCCTACAGCAGGTCGCGCAGCATCGCGACAAGCGGCTTGTCGGCCGGCGGCATCGGATAATCGCCGAGCCGCGCTGGGCGCACCCAGGCCAGCTGCTGCCCTTCGCGCGCCGTCGGGAGGCCGGACCATTTGCGGCAGACGTAAAGAGGCATCAACAGGTGGAAGTCGGGGTAGGAGTAGGACGCGAAGGTGAAGGGGGCGAGGCAGCTCGCGGTGACATCGAGGCCGAGCTCCTCGGCGAGCTCGCGGATCAGCGCAGTTTCCGGCACTTCGCCGGGATTAATTTTGCCGCCTGGAAATTCCCATAGCCCAGCCATGGACTTTCCTGCCGGGCGCTGGGCGAGCAGTACCCGCCCGTCGGCGTCGACGAGCGCCACGGCCGACACGAGCACTATAGGGAGCGCGGCTTCAGGCTCAGCTGCGGTAGCTGGCATTGATGTCGATATAGCCGTGGGTCAGATCGCAGGTCCACACCGTCGCCTTGCCGCGGCCGATGCCGATATCGACGCCGATCGTGATCTCGCGGCCCTTCATATGATCGGCGACCGGGGCCTCGTCATAATCCGGCACCGGGCCGCCTTCTGCAGCGATTCGGATCCCGCCGATCGAGACCGATAACCGGTCGCGGTCGGCCTTCTCTCCGGCCTTGCCGACCGCCATGATGATGCGGCCCCAATTGGGGTCGCCGGCCGAGAGCGCCGTCTTGACCAAGGGGGAGTTGCCGATCGCGAGGCCGATGCGGCGCGCCGCGCGCGCCGTCGCCGCCCCCGTCACCTCGATCGTCACAAATTTCTGCGCTCCCTCGCCGTCGCGCACGATCTGCTGGGCGAGATCGATCATGACCGCATCGAGCGCTCGGCGAAAATCCCCGACCCGCCGATCGGCCGGGCTCGCCACCGGGCGGTGCGGTGCCTGCTGGGTGGCGCAAAGCAGAACCGTGTCGCTAGTCGAAGTATCGCCGTCGACCGTGATCGAATTGAACGAGCGGTCCGCCGAGGCGGCAAGCAGCGGCTGCAGCACTGCCGGGGGCACCGCTGCGTCGGTGAAGACGTAGGCGAGCATTGTTGCCATGTCGGGCCCGATCATGCCCGAGCCCTTGGCGAAGCCATTGAGGCGAACCTCGACACCGTCGATCCTGGCGGTCGCGGTGGCTCCTTTCGGAAAAGTGTCGGTCGTCATGATCGCGCGCGCCGCTGCTTCCCAGCAATTGGGTGAGAGCAACGGCGCGGCCTGCGGCAACCCCGCCAAGATTTTTTCCGCCGCCGGCGGCTCGCCGATCACGCCGGTCGACGAGATGAACACTTCTCTGGGATCACAGCCCAAGAGTCGCGCCGTCGTCGCCGCCGTAGTCTCGACGACCTCCTTGCCGGCGCGGCCGGTGAAGGTGTTCGAGTTCCCTGAATTGACGACGATGCCGCGGACCTTGCCGCCAGGCAGACAGTCGCGGCACCACACCACCGGCGCCCCCGCGGTCAGCGAGCGTGTGAAGACGCCGGCGATCGCGCTGTCCTGCATCAGCTCCGCCAGCATCAAATCGTCTCGCCCGGTGTAGCGGATCCCGCAGGCGAAAGCGGCGAGCCGCACGCCGGCAATCGGCATTAGATCGGGGAAGCGGTCCGGAGCCAGAGGCGAGACTGCAGTCATTCTTTTATTTTCCAAATTTCCCGAAGTGGAATGGCGTCCCCCTCGGAAGCGGGGTGCCAAGGTAGCCGGGCGTCGGAGTTTACCGCCGTCCTGGATTCCTGCTTTCCCGGAGATGACGAGGTTGGGCAGACGGAGTTATTTAGCGGCCGGAAGGGGTTTGCCATCGAGCCCGTAGGTCTCGATCTTGGCAGCGCCGCGCAGCTCTTTCAGCTTCGTGTCGACGGCGTCGTGCGCCACCAGCTGAGTCACCTCCTGGCGCGCTTCCTCGAAGCTGGGCGGGGTACTCACGCGATGGTCTTCGACCTTGATCACATGCCAGCCGAACTCGCTCTTGACCGGCGCCTTGGTGTACTGGCCCGCCGGCAGAGCGAAGGCGGCGTCGGCGAACTCCTTGACCATGTCGTCATGCCCGAAATAGCCGAGATCACCGCCTGAGCTGCCACCGGGATCGGTAGAATGCTTTTTGGCGAGCTCGGCGAAATCGGCTCCCTTGTCGAGCTCGCCGATGACCGCCTTCGCCTCTGCCTCGGTCTTGACCAGGATGTGTCGGGCGTGCACCTCTTCGCGACCCGCCTTCTCCTTTGCGAAGGTCTGGTAGCGCGCCTTGAGCTGGTCCTCTGTCTCGGCCGCCTTGATCGCCCGATTGAGGTAGGCTTCCTGGATCAGGCGGTCCTCGTAGCGCTTAAGGCGCTGCTGCAACTCGGGATCCTGGCCGAGATGCTCCTTGCGCCCGGCTTCGGTAATCAGCATCCCGTCGACGAGCCGATCGAGCAGCATCGGATAGATTTGGGCGAGCGGCAGCTTTTGGACCTGAGCCGGCAGGCTCTGCTGCGCCGCCTCAACATCGGAAAGGCGCAGCTCGGTCCCGTCGACGCGCGCCACAACCGTGCTGCCCGGCGGCATCGGGCTCGGCATCGGGGCGCTCGGGTTCGACTGAGCCGGCGGCCGATCGGCCGCCAGCAGGACACCACCGCCGGTGATCACGGTGGCCAGCGCGGCGGCGCAGATCAAGCCAAGCGGAGTTATCGAGAGACGAGGGAGCATCGCAATACCTATAATGGGAAACGGCCGCTGCACTCCGGCGACCGAG
>Ga0209040_10000592_pt1 | contig 28051 bp, 26 predicted proteins | sample BogFormECP12_OM3_FD_188240 | JGI IMG/M metagenome (GOLD analysis project Ga0209040, IMG submission 188240) | Bog forest soil microbial communities from Calvert Island, British Columbia, Canada - ECP12_OM3 (SPAdes) (version 2) | ecosystem: Environmental > Aquatic > Freshwater > Wetlands > Bog ... | reverse complement strand
GACGAGCACATCGGCTTCGGCATCATGGGCGGGCTGAATCAACCGTTGGCTCATGCACAATTCGTGTCGAACGTCGTCGACTATCATATGAATATCCAGGCTGCGATGGAGGAACCGCGTTTTACCGATCGCCAGCAGCTCGGCTGCAGAATCGTGATCGAGTCGCGCGTTACCCCCGGCACACTCGACGCACTGACGAAGATGGGACATGCGCTGCAGGTGCACACCGACTACACATCTCTGATGGGGCGCGGCCAGGCGATCCTTCACGACAGCAAAACGGGCATAAATCTCGGTGCGTCTGATCCTCGCGCCGACGGCGCCGCAATCCCGGAGCAGCCGAGGTTCTTTGACGCATCGGCTAAGCATTAGCCGACATCACCACGGGCCTATTTTGTTTGGTAGCAGCCGAGGTCTATCTTTCCTGATTTGACTCGTGGCGAGCCGTCAAGATCCAATTCTCCGGCCAGCACTCCCTCGGTTGTGCCAGCAGCAATCGCAGGAGAATCCGGTCGCAGATGGAAATTTTTAGCGGCAGCGTTTACAAAATACGGATCGAGAAATCGGGAATGACGATCATTTCCCGTTGACTGAACATAATTATCGAATCCTGTCACCGTGCCGGACGTTTCTCCCCATGTGCTCGCCTTCGCTCCGGACGCACAGTAATAAAGGTTGTGATCGATCATGACGGGCGGGCGTTGTTTGTCGACCTGCGATTTGTTCACCGCGATAAGACAGCGAGACCCCGCGTAGACGATGTTGTTCGCAAAAATATTGTCTGCCATGTTCCACTGCATCTGGAACTCCCCAGAGCCTGTTGCCGACGTATCGTTGTCGTAGAGCGTGTTGTTGATCACGATGCAGTGCTCGGTGTGTCCCCGCTCAGGCGCATAGCCACCGATAGAGACTCCCGCGGTGTGAGCGTGGTAGATGAGATTGTTCCGTGCGGTGATGTAACTGGTGGCGCGGTCCTTGTGCTCGCTGGCCAGCTCGATTCCAAAATCCACATCGTGCATAACGTTCTGTTCGATCAGGACTCTGGTGCCGCCGTCCACGTAAATACCATCGGAATTCTCATCGTTGCCGTATGCCGGATTGCCGCGCGAAGTAATGTTGTAAACCAGATTGCCGCTGACCACTCCGTCGCGCGCCTGGTCAACGGCAGGGTCGGGAGCCGTGCGCTCGAAACCGATCACGTCGATTCCAATGTTGTTGTTGTCGTGGACAATATTGTGTGTAATGCGGAAATTCGTGACGTTCCCGTTCACCACCAACGATTCGCTCGAACCGGTTTGGAGGTGATGCACCTCATTGCCGTCAATCACGAGTTCGCTGATCGGAGTCTTGGCATCGGTACCGTAGACGGCAATGCCAAACCCGTTCCCGCCGCTTCCCGGTGCATCGCGGCCCTCGAAAGTCTGCTCGATATGATGGACGTTGTTCTTCAGAAGTTCTACATGCGAGCCCGACCCCATCACGTCTATACCTAATGGAGCGAGCCGATGCTCGGCGGTGTGGAAGTTGCGAATCTCAAAGCCCTCGATTCGCACGTAGCTCTGGTTGTGAATCGTCAGTACGCCCTGTCTTCCGGAGGGAGTGAAACGCTCTGCGTCGATAACCGCCGTTTCGCCCGGAGAGCTTTGAAACGTGATGAATCCATCTTTCGCGTTGCCGGATCGGTTGATGGTCACCAGTTCTTCGTAGATTCCACCCCGAACGTAAACTGTACTGCCCGCCCGCGCGGTGTCTGCAGCATGTTGAATGGTGCGCCAGGGTGACGCTTGAGTACCGGGATTCGAATCATTCCCGGTCGTCGCCACGTAGAAGGATGAGTTTGTCTGGCCAAACGCCGCCGAGACGCAAGTAAGCAATACAAAGAGGGTCGAAAACTTCATGCTCATAACTCCCATTGGTACAGTGCGATACCGGAGATAGTACATCAGAATCGAAATAACACGAAAGTGGAAGAAATCATTCGTAATCGCCGGATCGTGGGCGAGTCGGAAACTGTAAGGGTGGATGTTGTCCAGGAGACGATAGTAGATAGAATGCAGAAGGCCGGGAGGTGGTTCCCGGCCTTCCTCAGGTCAGTAGAAGAATTGGTATGCGGTGATCGCCCCTGTAAGTGGAGCGCTCTGAAAGTCGAGATTCACCGAGGTTCCACTCTGCGCGTCTGCCGCGTAGGCAAAGATGGTGTGCAGACCATGCGAAAGCGCCTTCGTGGTTGCGGTAAAGCTTCCGTTGGAGTTTTTTGCGGCCGCGGCCCAGGCTCCTGTCCAAGTATCGACTTGAAACAAAACTGCATCCGCGGCTGGCTTCGATTCGAATCCGCTGGTAGTAGTGAGCGTAAATTTCGCTTCCGGATTCAGGCTCTGATTGCCGGGCAACGGAGTAATCACTGTCGTTAAAGGAACCGCCTGCACCTGTTGTTCCGTGAATACTTCGACCGCGATGTCCGGCTCGGTGATGAAAATCTGATTGTTGATGTTGTCGATCGAAACCTGCTGGCCATCCTCCCGGCTCGAAACGAACGACGTGGTATTCGTTGCGCCATCGATGATTAAGACTCCTCCGGTGTCGATGGGCGCGTAAATCTTGTTGGTCGTCGGATTCACGCCTATGGCAAACATCGGGTGGGGGGTTGTAATCGTCGTGGTTGCATTGGTCGCACCGTCGATGATGGTTAGATCGTTCCCTGAAATGTCGGGGACGTAGATCATGTTCGTGATCGGATTCACCGCGACGGCACAGGGGACGAGGCCGGCCAAAACCGCTCCGGTCTGCTTCTTCGTTTTTCCATCGATTACAAAAACCACCAGTCCATCCCCGCTCGAAGCGTAGATCGTGTTCGTCACCGGGTTCACGTCGAGGGCAAATAACGGTTCATCTGTGGAGATAGTGGTAACGTGGTTGTTAGCACCGTTAATCGCGCTGAGATTCGAGCTAGCCGAGTTGGCGACGTAGATTGTATTCGTCGCCTCGTCGATCGCTAATGCGATTGGGCTCGTTCCCACTGCAATTCGGGTGGTGGTGCTGGTGGCTCCACTGAGCGCGGTTACGGAATTGTCGTTGAAGTTGGCGATGTAGATCGTATTGGTGGCGGGGTTCACTGCCATAGCGAATTGCGTGGAAGCAAAGTTGTAACTGCCGGCAGAGATGCTCGTAGCATTGTTGGTCGCGCCGTCGATCACAGTGATGGTATTGTCACCCGCGTTGCGCACATAGATTTGATTCGTGATCGAATTGAGTGCAATTGCGGACGGGTTTGATCCAACGCTAACAGTGGTGGATGCCCCGGTCGCGGCGTTGTAAACCGCCACGCTGTTGCCGGTGGCATCGATGGTGTACAGGATGCGCGTTACCGGGTTCACGGCAGAAGCAGAAGGGATGGCGCCTAAGAACGCTGCTCGTGTGTTTACTGCGCCATCGACCACGGTCATATTGTTGCTGCCGCTGTTTGCGATATATGCTTTATCGGTAACCGGATTGACGCCTACTACCTGCGTTCCGGATCCGCCAGCCGTCAGTGAAGTGATCTGATTCGTGACGCCGTCAACTACAGCAATGAGCGAGCCGCTGCCGTTAAATAGAGCGCCTGCGACATAAATCTTGTTCGTAGTGGGATTCACAGCACCGGCATTGTAGTTATACCCCGGAGGCAAGACTACGTTCGTATGCGTGCCGGTGGCAATATTCAGCACGGAAAAGAAGCTACCGGTAAAGGTGTAAACCTTGTTGGTAAGTGGATTCACTGCAATCTCGCTTGCCGCAACCGCCGCTGGATAGGCGGTCATTGCATTCGAGTTGCCGTCGATTCCGATGACCTGATTTTCCAGCGTTAGGACGTAGATCTGATTTGTAGCGGCATCGTCGAGTGGAGCATTCACGCTTAGGCTTTGCGGTGAACTTCCGCTGGCGCCAAAGACCGTGACCACGTTCGTGAAGGGACTGGTGACATAAACTTTCTCCGTGACCGGATTGACGGCCAGTGAGGATAGAGCCGATGTCGAAGCCGTCACCGTGGTGGTTGCGTTGGTCGCTCCGTTGACGATAGTAACCGTGTTATTTAGTAAGAGCCGCTCCCAATTGAAGGACCACCCTCGACCGGCCTTCCGAGGAAAAACGCGTGAGGCGTTAGAACCTTCACAATAGCCCCTGTATTAATTTGCATAATGTGAATGGCGAACGACAAAAAGTAAGCATAAGAGGAAGGACACCATCGCCGTTGCCTAGCAGCACGCCGAGTGAGCCGTCGCCGGTGCTCTCGCCGCCCGCGTTTGCCACAATCAGATCCAGCTTTCCGTCGCCGTTCAGATCCGCGACAACTCCGCGTCATGTAGGTTTAGTGCACCACCTGTTTCACTGAGCTTGACGTGCTGGAAAGGAAGTGGATATCTCCTCCATACGCCGCCTTGATATAGTCAGTACCCGCCGGCAGAGCCGAGGTGGTAAAACTAGCGGAGCCGCCACTTAAGGCCTCGGTTCCTAGCACCGTGGTTCCTTTCTTAAACGTGACGATTTCTCCATCCGGGGGTGCGCCGAGGTTGGAAGTGACCACTGCGGTAAATGTCATCGACTGCCCATATGGGGATGGATTCGGCGAAGAGGTGAGCACGGTCGTGGTCGCGGCTTTCTTCACAATTTGCGCCACGGTGTTCGATGTACTGGAAGCCATGTTGATATCTCCTCCGTACCCCGACTTTATATAGGCAGTACCCGGCGGCAGAGCCGATGTGGTAAGAGTAGCCGAGCCGCCACGCAATGCCACCGTTCCCAGCACCGTGGTTCCTTGCTTAAACGTGACGATTTCACCATCCGGCGGTGCGCCAAGGTTGGAAGTGACCACTGCGGTAAAGGTCATAGACTGCCCATAGGGGGACGGATTCGGCGAAGAGGTGAGCACGGTTGTGGTCGCTACAGCCGAGGGATTCACCTCGAACGCAACGCCGCAACCGCCAGTGCCAGGACAGTTGCTGGATGTCCCACCGCCGTACGTCGTTCCGTAAAGATTGCCGCCCTCAAGAATCAAGCTGTCAGACGGATAACCGCCATCCGTACCATCGAAAGGCCAGAGAATCTTCCATTGGTACGTGGTGCCGCCGGCCTCAAGCTCGAAGACGGTGCCGCAGCCGTCGTAGCACGGAGATTTGACACCGATTTGTGTCGTGCCGTAAATGTTCCCGGATGAATCGCGCACGACCCCCGCATAAGGAGCGGAGCCGTCGTTCCAAGTGAAGGACTCAAGAATCCCCTCCGTATACTCTCCTCCCGTACCAGGAGTCAGCTCCCAAACTGCTCCAGCGCTGCTAGAACCGCCACCTGTGGTCGTGCCGTAGACATTTCCAGCGCTGTCGAGGATAGGAGTGCCTTGAGGAAATCCGCCGTCGTTGTGGCCGCCCGTAAAGGTGTGAAGGATGGTTGCATTCCAACCCCCGCTTCCGTTTGGCGCCAGCTTGAAAATATGGCCGTCTTTGGCGTCGTCGGCGCCGTAGATGTTGCCGGAGCCGTCTATAGTTAACCCGGCATACCCGCCGCTATCGTAGATAACCTGCTCGTTCCACACGCCGCTGCCGTTCGGCGACAACTCGTAAACGACTCCATTTCCACTGCCTCCGCCATAAGTTGTGCCGTAAAGGTTACCCTGGTGGTCCCAGGTGAGCCCAGAGGCCGGGAAGGCACCGTCAGGGGTTGACATGAAACTGTACAGGACAGTCTCGCACCAGCCATTCCCGTTGTTGCTGCCGCTTGGGCAACCGCCGACCGGCTCAGGGCTTAGCTCGAACACGACCCCGTATCCAGAATACGGGCCAGATGCGTAGGGGCCGCCGTAGTAAGTTGTCGCGTAGAGATTCCCATGGCCATCGAACGTCACATTGGAATCGGGAGACGACCCATCTGCGCACCACGGCAGGGAACAAACGCTGTACAAAACCGTCTCGTTGTAGCCGCCGACCCCGTTTGGAGAAAGTTCAAAGACAGTACCATACTGATGAGCGCCGCCCAGTTGGGTGGTCCCGTAGAAGTTGCCCGCGCCGTCGGGCGTGAGGCTAGACGCCGGGTTCTCACCGTCTACACAGTTCGGCTGGGAACAGAAGTTGTACAGCACGATTTCGCTTTGTGCATGTGCTGGTGGAAGAGCGACCAGCAGCAGCGTGGAAAGCACAGCCAACCTCAGAACGCCTCGCATATCTCGCCTCATTCTTGATCTGAGATGTTTCGGTTTCCTCGTGATTCAGCAACCTTGCGTACCTACGGGGTGAACTCGAACGCAACCCCGCAACCGTCGGGATACGGGCAGAAATCGCCGCCGTTGTAGGTCGTTCCGTAAAGATGGCCGCCGTCCAGAATCAAGCTGGTCACCGGATTAGCGCCATCCGCCCAATTGAAAATCCAAAGAAGCTCAAATTTATAGGCGGCCTTTTTGCCCTGAAGCTTTGCGATTTCAAACAACGTGCCGCAGCCTTGATACGTCCCCCTCCCCTTTTCTGTTTCTGTGCAGTACGAGGAACTGCCGCCGTATGTTGTCGTGCCGTATATGTTTCCGGATGAATCGAGCACGACACCAGCCGAAGGAAAATGGGGCAGTCGGATCGGATAGCAGCATCCGAACGTCAAGGGTCCGGAATTGAAGTTATGAAGAATCTCCTCCGTATACCCTCCGCTTGTAACAGGAGTCAGCTCCCAAACTGTGCCGCACCCTGCATCAAAGTCGCACGTCCCTCTACCGCCATAAACGGTCGTGCCATAGACATTTCCGGCGCTATCGAACACTGGAGTGCCAGAAGGGTAGCGGCCGTCCGTTGGGTGGCCTGCGAAGGCGTGAAGGATGGATTCGCACCAACCGTTACCGGTATAGCTGCCACTTGGGCACCCGCCGGCCGGTTGAGGGCTTAGTTCGAACACAGTGCCAACTGCGTAAGCGCCGCCGTTTTCGGTCGTCCCGTAGAAGTTTCCGTTTTCCTGCACCAGCCCGTTGGGGTAGGTACCGTCAAGGCAACTCGGCTGGGAGCAAAAGCTGTAGAGCATAGACTCATTCCAGACGCCGCCGCCGTTCGGTGACAACTCGTAGACCACTCCACTTCCACTGCCTCCGCCATAAGTTGTGCCGTAAAGGTTACCCTGCTGGTCCCAGGCGAGCCCAGAGGCCGGGGAGGCACCGTCAGGGGTTGACATGAAACTGTACAGAACGGTCTCGCACCAGCCATTCCCGTTGTTGCTGCCGATTGGGCAACCGCCGACCGGCTCAGGGCTTAGCTCGAACACGACCCCGTATCCCTCGGCGCCGCCTTGGCTCGCTGTCCCGTAAAGGTTCCCCCCGCTGTCAAACATCACGTAAGACAAGTTTGGATTCGCCCCGTCCGCCCTTCCGGTGAAACTGTAGAGCACGGCCTCGTTCCAGCCTCCAACGCCGGTGGGCGAAAGCTCAAATACGGTTCCATACCCCAGCCCACCGCTATTACTCGTCCCATAGAGGTTGCCCGCACCGTCAGAGCTGAGGCTGGACGTGGGACCGCTTCCATCGCTTCCGCCTGTGAAGTTGTAGAGCACAGTCTCGGTTTGGGCCTGCGCCGGGCGAACGGCAATAAGCGGGAGAGCAGAAAGCACTGCGAGCGCCAGAGCGTAGCGGACCGCAATTGCCGGTTTCGTCGAGCAGAATGTGAGCTCGATGCCGGAAATGTTCAACGGGCTTTCCGGCCTATTGTTCGTCCTCTTGCGAATCATCAGGACCTCCCTTTGTCGGTGCGAATGCGGACACAAACGCATTCTCGTATCTGGATAGTTGCTGGCTCACAGCTTAATGGTTCACTGCTCAGTGGTTTGCCCGCTCAGGAGCGGACTAGTGTGGAGTGTCGAGAGAAAATGTCGCCGCTTCGTAATTCGCGCAAATCATACACCGAGATGCGGCTTTTTCCGTGACGGGGGTCACAAATATTTAGCGCAAAGTCCGCGCAAGGTTGTTTAGTTTGACCCGCGCTGCCAGATGTTGGCGATAAATCTCGATTACACTCAGTGAGCCCGGTGTGGCCAGCTTGCCAAATCTCAGGGAGTGTAAAGCCGGGACTTGGTAGCCACAAAGCTACACATTCGTGGCCCGTTCAAGCTGCGTTTTCTGACCTCTTGTTATCCAAGGATTGGGGAGGGGTCTGCGCACACAATTGAAAATAGATGAACTGGCGGAGAGGGTGGGATTTGAACCCACGATACCCGTTAAGGTATGTCCGCTTTCGAGGCGGATCGTTTCAACCGCTCACGCACCTCTCCGCATGAAAAGCTAGTAGCCGTCAGCTCCCAGAGAAATCAGCTTCCTCCCCCTCGCTCGGAATGACCGGGCATGAGGTCAAGGCGAAGGGCTAACGACGATTCTTAAAGAACGTTTGCAGCAATTCCGCGCAACGGCCTGCCAGAACTCCGGCGCGAACCTCCACGTTATGGTTCAATTGCGGATGGTTCAGCACTTTCACCACGGACTGGACCGCGCCTGCCTTGGGATCATCCGCGCCATAGACGAGGCGCTTGATCCGTGCATTCACGATGGCACCGGCGCACATCGCGCACGGCTCAATTGTAACAAAGAGTTCGCAGTCCGATAGACGATGGTTACCGACGGTAGCACCCGCTTCGCGCAACGCGACGATCTCGGCGTGGGCCGTAGGATCGAAGTCGCCGATGTTGCGATTCCATCCCCGGCCGACGATGCGCCCTTCATACACGACTACGGCGCCGACGGGGACTTCGCCGGCTTCCAGAGCGCGCTGCGCTGAGCGCAGAGCCTCCTCCATCCACAGTTCGTCGTTCGTTGTCGTCACGGAAAATCCTACGCCGCAGGGTATCACTAACACTGACCAGTTCCACGGGAGCGCTCAGCAGGACGGCCCACCTTTGTCAGATCAGACTCAGCACCGAGCGCACGACGTCCGGAACAATGGCTCGAATGATCGCCGGCACCAGAATCATCACCAGCGGATACGCAATGACGATGAGTGGAATGGCCAGCAGCACTTGCGCTTTCGGCGACAACTTGGCGAGATAGGCTCGCATGGCATCCTCTTGGATTGAGGTACGAAACCAGGGCCGCAAAAGTTCCGTGTCGCGCACCCCAATGGGTCACTGGCAACCGCCCACTGCCGGGTGATATGCTTACCCCGATATGGGCATGCCGAGCCTGCTCCGCAAAGTTTTTCTCGTCGACCTTTTCACGGGACTGAAGGTCACCTTCCGCTATCAGGATCCGAAGGAAATTTGTACTGAGCAATATCCCATGGAGCGGCCGCAAGTGGCCGAGCGCTATCGTGGCGCGCCCCGGCTCAACGTGAATCCCGATACCGACGAAACCATGTGCATTGCCTGCGATTTGTGCGCACTGGCTTGCCCGGAGCATCTGATCGTGGTTTCGAGCGCGCGCAACGAGCAGACCCGCCGCAAGGAACTGACCAACTTCACCTATGACTTGAGTCGCTGTATGTTTTGCGGACTCTGCGAGGACGCCTGTCCCGTGGACGCGCTTGAACTCACACAGGATTTCGAACTCGCTGCTTACACCCGTGAGGGCGCCATCTGGGATCGCGAGATGCTGGAAAAAGGTCCGCAGCCTACGCAATACCGGAAATAGTTTTCACCCAATCTATCCAGTTGCTTGAGCCATCGACCGCGAAACTATGGGTATTTTCGATTCTTTCCGCAAAGAAGAAGTCCCTGGCACCAAGGTTCTGGTGGGCCAGCTCTTGCCGAAATTCGACGAGCATTTCAAGTCCGATCTTCGCGTCTACAAGCGCTTTTATCCGGCTGCCGGCGGCGCGACTTTTATGTCGGTGGCGGAACTGCGCGGTGCGGCTAGCCACAACTACGACATCCTCCATCTATTTTGCGATGTGGACGCGAGCGGTGTAATCACGGACGCATCCGGCGATCGCATTACCGGCACGGAGCTGCTCAAAGCGGCGGTCGATTCCGGCGTCAAGCTGTTGTGGATCGGCAACGACAATCCGCAGGAAGCTTACGACGCCGGCTTCAAAACCAAAGGGATGAAGATCAACGTCGTGTTGACGCTGCGCCGCCTGGGCTCAAACACCTCGCTCTTCCTCGATAGCCTGCTGGCCAAGATGCAGGCCGGGGAGACTTTCGCGAAAGCCTGGAGTGTGGCGTCGCAACCTGAGGGCAAATCGGTGCAGCCCGATGTTCCTCATACCATCTCCTCGCTCGGTAGGGGCTCAGTGGTTCTGAAGTAACCCTGTGCTTGCAGGTACGCGAGCGATTTTCTATAGCTCGCTAACCACGCGCATTTCCGCGCCCGTCATCTTCCTGCTACAGACTCCCTCGCCGCAACTTACGGCATATGCCGGATATTCGTGGCGCGATTGTTCGCGCAGACTCCCCCTATGACTTCGGTATACCAGCGCGTTCTTCGGCCACCGATCGGGATGCGCGGAAAATTCCAAGCTGGAGGACTCATTATGTCAGGCAGAAGACTTACGTTGTTGTCCGTGCTTCTATTCTGTGCCACCTGGGTGGTGGCGCAGCATGCGCCGGCCGGGGGAAGCGCACCCTCGGGCTCCGCAGCCCCGGGGCAAACATCCCCATCGGCACCGCCGACCGGAAACACCGGTAAGCCGCCAACCGGCAGCACAACGCCGCCGCCAACTGGCTCAACCGCGCCTTCGACTGCTCCGGGATCGAATCCGACCAATCCGAACGCGCCGGGCACGCAACCCTCCACGACGAATCCGAATAACCCGAACGCGAACCCCGATAACCCGAGCACAAGTCCCAATGGAAATCCGAATACGCCGGGTTCGCCCTCGAATCCGGGCTCGACAAATCCCGGCACCTCGAACCCAGGCTCCAATCCCGGCACTTCGAATCCCGGTTCCAATCCGGGTTCGAGCAACCCCGGATCGAATAACCCAGGTTCTAATAATCCTGGTTCGACCAACCCAACTTCTCCGAATCCGCCGGCGGGGACTCCGCCTCCCAGCAGCGGCACGTCGCCGCAGTAGAGTCGGAAAGCATTCGCTAGGTTCCAAATCGCGGGCCTGCATGGGGGCCCGCATTTTTGTCTACCCTTACGTCGTGGAGTCCGATGCTGACGGCTGTTGCTGGGTCATGCAATGCATGGTGCCCAGTCCCCAGACGAGATCGCCGGAATAAATGGGGACGATCTCACGAGTGGGGAATAGCGTAGCCAGCGTGTTCAGCGCCACGCGGTCGTTGGCATCGTTGAAGACAGGAACAAGTACGATGCCGTTCGCAATATAGAAATTCGCATAGCTGGCGGGCAGGCGTCGCTGCTCGAAGACCACCGGACCGGGCATGGGAAGCTCGACAATATTGAGTGGCTTGCCGTCCTGATCACGCGCGGAGCGGAGACGGCGAAGATTGTCGCGCAGCGGCTTGTGATTCGCGTCGCGCGGATTATTTTCGACCATGGTAACGACCGTGTCGGGAGCGACGAAGCGCGTGAGGTCGTCGACATGACCGTGCGTATCGTCGCCGAAGATGCCGCGGCCGAGCCAGATCGTGTGTGGCGCGCCGAGGTAGTCAGCGAAAACCTTCTCGTAGTCTTTGCGCGACATGCCAGGATTGCGTTGCTGCACCTTGCTGAGCAGGCATTCTTCGGTGGTGAGGATGGTGCCGCGTCCGTTGACGTCGATCGAGCCACCTTCGAGCACGACGCGGATGTCGTGAGATAGCGGTCGGATTTCTTCAGCGCCGGCAGTTTCCGCCATAAGGCTGCCAATCTTTTCGTCGTGGCGCCAGTTGGAGTACTTGGCCCACGCATTAAAGCGGAACTTTGTGGCCAGCAAGCTACTCGGCGGGTGGCCCATCCTAGCCGCGTTCTTTGCGGCTAGGGTGGGGAACTTGGCCGGAGTCAGGAATATACATCCCGAGTCGCGCATCCAGACGCGGTTGGTGGCCCAGCAATGGAACCGTATGTTCTTCGACAGTGCATTTGCTTTGTCGAGCAGCTTGCGGACCCGGCGTTCCGTCCCAGCGTCGTTGACGATCAACTCTACGCGCTCATGCCGCGCGAGGTTGCGAACGATCTCCGTGTAGACCCAAGGGATGGGCTCGAACTTCCCCGGCCAATCGCCGTGATAATGCGGCCACGCAAGCCAGGTCGCGGCGTGCGGCTCCCACTCAGCAGGCATGCGATAGCCGCGGGTTGCCGGGGAAATACTTAAAGTACTACTTGAATGCCGGGATCGGGGCATCGACGTAGTTTATTGGAAAGAAGGATAAATTGTCAGTGAATCCTGATATTGGCTGCTTGTGGCATTATGGGAGAAACCATGTCGTTCAACGTACGTAAATTCATCCGCGTCGAAATGATTCGTGATGGCGGCTCTTTTGCTCTTAAGTTCGAAAGTAGCGATGCCAACCAATATATTTTGTTCACAAGGATTCGCTTTACCGACGTTGGTCCTCCGACCCAGGATAAGCATGGCTATCATCAAGAAAGAGAGATAGCAGGCTACGATGAGCCGGTCATCATTGACTGTGCCCCAGCCAAGCGACCTCAGGATACATGGCACCGTATCTATAGCGAATTGTCTGGAGCTGTAAGCCCCGTTTCTTGGGATCAAGCCCGCCAGATCATTAGCACAGCAGGAACCCTTGCACAGGGCCTAAGTCCCCTACAGGCAGACTGGCTCAAGCGGATGACTGCCATTCTAGAGGGGGAGGGCCATCCACCGTCCTGCTGGCCAACGCGCTCGACATGGGATAGACGGGACTAAAAAGCTCCACGAAGCCGATGAGCGTGAAGATAACTGGCGTAAACGCGCGCTCACACTCATTGACCCGATTTTACCGTCCATCGAGCAGACGGTTGGCGATCGGCGCGTAGGCGTCGATTCTACGGTCGCGCAGGAAGGGCCAGTTGCGGCGGATGTCTTCGAGAGCCTTCAAGTCAACGTCGCCCATCAGGATTTCCTCTCGGTCATGCGAGGCCTCGGCGATAACTCGACCAAAAGGATCGCAGAAAAACGATGCTCCCCAGAATTCCAGTCCTTGGCCGGGCGTGGACTTGCCGCGAATGTTGCCGGTCTCGAAGCCAACCCGGTTGACGACCCCAACATAAACGCCGTTCGCGATGGCGTGGGCGCGCTGAATCGTGCGCCAGGCATCGTGCTGGACGACGCCGAACTCGGCCTTCTCAGACGGATGCCAGCCGATCGCCGTGGGATAAAAGAGCACGGTCGCGCCCTGCAGCGCGGTGAGGCGCGCGCCTTCCGGGAACCACTGATCCCAACAGACTAGCGTGCCCAGGCGTCCCGCGCTGGTGTCGAGAGCGCGGAATCCGAGGTCGCCAGGAGTGAAGTAAAACTTTTCGTAATAGAGCGGATCGTCGGGGATGTGCATCTTGCGGTAGAGACCGCTCAGAGAACCATCCGAATCGAAGATCGCGGCCGTGTTGTGATAGATCCCAGGCGCACGCTTCTCAAACAATGATGCGACTACGACGACGTGGTGCTGCCGAGCCGCTGCGGCAAGCTTTTCGCTGACTGGCCCGGGAATCGGCTCGGCAAGGTCGAAGAGCGCATGATCTTCGCGCTGGCAGAAATACTGCGTCTGGAAAAGTTCGGGCAGGCAGACCACCTCGGCGCCGCGTCCCGCTGCATCGGAAATGCGTTCGAGAGCTTTGGCAAGATTCTGTTCGGGCTCCGGTCCGCAAGACATCTGGACCAGGGCTACGCGAAATTTGTCAGGGGGCACGCGGTTTATTCCTCTGCCGATCAATATAGCATTCGAGAAAAAAGAGTCCCACCAGGAGATATGTGAAGCGGCTCCGTTCAGTTTCTTCTGCGAACGCGAGTCAGACAATTCTCAGTAATGCAACCCAAACCCAAACGGAAAAAGCGGGGAAGCAGAATCGTGTGGTAGATCGCTCTTCTGTTGCTGCACCGCGTCGGACGAAGAGGGAAGTTCGAAGGGAAGCCGTCCCTCAGGGGATACTTTGCCGGTGACCAGAGCCATCAAAGCTTCGTCGGAAATGCCGAAATCTCCAAGCAACGCCGTGCAATGCGGCCGAACATTGGTCAGGATCAAGGCACGTTCGAGCGTTGTCACGAACACGGTGGGAGTAGTTGCACTCACGCGAAGAAGTTCTGCGTAAGCTGCACCTGTTCCGAGGAACGCCAGCCTTCCTTCATGCTGCCTCAACCCGAAGAAGTAGTTAGGATGTTCGTTCTGGTATGGGGCTGGCGCCCGAATAATCGCGAGGTCTGCCCGCGCGGGGTCGACCACCACGGTAAGTCCGGCGGCCTCCGCGGCTTTGGCGGCTATGCCATACAGGTAGACCTTCCTGTTCTTTGGAATGAAGGGCAGTAGAGGTTTTCCGGTTGAAGCCGCCTGCTTATTCTCCAGCAACACTACGGCTCTCGCTTGCGCAGCTTCTCCCTCGCTCATAAATTCTTTGCTGCCGGCAACCGCCGCAGCTTGGCTCTCGTCCACATAGGGTTGTTCAAAAAGACCAAGCTGAAACTTTTGCAGCAGAATCCGGGTTGCAGCCTCGCGGACGCGGGCTTCCGAAACGGAGCCGTTATGTACAGCCTCAACAATGGCGTCCGACCGCTCGGTGCCGCCCACCTGATCCACTCCCGCACTGATGGCCTTGGCGAAGCGCTGTGCAACCGTTAACTCTTCCACTCCCCACGGCATGCCAATATCGCTGACCGCGGGCTCATTCCCCGCGCTCGCGCCGTTGCGGCAAGCAGCAGGGCAATCGTTGGTAATTGCCCAGTCGCTGAGAATGACACCGCTAAATTTGTACTTTCCTCGCAGCAAATCGCTCAGCAGTTGATGATTGAATCCTGCTCCTACCTGCTCCACCCGACTTCCATCGAGCGTGAGATTTTGCAGAATCGAATAAGTCGGCATCACAGCTCCGACATGAGCTTTGAAAGCTCCGGTGAAGGGAATCAGATGTTGTGCGAAGCCGTTTCCAGGAAACTCGGCATAGCGGCCGTAATAGTTATGACTATCCCATCCGTCTTTCGCCGCGCCATAGCCTGCCCAGTGCTTCACGACCGCGATTACGCTGGCCGGGTTCAGACCATCGGCTCCGTTCTGTACGCCCGTGATATAGGCTTCGACCATGCGTTTTGCAATTTCGGAATCTTCCCCGAAGGTTCCATTGACGCGAGCCCATCGTGGTTCTGTAGCCAGATCGGCTTGCGGTGCGAGGGATTCTCGAATGCCAACCGCCTCGTACTCCCGGCGTACAACATCGCCGAAACGACGCGGGAGCTTAGGATCGTTCAAGGCCGCGAATCCCAGAGGCTCCGGCCACATGGAGAACGCATTGTCCTGCGTGCCCGCTCCCAGGACTTGATTAAAGTGGTGGCGGGGATCCGAGGAAATGGTAACTGGAATGCCCCAGCGCGAGGGCTCCGCAACGGCCTGCACTTCGTTGTTCTGCTTGGCAAAGTCCGCAGCGCTCCCGTTGAGTCGGGTGATGAAGGTGTTGACGTGGTCGTGGTTGATGAACTCACGCACCTTCTCAAGATCATATTCCGTACCCACACCCAGCGCCGACATGGGCCCAACGCTGGGCAGAGTGCCGTGGACCATGAGTCCCGCCAACTCCTCCAGGCTCATTCTTTGGATGAGGTCGGCAGCTCGCACCTCGGCCGGTAATCGCCAGTCCTCGTAGGGATCCAGTTTTCCGTTTCGGTTGAGATCCTTGAAGGTGAGTCCGTCCACTTTAAGCAAAGGCGCGGAACGGTGGCCCAGAATCGGTTGCTTGGGTGAATCTGCGCCGGAGGCTAGACAGGCGAGCAGGATTAGGAAGAGGATTTTCGAGGTATTCGGGAGCACCGGATCATTCTCTTCAGCCGTTCGGCTACCGTCAACACTCAGTTCGCGTTGTGAAAGAAGACGCCATAGCGTCCCCTGCATCGAGAGGCGTGTATCCTTTAACATTGATCCTGTAAAGTAGTTGATTGTGACGGTCGCGAAATTCGTTGGGAGGCGGTCATCTTGAAAAACGGAAATCATCACAACAAGGTCGGACATTCAGCGGAGACGTCGCATGCAGCTGCCGGACATCAGGGCGAGGGGAAAGATCGTCGTCTGCATAATCCGATCGAGGACCGGTTGATTCCGCTGGAGCCGCTCGATCTGGCAAAGGTGAAAACGATCGACGATCTGGTGCGGGCCATGTCGAAGACGGCGTTTACCGGTCGCCAGCTTGGCGAGGCCTCCGACGTACTTGAAGCGATGGCGCGCGACGAAGATTGCTTCGTGGTGATGACGCTCTCCGGCGCGATGACCGTGGCCAAGCAGGGGCTGATCGTGACCGAGTTGATCGATCGCGGCATCGTGAACGCCGTGGTCTCAACCGGGGCGCTGATGGCGCACGGGCTGGTGGAAGCCACGGGGCGAGCACACTTCCGGGCCAATCCCGAGGTCTCCGATGAGGAGCTTTACGAGCAGGGCTATAACCGCGTCTACGACACGCTGGAGCCTGAGCAGAACCTGGATGACGTGGAAGAAGTGATGTCGGCGGTGCTAGAGGGATGGGACCACAACGAGGTGATGTGCTCCTACAAGCTGAATCATGCAATTGGAGCTTATCTCGCAAAGCACTCTGGGGACCAGCGCGGGATTCTGAAGTCGGCGCATGAAAATGGCGTGCCGGTATTTGTGCCGGCCTTCAGCGATTCGGAGATGGGGCTGGATACGGCGCTGAACAATCGTCTGCGGGAGTCGACGGGTAGGCACAAGATCCGCTTTGATCCCTTTCTGGATCTCGAACACTTTGCGGCCACGCTGCTTCGCCAGAAGAAGCTTGGCATTTTGACCATCGGCGGAGGAGTGCCGCGGAACTGGTCGCAGCAGTTTGGTCCGTTCTGCGAACTGCGGCACCGACGGCTGGGGGAGAATGTTCCCCTCAAGCGCTATCACTATGGCCTGCGAATTTGCCCGGAGCCGGTCTATTGGGGCGGATTGTCAGGCAGTCCTTATAGCGAGGCGGTGTCGTGGGGCAAGTTTGTGCCTCCGGCAGAAGGTGGCAGGTTTGGCGAAGTCTTTGTCGACGCTACGGTTGGATTGCCGCTGATTGTGGCTGCGGTGCTGGAGCGGCTCGATAAGAAGGGCGGGAAGGCGAGTAAACCGAAGACCGCGGCGGCGAAAAAATGAGGGTTGAGCAAGCCTGCAGAGGCCGGTTTAGTTGGCTCCGGCCTCTGAGGCGGACGAATCGGGTGTTGCAAACTGCGCGTTGTCCGAATCTTTGAGCTCTTCGACTGAGACGTTTTCCGCGCGGCTTCTGCGATAGAGCGGCGCCAGAATGCTGTTTCCGAGCACTCGTGACTCGGCTTCGACCCAATCTTGCAGGGCAAGGCCTTCCGTCTGGCCGCGCTGATCGTAAAGATGCTGCGCGTGCAGGCGAATCTTCCTTTCCAGCAGCTCGGTCATGAGCGCTTGCTGTTTCTTTCTACGGGTTTCGTTATCCACAACTACTCCTCTTGCCTAAATAGGTTTTGGTTACAGTCCTATGATACGGGAAGACTGTTAACGGAAGATTACATCGGGAAGGGCTTAGGGGTTACTAAAGTATTATTATAGCACGGCCTTCGTGACTGGGGCGGCGCCTAGAAAAAAGCGGCGCTTCGGGTGATTGGCGTCACGGCTCGCCTCTGGGTTCTGCGCGAGAATCCTCCTGGCCGAAGCTTTCCGAACCACGGGAGTCTCACCCGATGAGCCTCAAGTCGAAATTGCTGATTCGTTGTTCAATGGCGACAGTGGGATTCGGAGCTTTTCTATTCCTTCCCGCGGGCTCCTTGAGATTTTGGCAGGGCTGGATTGTTCTCGCCCTTTGGGTTGTGCCCACGGTCGCCGCTTTTGCCTACTTCTACAAACACGATCCAGCACTAGTCGAGCGCAGACTGCGGAGGGAGGAAACCGTCCGCGAACAAAAGATCATCATGAAACTTATCTACGTGCCCTTGGCAGCCATCTACATTCTCCCTGGCTTCGATCACCGCTTTGGCTGGTCTCATCCACCCGTGTGGTTGACGGTCCTTGCCCAAGCCTTGGTTCTCGGGGGTTATGGGATGATCTTTTGGGTCATGAAGGCCAACAGCTTCGCTGGCAGCACCATTCAAGTCGAGCCGGGTCAGCGCGTGGTTTCTGGTGGGCCGTATCGCATGGTTCGCCATCCCATGTATTTGGGAATCAGCACGATGTTTTTCTTCACACCGCTTGCGCTGGGCTCTTACGTTGCTTGGCCTGCGGTTGCTCTCTTCATCCCCGTCATCGTTTTTCGTCTGCTCAACGAGGAAAGGGTTCTGCGCCAGGAACTACCGGGCTATACCGAATACTGCCTCCGCACCCGTTTCCGCCTCGTTCCGCTTTTGTGGTAGTCGGCTTCTGGCTCTAGTCGAAAATCAGCACCGCTGACGCAATCACCGTCGTCCAGAGCCCGCGCTTATCGCCCACGGCGGACTGGGTGACATTGGCGGTACGGACGATTTTGTTGGATAGGCGGTAGATCTGCTTCTTCTCGTCCCAGGAGCGGTCGGGATCGAACTCCACATTCAGAGTGGTGGCCAGCATTTCGGCGGCGAGCTCTTCGGCGTATTCCCCGGCGGCATCCTCGGTCTCGCCGAAGGAGTGGTGCTCACTTAGATAACCATAAGTATTTTTGTCGGCAGGAATGGCTACGCCAATGGACGACGCCAGGAGGCGATGGGCTTCGTGAGTCGAGTTTTCAGCGACCACAGCGAAGACGACTTCGCCGGGGCTCAGATAGGTCACACCCTCCTTGCGGGCCAGCATTTTGCAGTTCGGGGGAAAGATGGAAGAGACGCGAACCAGATTCTGAGCGGCGATGCCGGCGTCTCGTAAGGCCAACTCGAAGGATGTTAACCGCTCGCGGTGCTTCCCGACTCCCTTGGTGAAGAACATCCGCTTGGGAACCATGTCTTTGCCCAACTCTGTAGCCTCCGGCAGCGCAAAATTATGAGAGTGAGAATGCACAATTTAACACAATGGTTTGTAAAGAAAGTGTGAATTTAGAGGGGGAGCCAAAAAAAGCGGGACGCGCTGGCGCGCTCCCGCTCTTAAGCCCGGTCGCATTTGGGGGGAGGGCCCCGGGCAAAACGCGACTCAATGTATCACAAGTGTGGCGAAATTATGCAAGAGAGTTTTTTGTTTTCCGTTTTCCGAACAAGAACTCCCGGTCATAGAGGCGAAAGGTTCTGTCAGCAGTTTCGTCAGAAAGACCACCGTTACTTCGCTGCGACCGAGCTTACCTCGATAGTATCGCCGTCCAGAGTACCGGTGACAGTGGCAGTTTTGCCCGCCTGCTTGTCCAGGGTGGCCAGAGCGGCTTTATCGCTGGTATCCAGAGTGTAGATTTTCTCTCCCACCACCAGTGCGAACTTGGATCCGTGTGCTACGCAGGCGCGGGTACATTCCGCTGCCGTGGAGCCTTCCATATGCTTCCTGCCGCACATGGCGTCGCCAACTTCGCCGGTGAAGGTCCGCTGTTTGCCGCCAGCCAGTGCGTTGACGTCAATCAGTGCGGTTGTCGAGAAGATGACTGCTGCCACTGCCACGAACCACCTGGAGCCACGATTCATTCGGATTCTCCTAAATTATTTTCTGGTTTCGTCCCCACACTTAGCTACCGAGGCGACAGACTTACATTTTAGTTTATGCCCGACGGGCGATCGGAACCTATAAGAGCCAGGGCGGCAACATTTCGGATCTCCCTCTACTTTGGCGCCTTGGCCGTATATTCCAGATCGACGTCGACCGTCTTGTCTTTCGCGATCGCGGTCACGTGCGGGGCAACATCCCAGTCGATGCTGGGAGGCAACAGCCTGCGGGCTTGCGGCAGGAATTCCCTGAGATACGTGGCATCGTAAACATCGCCGGGACGAATCTTCCAGGCCGCCCGCAATTTGGCCGTCAGGCTGTTGTCGATGCCGCGAAATTCCAGTTCTCCCATGTGGTAGACGGGACCTTCGGTGACGACAAGGTCGTACCTTACCGTGCTGGCACCTTCATCAAATTCAGCGTTGGCCTTGATGGTGGCCGTGACATAGCCGCGCGAACTATACAACTGCTGCACCGCGCGTAAATCGTCCTCGAGTTGAACTGTATTGGCTGGCTCTCCGGACTTGACGTGCAGGAGCGGCTGCAGATCCGCCGTCGGCAGATTCTCATTTCCGGACCAGTTCCATCCTGTGGCCCTGTACTGAGTTCCGGGAGTGATGGCGATCGTGACATCCAAGAATGTCACCGCCTGCTTATCGTCGGCGCCATCCGAGGCGGTTTCCGGAGCGGCGTCCTTCACTATCTTCGGCTGTTGCGGAGCGCACGCCGCTTTCAGGTAGCCGCGCTCATGATAGAGAGGCAGCACCACGTGCTCGTCAAATCCAGTCAGGAGCGCGCGGTAGTAATCCCGCCCGGAGAGCTTCTCGGCAGCGGCCTGAAGCAGCGGTAGCTCACCAGATCCGGCGCCGGTGAACCCTACATGGTGGATTCGGATCACGACGTCATAGACGCCATACTCGACCGACGCGAGTTGGCCATTCGGACCCGGGCTCTTTAGATATTGCACGTGCCCGGGAATGCCATCTTCCACAAGCAGGGCCTGGAGAATGTCGGAGACCTGATCGGACAGGCGTCCGTTGATTGGCAGCTCCCCCTTGAAGAGCGGAGCGTGTTCGTGCACCTTCCGGGCCAACTCCTGATCGGTAAACCATACGAAATCCAGGAAGTGCGCGGGAACAAACTTGTCGGCGTCGGTGACTTTGAAAACCAGTTTGGTGCCCGCCGGCGAGTAGGAGTAACTGTAGGAAATGTCATTGAACACGCCACTCTCACCCAGCTGGCGGGCCGCTTTGCGGAAGGCTTCCTCGTCCACGATTGTTCCGAGCGGAAGCCCGCTGGCGGCGGCCACTTCTTCGGATGTGAACCGCTTGCTTCCCGTCACCTTCACGTCTATAAGCTTGGAATCGGAAGCCCGGATCGGCCGGGTGCCACCACCGGAGGAGTGAACCTGCATGGCTGTAGCCGAAGAAGGCGATGCGAAGAAGAGAACTAGCAAAAGCGGCGTGAACAGAAATCGGTCGAGGGGGAGTCTCGTCGGAAAAATCGGGCGGAGTGTGTTCGTCTGCCGGGCTGAATGCATCGCTGCATCTATGTTACGGCAGTTAGCGGTGGGCAACCAGAGGGGACGCGCAGCTACGGCTTCAGCTGCTTTTCAATCGCTGAAACCACTTCTTTCGAATCCGGAGTGACTGCCGGCTCGAAACGCTGGACGACGTTGCCGTTGCGGTCAATCAGAAACTTGGTGAAATTCCATTTAATGTCGCCGCGGATGCCGGGCTCAGTATCCTTCGTCAGGTAAGCGTAGAGCGAAGCCTGGTCGGAGCCTTTGACCGAAATCTTGGCGTAGATAGGGAACGTCACGCTGTATTTGCGCGTGCAGAACGTCTTGATCTCCTCGTTTGTTCCCGGTTCCTGGGCGCCGAAATTGTTAGCAGGGAAGCCGAGGATGACGAATCCCTGGTCCTTATACTTCTCGTAGATCGATTCCAAAGCGCTGTACTGCGGAGTGTAGCCGCACTGGCTGGCCACATTGACCACCAGAACTACCTTGCCCTTGTAGTCGGCGAGAGGGGCCGGCTTACCGTCGAGGGAGTTGAGAGTGAACGAATAGAAGCCCGCCGCAGCCGCAAATAGCGATCCAGCCATCAACAATAAAGCTCCGGTTACGAGAGAAGCGCGAACCGTGAAGATAGACTGAAGATAGGAAAATTGCATGAGTGCGCTCCTGATTTGCGGCTGTCGGGGTTCAGAATAGCGGCATGAACGAGCATGACGCAATCGTGCAATTGTAAAATGTATGTCTCTTGTCCGAGAAACAGCGGAAAGGTCAAGGCTGGCTTACATCGAACTACTGAAAACTGCAGACTTGCTGGTTTGTTTGACCACTCTCTCGACGAGTTTGAACGCCTTGGCCGGGTCGGGTCGGAATGCGTCGTGGTTCGTAGCGTCAGTCAGGCCTTCTTCAATCGCATCGAGTGCCTGACAGGATCGTCCAAGAACAAGCAGGAGGTACTTCTGGGCGATCGGACGATCAGCCGGGTGAATGAGTTCCCACCACCGACGAATTGACTCCTGAACCTCGACTTCCGACTTTTCCCCCACGACGAGGGTGTCGATCAGTCGATATACCTTACTCTTGATAGCCTGATAGGAAACCGATACTTCCTGTGGCATGTGGCTCCAGGGTTTCTAGTACTTAAGCACTAGCAATCGGCCATCCAAACCCTAGGTGGCTGAGATTGCAAGCTCTTGCAACGTTTGGGCTCCCAATCAATTCTATGAATGGAATAAATCCGAATACCGAATATGGATTCTGGAAGCACTGCGTACCCAAACCCGCCCAACGGCGCGCCCTCCACCAGCTGACTTACGGTCAGGGATAAATCTGCAAACTCTACACGGGCAACAGGTTACAATGTTCCGCTCCCGGTCGATCTGATTTGCTTGATCCATACAAGTGTGACCGAGCCAGTCGTGGCGTCGACGAGAGCACTCAATTTCTTAAGGATGTACTCACTTTTGGAGGTGGGATGAAAGCGTTGACGTGGGTTCTCTTATTTCCTCTAGTAATTTGCGTGTTAAGCCAGGCGCAGAGGTCGCCGTCCCCAACCGCTACTCAGGACTCCGGCATCAGTAGCTCCGCCCCTGACGAAAGGATGTTCTTCCCGCGCGATATGTTCTGGGGATGGGCGCAATTGGATCTGGCCCCGCCGCACAACGAAATCGATCCCAATATCTGCGCCGGCAACGCCGGACAATACGGCGGCGTGAACGCGCCTTGCAGCATGTTTGCCCGCTATATGTTGTCGGGCATGTTGGAGGTGAGACCCTTCGGTCGCGGACAGTTGCGCCGCTTCATGGTTTTTGGCGCGCCGTCCTTCCTCTTCGGCAAGACGATCCCCAAGACGCTCTACACCTGGTCGCCGGATGCCATCGGCATCGAGCACTCCTGGGGAGTGGGAATCTTTATCGCCAAGGGATTTGAGTTTCGCGTGACCCAGCACTTCCTCTTCGATCGCTTGGGCGCGCGTGACACTTATCTGGGGGTGGCTGATCTCGGTAATAACGGTCCCTGGGGACGATATGCAACCGTAGGCGTACGCAAATCATTCGGCACAAGACGGTGGTGAGGCACGTTACTTCTACGCTGGTATAGTGACGGTCGAATACACATTTAAATATCCCAGCTTGATTAGCTTTGACAATGAATTCGTTGCTGAATGAACCCGCCGTTGTTTTTCTCAGCCAGGAGTGGGCTCGATCTGGAGTGCGAAAGGGAGACATGCTGCTATTACATAGCAGCACACGCGGAACATTACGAAGACTCAAGAAATTGGGCTTCGCTATGGACGTGGAGACAATTCTCGAGAGTTTTGTTCATGTGTTGGGCGAGGATGGAACGCTGTTGCTTCCTCTGTTCAACTTTGACTTTTGTAGCGGGGTGCCGTTTGACCTGCGAACCACTCCCAGCCACATGGGTGCTCTGACGGAAGCGGGCCGTCTTCGTCTCGGCGCGGTGCGCACCGGAAACCCGATCTACTCCTTCGCCGTCCTCGGAAAGCGCTGTGATCTCTTCCAGGGAGTCGATAACTTCAGCGGATATGGGGCAGACTCCCCGTTTGCCATCCTGCACAAGCAGGGCGGTAAGATCGCAGTCCTTGACCTTCCCGATCAGGAGAGCATGACGTTTTATCACTATGTGGAAGAATCGCTATCCGTGGACTACCGCTTTCACAAGCGATTTTCCGCGCTCTATACGGACTGCCACGGTGAGGCAGGCGAGCGCACCTATGGCCTTTTTGTACGAAAGGTAGAGGAAGGCGTGGTCACTCGCGTCGATCCCATGGGTGAACTGCTTTGGGCCAAAGGACTGTATTCCGGCGACCGTCCAGGCACAGGGTCCGGTCTGCGTGTCATCGACGCTCGTGTTCTCTACGATGAAGTCGCGACCGTGATCGCCCAAGGCAAGGCGAAGGGAATGCTTTATGACATCCAGACGGCTACCGGGTAAATCCTCCGCTTTCAATTCCTCCGAACTGGGAGCGCAGATGCACGAACTCGCGGCCGAACTCTGGCCCATCCCTCGCAGCATCACCGGGCCTGGTGTGCGGAAAACTCTCGAAATCCTCCAGCGGGAAATGCCCGGCCTTACCATCCAATCCGTTCCGACCGGAACTAAATGCTTTGACTGGACGGTTCCCGAGGAATGGTCAATTACCGAGGCCTTCATCGAGAACGAATCCGGGCTTCGGATTGTAGATTTCCAGAAGAACAATCTGCACGTTGTTGGATACTCAGTGCCGGTGGATGAGTGGCTTGAACTGGAACAACTGCAACCGCACCTGCACTCTCTTCCTGATCAGCCCAATGCAATTCCCTACGTGACCTCGTATTATTCTCGCCGTTGGGGATTTTGTATAACCGAAAACCAGCGGCGAGCCCTGTCGCCCGGGCGTTATCGGGCCGTGATTCGCAGCGAATTCAAGCATGGGGTCTTGAATTATGGGGAAATGCTTCTCCGGGGCGAGAGTGACGAAGAGATTCTCGTGTCTACGTATATCTGTCATCCGTCGATGGCGAACAATGAATTGTCCGGGCCTGTCGTGACAGCGGCACTCGCAACTTGGTTGAGTACTCTGGAGCGGCGGAAGTACACGTATCGAATCCTTTTTATTCCGGAGACAATTGGATCGATCGTCTACCTGAGTTTGAACCTGCAGCAGCTAAAATCGAAGACCGTCGCAGGATATGTCGTCACCTGTATCGGCGACGATCGATCCTATTCCTTCCTTCCCTCACGTGGGGGCGATTCGCTTGCTGACATGGTCGCGATGCACGTTTTGCATCACCTGGCGCCGGGCTTCCGCAAATATTCTTTTCTGGATCGGGGAAGCGATGAGCGCCAGTATTGCAGTCCGGGGGTCGATTTACCGGTCGCTTCCGTCATGCGGACGAAGTATGGAGAGTTTCCGGAATATCACACCTCTCTCGACGATCTGAACTTTGTTACCGCCTCAGGTCTCGCTGGCGGCTTTCTGGTTTACCGGCGAATCCTCGAATGCCTGGAATCAAACTGCTATCCGAAAGCGACCGTCTTGTGCGAGCCGCAGCTTGGAAAGAGAGGTCTATACCCAACTCTATCCAACAAGAATTCCGCAACCGAGGTTCGCGCCATGATCAACCTTCTCGCCTACTCCGACGGCTCCTTGAGTCTGTTGCAGATCGCAGAGCAGATCCGCCAGCCGATGTGGGACCTGCTGCCGATTCTCGACCGCCTTGCGCACCACGATCTGATCGAGAAATTAACAAGCTGTGCGAACTCGGGGAATTCTCTATAATTGAGGGTTTTCCAAGCCGCGTTGCGAAACTCTATGGGAGGCAGGAATGGCAGGTTCTTATAACGGTGTGAATGTTCCGTCGAATGGAAAGAAGATTGGCTACGCGAACGGCAAGTACGATGTGCCGGATAATCCGGTCGTTCCATTTATCGAAGGCGACGGGACGGGACGCGATATATGGAAAGCGTCGCTGCGCGTGTTCGATGCGGCGGTCGAGAGAGCCTACAAAGGCAAGCGTCGCGTCGCCTGGTATGAAGTCTTCGCCGGCGAAAAAGCCAAAGCCAAGTTCGATACTTGGCTGCCGGATGACACCGTAGACGCGATCCGAGAGTTCCGCGTCGCCATCAAAGGTCCGCTCACCACGCCGGTGGGCGGCGGCATCCGTTCTCTCAATGTGGCGCTGCGCCAAACGCTCGATCTCTATGGCTGCGTGCGCCCAGTCAAATACTACAAAGGCGTTCCGTCGCCGGTGAAGCATCCCGAGCGCATGGACCTGGTCATCTTCCGCGAGAACACTGAGGACGTCTACATCGGCATCGAGTGGGAAGAGGGAACTGCAGAGTGCAAAAAGCTCATCGACTTTCTCAACAAAGACATGCTGAAAAGCGGCAAGAAACAGATTCGCCTGGATTCCGGTGTGGGCATCAAGCCGATCTCTATCACTGGAACCAGGCGCCTGGTGCGCATGGCAATTCAGCACGCGCTCGAGAGCGGCCGCAAGAGCGTGACGCTGGTGCACAAGGGAAACATTCAGAAGTTCACCGAGGGCGCCTTCCGCAAGTGGGGATACGAACTGGCCACCGAAGAATTTCGCGACAAGGTGGTGACGGAGCGCGAGAGCTGGATCCTCGACAACAAAGACAAGAATCCAAATCTCACCGTGGCCCAAAATGCGGAGCTGGTTGAACCGGGGATGGAGTTTGCTCAACCCGAGTTTCGCCACGCTGTAGAGCAGGAAGTGAAAGAAGTTCTCGATCGCATTTACGCCACGCACGGCAAAGGCCAGTGGAAGAAGAAGATCATGATCAACGACCGCATCGCCGACTCGATCTTCCAGCAAGTGGTGACGCGGGCGGATGAGTATTCGGTGCTGGCCACGCCGAACTTGAACGGCGACTACATTTCCGACGCTTGCGCAGCCCAGGTGGGCGGGCTCGGCATCGCACCGGGCGCCAACATCGGTGATGGTTACGCAATCTTCGAGGCGACACACGGCACTGCTCCAAAATACGCCGATAAAGATGTGATCAATCCGGGTTCGGTCATGCTCTCCGGCGTAATGATGTTCCGCTTCCTGGGATGGAACGAAGCCGCCGATCTGATCGAGCACAGCATGGAACACACCATCCTCCAGAAAAAAGTCACTTATGACTTTGAACGTTTGATGGAAGGTGCGACCAAGGTAAAGACCAGCCAGTTCGCGGACTGCATCATTGAGAACATGGGCGCCGCGGTGCTGGTGTAGGGCTATTTTGCGATTCGGCGATCGGGTCATCGGGCGATTGTCCCAGCGGTTGGCAACTTGCCTACGGTTTTGATTTTCGATCGCAAAATCAACAAATCGTCCAATCACTCAATTCTTCTTGAAAGGATTCATTCATGCGCAAGAAAGTAACCATCGTAGGTTCAGGAAATGTAGGCGCAACGGCTGCTCATTGGATCGCCTCGAAGGAACTCGCCGATGTGGTGCTGATTGACATCATTGAAGGCGTTCCGCAGGGCAAGGGCCTGGATTTGCTCGAAGCCATGCCCATCGAAAAGCGCGACTCCTATATCACCGGCACCAACGATTACAAAGACACCGCGAATTCTGACATCGTCGTCATCACCGCCGGCATTCCACGCAAGCCCGGAATGAGCCGCGACGATCTTCTCAACACGAACTACGGCATCATGAAGGCCGTAGTCGGCGAGGTGGTGAAGTACTCGCCGAATTGCATCCTGATTATCGTTTCGAATCCGCTGGACGCCATGGCCCAGGCGGCCTACAAGCTCAGCGGATTTCCGCGCGAGCGCGTCGTCGGCATGGCGGGGGTGCTCGATTCCGCCCGCTTCCGCGCCTTCATCGCGGACGAATTGAAAGTGAGCGTGGAGAACGTGACCGCTTTCGTCCTTGGCGGCCACGGCGATACCATGGTACCCCTGCCGCGCTATTCAACGGTCGCCGGTATCCCGATTACGGAACTGATTGAGAAGTCCCGGCTCGAAGCCTTGGTACAGCGCACGCGCGACGGCGGTGCAGAAATCGTGAAGTATCTGAAGACCGGCTCGGCTTACTACGCGCCTTCAGCAGCAGCGACGGAAATGGTCGAAGCGATCCTCAAGGACAAGAAAAAGATCCTGCCTTGCGCTGCGTACTTGCAAGGCGAGTACGGCATCAACGGCCTCTACGTTGGAGTGCCGGTGAAGCTCGGCGCGAAGGGAATCGAGCAGATCATCGAAATCAAGCTGACGCCGGAAGAGAAAGCCGGACTGGACAAGAGCGCAGCGGCGGTGAAGGAGTTGGTGGGCGTGATTGGAGTGTAGTCGCGCGCCCTGAGAGACTAAACGGCTCGGGCGACAAACCGCCGTTGCCTTACTTGTCTCTCTCCGCCATGAAGTCGTCCCGACATTTTTTCGCGGCGGCAAGCAGCTCCCCGAACTGCGGC